>Ga0272441_10014264_pt1 | contig 11309 bp, 7 predicted proteins | sample SSMProp6N_FD_193582 | JGI IMG/M metagenome (GOLD analysis project Ga0272441, IMG submission 193582) | Marine sediment archaeal communities from Little Sippewissett salt marsh, Falmouth, MA, United States - SSM-Prop-6N | ecosystem: Environmental > Aquatic > Marine > Wetlands > Sediment ... | reverse complement strand
CATAACCGCCAAATTTCTTTGTGAGTCTCAAACCATGCCTTGCATTGAGAATGAAAGCTGTCTCGACGATCTTTTTATCTCTTGGCAAAGATTCCAGGATATCCTGCGTTCGTGGAATAAAATCATCATAAATTCCCTTCTGAATAACTTTGTTTATCAATGTATTATTGGTTGTGAGAGCTTCCATTTCGCTACTCCATACCTCCAGAGCTTCCTCCATATCACCGGTGTCGAGCCAGATTGTAGTCCCGCAATTTTGCAGATTAGTCCAGAAACGGTCAGTGTGATGATTTATTTCTTTTTCCTCTAAATCTTTTAATATGAATTTCTTAATCTTATCATCTAGGGTCATGTTCTTTCTTTGTTGGTTAATAATCTGAAATCATCACCTGTGGGGTTCTGGAATACCCTGAGCCCGAATTCCGGAACAACGGCCAGCAGGTGATCAAATATATCGGCCTGTATTGCTTCATAATTGGCCCATTCCTGGTCGTTGCTGAAAACATATACTTCAATAGGCAGACCTTTTTCTGAAACAGGAAGTTGCCTGACCAGGAAGGTCATGTCATTATGTATTTTGGGATGTTGTTTAAGATAGGCATTTATATATGCCCTGAAAGTTCCAACATTTGTCATTCTTCTTCCGTTCACCAGTACGCTGTTATCAATATTATGCTTGTCATTAAAGGTATTCAGATCCTGTTCCTTTTCTTCAATGTAATCCCTGAGTATCTGAATTTTCTTGAGTTTTTCTATTTCTTTTTCATCAAGGAACCTGATGCTTCTAATATCTATATATACAGCCCTTTTTATCCTTCGTCCGCCTGACTCTTCCATTCCTGTCCAGTTCTGGAAAGATTCCTGCACAAGGGCATAGGTCGGGACGGTTATTATTGTTTTATCGAAATTCTGAACTTTTACCGTATTCAGAGTGATATCCAATACGGTACCATCGGTTCCACGCGATGGAATAGTTATCCAGTCACCTACTCTGAGCATCTTATTGGCAGATAATTGCACACTGGCGACCAGACCAAGTATAGTATCCTTAAAAACAAGGATTATTACAGCTGCCATGGCACCCAATCCGGCCACAAGTGTAGTAACGTCCTTTTCAAAGATTACTGAGATCAATATTAATCCGGCTACCACCCCGATGAAAATATTAAGCAACTGCAGGTATCCTTTTATATGCCTGTGTTTGGAAATGGGATGGGTGAGATATATTTTGTGCCATGCATTAACAAATGAAAAAAGGAACAACATTCCAGCAAGGATCATGTAGATGAAGGTCAATTTTCTTACAAATTCAAGCCATCCTGGGTATGGGGCGAGGGCCGATCCTGCCATCAGGTATATTACTACTGCAGGAGCGAAATGTGAAAGGCGGGTGAATACCTTATTATCAAAAAATATATCATCCCATTTGAATTTGGTTCTTCTGATTATGCTGGCCACAATCTTATCTATAAAGAACCTGGCAATTATATAGGATAGCCAGCTTAAAAATGCTACAACTACGACAATAATTATTGTTTCAAGGAAGATTGATAATTGTTTATTGAGGCCAAGGCCTTCGAAGAAGTCTCTAAGGAAAACCACAAGATCAAAATCACCGAACATATTAACCGAAATTTGAATTTTGTCCAAAAATAGGGAATAAAATGGAAACGAGGAACCTGAGACTGCTGAAAGCAAACGAAGGTAACGAGTTCGACGAAACTCCGCGCTAGCGGAGTGAGTCAATATTGGAATGATGGAACCGAGCACCGAGAATTCCTTTAGATTCGGGGCAAGTAATAATGTAATAATGAAGCTGCTTAATTCAATTGACAAGTTACCAGTGACAAGTTACGAGTGACAAGATCGGATTCATAATAGCTCAGAGCGTAGGGCACAGGGCTCAGCAGGGGGTAGATCTTAATTCATATATATAACTCAGGTACCATCAGACATGTTTTACTAGGTTTGTAGAAACGTGGATTTGAATATCTAATAATAAACACCGAATACCGATTGATGAAGGAATAATTTCGATATTCGATATTTATTATTCAATATTCGACATTCTTCTCCCTGCCCCCTGCCCCCTGCTCATAGCTATTTCGTAGAGCATTATTCCTGCAGCGACAGAGACATTAAGCGATTCGGTACTGCCTTTCATGGGGATTGACAGATTTATATCAGTAATTTTCAGTATTTCAGGGCTCAGACCACGGTCTTCTGAACCCATTACCAGTACTGAAGGACCGTCCAAATTTGCAGATTGAATACTGCAGTCACCTGTCTCTGAAGCTCCTATAACCCTAAGTCCCGAATCTTTAAGGAAATCAATTGTTTTAACCATGCTTTTCACCCTTGATACAGGGATATTGTTAAGGGCACCTGCTGATGCTTTGACAGCTTCAGCATTTATTCGTGCTGCACCTTTTTCGGGAATAATAATGCAATCGACTCCGAAGCATTCCGCACTACGGGCTATAGCTCCAAAATTACGTACATCAGATATATTGTTCAGGGCAAGGAGAAAAGGTTCCCTGCCCGATTCATAAATGCCAGGAAGAAGGGAATAGACATCATGGTATTCAATCTCAGACAGCCATGCTATTACACCCTGGTGATTTTTCCGGGTTATACTGTTAAGTTTTTCTATCGGCACGAACTGGTATGGAATGGAATGATATTTCAGCTCCTGCATAAGCTTAAAGTACAATGATCCTTTTAATCCCTTCTTAATTATCACCCTGTCGAGTGGCTTCCCGGATGCTATGGTTTCCATCACGGGTCTCAGGCCATAGATATAGTCACTTTTACTTTTCATTTTATATACCTGTCGGGTTATCAAGCCTGAACACTATCCCCGAACGCCAGGTACGTATAGCCTCATCCCAGTAAGAAGTTACACTTTCACTTCTAACTAAAATATAATCATTTGTACTGAAAGGGTTTTCCCTTTTTCTGAAACTGAAATAAAGGTATTCATCTTCAATTTTATACCGTATACCCCATCCTTTCTTCAGCTGTTTTTTAAGGTACCCCCATCTTTCGCCTCCCGCTGTTTTGTATACTTTATCCGGAGGGCCGTATATAACATATATCATTCCCCTGTCGGTACGCCAGCCTTCTTTATGCGATGTAAAGAAGTAATTGGCATAGAGAACACGGTTATAGTATATCCTTATCAATTCGCGTGAGCGTTCGATATTACCGGTTATGCCAAGCCAGAATTCGTCCAGAGCAACTTTGACCTTTTCACTTTTTTTCATCTCCTCCAGCTCATCCTCGTTGGATAGGTAGATAAGCGGATCAATCATTGTTACTGGCTCACTCATGCCCGGGAACTCCTGTCCGAAATTAAAAAAAGCATAACCCTGGAGTCTGTTGGTATCAGTTGTACAAAGGTAGATACCCTTGTTAGGGAACATCAGGGGAAGGGTGTCAGAATAGGCCATCGCTACGATCTCTTCAGGCTCGGTATCGATGCTTCTGGCAGGCATTAACATTGATGGTGGAATAGGGCTGTTATCATCAGGCTCAAAATACATGATAAACAGACTATCCATTGAATAACGGTAGAGTAGATTAATAAATTCACTGGACCTGAGTACCGGATTAAACAATTCGATTTTATTAAAATGACCTCGTACTTTAAAATTGTTACTGCTCAGTTCAGATGTCTTGTCAAAAGGCAGGTGTGTCTGAATCCTGGTATTCCTGATCAGGTCCCTTATAACAAGTTCAGCTTCATATTTTGAACCCGTGGAAGCCCTCATTGGTATGGTATAATTATATTGCCGGTTGCCCTGCCCTTTCCTTATTTTAACATTATAAAAACCTGTATCAACAGCGACTCGGCCCTGTGACATATCATATAACCTGTAAATTATAATAAGTTCTGCTATCGGAACACCTTCAGGATTAGCTTCAGTGAAGAACAAATCATTGGTAAAGAACTTTATGGTAAGTTCAGATAAATCTTCACTGACATTATATACCTGGAATCTCGGGTGTATCGGATTCCTCAGCGGGTTGTACAAATACGAAAGGTCTCTTGAATCAGTCTCTTCCTTTTTGACAGAGGCACATGAGGCCAGTATGATTATACCAGCCACTAAAAATAATATATTCCTTATCTTTCCCATCGTTTTCATATATCTGTTAAAAATAACAAACTTTCTGTTTTTATGTTTTCCAGGTTAGTTGCAGTCTGCATAACTCCTTATCGTCGTTTTTACGTACAATCGAATGGTCAAATTTTTTATTTTCCATTTCCGAAATATGAACTGTTATTTCATCTCCCGGCACTGATTCTGAAAGGTAATTAACCTCAGCTGACTTGATTTCATTACCGAGGATGAAATCAAGTGGATAGGTATCTATTACCCACTTAATATACTGCACATTATTCACATGCATATTTATATCAAGATCTGAATATCTTACCGGGATGACCGGTGATTTATAGGAATGATTTACCGGTCCGGGTAATTTTGAAGGGTATCTATCAAGAGATGAATCCCTTTGCATCTCCATGTTGATGTCCTCAAGCAACTTACCCGGTCGGACAGGTCTGCGGCTTTGCCTGCTAACCATCAGCCAGCATGATGTTGCACCACCATACTTTTTACCACTGAGGCCAATAATTTCAAAGTCTCGCAGTGCAAATAGCTTATCTACTCCACTTGGCCAGGTTCGTAAAATAATCTCTTCTTCCCAGTCTGGTATTGTATCTATTTTTAACAGTATCCTTGAAAGTACCCAGAACCTGTTTTCCTGCTCAAGATGCTCTTTCCCGAACTTAAGTTCTGTGGCATGCCGTGCGGCAGCATCCTGCAGGTAGTTAAAAAGACCCGGGATGCTCAGCCTGCCTGATGCATCTGCTTCGTAAGTGTTTACCCTGTAAGGTCTTTCGTATACCAGATTATTCATTAAAACCTGTTTTTGACTTGAACCGTTCAATTTCAATGGATATTTTTTCCCAGTTTATCATTTCTTTACGCAGCATATGCGTTACCTGCTCATACTCCTCAAAAAAACCAGGTTTGGATATTGACACATCATGTGAACTCAGTTTTTCGTCCATTTCCACCTTCCTTTTTTCCAGATGTTCAATTTTTTCTTCCACTACCGCCAGTGTCTTTTCCTTTTTTCTCAGGTATTTCTCATTCTCTTTTTTCTTCAGGTAATTCAATTTGTTTGCCGAATACTTTTCGACACCTGTAACATTATGCATATTGTCTCGTCTCTCAAAATCCTTGAGGTTTTCGACATTTATTTTTTCCATGAAGTCATAAATACCACCGTTAAATTCCCTGATTTTCTTATTCCTGAACTCGTATATTTTATCAGTGAGTTCATTCAGGAAATATCTGTCATGAGATACAACAATTAATGTGCCATCATATTTTTGAAGAGCTTGTTTAAGTATATCTTTGGAACGCATATCCAGGTGGTTCGTAGGCTCGTCAAGTACCAGCAGGTTATATGGCTCAAGGAGTAACTTTATAAGTGCCAGCCGCGATCTTTCTCCCCCCGATAGCACTTTCACTTTCTTCTCAATATCATCCCCTCTGAAAAGGAAAGCTCCAAGGATATCCCTTATTTTAGTTCTGATTTCACCTCTGGCAATATTGTCGATTGTCTGAAACACCGTGAGTGATTCATCCAGAAGCTCATCCTGGTTCTGTGCAAAATAGCCAGTATTAAGATTATGTCCTTTCTTAAGTTTACCTGTATAATCAAGTTCATCTACTATTATTCTGGCGAAAGTGGTTTTTCCTTCCCCATTGCGTCCGACAAAAGCAATTTTCTCTTTCCTTTCGATAATAAAGTCAATATTACTGAGCACTTTATTCTGCCCATAGCTTTTTGACAATCCTTCTGCTTCTATTACTATTGTCCCTGACCGCGGTGCTGGTGCAAACTTCACAGATATAGCTGAGATGTCTTCTTCATCAATCTCTATGCGATCAAGTTTTTCCAGTTTCTTTATTCGTGACTGCACCTGCACAGCCTTGGTATTTTTGTACCTGAACCTTTCGATAAATTTCTCATTATCTTCTATAATCTTTTGCTGGTTTCGCCAGGCTGCAAGCTGATGCTCGCATCTTTCTTTCCTGAGCACGACATATCTGGAATAGGATACCTTGTAATCATAGATATTACCCAGTGACAATTCAATTGTGCGGTTTGTGACATTATCGAGGAAGGTCCTGTCATGTGATACTACTATAACAGCACCGGGGTATGAGTAAAGATATGATTCAAGCCACTGTATCGATATAATATCCAGGTGATTGGTTGGTTCGTCGAGCAACAGGACAGAAGGTTTAGCCAGCAGTATTTTAGCCAGTTCAATCCTCATCCTCCATCCTCCGCTCAATGTGGATGTCGGGTCATTAAAATGTTTACGTTCAAAGCCCAGGCCGGTTAGTGCCTGTTCTGATTGGGAGATATACTTTTCACCTCCTTTGATACTGTATTCCTGCTGTAGGTCTGTTAACAGGTCACACATCTGGAGGTATTCACCGGAATGGTAATCTTTGCGCCCTTTAAGTTCTTCATTGATATTATTTATCCTGTGCTCCAGGTCCCTTAGCTCATTAAAAGCTGTCAGGGTTTCCTCTATGATTGTAGTTTTGTCCGTAACCTTCATCTGTTGAGGAAGATATCCTGTTAAGGTGCCGGATGGAACTGAAATACTACCGCTGCCGGGCTTCATGATGCCATGTATGATTTTCAGAAGGGTAGTTTTACCGGCGCCGTTTTTGCCTGTTAAACCTATCCTGTCCCTGTCATTAATCATAAAAGAAACACCCGAGAATAACTTAAAACCTCCGAACACGACACTTATATTGTCAATAGAAACCATTGGCTTAACCGTTCCGATAATTAGCAAAGATAGCAAACTATCATTTCACTTGTGATGGCAGGTGATCAGCATCACTGCATTTTCCCTCGTAATTAATATATTTGCAGTATCTTTAGGAATTAAAGGAGAAGGTTAATTATTTGATGAATAAGGAAAAGAAAGATTTTGATTCTGTTCTTTTTGCACAGGCAATGGATGAACACCTGTCAAGCCTGCGATATGCAAGCATGATACAGAGATCATTAATGCCCGATACTTCGTTCCTCACAGGTATCCTTAAGGATCATTTTATCTTTTATCTCCCTAAAGACTATGTGAGTGGAGATTTTTATTATGCGTATCAGAATGCAGGTTATACTATCATTGCTGCAGGGGATTGTACCGGTCATGGCGTGCCGGGTGCTTTACTTTCAATTCTTGGAATAAGCTTTCTTAACGAAATTCTCCAGTCCAGGGATGTTCCACGTGCCAACCGGATACTCAACAGGATGAGGGAAAAAGTGATGGGAGCACTTGATCAGAGAGGACAGGATTATGAACAAAAAGACAGCATAGATATTGCCCTGTGCGTTTATGAGCCATACAGGTCAGTTATACAGTACGCAGGAGCCAACAGACCACTCATAATGTTGAGTGATGGTGAACTGGAAGAAATAAAACCTGATAAGATGCCAATAGGAATAGCTCCACTTGAAGAGGTGTCATTTACCAACCACAGGATAGAAGTTAAGGAGGGAGATCGCTTTTATATGTTTTCAGACGGTTACCCTGACCAGTTTAGTGAGGAGACAAACAAAAAGTTCAAAATAAAAAACTTCAGACAGTTATTAACTTATGTATCCGACTGGAGCATGGATAGGCAGAAGGCACATATTGAAAGTATCTTTTATGACTGGAAAGGCAGCACTGTGCAGGTAGATGATGTCCTTGTTATGGGTTTTGAAATTTAGTTATTATGAGATTAAAAGCTTTCCGAATAGAAAATTTCAGGTCAATTGTCGATACAGGCATGCAAACTATCTCACCTGACAATATAACATGCCTGATAGGTCAAAATGAATCCGGAAAGACATCAGTACTCGAAGGATTGGAGGTTTTCTCATCAGGTTTGATTTCTGAAGATGTGCTTAGAAGTGACCTTTCATTGCCACGAGTTACCTGTTGCTTCGATGTACCTGAAAACTACCTGGAGGGTAAACTGCGCACGGTAAATAATGATTTTGATAAACTGGTAAAATCATTGAAGAGTATTACTCTTATCCGTTCCTGGAAAGCTGATCTAAAGTCACAGATGGATATAGGTGGAGAATTGTTGGAATACATTGAGGGACTGAACGAAAAAAGGAAGAAAGAACTTAATAATACGAAGAAAAAAATTGATAAGTTCCGTTCTGAGCTGGATGGGAAAAGGGAAAAAAAGAAAGCTCTTGCTGCAGAGCTGGATAAGATACAGGCTAAACTTGATGAACACCCTGCAAGGAGTGGCGGCCTGAAGTTATTCAGGAAAAGGAAAACAGCTATTAAAGACGATGAGGAGAATACCTTGAGTGAACTCACCGAAGCTTTTGAAAAAAACCATAGTGAAATAGATGAAATTAATTCGTTCTTAAAAGAAAAGGACTCTCTGATCAATGTAGTTGAAGATTGGACCAAGACAGTAAGTGACCTGAATAATATAAATAAACGACTTGATGAAATTTCTGTCCGCCTGGAGGAACGACACCAGACCATGACATTGCTTACGGGTCCTTCTATAGCTGATCTTTCTCGTGGAGAGTGGGAGAAGGTGTTGAATGAATATCAATCTGCTGTAATCGAAAAAGAAAAACTCGAAGCAGAGCATGAGCTGAAAATCTTATTATACGGTTTTATTCAAGAAGGAATTGATGAAGAAAGGGCCAGGATAAAAGTACAGGAAATAGAAGATGAAAGGAATCTTGAGTACCAGGCTAAAGAACTCGGCGAAAAGTTATATGCAGGCTGTCCACACTTCGAGATATTTGAGGATTTTGGAAGCCTGTTGCCTAATCGGATCGACATGGAAGACCTGGTGGCAGACAACCAGTCAGTTGAAGGCTATAAAGCAGCCAGGAATTTCCTGACCCTGGCCGACCTTGATTATACATTCTTTCAGCAACCATCATCCAGAATCCTGAAGCAGAAAATCGAAAATCTAAATGCTAAACTTACACTTGATTTCCAGGATTTCTGGCAGCAGTATGTTGGCAAACATAACAAGATAAGGATCAATTTTGAACTTGACCATTACAGCACCACTCATGGCGAGAAGGCAGGTAAACCCTATCTTGAATTCTGGGTCAAAGATGAAGGAGAGAGGTTATACCCAAAACAGCGCAGCCGCGGAGTCAGATGGTTCCTGTCATTCTACCTTGAATTGATGGCTGCCTCAAGAAAGGAGAAAAGACAGCTTATCCTGCTGGTTGATGAGCCCGGAGTGAGCCTGCATGCCCGTGCACAGGAAGATGTTCTGAAAGTATTTGAAGATATAAAGGATGATGTGCAGGTCATATATACAACACATTCTCCACACCTTGTGGATATAAATAAATTGCACAGGGTTCTAGCTGTCCAGAGAGACGATGTTGCCAACCACAGGTCAACGACCGTGATACTCGACGCAGCCAGGTTAGGTGATGCCTCGCCCGATACACTGTCACCACTTCAGAGTATCATGGGTAATCCGGTGGGTAACCAGGAGTTCTCGGTAGATAAATACAATATTATTGTGAATAATGTGGGCACATTCTACATGATGAATGCTGCTATGAAATTAACAGGATATAAGGGAAAAATACACTTCATCCCTTCAACCGATGCATCATCCATTCCGCTGATGTGTAATATACTTATGGGATGGGGTATGAAGTTTGCCGTGCTGCTTTTCAATAATGAAAAGGAAATAGAAATTGCGCGCCAGCTGGAAAAACTGATGTTTACGGATCAACCCGGCAAGAACGAAAACATAATTATTATGCCCGAGGAATTTATGAATTCTGAAGACCTGCTGTCGACACTCGATTTCAAGAACCTTATTCTGAAAACCAGGGAGGGGATTACAATATCCAATTCTGAGCATGTGAATATTAATGACCTTCCCCGGAATTTCCTTCTCAGTAAGTTTTTGGGTGAGGTACAAAATGGAAGGGTTACCAGGGATGATCTGGACGAGGAATCCAAGGAAAACATCGTACTCCTGGTGAATATCCTCCAGAGGTTTAAATAAAATAGAGAAGCAAGGCCTTGCGTCTCTACTCTTTCCTGTACACCGGATAAATATCCTTGGGAATATTTTTATAATCAATAGTTGTCAGGTCAGCCGGTCCCAGGCCGGGGGCATCAACCTCGTAAATTGCCCCGGCGAGACCATTCTCATAAAAACCACGCCTGAAATGCACCCTCGATTTGAGAGATATGATATCGATTTCATCTATATTAAGGTTCAAATCGTCAAGAATACCTGCATCAGTTACCTGGTGAAGTTCAGGTGTTATAATTATTGTGTTGTTACCGCCTAATTTTATTACCGCCGTCTTATCAAATCTGCCGTACCTTTCAAAATACTCAAGCGTGCCGCTTATTTCAACAGGTTCACCAGCGTATTCGTCGGCATATCCACCAACCATGACATTTATTTTGTCTCCCTTCTTTGCTCCGGAATCCCCAAGATGTTTAATTAGTTTTTTATCTGCTATCGTAGCTATACAGAAATTTTTGGCACCCTGTTTTATGAGCTCTGCAAGTATATGAGTCGAGTTTCCTGTCCTGTCACTATGATCAGCTATCACAACAGGTGTTTTCCCTGATTTTGCTGCCTCTATACTGAGGTGTACTCCTTCGGCTGTATCCGGTAGTTTCTTGCCGGCAAATTCATGCCTTACCCTCCAGATATACTCACTCATATCATCTGCTATCCTGTCTGCCAGATCTTTATCGTTATTTGTTATAACCATTACTGTCGCCCCTACGTCAGGAACATCAGCATAAGCAAAACCAAAGGCAACCGATACATAAACACCTGGTATACGGTCTTCCCACCGTCTTGCCCTTTCCATTATTTCCATTGCAGGGGAGACACCGGTACCCTGGTATACGCTCGGGGTAATGACCCCGGGTTTCCTTGTTGACATAACAGGTTTATAATCGCCTCTAAGAGTATTAATCATTAGCCTTGCAGCCTTTTCCCCCATGAAGTACGTATCGTAATGAGGATACCTTTTTATTATTATTACCCCTGAAGCCACATCCGGGAGTTCATGGTCTTCATTTGCATGCAGATCAAGAGTTACTATTATTGGTATGTCACCTGCAACCTCGCGGATCCTTCTGACTATTTCAGCTTCGGGTTTATGTATCCCTGTTACTGCCATGGCACCATGCAACGACAGGTAAATGCCATTATAGGGACCATTTGTTCTTA
>Ga0272441_10014263_pt1 | contig 11310 bp, 8 predicted proteins | sample SSMProp6N_FD_193582 | JGI IMG/M metagenome (GOLD analysis project Ga0272441, IMG submission 193582) | Marine sediment archaeal communities from Little Sippewissett salt marsh, Falmouth, MA, United States - SSM-Prop-6N | ecosystem: Environmental > Aquatic > Marine > Wetlands > Sediment ... | reverse complement strand
CTCGGCGGCGAAGAAGAGCCGGTCGAGGAAGTCGGAACCGAATAGATCTCGATTGCCTTTGGCAATCAAGGAACAGAAACGGGCCCCAAAAGGGCCCGTTTCCTTTGTGGGCGGGTGATCCGCCAACGCTCCAAGCAGGAACCAAACGGGGCCCATCATGTGGGCTCCGTTCTTTTGTGGACGATGAGAGCGTGATCGGCCTCCGGCCGATCACGAAGAAGCACGTGCGCCCGCGGACGCGATCACGTGCCGGTCTACCGCCTCTCCGCTTCAACGGAGGCGCATGTCTCCTCACCGAGGGACAGGGGTCGTTTCCCAGAGTATCCGATCTGATTCCCGCTTCCCTACGTGCCAAGTACCTTTAGAAACGGCGGAACGCCAGCTAGGCATGGTTTTGAAGGAGGCCCAAGGTGAAAAGGCGAACAACGGGAGTCTGGTGGGTGCGGGCGGCGGCCGCCACGGCGCTTCTCGTACCGCTGCTTCTCTGGTTGAGCGGGTGTTGGTTGTTCAACGTCGCTCCGGAAGCGCGATACACCATCAGTGGAACGATCACCACGGTCGGCGAGACCATCTCGTTCAGCGCGATCCTCTCGACCGACGACGACGGCATCATCTCCAAGTTCGAGTGGGACTTCGGCGACGGGTCGAGCGCGACCGGCGAATCGGTCACGCACACGTACACGGTGGCCGGCCAGTACACGGTCGTGCTGCGGATCACGGACAACCGCGGTTCGACCGCGACGGCGCAGAAGGTGATCACGGTCAACCCCGCCGACGACGACGGCGGAGGGACCGGCGCCGGACCGGTGGCGAGCTTCACCGCGACGCCGCTGACCGGCGAGTCGCCGCTGACGGTCACGTTCAACGCCTCGGCGTCCGTGTCCCCCGAGGCGGCGATCACCGCGTACTTCTGGGACTTCGGCGACGGGACGACCGGGTCGGGGATCACGACGACCCACACGTACGGGCCGACGACGACGCGGTCGTACAGCGTCGTGCTGCGGGTCATCGATTCGCACAACGACGAGGACACCGACACGAAGACGATCACGGTGACGGTCGAGGGGGCGACGCCGGCCGAGGACGCGCCGACGGCGAGCTTCACGACGGCGCCGAACAAGGTCACCGCGCCACAGCGGATCGAGTGTGACGGGGGCAACTCCGAGGCGACGGCCGGCCGGACGCTGACCGAGTGGATCTGGCGGTTCGGCGACGGGACCTCGCCGCAGTCGCTGAACAACGACGATCCGGTCCGTCACAACTACGAGACCGACCAGGCGAGCGAGACGTTCACGATCACGCTGATCGTCGTCGACGACGAGAACGGCACCGACACCGAGCAGCGCGACGTCGTGGTCGAGAACGAACAGCCGGTCGCCGGGTTCGAGATCTACGATCTTGCAAACCCTGCTGCTGGGCCGGCTGGCGGAGCGTGGGAGGCGGATGACGTCGACTTCCCGGACGCTGCTGATCCGGACATCCAGACCGACTCGGCGGTGATCTGGATCCGCTCCGAGCCCTTGCCGGCAGGATGGGAGGGCAACACACCGGCACCGAACGACGGGACGCAGGACGAGCCGGATCCGCAGACGGGCGATCCAGGCAACTACGACGATCACGACATGTGCTACGACCCCGAGGGTCAGGGATGGGACGCGGGGACGCCATTCGGATGGCCGAACGACGGCTGGGGAATCGAGTGGTACGAGGTCGACTGGGGCGACGGGAACACCCAGTTCTTCCCGTACGCCAACAGCTTCGATCCGGGAGCCGGACCAGGGCTTCAGCAGCCGCACCTGTACAACAACCTGGTGATCGGGTGGAACGAGTTCACGGTCGCGGTGACGGCGATCGACTACCTCGGCGGCGAAACGACATTCAGCCGCCAGATCCGCATCTACCGGACGAGCTAGAGCCTGCCACACGACCTTGAGCCTTCACGGCGGCCCCGCTCTCTAGAACGGGGCCGCCTTCGCGTTCATCGGTCGGAGGATGAACACCTGCTTCCGCGCCGCCGCACGGACGGGTAGAATGGTCCGTCATGTTTGCTCGAACGGGTTTCGCCCTCTGCTGCCTCGCTCTGCTCGCCGCCCTCGTCGGGGGCTGTTCTCTGTTCAACTCCGCCCCGATCGCGCGGATCGCCGCGTCGGCGACCTCCGGGGAGTCGCCGCTGCTCGTCACGTTCGATGCGTCCGGGTCGGTCGACCTCGACGGGCGGATCGTCGCGTACCGCTGGTCGTTCTCCGACGGCGAGACGGCCGAGGGGCGAACGGTCGAGCGCGTCTTCGCGCCGCCGAGCACGGTGACGTACACGGCAACGCTCGAGGTCGAGGACGAGGACGGCGCCGTCGGGACGATCGAGCAGAGCATCGAGGTGCGACAGACGCCCGATCCGGGCAACAACCCGCCGTTCACGCGATTCACGTTCGAACCGACGCACGGCGACGGGCCGCTGTTCGTCACGTTCGACGCGCGCCTCACCTCGGACATCGATGGCGAGGTCGTCCTCTACGCGTGGGATTTCGGCGACGGGACGACCGGCTCCGGTGAGCAGATGACCCACACCTACAACCCGGTGGCGACGACGGACTACCCCGCGACCCTGACCGCGACCGACGACGACGGGGCGTCGTCGAGCATGACGGCGATCATCTCCGTCTACGTCGAGGAGGAGATCCCGATCGACGGTCCGACGGCGGAGCTCGCCGCAACGGCCCCGGAGATCGTGTACGACTCCCCGCAGCTGCCGTCGGTCCCATCGCTGTTTCGAGTGACGTTCACGCCGGAGGGCTCGGTCGCCGCGCCGGGCCACGAGATCGACGTCTACATCTACACCTTCGGCGACGGCGACTCGGCGTCGCTCGAGACGGACGAGCCGATCGAGCATACGTACCGCTCCGGCGCGCCGACGCACACGTTCGTCGTGAGCCTGACGGTCGTCGACGATCAGGGCCTGCAGGACTCCGTCGTCCTCAACATCACCGTCGTCAACGACTAGCCGCCGATCCAAGCGCGGCCGGAGCGCTCCTCTCGCAGACAGCGGGCCGCCCGATGGGAAGCGGTCCGAGAGAGGTCTAGCCCCCGCAGGTGCTGCAGCCGACGACGTTCACCTGTCGGGAGGTCGAACTCGACCCGCCGCTATCGTCGACGACGGTGAGCGTCACCAGCGGCTTCCAGCCGGGGACGGCGTACGAGTGACGAACGACCTCCCCCTCGGCGGTCGATCCGTCGCCGAACGACCAGATGTACTGGACGATCTCGCCATCGGGATCCTCGGAATCGGAGGCGTCGAACTCGAGCGGATCGTTGGTCCCGACCCACATCTTGTCGACGGTGAATCGCGCGACCGGAACCCGATTCAGCGCCTCGACGGAGCGGGTTCGTGCCCCCGTCTTGCCGCCCGAGTCGGTCACGACGAGCGTGATCGGATAGACGCCTTTCTCGTCATAGGTGTGGGCAACGGCGACGCCGGTACCATCCGTCCCGTCGCCGAAGTCCCACTCGTACGACACGATGGCGCCGCTCGGGCTCGACGACGCACTGGCGTCGAGGGAAACCTCCAACAGCGGGTAGTCGAACAGCGGCGTCGCGCTGAACTCGGCCTTCGGACCGACGACGCGGTCGCAGCCGGCGAGCAGCAGCGCGACCGCTGCCGCCGCAACGGCGAATGCCGAGCCGATCGAACGTCTATTTCCTCTTGGGCGCATCGTCCTCGCCGTTCTCGTCGTTTCTCTGATCACGCTTCGTTCCCCTCTCCTTCTCTTCTTCCTCTTCTTCATCCTTGCCGGAGGCCTTGAGCGCCTCGTGGATCGCCTCGAGGCGGGCGGCGACACGTCCGAACAGCGAACCTTCCGGATAGGTGCCGTCCTCCGCAATCTCGCCGGCGGGCACGCCGGTGAGGATCTCGATGCCCTCCTCGACGGTCGTAGCCGGGTAGATGTGGAACTGCCCGGCGGAGACGGCATCCACGACCTCCTCGCACAGCATCAGGTTCTCGACGTTGGCTTGGGGGATGAGGACGCCTTGATCGCCGGTGAGTCCCTTCGCCTTGCAGACGCGGAAGAAGCCTTCGATCTTCTGGTTCACGCCGCCGATCGGCTGGATCTCCCCCTTCTGGTTCACCGAGCCGGTGACCGCGATCCCCTGGCGGATCGGCGCGTCGGCGAGGGCGGAGAGGATCGCGTAGAGTTCCGTGCTCGACGCGCTGTCCCCATCGATCATCGAGTAGCTCTGCTCGAACGCGAGACTCGCGGAGAACGAGAGCGGCCGCTCTCGGGCGAATCGCTCCCCGAGGAAGCCCTTGAGGATCATGATCCCCTTCGTGTGCGTCTTGCCACCGAGCTTCGCCTCGCGCTCGATGTCGACGAGGCCGGCCTTCCCGGTGTGGACGGACGCGGTAATTCGCGACGGTTTCCCGAACGCGTAGTTGCCCATCTGGAGGACGGCGAGCCCGTTGAGCTGGCCGGCTCGCGCTCCGTCCGTATCGACGAAGATCGTTCCGCGCTCGATCATCTCGCGAATCCGCGCATCGATTCGATCGTGGCGGAAGTCTCGCTGGTCGAGCGCCTGCTTCACGTGATCGGCGGAGACGCGATCCGCTCCGTCGGAGCGGGCCCAGTACGCTGCCTCCTTGACGATCGACACGAGATTGCCGAACTGGCAGGTGAGCTTCGTCTGATCGCCGGTCATCTCGGTCCCGTACTCGATCATCTTCGCGACACCCGACGGCTCGAACGGGAGGACCGACGGGTCCTGCGCGCAGCACGCACCGAGGAACCGGGCCATCTCCTGCTCCCGCTCGGGGGTGCGGTCCATGTCGACGCCGAAGTCGGCCTTGACGTTGAACAGCTTCGCAAAATCCTCGTCGTAGAAGTGGAGCAGCTCGTAAATGTACGGGCTGCCGATGATGACGAGCTTGATCCGGAATGGGACCGGCTCGGGTCGCAGTCCCTCGGTGGTCGAGTACCCCATCATCTGCCACGGATCCTCGATGTGGATCTCGCGTCGCTTGATCGCGATCTTCAGCGCCTCCCAGCTGATCCCGAGGCGGAAGAGGTTGTTCGCATTGACGACGAGGTAGCCGCCGTTCGCCCGATGGAGCGACCCGGGCTTGATCATCGTGAAGTCGGTGACGGCGACGCCCATCTGCACGCGCCGCTCGATCGTCCCGAACAGGTTCGGGTACGTCGCGTTCTGCTCGACGATCACCGGTGCGCCCTCGGTCTTCTCGTTGTCGACGAGGACGTTGACCGCGTATTTCTTGAACGGGTCCGCCTGCGGGACGGGGAACGGGAACGGCGACTTCTTTGCCGTGCCACCGTTCTGGAACGTCTCGAGGTTCTCTGCGATGTCCTTCTTGACCGCATCGAGAAACGAGAGGACTTTGTCGATGCCCTCGTAGCGGCCCTTCAGCTGAACGAAGTGCGGCTCGATCATGAACAGGACCGCCTCCTTCGCCAGCTCCTTCACCTCCGTCTCACGCTCCTCGTCGAGGCGCGCGACCTCTTGGAGCTGCTCCTGGATCACCGTCTGGAGCTGTCCCTGGTGTTCGCGGATCTCGGCCCGCTTCTCTTCCGGAAGGGCGTCGTACTCCTCCTGGCTGAGCGGCTCGCCGTTCTCGTGAAGCGGGAGCGTGTTGATTCCGATCGGTGTTCGCTGGACGGAGAATCCGAGCTCCTTCGCCTTCGATTCCAGCCCTTCGAGCAGCGTCGTTCGACGTTCGCCGTACCGATCGGTGATCTTCTTGCTCCGGGCCTTGAACTCGTCGGACTCGAACAGCTTCGGGATCTCACGCTTGAGCCGTTCGACGTGGCCCTCGAGGTCGGACCGGAGCTGGCAGCCCTTCCCCGCGGGGAGTTCCAGATAGCAGGGACTGTACGGATTGTCGAAATTGTGGACGTAGCATAGATCCGGCGGCTGGGGCTCGTCGGCGCTCGCCTGGGTGAGAAAGCGCTCCACCGCGGACATCTTGCCGGTCCCCGGATCGCCGGCGACGTAGATGTTGTATCGGTTCTTGGCATCCTTGATTCCGAGCCCGAGTTTGAGCGCTGCGATCGCACGTTCTTGGCCGATGATCCGATCGAGCGGCTCGAGTTCGGCGGTCGACTCGAACGGGAAGGACGATGGGTCACAGGTGTACCGTAGCTGTGTTGCGTCGAGCTCTTTGACCATGGCTCCTCCTTGGCCTAGGATTCTATCCCAGATGTTCGGATCGGTTCAACGCGCTATGGCGATTGGGGTCCTGCTTTCGGCGTTCTTGGCCGTTTGCGGTCTCGCCGCGCCGTGCCTAGTAACACCGGTGATCGACCGCCCAGGAAGCGACGCCTACTGCGACGCGGTCGCTCCGTTGATCGAGCGGGCCGAGACGACGATCGACCTCCTCCTCTCGACCGCCGATGTCACCGGTGTCCCGCTGTGGGAAGGAATCCTCGCTGCGGCCGAGCGGGGTGTGATCGTCCGCGTCCTCCTCGATGCCAGCGACTGGGCGCCGGAGATCACGCGGGGCAACGAAGAGGTCGTCGAATACTTGAGCGAACGGGGAATCGACTGCCGTCTCGACGACCCCGCCGTGACGACGCACGCCAAGCTGCTCATCGTCGATCGCGCCGTCGTGGCCTTGGGATCGACGAACTGGAACCGGTACGCGTTCGGCACGCACGAGCAGACGAACGTCGTCGTAGAGGCTTCGGAGGTCGGCCGCGTCTTCGGGGAGTACTTCGATCGGCTGTGGGAAGCGCGGCTGGCGGAGGAAGGCATCGAGCTCGGTACGTTCGATCCGGTGTCGGACGGCGCGACGATCGTACCGCTTCCGGATGGACCGGGCACGGCGCTGTATGCATCACTGGTGCTCGAGCTGCTACGTGGGGCCCGGCGATCGGTGCATGTTGCGATGTACCGGGTGTCGATCTACCCGAGCTACCCCGACTCGCTCGCAAACGAGCTGGTGGACGCGCTGATCTCCGCCGCAGGGCGGGGGCTCGATGTGCGCGTCCTGATCGACGACTGCAGCACTTACGCCGAATCGGCTGACGCCAACCTCGCGTCGGCGATCACCCTTCACCAGCGGGGCATCGAGGTTCGGCTCGATGCGCCGGAAGAGACGACGCACGCGAAGCTCATCGTCATCGATGGGGAATCGGTCGTCCTCGGTTCGACGAACTGGAACTACTACTCGCTCGAGCGAAACGTCGAGGTGAACGTCGGACTGCTCCGGATCCCCGCCGTCGCGGCGCCGTTCGAGGCGTACTTCGAGATCCTCTGGGAGAGCGGTCGCCCCCTCGCTCCGTAGCGGGCATGGGCGCGCCGTGCGTTCGGCGCGGCTCCATGTGATGCGCTATTCGGCGGGGCGGGCTGTCTCCCCGCAGACCGGGCAGGACCACTCGATCGCGCCGGACCACGGGTTCCACCGGGTCGGGACCATCGAGACACCGCACGACGGGCAGGGGAGCAGGGCGACGGTGGCCGGGATCGGCGCTCCCTCCGCACCGGTCGCCACCAGATGCGCCGGCTGCTCCATCACCAGCGGGACCGCATCCGGCATCTCCAGGCGGACCGTCTCGTGCATCCCGGTGACGTTGACATCGCCGGCGAGCTCGATTCGAACCCCGTTTCGGCCGATGCCAACCAGGACGAGGAGGATCCCGAACAACAGCAGAGCACAGGCAATCAACGCGATCGTCTGGACGGCTCGGCTCATCGGTTGCCTCCTGTGGCGCGCAGCTCCGGCGCGGCCGGTTCAGGATTGTATTCGGTCGACGGTGCCGGATCACCCGGTTCGTCGAACAATCAGGGTTCCGCGGTCGACTGTCTGAACGACCACGCGGGCTCCCGAGGGGATCGGCGGATCCACGGCCCGCGCCGACCAGTACTCGCCATGAACGAACACCCGTCCGTCCGGATCGATCCGTGTCCGCGCAGTTCCGGTCGCCCCGACGAGGCCGGAGATGCCGGTCGCGGGCGGCTTGCGCTGGACCATCAGTCCCTTGGAGAGAATGAACACGGAGAATGCCGTCGTGACCCCGACGACCGCGGCGATCGTGCCCCACGACAATCCGATCGAGCGGTCGGGAATGTCGAACAGCGTCAGCGATCCGGCGAGCAGCCCCACGACGCCGCCGACGGTGAGGATGCCGTTCGTCGGCGTGAACGCGTCGAGGACGATGAGCGCCATCCCGAACAGAATCAGGGCGATGCCGGCCACGTTGACGGGGAGGACTTGCAGGCCGAACAGCGCGAGCAGGAGACAGACTCCGCCCGCCGCCAGCCCGAACCCGATGCCCGGATGGAAGAACTCGTAGATCAGCCCGTACAGCCCGAGGATGAACAGGACGTAGACGAGGTTCGGATCGGCGAGCAGACTGAGGAGCCGCTCGCGAAGCGTCGGACGGATCTCGTCGATCGACGCGCCGTGGGTCTGAAGCGCTCGCCCGTCCCGCAGAACGTAGCCGTCGAGGCGCTCCAGGAGATCGGCGGTGTCGTCGGCGACGAGGTCGATCACCCCCCGCTCCAGCGCCTCCTCGGCGGTCAGCGCGCTGGACAGGAGGACGGCCGACTCCGCCCACTCCGCGTTTCGCCCACGCTGCTCGGCGATCGACCGAGCGAACGCCGCGGCGTCGTTGGCGGCTTTGTCGATCGACGGGTCCTGCTCCCCGTCCGACGTCCCGCCGCCGATCAGGTTCACCGGATGGGCGGCGCCGATGTTCGTCCCCGGAGCCATCGCGGCGACGTCGGCCGCGATCGTCAGGAAGACGCCGGCAGATGCGGCCCGTGCGCCGGACGGCGCAACGAAGACAACGATTGGCACGGCCGAGGCCAGTTCCGCGGTGACGATGTCGCGCATCGACTGATCGAGGCCGCCGGGCGTGTCCAATTCGATGAGGAGAAGCTCAGCGGCGCGCGACTCCGCCCGGGCGATCGCACGCAGGACCAGGTCGCGACTGGCCGGATTGATCGAGTCGTCGAGCGTCAGGCGAAGAACATCACCCGCGGCAGCGGCCGCCGCCGACAGGAGGACGACGGCGGACACAAGCCATGCAGCGCAGACAATCCGACGGGCGTTCATAACCCACAGTATACGGTCGGGGCGCCCGATGCGACGGGCGCCCCGCGATCAGCTAATCACACTCCAGTGCGTCCGTGTTGTTGTTCGCGTTGCACTCGCCGGGGACCACGACGACGTCCACGACGAGCATCACCGCTACGTCTACGCACTTTCGCCCGCTCTCGAAGGTGTGGCTGAGATGGATGATGTGGCTGCCGCCCGACGCGAGCGCGGGCACCGTCGCGGAATCCCCGCCGGGACTCATCACCGCCGTGGTCGCCGGGCTCGGTGCACCGCCGATATTCGTGACTCGCGCGGAGACCGAGTACTCATACTCGGCCATCTGCGCCGCGCTGTAGTCGCACTCGCAATCGGCGTTGACGATCTCGACGATCAGATCGGGGCATTCTCCCGGCTCACTGCAGTCGGTCGTCGCGCAGGTGGTCCCGGCACCGTGGAAGTCCCCGCCGACCGCGAAGCACTCGCTCTCCGGCACGTCGATGCACGCGCCGGTCGGGAGGCAGCAGGCGCCAATCTCGTCGGACGGACCGGTGCAGCAGGTCTCGTCGAACACCGCGTTGTCCTCGTCGCACTCGACCACGTCGTTCAAGGCATCGGCTCGTACGACGAAACCGAGTGGACACGGCGGCACATCCGACGTCACGGTGATCTGCAACGTGACCGGGTGCGAGGCTCCTGGAGCGAGTGGCGGAGCCGGGAATCCATCGACGACGCCGGCGAACGGACCGAGGCCCTCGAGTTCGACGGCGGTCGGCACCGTGACCGGAAGACCGCCGACGTTGGTCACGGTGGTCCACACGGTCAGCACGTAGGTGGTCATCGGTGCGCCGGCTTTCGGCTCGTAGACGCAGCTGACGTCGTCGATCGTCACGACCAGGTCGGGGCAGTCCTCGAGGACCGCCGGTCCGGTCGTTCGGATCCCGTCGACCTCGATCGTAGAGAGGGCGCACGGGGCCGGCGTGATGCAGCCGCCGACCGCCGCCGGGACGGGGACGTCGACCGTCGGCGCCGGGAACGACGCGGAGAAGACGCCCGAGTCGCCGGGGAGGATTCCGCAGCTACCGAGATGCGCGAACCATCTCAGGGCCCAGGGCGAAGCGGTGAAGGCCACGCCGGCCGGCTCGTCGTGAGCGAGGATCGGTAGCCCGTGATTCGGCACGGCGAACATGCAGATCCCGCATCCGTCGACGAGGTAGTCGATGTTCGTCACGGTCCAGGTGTACTTGTCGACATCCCCCTCCCGCTCGACGCACTCCTCGACCTCGACCGTCCCGTGGGGCGTCGTCGTCGTCGTGACGTCGTAGGCGAGCGCGTCCGGAGGGCAGGAGTACGGCGTGTCGTCGATTCCCGGTCGGTCCCAAGGCGACAGCGCGAGAAGAATCTCCACCGGCGTCCAATCCCCTCGGAACTCGACGTAGAATCGATCGTCCATTCGGCCGATCGTCTCGAGAACCTGCCCCTGCAATCCGGGCTCCCACCGATCCTCGGCCGACCAGGCGAAGTCGACCGGGGTCTCACCCGCGGGCGTCGGTTCGAACAGGAGCGAACGGCCGCTGAGGTAGGTGTTGTTCCGATCGGGGTCCGCTTCGAGACCGACGATGACGCCTTCGAGGCTCTCCAGCTCGAGCTTGTACGCATCGAGCGCCGGCTCGGTCATCAGCTGGAGGTAGATCCCGGGAATCGCGCCCGGATCGAACGGGTTCCCGGTCTCGGCGCGGTACTCTTGCGGGAAGCTGTCGTCGTAGATCTTCAGGACGAATTCGCCCGGGTATTTCTCACCGGCGTAGCGCGCGAGTCCGATCACCAAGCGTGCATCGTTGGTTCCGACGTCCGTTTCCGTCTTCATGATGCCGAGGCCGAAGTTGTCGGCCAGCTCGATCGTGTCGAGTTCGTCGATGAGTCCGTCGCCGTTGAAGTCCTCCATCAGGGCCGGGTGACCGACCTCGGCGAGCAGCGCCAGGATCGTGGCCGCGTGAATCGGGCCGGTCCATCGCGGCGTCCAGTGAGGGAGGCTCTCCTGACTGATCAGCTGCAGGTCGTACAGGGCGAACCCCTCGATCAGCTCAGGCTGGGCCGCGGCAACCCCACCGACCAAGACGACTCCGAGGATGATCCCGAGTAGAGCGAAACCGAGACGCTTCATCGCAATCCCTCCTTCGCGGGAGTGGGGCCACGGCATGCGTTCCTGCCGGCGTCGTTCGCGACACTCCGCTTCCCGAAACCAGTATAGGCCGCGGCAGTTGTGCAGC
>Ga0272441_10014262_pt1 | contig 11310 bp, 8 predicted proteins | sample SSMProp6N_FD_193582 | JGI IMG/M metagenome (GOLD analysis project Ga0272441, IMG submission 193582) | Marine sediment archaeal communities from Little Sippewissett salt marsh, Falmouth, MA, United States - SSM-Prop-6N | ecosystem: Environmental > Aquatic > Marine > Wetlands > Sediment ... | reverse complement strand
TCGGATTCGAGCCCGGCATGGAGCATCTGGAGATTCTGCGGACCATCCGGGCAGGCCGGGTGGTTTACGGCGGTTAAGCCGGAATAAAAACCGGTAAGGAGAAAGCATGGACATTAAAATCGAGCAGTTGAGCGATGAAGAAATCACTCGGCGGGGGATCAGATCCTAACCGGTTTGGGAGATTGAAGCGGGATCTTGGCGCTTCGCGCCGGATGATATCGATACACGATCGTCGGATTCTCCGGCGGTCCACCTCGAATCACCCACATGAAGGATTTGGAGGTGCGGAACGATCGCTACTTGCTCGCTGGTCTCCTCCCCGATGCGGACCAGCAGCTCGCAGCCGGGTATTCGTCTGCGGTGGGCACTGACTTCAATTGAGGGCTCCGGAAGCTTTCGGGCATTCTCTTCGATAGCGAATTCATCCTCATCGAACAGACTGCTCTGTTGCAGTTCTTCGACCGAAAACCGTTCGCTCCGTCGTCCAAAGATTTTATGTATCAACAGCCGAAGTTCGTCTCTCAGCACTTCGGCCCGGCGTTGATCTTATCGAGAAGCGCCTGCAGTTCTTCATCGGAGATATTTGCGTGGAACATCGATGACAGACAGTTTTTTATGCCGACAAAGTTCCCTTCCATGACAGCAATAAAGGCATCGCCTATCTCTTCTCTCCGCACTATTCCTTTTTCAACGAGAAAGTCCAGGTAGAGACGAGTCGCGTACTCGTTTTTGAATAACTCGACATGCAGCGTATCCAACGAAACTGGAGGATAACGTTTCTCTCCCGCATCAAGCTGCAGCACGGTCTCAAGTCGGATATCCCGCGAAGAGGCGCCTAAAAGGATTCCGTATGCACCCGACTCGACGATCCAGTCGGCGAATGCCGGATCATAATACGCAAAATCCCGCGCTTGCAGGACCATCGAGACCTGTTTCTCTTCCCCGGGTTTCAATTCAATTTTAACGAAACCTTTCAGCTCTTTTACCGGCCTCGCGAGGCGGGATTTCGGCGGCCGAATGTAGAGCTGAACGACTTCTTTACCACTCCTTTTACCGGCGTTCTTCACTGTAAGAGTAACTACGACATCTTCCGATGAAGTTACTTCTTTTTTCGATAGCTTGAGACCGGAGTAGACAAACTCCGTATAAGAGAGTCCGTGACCAAAGGGAAAAAGCGGCTCGATATCTCGGTAATCGTAGTACCGGTAGCCGACGAAGATCCCATCACTGTAGAAGTGTTTCTCGTTTTCTCCTGGATAATGGAGATACGCAGGTGTATCTTCGAGACGCTTCGGAAAGGTCACACTAAGCTTCCCCGATGGATTCACTTCTCCGAAAAGAATATCCGTAACCGCCGAAGCCCCAGCTTGGCCGCCAAAAAAAACCTCGAGGACAGCGCCCACTTTTTCGATCCACGGATCCATTGTAACTGCATCGCCGTTGTTGAGGACGACTACCGTCGAAGGCTGGACTGATGAGACCGCGTCAATTAGTTCGATGTGAGCAGGTTCTATATCGAGATGAGTTCGGTCGCATCCTTCCATATCTGCGGAAATCTTTAAGCCGGCGAAAATAACAGCGATATCCGCTTCAGCTGCGATTTTTTTTGCTTCCGCTATCAGGGTGCCGTCTGTCGTATCATCCCGGTTATACCCCTGTGAAAAAACGACTTCGACAGCTTCACCCGCTTTTCCCTTTATCTCGTCGAGGGGTATATCCAGTGTGGTCGGATGAATGAGGGCGCATCCCCCCCCTTGGTAACGGGGCATCAGGGCGAGGTCGCCAAAAACCGCGATTCTTCTTACCCTGGCACGGTCGATCGGCAAGGTGTTATTTTCGTTTTTTAGAAGGACGGCCGATTCTGCGGCAGCTTCTGCGGCAATACGGTGATGCTTCTCCTTGTCCTCTGCTCGGCCATTGCGGATCTTATCCTCCCGGACAGATTTTTGGATGAACTCAAGAATGTTGCGGCACATTTTGTCGAGCACGGCTGGATCGAGTTTTCCGGAACGGACCGCCTCGGCTAGTACTTGTTCATTCTGTGGATTTACGGGCATCTCAAGATCGTTTCCCGCTTCAGCGGATTCTATTCGATCTTTGATACCCCACCAGTCCGAGACGACGAAACCATCAAATCCCCATTCATCACGGAGTATATCGGTAAGTAATCGCTTGTTTTCAGCTGCTTGAATGCCGTTCACCTTGTTGTACGAGGACATCACCGCCCAGGGCTTTGCCTGTTTTATGACCCGCTCAAAACCGGCAAGGTAAATTTCCCGCAACGCCCGCTCATCAACCTCGCTGCTCATTTTCGTCCGCTGATACTCGGAATTATTGCAGACGAAATGCTTGATCGTTGCACCGATCCCCTTCTCCTGTATCCCGCGAACACAGGAAGCGGCCATCTCGCCGCTTACATATGGGTCTTCTGAAAAGTATTCGAAACCGCGACCTCCTAACGGATGTCGGCGAATATTCAAACCCGGCCCCAAAAGAAGGCTTATGCCGAACTGTCTGCATTCTTCAGCTACTGAGTTTCCGACCTCCCGTATGAGCTCAACATCCCACGAACATGCTATTGCCGAACCTGAAGGGTAACATGTTGCAGGATGAATATATTTTATCCGTTTCGAATCTTGGGACAACTTCGTTACGTCGAAAAAAGAGAGTTCTTCCTTTCCCTCTTCCGCTATCTCCTGCGAAGTCTTATTGACCCTGACCCCGTTGGTCCCGTCACTCATAAAGACTTCCGGTATGCAAAAGCGGGGGAAATCTTTTGTAAGCCATTTCGCTTTCCCCATACAGAGAGCCGATTTTTCTTCGAGGCTCATTTCACTGATAATTGTTTCGATTTCTTTCATTGGATTTACCTTAGTACGGTTTCAATTTTAGATTTATACTCTAACTCAGACTTATTGCTTTATAAAAAAATGAAGTATTGCAGAGAAACGGATGTTGGCATAATAGATTCGCTCCGGGTCAGTGTCAAGTCAAACCCATATTCTACAGTTTGAAATGTGTAATAGTTGCCCCATAAGAGCTTACAGGACATAAATTTTATTTTGGTACTACAATCCTATCCATTCATGAAACAGCTTGATTAGGTTCGTAGATGATATTGCTCTTTATCCATTGCTATTTCAACTAGCCGCCCGCGCCGCTCTGGCGCGGCCGCTTCAGAGCGCCTCGAAGCTTGAGTAGAGGTAGCGCTTGATCTTGGCCGAGGCGGTCTTCTCGAAGGGCGTGAGCCGGATCTTGAAATCCACGATCTTTTTGTATCCCGGCAGGGTGCGGTTGACCGCCTCGACCTCGGCGCGCACCCGCTGCTCGATCCAGGCGGCGGGGGGCTGCCCGTCTCCGTATTCCGCGTATTCCGCGTATTCCGCGTATTCCGCGTATTCCGCGGCCAGGGCCTCCTCGTCGGCCACGCAGACCGCCACCACGTCTTCGGCCTTGCCGCCGTCGAGCCTGCGCCCCAGCACCAGGATCTCCGCGATCGCCCTTGCTTCGCTGAAGCGGAGCTCGATCTCCTCGGGGAACACGTTCTTGCCCCCGGCGGTGACGATCAGGTTCTTGCTGCGCCCGGTGATAAACAGAAATCCACGGCGGTCAAAGCGCCCCAAGTCCCCGGTGCGCAAGTATCCGCCGGCGGTCATGATCTCCCGGGTGGCTGCCGGGTTGCCGAAATAGCCCTTCATGAGCGATGGGGAGCGCACCAGGATCTCCCCCACCCCCTGCTCGTCGGGCTCGGCGATTTTCACCTCCGTGTACTTCACCGGCAGGCCCACGGAGCGGTTGTCGTGGTGGCGGATGGTGTTGGTGCTGATCAGCGGGCCGTTCTCGCTCATGCCGTAGCCCTGCACCAGGGTGAAGCCCAGAAGCTCGTAGAATTCGGCGGTGCCCGGGCTTAAAGGCCCACCGCCGCTCACCCAAAGACGGAGGCTCCCCAGGCCGGCCTGGCGCCTGAGGGAGCGGAACAGGAGCTTGCCGGCCTGCAGGCCGCAGGCCTTGAGGCAGAAGCGGGACAGCCCTATAAATAGGCGCACGACTGCTTTCTTGACTCCCGTAAGCACTGCCAGGCGCCCCTCCACGGCGGCCCGCATCTTGTCGTAGAGGATGGGCACGCCGATGATGATGGTGGCCCCGGTTTCCTTGATATTGGCCACGATGCTCTTGCCCGCCAGGCGCTCGGCGATGGTGAGGCTCGCCCCGGCGGCCAGGGGCGAAAGAAAGCTGCAGGTGGTGGTATAGGTATGGTAGAGGGGCAGGACCGTGATGAACACGTCGTGCTCGTCGATGGCCAGGGACTGCATGGCGGCGTTGATGTTGGCGATAATGCCGTGGTGGCTGAGCATCACCCCCTTGGCCAGCCCGGTGGTGCCGGAGGTGTAGATGATGGAAGCGGTGTCCTCCGGCAGAATATCCTCCGCCCCGGGCAGGTCCGCTTCTTCCCGGGCGGCGAGGACAGCCGCCCAGGCCGCCGACCGGGGCGCGGCCTCCCCGGGGCCGGCGTCGAAGTTCACGATAAATTCCAGCTCCTCAGTATCCAGGAGAGAAGCGATCTTGTCGCGCTGGGTTGCCGACACGAAAGCGGTCCGGGCGCCGGAGCCGCGGCAGATGTTGACGACCTCTTCGTTGCGGAGCTGGCTGTCGATGGGCACGGCGACCAGGCCGGAGGTGACCAAAGCGAGATAAACCACGCACCACTCAAGGCGGTTCTCCGCACAAATGGCCACCGGGTCGCCTTTCCGCAGCCCGCGGTTATAAAGCCAGGCGGCCGTCAGGCGCACTTCTTCGCCCAGACGGCGGAAATCGTAGGTATCGTACCCATCTCCGCCGGTCGAGCGCATCCTCATGGCCGGCAGCTCCGCGTAAGCCTCGGTCACATGATTTAGGAGGGCCTTGAAATTGGGGAAATCCAGATCCGGGAGATCAGCAAAGTAGTCGCGTATCATGCGCCCAGTATAGACCCGCCGGCGGCAGCCTGCAATGTTGCGCGCAGCTCAAACCGGAACGTCCGGGAGGTCTCTCGAAGCAGGGGAAATAACGGTTGGCCTTGTTGTCCCGCGCTATCAGCCTTTGACGGAACCCAATGCCAGCCCGCGCTGAAAATAGCTCCTGAATATCAGAAAGATAATCACCGGCGGTATGATGGCTAAAAGGATGATTGCCGACATGATACCGAAATGCCACCGCTCCCATTTCAGATAGGTCAGCCCTACGGAGAGGGGGATCGACCTGACCGAGGAGGCCAGGGTACGAGCCAGTGTATATTCGCCCCAAACACTTCTGAAACACAGAATTGCCGCCGTGAGCAGGCCGTTCTTGGCAATGGGAAGCATGATCTGCAGCCAGGTCCTGACCTGGCCGCAGCCGTCGATCTCCGCATAATCGATCAGCTCATCAGGGACGGTTCTGAAGATGGCCTGCATGATAAAGATGGCAAACGGCACGTTGATGGCGATATTGGGCAGAATAAGCCCCGGCAGGGTATCGGCGATCCCCAGCTTGAACTCCATGATATAGATCGGTATGAGCAGGGCTCCCAGGGGAAAGGTCATGGTCATCAGCATGGTCACCAGCATCATGCGGCGGGAGGAAAATTGGAACTTGGCGAAACCGTAGCCTCCGGCGGCACTGACCACTACAACCACCAGCGTAGAGACAGCCGTCAGAATCACGCTGTTCATGTAGTAGGCGCCCAGCTTGACGCCGGAGGAGGCGATCATCCGGAAATTCTCCAGGGTCAGGTTCAAAGAGAGCAAGGCGGGATTGGTAAAGGTGTCCATCTCCGTTTTAAAAGCGGTCAGGATAATATACACGAAGGGGAAGATAAACACAAAAGAAATCAGAATCAGAATGAAGTGAATTAGGATCCGCCAGACTCGCTCGCTTTTAAATTCTTTCATCTGCGTTCAGTCCGTTTTGAAAATCTTAAGATTGAACAGCGAGACCAGGAGAATCATGAAGCTCAGGCAGTAGGCCATGGCCGATGCTTTTCCCATCTCGAAAAACTCGAAACCTGTGCGGTACAGGTAGAAATAGATGGTCTCGGTTGCATGCAGGGGACCTCCCCGGGTCAGCACCATGGGATGCACGAAGATCTTGAAAGCCCGGATAACAGCCAGCACGCTGACCACCGCGGTTGTGTTCCGTATCTGGGGTAAAGTGATGTAGAACACCCTCTGCAGGGCGGATGCTCCATCGATCTCCGCAGCTTCCAGGAGCTCCCTGTCCACGCTTTTCAACCCGGTTAGAAAAAGAATCACCTGGTAACCCAGCTCCCAGTTGCTGATCAGCACCATGATCAGCAGAGCCGTCCATCCCTTGTCCACCCAACTAAAGCTGGAAAGACCCAGCCGTTCGGTCAGGAAAAAGTTCATATACCCGTTGGTCGGGTCCAGCATGAGCAAAAAAATCAAGCAGCCCAGGGAAATGGGGACCACCAGGGGTACGAAGATTGCGCTCTCATACAGGGCCGTACGCCGGGTCAGGGTATCCAGCATGAGGGCGATGATCAGCGGCAGAATAATGCCGATGGGAACTCCCAGTCCCACAAACACCAGGGTGACCCGGATTGAGTTTAAAAACAGAGGATCCTGAAAGATCTCCACGTAGTTCTGGAGGAAAACGAATGTCGGCGAGTCATCGTAGGCAAAATTATAGCTGGTAGTGCTGAGACAGAGGGAATAGACCAGAGGGAAAACCATGAAGAGCATCACAAACAGAAAAGCGGGGAAAACAAAAAGAAACCCGGCGGTCCTCTTCCTCTGTTCCCTGGTAACAGCCATCAACCCTTCTCCTTAGCCGGTGGAAGACCTCCCGGGCCGGGCCCGGGAGGTTGCATGTGTGCCTGATTACTCAGTAGATTCTCTTGTCAATGCTGTCCAGCTTGGCCTGTACGGCCGCCAGGCAGGAATCGAGGTCCTGTTTGCCCAGCAGATAAGCCTGGACATTGTCGGCCAGAGCTGCCGTAAACACAGTGTGCTCCCGGTACTGGGGCGCCGGAGCGCTGTTGCGGGCGGCTGTGAGCATCTGTTCCCAGTCAGGGCTGCTGGCAAAGGTGTAGGCGCTCTTGAGGGAAGGCATCTTCCCGTAGACGTTCAGCATCTTGGACTGGAAGAGATCGGTCAGGTAAATCTCCTCGATGAACTGTCGGGCCATCTTGGGGGCCTCCGATTCCTTGGGAATGGCGAAGCCCGCCACAAACAGCATGCTGCCGCCTTCAATGCCGCCCGGATAGGGAAGGGGCCCGGTATTGGCGCTGCCGATAAAGGGCGCGGCCTCGGGCCAGCGCGAGCCGCTCTCGTAGAGCATGGCCAGCTTGCCCGCTTTGTAGGCAACCCGTCCCGCATTGCGGTCCGTCATGGTCATGGTGGTGATCCAGCCCTTTTCCACACCCTTTCTCCAGGCGGTCAAAATCTCCCGGCTTTCCGGCGTGTCCACCACGAAGGTGGTGCCGTCCGCCTGGAAGAAATCTCCCCGCAGTCCCTTCAGGGCACTGTAGAAGCTGTTCTCCGTGCTGCCCGCGTCCAATCGGATACTCATGCCGGCCGTATTCCCAACTGTGGCCTTGCCCGCCATGTTCACCAGCTCATCCCAGGTTTTCGGGTGGGGAATATTGCCGTCCTTGTCCGCTACGCCCGCATCCTTGAGCAAAACCTTGTTGGTATTGATCCAGTAGATCTCACCCATGATGGGTAAATAGTAGACCTGGTCCCGGATCGTGCCCACATCAAGAATCGACGCAACCAGCTTGTCTTTGGGAAAGCCTTCCCAGAGCCCCAACTCGTCAAAGCTGAAAAGCATATCCTTCATGATGAAGGCCGTGGTGTCCTCGGGGTTCTCCACTACCAGAAGGTCCATGTCACTCTTGCCGCTCGACCACTGGATAATGTACTTGTTCACATCCCGGCCCTCGAAAGACTCGAAGGTTACCTTGGTTTCCGGATGCTCACTCATCCACTTCTGAGCCGCCTCATCGATAAAGGCTTTTTTGGTTATCCAATCCACCGACCGTATGCGCAGCAGGTTCGGCTCCTGCGCTTCCTCCCCGGGCGCGGCGGCTTCCTGCTGTCCCCCCGCAGCGGCAGCAAAGACCAGGCCGAGAAGCAAAATCAAAATCATGATCCCTTGCGTTGCTCTTTTCATCGTTGCCTCCTTAATTTTTTCAAAAGAGGAACCGCTCAAATCTTTAGAGGGTCCTCTTCATGAATTCCTCGACAGCGCGGAGATGATTAAACATGCTGTTGCTCGCGCTTTCTGAATCCTGACGCTCGATGGCCGCGAATATCTCGCGGTGGTGGGCCTGATTTTCAGCGGAGATTCTTCTATGCTCCTCCGCATGCACGGCAAAGACCTCCATTTGCTGGGTGCCCAGGGCTTCACGAATATTCAACATCATGCTCTCTAAGAAGGAGTTCCCGCTCATCCTGCTGATGAGCAAATGAAACTGTTGATCGGCTTCGGCAAATTTAAAATGATCGGTATTCTCTTCAGCTTGTTCCATAACCTGCAGATATTCTTTGAGGCGAGCAAGATCCTCATCGGTCCGCTTTACCGCCGCCAAACCGGCCACAGCCGTCTCCAGATGCTTCCTTGCTTCCAGGAGTTCCAGGACGCCTTCCTGGCTGTGCATCTTTCCCAGGTCGGTCCGGGGCATGACTTGCTCCTGAGTGGTCTCCTGGATAAAGGTTCCTCTTCCCTGTTGCTTGGTCAGAATGCCCAGAATCTCCAGCCTGTTCAGGGCTTCCCTGATGGAGGTGCGGCTGATACCCCAGCGCTGACAAAGTTCGTCATGGGAAGGAAGACGTTCGCCCGCTTTAAGCTCGCCGCGCCGGATGGCGGATTTTACCTTTTCCATTACGATATCGGGCAAATTGGATTTTTTTATAATTCCGTAGTCCATACACAAACTACCTAAAAACGGAAATTCATATTAAGTTCATTTGTTATGACTTATTATGAGCGCAATCCCGCCTGCTGTCAACTCTGTTATCCGCAAATACCAGATTCTGCCTTGACAGACGCGCGAATTAATCGGTATCATCATCATAACTTATGATGTTTTGAAGAAGGTCGGACAGCTGAAGCACAAATCTTTCGGCTGCATCAAGCAATCTCAGAGGAGAAAGAGTATGGCCTACGAGAATATCTGCCGGATTCCCGGCAAAAACGGTTGGTTCCGGTTCCTGTACAAAGAGGGGATGCTGGCGGAACTGGAGCCTGTACAGGGCCAGGGTCGAGGCGATGCCGAGCTCTGGCTCACCGCCGGGCTATTCGATATCCAGCTAAACGGCATGTTGGGCTATGATTTCACCTCTCCGGACCTGCGGGTCGATCATGTGACGGCGATCAACGGGGCGCTGAAAAAACACGGCGTTCTGCGATGGTGCCCCACGATCTGCAGTGCAACTCCGAAAACCGTGGAGCACTGTTTAGCCATTCTCAGGCAGGCCGCCGAGGGGGGAGAAGCGCCGGGAATCCACTGCATACACCTGGAAGGGCACTATATATCCTCAGAGGAAGGCTACCGGGGAGTGCATCTGCCCCGCTTCCTCCGCGATCCGGATAATGAAGAGTTCGACCGCTGGCAGCGCATCGCCGGAGGGCATATCGGGCTTTTCTCCCTGGCACCTGAGCGGAAGGGCGCGCTGGGCTTCATTCGCAAACTGCGATCGGAAGGTGTGAAGGTCGGTCTGGTGCACCACCATGCGGATCACCGCACGGTGCAGGCGGCGGCGGCCGCGGGTGCGGACCTTGCCTCCCATCTGATCAATGGCTGCGTCCCCTTGATTAACCGTCAGCACAATGTGATCTGGTCACAACTTTCCCTGCCCGATTTGTGGGCCAGCTTCATCGCCGACGGCTACCATATTCCTTCCTACACCCTGCGGGCGGCGATCCGCTCCAAAGGGACCAGCCGCTCCATTCTCATCTCGGACCTTTCCAAACTCTCCGGCCTGCCGGATGGAGAGTACGAGGCCAATGAAATGCCTGTTGTACTGCGGGACGGCGGCCTGTGGGTCAAGGACAAGGGGACCAACCTGCTGAGCGGCGCGGCAAAAACCCTGGATCTGGATGTGGCCTATGCCGCCGAAGTGGCGGGATTTCCGCTGGAAGACGCTTTGTTGATGGCCACCGTCAATCCGGCCCGCTATTTCGGGGTGGAGGCGGAGTTCCAGCTATATCCCGGCCGGAAGGGTTCCCTGGCGCTTTTCTCCTGGCAGAACGGCAACTTGAAAATCGAGACAATCCTCGAATAACACAGGAACGACAACCCGGCCGTTCCGCCGCGGAAATGAATTCTATTCAGCCCTGCCCAACAAGGTCTCGAAATTCTTATGGAAAATACGCTCCCGGGTCTCCTCTTCTGCCCCAAGGCGCTCGAACAACTTATTGTGGTACTGCAGATAGTAATCTGAATAAGCACTCGAACCGAACATGAACTGGTCACTGGCGAACACCACCTTCTCAAGCGCCTCGTGGAGCTCTCCGTTCGGCTTGTAAAGCCTCACCCAGAGGTCGAGGTCCCGGCGGCAGGCTGACAATCCACTCATGTCACAGAAGATATTCTTGTGTTTCCACATGACCAGGAAACCCTCATCCCACCAGGGATTCCCCATATGGGCACAAAGCATCCTCAAGTCGGGAAAACGCCTGGCAATGGTATCCAGGGAGATGGGGCGATAATCGTTGCAGCGAACATACCTGCCCGGCCTTAAACCCAGAAAGCCGGTGTGAAAAAGTACGGGGAGGCCGGCTTCGCTGGCTGTCTGATAGTATTTATTGTAATCAGGATGATCATAGGACTGCTTCGATTGGATCACCTTCAGGCCGCAAAAGCCCTGATCCTGGTATTTTTGGATGTCCTTCGGATCGTCCTCGTCCACATTGATATAGGCGAAGGCGTAGATCCTCTCCGGAAAGGCACGCTTGAACTCCAGGACCGCCGGGTTGCCACCCCAACGCTCGTGGCTGATGGCGCAGATCATGATCCTATCCACCCCGGCCTTGTCCAGCTGGCGGAAGTATGCCCCGGCGTTCTTCAAATCGTAATCTTCGGTCAAGTGGTTGTGAGCATCGATAATCATAGGTGTTTAATTCTCCTGAACCATTTATCCTTCAAGGCCCTGCCGAAAGGCGAGCCTTCCTTGGTGTTGCCGCTCATGAAAAAATCGGGAACCGTTCCCTCATCCGCCAGCATTTCGATGGTGCGGATGTTCAGGAGCTGGGCGATCAGGACCAGGGGTGCCGTGGAGGAAGCCCCGGTCTTTCGGCCGATTTTCTCCAGGGTAATGATCATGTCCC
>Ga0272441_10014261_pt1 | contig 11311 bp, 7 predicted proteins | sample SSMProp6N_FD_193582 | JGI IMG/M metagenome (GOLD analysis project Ga0272441, IMG submission 193582) | Marine sediment archaeal communities from Little Sippewissett salt marsh, Falmouth, MA, United States - SSM-Prop-6N | ecosystem: Environmental > Aquatic > Marine > Wetlands > Sediment ... | reverse complement strand
ATACACCAACGCGCCGGCACCGTCACGCGGGGCGAATTCGGCCTTGCCGGTCACCCTGACCCAGGCGTACTCAGGGGCGTGCTGGTCCGCGGCAAAGGTGGTCCCGGCAGCGAGGGCCAATCCGATGGCTGTTGAGTACAAGATAAGCTTAGCGATCACGCTCATGTGTTCCTCCGTGGCGCGCCCGGCGCGTGGAATGGACGAAATGGACGAAATGGACGAAATGGACATAGGATGTTCCTCCCGTGGTGCGCCCGGCGCGTGGAATGGACGGAATGGACATGGGATGTTTCTCCCGTGGTGCGCATCACGCGCCGCGTTTCATCTCCCGGACCGCGTCAATGACGGCGTCGGCAAGGTACTCCAATTGCGCCTTTTCGAAGTCGTACAACGGCAAGTGGGTGAAGCGGTGTTGAAACGCCTCTTCCGCCACCGGGCACGTCGCCTCGATGGCCTTGGTGTCGTAGCCCAGTTGTTTCATGACGCTGAACTTGTACAGCGGGGCAAAGTGGGGAATCTGGACGATACCGCGGGCGTCGAGTTTCTTCTTGAGGGTCTTGATGTCGCCGCCCACCGTGCCGGGCTCAATCTGGAGGAGATACAGGTGATACGTGCTCTTGACCTTGTCGTCATCGCCCGGCGGCGTCAGGATGCCGTCCTCCTTGGCGAAACGCTTGTTGAGATACCCCGCGGCCTGTTTGCGCTTGGCGATGATGCGCTTGAGCCGCTTCATCTGGGAAATGAGCCCGAGCGCCTGGACTTCGGTGGTCGAGTAGTTGCCCGTGTAGAAATACCCGCGCTTGCCCTTGAAGGCCGGGACGTCGTACAGCCAGTTGGGGATTTGGCGGGTGAGATCCAGGCCGAGGAAGCGGGCACGGCGGAGTTCCTTGGCAAAGGGCGTGCTCGATACCAGGATGCCGCCTTCGCCCAGCGACGTGACGTTCTTCACCTCGTGGAAGCTGAACGCCCCGAAGTGGCCGATAGCGCCGGCCATCTTGCCCTTGTACGACGCGCCGAACGCGTGGGCCGCGTCTTCAATGACGGTGAGGTCATGCTTCCTCGCGAGCTTCATGATCGGGCCCATGTCCACCGGGTAGCCACCGATATGGACGGGGATGACCGCCTTGGTTTTGCGCGTGATCTTTTTGGCGACGTCCTTGGGGTCCATGTTGAGACTGCGGGGATCGACGTCGGCCAGCACGACCTTGGCGCCCATGGCAAGGGGATAGGCGATGGTCGCGATGAAGGTGATGGCCGGGGCAATGACCTCGTCGCCCGGCTGAAGCCCGGCATACTTGAGGGCGATTTCGAACCCGGCCGTCGCGTTGGTGAGGAACACGGCGTGCTTGACCCCGAGGAGCTTTGCGGCTGCCTCTTCAAGGGCCTGCACGTTGGAGGCGAGGCTGAGCTTGCCCGCGGGTACGCCGGCTTCTTCAAGCTTGCCGAGGTCGGCGGCAATCCGTTTCAGGCGCGCGTCATATTCCTTTTTCCGCCCCTTTTTCGGTCGCAGAAGGAACTCAACGATGGCAAGGATATCCTTGCCGCGAACGTGTTCCCCAACCGCTTCCCAGGGCACCTGGGCCTCACCGGTGTCGTACCTGAAGTCCGATATCTCCTCTTTCTTCTTCGGCATGGCGTCACTCCTTTCCGAATCGATCAATTGGCTGTCCTGGGAACGAACCCGAGCGCCCCCTGATACCGCTGCGGTCAAGTAGCGTCGCTCGGGCTTTCATCGACTTCCTGCCTCGCTGTTGCACTTCCGTTAACCCCCGACAACGATTCGGGGATCGTGGCCGTGTTCCTCCGAATCCAGTTGGATGAAGCGCCATTGGGCGCCGAAACGGCTCTCAATGCCGCCCCTTGCCGCCTTGCCGTTGACGGTGACCTGGGGGGCGGCCGCCGCAGGAACCATCACCGGGATTCTGCCTTGCAGGCACGAGATCTCGCACACGAGTTCGCCCTGCTCGTTGCGCTGCTGCGCGATGCACACGGCCGCACGCCGGTCCAAGAACCGAAGCCATTGATCGCCGCTGTAGATGGGCATGCCCGCATCGTGGAGGCGGTCGAAGCAATGCTCGATCACCGGGCTGCTGTACGTGCAGAAGCTGACCGGATGCGAGAGGATAGGCGTCGTGGTGTGATTGCGGTCCAGGGCGGCGGTCACGGCCGCGTCAATGATGCTGCAGGCCTCTTCAGCACGATCGCGCAGGAATTCGGTGAGCGATAGGTCATCATAGACCAGAATGGGCTGTTGCCAGCAGTCGTGCAGCGCGCCGTCCCGGTCGAAGAACTTCATCGGCCGCCCCGAGCCGCACATGTACTTGCCCCACAAGCCCAGGGGCGACGGCATGTAGGCGAACAAGAGGCGGTATCCGTTTTCAACATGGGCCGGCAGCATGGACATGTAGCCCGGCCAAGGTGCGTAGTGGCACTGGAGCGTAGGGCTGACGCGTGGGGCCACGGCGCCAAACCGCTCTCGGAACAGGGCCGTCTCTTCCCCCAACGCATCGGGCACGGCGAAGTAGAGTTCCTCGTCCCTGCCGCAAGGATCGACGTGCGGGCCAAAGGCGTGCCCGCGGGCGCGCAACGCCCTCACGTCCTCCTCACTGAGCCGGGTCTCCTTCATCAGGTAAAAGGTGGCGGCCGCGTTGCGGCGTTCGAGGGCCGCGGCCAGCGTCCGGAACTGCTCGGGCGTGGACGTGTCGCCGTCGCTTTCGAACACCCCGGCGGTTCGATGGGCCGCCTCCTCGTAGTACCAGAGGCGCGCCAGCGGGTGCGGGGCAACGTCAGTCAACGCGCTTGCCAGGAGTTGCGCGTGCAGGTCCGCCTGGGGAAGATGGGCAACACGCTCATCGGTATGGTTCATGAACAGGTCGAGGGCGTGCGGCCATGCCCAATGGCCGTTCGTGACGTAGCCGCCCAGGTCCGGCTTCCCAAAGCGGATGCGGGCCACGGCCTCGGCGAGGTCGTAGAAGAACAAGACCACGGCGCCGTGTCCCAACCGGCCCTTGACGACCGCGGGATGCCCGGCCTGCTGCCATTCGGCGTCACACGCTTGCGCAATGGTCTGCCACGCGGTGCCGCCTTCCGGTCTGTCGTAGCACGGAATCGGGAGATGGGTCTGAAGCGGCAATTCGCAGGCGGGCGTTCCCTTGCAGGCACTGACATAGCCTGGATAGACGACCCGGCAGGCGGGCGCAAAGCCCAACCGTTCCGCGATGAGCTGCTGCGGTTGAAGGAACACGGCGCCCACGCCGCGGGTTACGGCCTCGAGGATCGCTTCCGCCTGGGCGCGCCGCAGAAGGCACCGCGTCACGAGGAGGAGATCCCCGGGTTGCAAATCAGGGAGGGGACCCTCTGCGAGGTCCACCCGGGTGAATCCCATCAGGCCTTCCGCCAGCAGAATCTGCTCGGCGAACCTACCGTACGTGTTCTCCGGCTGGCTCGAATCGCCAAGGAGGTATTGTCCGAGGCGCTGCATGGCGTGCCTCACGGGTCCATATTGAAGATCAGTGGCTCCGGGGTGAAAGGCACTTCCTTGTATACGCCGTCGGCCTTGGCCTCGAGATCGAGGATCTTAGTCGCACCGGCATGGACGGCGCTCTCGACAAGCCGCTCGCCCAGCTCGCGCGACGCGCGTTCCGGATATCCCATCACGCCCACGTGGATGTCCGGCCGCTGGGTCATCCTCGGTATCACGTTCGGGTCGTCGACGATCTTCTCGGCGTGCTGGTAGTTGTCCGGATGGTCGATCTGCATCTTGAGCAAGGGCTCGGGGTCCAGTTCCAATTCGTCCATGCGCACCAAGTCGGGCTCGAGCGCCATCACGAGCGAGGTCTCGACCCAGCCGGCGTGCCAATCGCCCTCCCGGAGCGCCTGGGTCCGCATTCTGTCTTCGCCCTGCAACTCAGAAAGCGGAAAGAGGGCCACCATGACGTTCTCAAACGCAGGGTTGAGCCGGAGCAGGAGCTTGATGGCATTGTCCAGCGCCCGCGCGTTCTCACTGCCGCCGTGGCAACGGAGCACGTACACGTTGCGGAATCCCTGGGAAACCAGCGACACGAGTACGTCACTGATCACGAGTGACATGACCGAGGGCGACACGTTGATCGTGCCGGGCAGGCCGCCGCCCGAGAACGACTGGTGGATGGTGGGGGCCACAAGAATACCGGTCCGCTCTCCGATACGGCGCCCGATGTGGGCGGCAATCAACGCGTCCGTCTTGAGCGGCAGGTGGTACCCGTGCTGCTCGATAACGCCGACGGGCAGGATAATCGACTGCTTGCGCTTGAGGTACTCGCGCACCATCTTGACCGTCATGTTCTCCATGACCGGAAAGGGGTCATTCATAGTACTTTCTCCTTGGGTGAGGGTGCAGTTCCCGCATTACGGCTTCATCACGCCCCGGCATTGCACGATCTCGAACAGGGCGCCGGGCGCCATGGCCGCAGCGCGCGTTCTGCCCTGTCAAGAGGAGCGTCCCAAGCATATAACGCTGCGAAGCGCAACAACAAGGGCCAGCACGCCCAGCCCGAGCCAACCGCCCGCAGGCAGGGGCGTGGGCTCGACCACCAGCGTGATCGGGCCGAACGTGTCTGCGCCCCCGTTGTAGAGGCATTCGTATTGGCCCGAGTGGGACGGCAGCAGGTGGCGAATGCGCATTTCACGCCACTGGGTGCCGAATACGTATGCGTCGTTGTAGAGGATCGCGCCGTCCTTGAGCCACAGGAACCCGCCGGCGAGGTCAACCGGCTCGGGCACGATCAGGCAGAACGGGTCCCCCTCATCGTAGGTGCCGCCTTCGGAATTCGCGCATTGGAATTCAGGCGCGGCCGCCGGATCCAGCGCGCCCATCACGTACATTTCCCGGCCGCCCAGAGGGACAAAGAAGTCATACTCCTCGCGGTTCGTGTAGCCATCGCCGTCCGCATCGCCGTCCGCCCCGAAGAACTCACCCAGGCAAGCATAGTCTGCGGGATCGGGCACGCTCATCCCTGGCGGGAGGTCCATCAGCGCGCTCACCGCAGCCACGAGCAACACGGGAAGCGTGGAATCCCCGATCGTCATGAAGCCGGCCATCAGCGTGTCTATCCCCGGCACGATGGGCGCGGCGAGCCCCCCGTCGCCGCCGAGGTCCGAATGCATGTGGGCATAGTTGTTCTCCCACGCAGCCTGAACCATCGCGTGGGTGACGCCCCCAAACGCGCTGAGCTCGAGGTATTCATCATAGAGGCAGGCGCGGATCAGGGCCATCTCATAACTGTCCAGCAGGCCGTTGCCTTCGGCCCCCGGCGGATCAATGCTGATGCCGCCGCCGTTTATGTCACACTCTTCCGGGCCGAGGTGGATCCCGATGGCGTCCCAACCCACGGCCATGGTGACCCGCTCGGCCGTCTCAAAGCATGCGTCGAAGTCATCCGTTCCTGGATTCGGCGGGTCTGCATAGGCCAGCGGTCCGTTGTAGTCGAAGCCGCCGTTGCCTGCACCAGGGCCGCCCAGCGGATTCAAGTCCGCATCAAGAATTGAGTCGTCGTCAAGGACGCTCAGGTGGGCCGTCCCCGGCGCACCGTCCAGGTCGACGGTCACCTCGTACTCGGCCCCGGACCCATTGACCGCGACCACGCCCGGCGCCTTGGCCACGGCGGTCACCGCGAAGTCCGTTGGGTCCACGCCCGTCACCGCCTCACTGAACGTAACGCGAAATGTCGTGAGCGGCTCCTTCTCCCCTTTTTCCAGCATTAGGAGCTCGACGACGACCGGCCACGACATCCATTCCTGGTAGAACTCCTCGATGCATCTGCGCGCCAGGACCTCGTATCCCTCAAGCGTCAGGTGCAGCGAGCCGTCAACCAAGGATTCAAGCGGTGCGCTATAGGCCGGGTCGCCGCCCGGCATCGGGATGTAGCCCTCGGCGTAGCCGCCGGGCAGCGGCGCGTGGCCGGGCTCCGGCGCGACCGGTATCGGGGGATCGGCCTGCGGAATTCCATAGTAGTACTGCATCAGCCCAAGGTTGTGAACAAAGAACACCCGCGGCTTGCTCAGGGCGAGGTCCAGCTTAGCCTGCTCACATTGCGTCAACACGGCGTTTATCTCGGGGATCGTGCCACCGCCCACGACAACGTTGAAGAACGTGTAGCCGCAGAGCGCGACCCGGATATTCGGACGAATGCTCAGGACGTGGTCGACAACGGCCTCGATCTCCGCAGTCACGCTGGCGATGAATGCCGCGACCTCGGCCGGCGGCGTACTCGGCGTCCAGCCGCTCGTCAAGAAGTCATTGCCCCCCAGGGACAGATGGACAATGTCGATCGTGGGGTAATCCGTGAGTTCGGCCGTGACCTTGTCCAGCCACTCGGGCGTGTTGTACTGGCTGGCCTTGATGCCGACCAGGTTGGTGGTGTACCCCCGCTGGCTGTAACCATCGAGGCCCGCGTATTCAGGGAAGGTGAGGTCGAAGCAGCGATAGGTCTGCATCGAAGCGCCCCAACTGTCGCCGACAATCAGTACGCGAGGGATATCGTCTGGGCCTGCGCTGGCGACGAAGCCCGCTCCAAGACACAGCGCAAACACAACTACAAAGCAATACCGGGCGAGTTTGTTCTCAAGCATGACACACCCTCCTGCTTTTCTCTCGAGTCATCATACACCCGTGCACGTTTTCCGCGCACGTTCCTTGGCAGCCGCTCTGGCGCCCGGCTAATGTCCGGGAGGGAAGCCTTCTGGCAATTGGCCGAGCGGGACATTCGTCAGGGTCACGATGGCGCCTGGAGCCACCTCGACAGGCAACCCCTCAAACGGTTGCGTGTCGTTTTCGTGGTAGGGGTCGGCCACCTCGATCTCATGCAGCATCGCCGGGCAGCCTTCAAGCGTAACGCGGGCGGGCGTTGTGCCACGGTTGAGGACGACAACGGTTGCAGCGTCGCCCTCTTCGCTCACGAACGCTGACGTAAACAGGTGCGGGTCGCCGCTCTCTGTACGGACGCGCATCATGCCCGCCCGAATGCGGCGGCTGTACGCGCCGAACACGCGCAACTGGTGGCTCGTGGCCGCTGGCACAAGCCCGTGCGCGGCATCCGGCGCCATGAGGCTGCGCGTCCAACCGTACGAAGGCTGCACCACGTTGAGCAGCGTCCAGCAATAGCATAGGGCCGCTGCGTCGCACAGGGCCAGGTTCTTGTGGTAGAGCTGGCCCATGGTAAACGCCACCCGGTAGCTGGGCCACTGGTACCTCGGGTTGTTGATACAGAGCTCGCTCGACAGGAACGGCTTGTCCCCGGTCAGGGCGTGCCATTGCTCAAGCACGGGGTCGAACCCGTCCGGGTCCATGAAGTGTTTCTGATAGTCGTACATGTGGGTTGCGGCGTAATCGATGACCGCCCAGGCCTCTGCCGAGTTCTTGATCGCCCCGGCGCGTTTGAGGCCGCCGCCCACAGTGCCGTCGTCCGTCAGGTGGATCTGCACGGCATCAAACCCGGCGCGGTCGAGTTCCCGGCGTAGGACTACGGCCATCTCATGCCATAAGGATGCGGGTTGCCGGACTTCGTTCTGCATGCCGACGACGTCCGGCGCGGCGCCCGCACGCTCCTGCGATACCCGGCAGTAGTTGACCATCGCCTCTGCGTAGCGTTTGGGCTCGGGCACGCCGGTGTGGGTCTTGCCGTCGGAATCCGTCCAGTCCTGCGTGGCCCATGGCGGAAGGCCCCAGAACTCGAACCACACCTGGCCGCCAAGCGACCGCAGCGTCTTGAGATACTCGAAGTCGCTAATCTCGCCATTGGGGAAGTTGTCGCCATAGTAATGCGGGGTCGCGTCCGCGAGCCGGTCCCAGTTGTCCATCGCGGGGTTGAGGCGGACACCGTTGGGATACTCGCGCTGGATGAGCAGGTTGTACTCGCACACCAACGCCCACCATTGCCGCTTGCCCTCTTCGCTCAACTCCGCATATGCCGTTGGTGTGGCAATGCCGCCGAAACCCACCATGCGCTGGCGGCGCTCTGCGGGCAAAACCCGAACGATGGTGTCCTGTGCCTTCGGGCGGACCAATGCCCCCGCAACCGCGCCCTTCTCCCCGCGGTAGGAGAGCTGGTGGCGCGAGACGTCCAGCAGGCAAGGCATACGCAAGACCTCGCTGCCGTTGAGCAGCACGGCCAACTGGAGCCGGTGGTCCATTACAACACGCAGTTCGCGCACCTCACCCGAGTAGCCGCACACCGCCTTACGCCACTGCTTCTCCGGGTGCCGGGAAGCCACGAGTTTACCGCCGTCGTCCAATTCATTGTGGCCGAACGAGTCATAGAACCGCTCGGCCGCGCTGACGCGATCGCCGGACAGCGTCACGGTGAACCCGCCGCATTCGCCCGTGAATATCCACTCCAAGGACCCGCTTTCGAGTTGGATCTCCTCAAAAACCAGGCGGCGGTCAAACAACGCGGGCAGGTGTTCTTCGAAGTAGACGCGCACGTACTTCTGCGGTGCGCGCCCCCAAATGCGCGCCTCCTGCGTGCCCTGGCCGAGACGGAACCGCGCTGCCACGTCTTCTTCCGTAGGCTCATAGGGCGGGAGGTCTACCGATGGGAGCGACGCGACGGTCTCGAGCGTGAGCGAGATTGGGACGGTCGGTCGTGCAAAGGCAAGGCAGTCGATATTCACCGGACGGGATGCGGCCCCCGCACGCAGCTCGATTGTGTGACCCCCAGGGCTCAGGTCGCGTCCAAGACAGACTTGTCCCCACACCCATTCGGAATGCGCATACCCCCAGCCGCCGGTTGGCGGCAACCGCACCAGACCCACGGCCTCTTCGTCCACGGCCAGCGTGTAGGCGCCAGCCGACTCCGTGGCATAACGCAGCAGCAGGCGCGCGTCGGGCACTGCCTGGTCAAGGGTAAACGCCCATTGGCACGTCAGGCCGCGCGCCTGGTCGCTGTGCACGCCGAGCACAACCCCGCCGGAAGACACGCCGGCCTTGGCTTTGTCCAGCGCCAGCCCTTCGCCGGGCTCGACGGATTCCGCCTCGACCCACACGTAGCAGGCCTCGCGAAGCGCCTCCATGGCCGCATCGCCGTCCGCCGCAACCAGCAAACCACACAGTGCAATCAACAGGCCCATTTCCCACACTCCCTTGTTTCCGCAATTCCACAGCCGGGGCGGCTGTCCCACACTATTTAGACACGTTCCGACGCTCCAGATACCTGCACTCAGGGCGACGCGATCTCGAGCATGATCTCGTTGCGCCGCATGTAGGGGGGCGTCCACGGCGGATTGTACTGGGCGACCACCGGCTTCCCTGTGGTCTTGACGCCGTCACGCGCCAGGTTCGAGACCAGCGCCTTGGTTTTCCTCGCCGTACGCCCGCTCGTCGCGTAGCCGCCGAAACGCAACACCGCGAATCGTTTTGCAGGTACTTCCCGGAGCTTCACCTCGGGGTTGTTCGGTTTCGGCAGCGTTGCCATCGTGTACTCACTCGGCATTACGAACGCAATCGTGTAGCCGCCGCCTGCGTCCGACTCCTCGTGCAGGACGGGCGAGGTCATCGCGATCTTCTCGGAGGACGGCTTCTCCGATTGAAGCACCGGCGCAGTCATGTCGATGGCGCCCCCCTTGGTGTTATTGCCGAAGATGTAGTCGGCCACCTTGCCGAAACCGCCGTACAGAGACTGCCGATACGACCCATCGAGGGTGACTTCCGCGACGATGTACGGTTCATATTCGCGGATCTCATAGCCCTTCTTCGTCTCCAGCACGCGGTACGTTGGGGTTTCGATGTCCTTTGTCGGCAGATACCCGACGACCGTCCACGCCGCCAGCAAAAGCACAATGAGCACCCCAAGGACGATGAGTATCATTTTCACCACACCTCTTTTTCCGGCCATCCTGTTTTCCTCCATGTCCGGAGCGCACACACCCACGCCGGTGACCGATCCCAGGCTTGCTCGGGGCGGCCGGGCGCATGTGATGGCACCCCATTGCCCGATTGACCTCAAAACCAACCATCCGGCCCCGTCTCAGCGCAGCGTGGCCCTGAGCAGACCGGTTGTCACCATCCAGTCCAGGCTGTCGCGCAGGGCCTCGCGCACGTCGAATTCCGGCTTGTAGCCCAAGGCGCGGCGGGCCTTGCTGCTGTCGATGCACATGTGTTCGCACACAAAGCGCAGCCCGCCTTCGTTGGCCTTACCCGTGGCGAGTATCTGCGCCATCGGAACACACGTGAGCTCGGATTTCGATCCAAGAAGTTCCTTGGCATACCGTGCGTAAAGGTTGAGCGTGACGGGCCTGTCCGAGGAAAGGTTGTAGATTTGCCCGGCGGCCTGTTCGGTTTCGAGGGCCGCGCGGAACCCGCGCGCGAGGTCCTTGACGTGGACGGGCTGCAACAAGGCGCAACCGTCGTTGGGGATCCAGATCTCTTCGTGGCCGGCGAGGCGCTGGTAGTACGCGGGATTCCGCGCACCCCAGATATCGAGGGGCACGTCGCCCGCGCCGATGACGTTGCTGATCCGGAGCGAGCACACCTTGAACCGTGTCTTCTCGTGGAACTCGAGCAGGGCGAGATCCTGGTCGCGCTTGCTGCCAAAGCCGCCGAATTCCTTAGGGCAGGGCGTCGGGTCGGTTTCGCGTGAGGGGACCCGATCGGCACGCGCGTACACCCCTGTCGACCCGCAATGGACCAACTGCCCAGCGCAGGCCTGGAGCAGCGGAAGGTACCACGCGAGGTCGTCCGCCCGAAGGATCGTGTCGATGACGGCGTCGTATGCGCCTTCGCGGAGTTGGGGCTCGACAAACGCGCGATCCCGCGCATCGCCGAGGATGTGCGTCACCTCGGGTGGCAGGTCGCCCGGCGTCTGTCCCCGATGGAGGACGGCCACCTCGTAACCTTGGCCGAGCAGTTCCCGGGCAATGGCCGCGCCGAGGTAGCGCGTGCCCCCAATGATCAATACCTTCATGAATCCTACCCTCCCTCGCCCGCGGTGTTCTCCCGTACTTGCAGGCGCGTGGGTTCAGGATAACACAACGGTGCGCCACGGCTCGCGAGGACGCTCGCCCCACCACGAGGACGCTCGCCCCACCACGAGGACGCGAGCCGGGTCCTTTTCCGCAAAGAAACATTGATGACGCCGACAGGAGTCGTGAAATCGCCAATGGCCACGAAATCGACTCAAGGTTGTCAAGGACTTGCGGAGTCCCTTCGCGAAGTCCATTTTGCCGGCGTCATCAACATTGCCCAATTTCTCTCGGAAGGGCCGGATATGGTATAGACCACCCCGAGGACTACTGGCAGGAAAGCGAGGGCGCACAAAGCGAGGGCACACATGGAAAC
>Ga0272441_10014260_pt1 | contig 11312 bp, 5 predicted proteins | sample SSMProp6N_FD_193582 | JGI IMG/M metagenome (GOLD analysis project Ga0272441, IMG submission 193582) | Marine sediment archaeal communities from Little Sippewissett salt marsh, Falmouth, MA, United States - SSM-Prop-6N | ecosystem: Environmental > Aquatic > Marine > Wetlands > Sediment ... | reverse complement strand
AGCATTCTGGGGTTCTACCAGAATCCTTTTAAAATCTTCTTTCTCAAGGCTCTTCAACTCCACCCGAATAGGAAACCTGCCCTGTAACTCAGGTATAAGGTCTGATGGCTTAGCAGAATGGAAAGCTCCAGCGGCAATAAACAGGATGTGGTCTGTTTTCACCATTCCATACTTGGTTGCAACTGTTGATCCCTCAACTATAGGGAGAATATCGCGCTGAACACCTTCGCGCGACACATCAGGCCCCGTCCTGGAATCCCGCCCCACGATCTTATCGATCTCATCCAGGAATACTATGCCGGAGTTCTCCACCTTCTCTTTAGCTTCAGCAACAACTTTATCCATATCCACCAGCTTGTCGGATTCTTCTTCTGTGAAGATTTCCCGGGCTTCTGCAACAGTGACTTTCCGCTGTTTGGTTCGCTTTGGCAGCATCCCGCTGAATAGATCCTTGAAGTTTATATCCATTTCCTCGAATCCGGCAGGGGAAAAGACTTCTATCATGGGTACCAGGCTGCTCTGAACATCTATAGTCACAGGTTTATCTTCAAGCTTATCTTGCTTAAGCCTTTTCCTCAATTTCTCCCGTGTTTCGGCGAAGGGATCCTTCCTTGATTCCTCAACAACATCAAGGCCCTGCTCTTCCTCATCATCGTCAGAATCTCCAGCTTCAAGACTTCGCTCTCTACCACGTTTAGGCATCGGCGGCATCAGAACGTCCAGCAGACGGTCTTCCACTATCTGATCTACCTTTTCCCGCACCTCTTCTGAATAGCTGGAGCGCAGCATACTGACTGCCAGATCGGTTAAATCCCTGATCATGGATTCCACATCTCTACCCACATACCCGACCTCGGTATATTTTGAGGCCTCCACTTTTAGGAACGGCGCATCAGCCAGACGGGCGAGTCGCCTCGCGACCTCTGTCTTACCAACGCCAGTAGGTCCTATCATTATGATATTTTTGGGTGCTACTTCATCGCGCATTTCTGCCGGCAGCATCTGTCGCCGCGACCTATTCCGCAGAGCTATGGCTACGGCTTTCTTGGCCTCTTTCTGCCCGACGATATGCTTATCCAATTCCGTGACTATCTGACGCGGAGTTAATTTGTCGTCCAGGCTCACTTTTGCCTCCTAGACAATATTCAGTCTGTCAAGTCCCGCGGATCTAAATTTCATCAGAAGAAAATTGGTACTTTCAAGGGATATTCCGGCAAAAGCCAGATCATGACCCGGCGGGATTTAGTTCCTCAACCACTATTTGATCATTGGTGTAGATACATATGTCAGAAGCGATTTTCAGTGATTCTCTGACAATCTCGGAAGCACTTAATGACGAGTTTTGAATCAATGCTCTAGCAGCAGCCAATGCGTAATTACCACCGCTTCCGATGGCTATTATCCCGTCATCCGCGAAGATCACATCGCCTGTACCTGAGACCATGTAAGACCGCTCTTGATCAACAGCTACAAGTATTGCATCGAGTCTTCTCAATATCCGATCCGAGCGCCAATCTTTGGCCAGGTCTCCTACTGCATTGACGAGATTGCCGCTGTATTTCTCCAGTTTGCTCTCCAGCCTTTCATACAGTGACATGGCATCCGCAACTGCCCCAGCAAACCCCAGAAGCACTCTGCCCTTGTATATTCTTCTAATCTTGTTCGCGTTACTCTTGACGACGGTATCCTGTAAAGTTACCTGCCCATCGCCCCCTAAAGCGACGATTCCATCGCGTCTTACTGAAAGAATTGTAGTACCATGAAACATAGCATTTCCCCTTAAAAACCGCATCATAATGATATTGCAATATAAGGAATTTGTCAAGTACAGATTTTCCCCGCAAACCTGCCCCAACTTAGTGAGTTAAGTAGAACATGCCGCTGGCTTGTTTCCCAATTCATGGTGTTGCCTTCGCGACTTTCCCGCTGATCTTAACATCGTCAAAGCTGCCCACATCGTCAAACGAACCAACGCCCACTTTTCCGGATCCGAACGTAATGTCGTGGGCCCTCATTATCAGCTTCCCATTGAAATAAACCTCAATATCCCCGGTAGCTTTCCGCTTCACTTTCACTTTATGGAAGTTTACATCAGTGAGTGTCGGTTCTGGTATGCTTTCGTTTATCTTCTGCCGATAGTCACCGTTGACCAGCATTATCGCATTATGGAGATCGTCGCCGATGTTGGAAAAATGGACGTAATAGAAATGCGTGTCGTCCTGATAGCCGAATATAATGACCATATCCCTGTATCTGTAATCTACCGGCATGTCGCACCTGAGTTTGCAATTGAGCGTGAAATCTGTGAACACGAAGTCTCCCATAAGCGAATACTCAGTGGGACGCCTGACTCCGTCATCCGGTTCTCCCCGCTCTTTCAGTCTGTAGATTTTGTTCTTGACCTCCGTAGCTAAAGCCCATTTCTCCGGAGTCTTGGGTGACCAAAACGGTTTGATGCCCTTCTGGAAATTGTCCTTGAAGGTCACTATACCTCTGATGGGCCCGCCCATGAGCAGGATCGCGAATACGACTATTGCGGACAGGATTATGATCGCTACGATTATCTTGAAAAATTTCATATTGATTGAACTCTTATATATACCCGCAGGATCAGCGGTTTTTGAGGTGCTCCAGAATTTCCGGACACAAAAACAGCAAATCTAAGCAAGATTTTCTGGTGTAATGTCAGCAATTGCTCCTCTGTCGTAACTTACCATCATCCCGTTGGCTATCTGCTGCTTTCGTTTTGGGCAACGATGTTCATAGACGGATACAGTGCCCAGAGCTTGAGACCATACTCCGATCCGGAGGCCAGAAGTTTTCCATCCGGGCTGAAGGCCATGGTACATATATACTCTCCCTGCCCTCCAGATTGAATGGCTACCGGTGTCTGGCTCTCTATATCCCACAGTATCATACTCCAATCATCACTACATGATCCCAGTACCTTCGAGTCCGGACTAAAGGCAACGGATATAACCTCCGAATGACTTAAAGTGGCTATACCTTCCCAACTCCCTACTCGCCAGATCCTGATAACATCATCTCTAATTGCCATATCTCCGGCTGTCGCCGCGATCAGATTTCCATCAGGGCTGAAGCATACTGACCATATTGGTAGAGGTTCGCTGGGCAGATCCGTTCTAGGCTCAACCTTGCGCCAGGTTCTCTCGCCTGTTACAGGGTCAACTTCCTGTCGGAGCCGCTCATCCCTTCTAGGAACAGCGGCTCTGGGAGCGCTTGCCCCTTCATGCGCCTGCAAAGACTTCTTTTCCTTCCGTTCCATAACATCCCACAGCTTGATTGTGCCGTCCTTAGAACCAGAAGCCAGCAGATTTCCATCCGGATGGAAGGCTATCATCGTCACTTCATCTTTATGGCCACCCAAGGAAGCTACTTCTCTTTGTCCGGCCACATCCCAGAGTTTTACAACGCCATCCAGTGAGGCTGACGCGAAGAATTCTCCATCCGGGCTGAATGACACTGAAGTCACGGCGCTTGTGTGCCCCTCCAGGCTGGATATCTTCCTGAGTTCCCTTATGTCCCATAGAGATATTGTCTTATCCAGTCCGGAGGCCATCAACTTTCCATCAGGACTAAACGCTGCCGAGGTACCGCGTCCCTGGATAATGTCTATTTCTTTTCGGCAGGGAATATCCCACAGCTTAAGGACTGCACTGGAAGGCTCGTAAACCTTCAATCTACTTCCCTCTTTCATGACATTATATTTCTTTCCGTCCTTACTGGCTATTACCCATTCACTACCCTCTGTCTGAATCCGAACAACAGCATTCGGCGCAAGCGGGATGTTATTGCTCTCAAATCTTTGTCGTAGGTCCTCTGGAATGACACCGTTGTCCAAATCCTTCCCAACACTCAGATCAGTATAGAATAGCAACACGTTGCCGAAGTCTGAACAGATCGCTAACGTTTCGCCATCAGGGCTGAATGTTACATGCCGGACGACTCCACCCGGTGTTGACCATGCGACAGGAAAAATCCGTCCTACTCGTAACGGCTTTTTAGCCAATTCTATGAGATTCCTCACCCCACTTTGCCATCGACTTTCCGGAAGAAACGCCAGCTTATCCAGCGTCTCCTTTGCCCTCAAAGGCTTTCTTGCCCTCAGATATTTCTCTCCTTCCATCATCATATCCCATGCTGCCCTTTCATTTCGCAGTTCTTCAGGGGATAACTGCTCTGATTTTACCAATTGGGCGGTCAGATTATAGGCCATATCTCTTTCTTGAGATTCTAGAGACCATTTTACCAGAAGCCCTTCTTCCAGTGCAAAGAATAAGGTTCCCTCTAATGTTACGCCCTCCTCCTGCGGGATAGTAACCTTTATCTCAGCGCACCGATAGCCAAGAACGTCCTGAAAACCGGCAAGTGTCAGGATCAGCACGAAATTCAGTTCCCCCCACTTCAGGTTCCAGCTTTCCCCAACCTGCAAGGGGTGATCGGGGAAAGTTATGACAGGCATAGTAAACTGGTTAAATGCAATCCATGGGAAGCTCTGGTAATCCCAGCAGGAACTCCCGTCCGGCTTGACTTCTCGGACGGAGAGGATAACACCGCTACGAACCACCTGGCTAAGGTTTTCAATTCCCTCTATCTCGCTTGTGGTTCCGAAGGTTACCATTTCCTGAAGGTAGAATGCATTTGCATCATCTTTTCGAGAAGCCAACTGCATCCATTCCCCTACGAAGTTAAAAGTGCTAAAGGTGACAGAAGGTTTGTGAAAAGACATACCAGAACCTATATCTTTCGTTCTCACTATACTGTTGAGGTTATAAGAGAGCATATTGCCCTCCCTAAATTGGTACTGAAGTAGGATTGTTTCTTCCTCCTCAGACGGCTTACCATTCTTGAAATCTTCGGGATGTTGTCCACTCGACTCTATACTCAATTCCTTCCGCTCTTTTGGCTTCTTGGCTGCAGCTAGGGGTTCGCTACAGGTAAATGAAACACCTTTAACTGCCAGGCCTTCTGAATCGGTCACCCGGAGACTGAATCCCCAATGCCCTTGCCCATTGCATATTTTGACCAGAACCGTGTTATGTCCCTGCTCCAGAACCACATCAACAACGTCGCCGTCCGGATTGTGAGATCGAGGCATCTGGACATCGATCACAAGATCCCCATTCAGCCAGACTTTCGCTTGGTCATCACTCCCAAATCTCAATTTAGCTTCAGCGCGAACCGAGCTCACTATCCACGTCACAGCATATCCAGTTACATAATCTTCAGCAGATATAGCATCACGGAGATCCAGGCATCCATCCTGAATTGTGTCTGCTGCCTCATTCCATGTGATCTGGCCATGCTTGCCCTGATAGACAGACTTGAGAACAGGCTTGTCTTCGCTCTCGGTCGGGAATATCGCGTTGACACTCTCCACTGTGTCATATGCAAAGGGACCGACAACCCACCATCGGTCTTCCTTTACTATGCCGCTCTTTGCCCACTCTATGGCTGCATTCTCCGTTTGATGACGGGCTTCATAGTGTGTAGCGAGCACCATGTGCTGGGAAAAAGCTGCAATAGGCACTTCCCTCGCTTCTCGACCCAGAGCTTCCGACAGCTTCATCACTGCCTGTTCTGGTATATCTCCTCGCACAGCTTCCGTTACAACATTCAGCACTACTGAAGGGCCGTTTGCTGAAAAGGGCGCTACTATCGTCGAGGCGACATTATCACTTACAATAGCCTTGGTCAGGAGTTCGACTCCCTTCTCGTATTCTCCGTTTTTGATATGCTGCTGTCCTATTGCTGCTGTTCTGAATGAGGTGTTCCACTGTTCTATAGTCCTGAAGGTTTTGAAACTCTTGTCACACAAGTGTATTTCCATGTGAGCTTCACCAAACACATCCCGCGAAAGAGCATAAGCAAACCTCCGAAACCCGTCGACAACAGTTTCGTCGATTGGCACTCCTTCTTTTGGAATGAGTCGGATTTGGTAGGTATCATCAGTTCTACTTAACCAGAGCGTTCTGGAGGTCTCATCTACAATCCCTCGAGTAAGCAGATATTGCCCAAGTCTCTTGGCTTCGCTCTCGTTGACGGATGGGGTATATAGAAGTCGACTTCCTCGGAAAGCCATTATCCTAACTGCATCGTCTAGGGGTTTCTGCGGAGCAGTAATCTCCCGGTCCGGGGGTAAATCTTCTGTGCAACTTATAAGAATCTTACCCAGTGTCCTGATAGCGCCAGAACGGATCCCGTCGTCCTTATCATCCAATGCCCTTACCAGCGCCGGGATAGCGCACTGAGCTGGTTCGCCAATATAGCCCAAGGCAATGATAACTGCATGTCGAACTTGCGGGTCTTTATCATCCAGTGCTTTTATCAAGTCAGGAGCAACATCGGCTCCGCCAATCCTGCCCAGCGCATTAGCTGCCATATCCCGAATCGTCGAATTTTCATCGTTCAGCACCTCAACCAGCGCGGGCACGGCTTCCTTAGCGCCAATATCCCTCAGAGCTATAGCAACCCTACCGGAAGTAGATTCATCTTCGTCCTTCAGCGTCTGGATCAAGGCAGGCACAGCATCCTTGGCGGGTGCACCAATATCCCCCAAAGCAGATGCAGCATTAGAGCGAACCTCAGGACTTTCATCACTTAGCGCATTTATCAAGGCGGGTACGGCCTCTATCATAGCGGGTGGAAGTACCCGATTGATTCCGCCAAACTCCGTCAAAGCACTAGCGGCGTTCTCACGAACGTCACCGTTTTCATCGCTCAACGCTCTTACCAATCCAGCCACGGCCGTATTGATAAGCTCATTGTCTTCGATTGATTCCCAGTTGAACATCATTTTCAGCGCAACAGCAGCATTAATGCGAATATTTTTATCTTCACTGGTCAATGCCTGGGTCAAAGCAGGAACCGCAGGTTCTCCCATTACCGTCAGAGCAAAAGCCGCCCAGTGGGTAGAACCTAATGCCTGTATCAGCGCAGGTATGGCAGGTTCGCCAATCTCTGCCAGTGCAATACCCACGGGATGAAAATAATCCCCATCCTGATCCCTCATTGGCTCCATTTCCGATAGCATTTCTATTAAGGCAGGTATGGCATCCCTGGCAGATTCACCCATTGCAGCTAAAACAAACACAACTCCCAGACGGATGCGCTTATCGTCCTGTTTCAGCGCTTCTACCAGCGCAGGCACGGCGGTTTCACCAATTTCAATTAATGCTCTCATGGCGCTATCGCGTATCTTTGGATTCTCCTCCTTCAGTGACTTCACCAGATCAGATACGGAAGGTTCCTCGGGCTCTTGGGGCAAAGCATTCGCTGAAGTATGAATTAAGAATACGAGGAGGATTGTAATTACTGGAACTAACGCTAATAACCTCACGTTTTTCATTAGAATTCACCCCTTACAATACACATGGCAGCACTATAGGAATTTCGCAACACCGTTTTGTGCATGATGTGCTCCCGGCGTATTTGCGCTGGGCTTCTTCGTCCATTCACCATATCCAGGACACACTGTAGCTTGAATTCTGCTGAGAATCTACGCCATTTCTCCCCCTTTCTGCACGTAAGCTATTATATATCTTGCTTAACTACGTGTCCAGTTTTTCTGGGCAGGTCATTTTGCCGATTATCCAATATTCTTCTCAAAGACAACATACTGACGGAAGACTTTCCAGCCGTTTGGTACATAGAATGGAGTATTTGTCCAACTGGCGGTGACTCTATTCGCGCCGGAATCTTTCATTCGCAGCACCGATTCCAGAAGCAGACACGAGCCTATGCCATTGCCGCGCATATCAGGCAGAACGGCTATGGGACCAAACCCGGCAGTTTCGCCTCCAGGCCAATACGAAGCCCAACCGACTATCTGTTCGCCCTTTAGAGCCACAAATTTGCTGCCGGCTTTTTTGTACCTCTCTTCCCAGCCTTCGGGAAACCATGCGGTCATATCGATCTTCTGGACAAATCGCCTCATCTCATCTAACATGGATGGCTCATATTCCTGCACATGAACACCGGCCTGGGACATTCTACGCTGAGCGTCTTTCTGATAGTCCGAGACCTGGAAGTTCCTCAGATCCAGATCCATGTCATCAATCACGCGGTCTTTTTGGAAGCCTTTGGCCTCGAAGAACTTCACCGCCGCTTCGTATTTCACATTCACCCCGGGAAAGAAGTATCGACCGGTGTATGTAATTACCCTCATAACCTTCTTGCCCTTTGAACGGATATATTCTATCGCCTTATCCAGCAATCTGGTTCCTATTCCCTGCCTCCTGAAACCATCCAGAACAAAAATTCCCTTAAGATAACCATTGTCCTTGTCATAGGGTCTACCTCTTCCGTCAGCTCCGGGCACACCTTCCCTGAGCACCGCGCTTATGAAGCCCACGATTTTCCCATCACAGAACGCGACCAGAGAAGCATCGCGCTCATGATTCGGGTCTTCTAAGATCACACCCCTGAACCGGGCTTCATCCACCTGATCCTGCGAGAGGGAGAGGTTCCAGCCTTCAACAATTTCCGGGACATCCGATTCCTCCATTGGCTTTATGATAGTTTCCATAATACAATTCCTCTTGTTGTGCTTCCCAATGGTTATGACTCAGAATTATATCATGATTTCCCTTCGTGAACAAATGTTTTTCCTCGATAGACAGGATTTTAGCCCTATAATTGGGGATAATACCTATTTCAGTTTGAAATGAGACTTATGGATATGTGTTGTGCCACTGGGCAGCTTGCTGCCAGTGTTTTGGATGAGTATCATTTCTAATTAAAACGGGTATAATTCACACGAGTTTTTCAGTGATGAGTAGAACGAGGCTGCCAGCCCGTTTTAAAATATACCGCCGGTTCGTTCAATGAAACAAGATGACCCTGGCGAATAAACCGTTTGTTATAGACATCTCAACTATGCTATAATCATAATATGCTGACGGACGAAACATGACTGTAGTCTTGATGTCTTTGTGGCTTAGTGTTTGATCAGCCAGCAACCTGGATATGGGAAAGCTGCTCAATTCTCAATCCTGAAGGGGGCAAAATGAAAAATTCTTTTCAGATAGGCAGAATTTTCGGTATCAGCATCAGGATAGATTATACGTGGTTTGTGATACTCGCCTTGATAATACTGTCTTTAGGTTCTCGCCACTTCCCAAGCACATACGCCCATTGGTCGCCTGTTACATATTGGTTTATGGCCGTTATTACAGCGTTCATCTCCTTCGCATCAGTGCTGGCGCATGAACTGGCTCACAGTTTGGTGTCAAAGGCCAGAGGGGTGCCGGTACACAGTATTACGCTCTTCATTTTCGGGGGTGTTGCGCGGATCTCGGATGAACCCAAGAGTCCGGGCAGCGAGTTCTGGATGGCCCTGGCTGGCCCGGCTACCAGCGTAGCCATCGGGATCATCTTCGGAGCATTATATCTGGCAACGGGACGCGGCCATACACCACTGGCGGCATTGGCCGCGTCGTTGTCATACATTAACCTGTTCGTGGCCGGTTTTAACCTGATCCCCGGTTTCCCGCTGGACGGCGGACGCATCTTCCGATCCATCGTCTGGAGGATCACCGGGAATCTGAGAAAGGCCACCCGAATAGCGTCCGGCGTTGGTAAAGTGGTGGCATATCTGTTCATACTCTGGGGATTCGGGACAGCTCTATCAGGCAATTGGTTTGGTGGTATCTGGATAGCTTTCATAGGATGGTTTTTACAGAACGCCGCCGCCTCCAGCTACCGCCAGTTGGCCATTCGGGAAACGCTTCAGGGTGTAAAGGTTGGCGAGGTGATGATCCGCGATTGTCCGGCACTGCCAAAAGATCTGACAATAAAAGATTTGGTAGACAGATACATATTGCCAACTAACCGCCGCTGTTTCCCTGTTGTGGACGACGGCAAAATACTGGGGATCATATCTCTCCACGATGTGAAGGAAATCCCCCGGAGTGAGTGGGGAACTACAAGCGTAACAGAGGCTATGACAACCCTTGATGGGCTGAAAACAGCACGCCCGGACGATGATTTATACGTAGTTATGCGGCAGATGACTGAAGAAGGCGTGAATCAGCTTCCTGTGTTGGAAGATGGTCAATTGCTGGGCATGATAGCCCGGGATAATCTCATGAGCTTCATCGAAGCTCGATCAGAATTGGGAATTTGAGACACCTTATAGGAGGTATAAGCAATGCTTAAAGCCGGAAGTGCGCAGGTGAATATCACCCCACCTGTGGGAACCGTTCTGGTGGGGATGTGGGCTGCAAGGGAATCCACCGGCATACACGACGAACTATTCGCCAACGCTCTGGTACTGGACGACGGTGAGACAAAGGTAGCGTTGGTATCGTGCGATGTGTTGTCCATAGGTAACACCACCAAGCGCGCCATCAGGTATATAGTGGGACATAGGACGGATATCGAGCCTGATAACGTGTTCCTCTGCGGTACACATACACATACAGGCCCTGCCGTCGTCAGCGCGCTGGGCACAAACGCCGACGAGGAATATACACAGCATTTCATAAAGCTGGTGGCCGGCAGTGTGAAGATAGCCAACGACCGGCTGGCGGACGCTAATCTGGGTATCGGATCCAAAAACGCGCCGGGCTGGGCGTTTCCCAGAAGATACTGGATGAAGGACGGCACGGTCAGAATGCACCCGCGCAAAGGAGACCCAAACATCGATCGGGTGCAAGGCGAGGCTGATCCTGAACTTAACGTCCTGTTCGTGGAGAACGCAGCAGGCAAGGTCATCTCTGTTATGGTGAATTTCGCCTGTCACGCTACTGTGGTAGGCGGAGACAGCGTTGTCTCAGCAGACTATCCCGGGGCTATCAGGGACACTATCAAAAAGGTGCTGGGACAGGATACTGTAGTGCTCTTCGGCAATGGTCCATGCGGCGACATTTGTCAGATAGACTTAGAGAACCCCAATCGAGGTGAGCATGGACACGGATGGCGCGAGCGAATGGGTCTTGCGCTGGGCTGCGAAGCTCTTAGTGCCATGGCAGCCACTGATCTTATGCCGCCTGAAGAGGCGAAGATAGATGTGCGTAAGAAACACCTGGATATTCCTCTCAGGGAGATTCCGGAAGACAAACTGGCAGAGGCGCGAGCGGCGTTCGCCAATAGACCGCTGAATCCGCCGCCCACGGTTCGGGAGGAAATCGTTAAAAGAGAGCTTATACTGCTTGCAGAGCAACGAGAGAAAGACCCTTACGCCCATGCGGAACTGATGGCAGTGAAAATCGGCAAGAGCGTTATTCTGGGCATCCCGGCAGAATTCTTCTCCGGTCTGGGACGACAGATCAAGCTTGCCTCCGCATTCC
>Ga0272441_10014256_pt1 | contig 11315 bp, 7 predicted proteins | sample SSMProp6N_FD_193582 | JGI IMG/M metagenome (GOLD analysis project Ga0272441, IMG submission 193582) | Marine sediment archaeal communities from Little Sippewissett salt marsh, Falmouth, MA, United States - SSM-Prop-6N | ecosystem: Environmental > Aquatic > Marine > Wetlands > Sediment ... | reverse complement strand
TGGATGCCGGTATTGCACGTGATGAGGTAAACCGGGCGTTGTATTATAAAAAACTTTCGGGAATGTATGACAAGACCATCGAGTTCTGGTGGGAAATGGATTTACAAATGGTCAGTTCTGAAGATACGCTGGCCCAGTGCCTGTTTGGCGTTTTCAACATAAACAATGGTGATAATCATCATAATGTTATTGCCGACCGGTTTTTTTACGTAGAGCATTCATCCGGCCCCCGGGGCAACCGCCATGATGTTTATGGCTGGGATTCCGACGGCAATGAGAAAAAGAAAAACGGCGCTCCTTACGAGCCGGGGGTCCCGTACGGCAAGTCTGTCAGGGTGAAAGGCCATTACTGGTACGATGATATCACGGATATCGGCAAAGCGGTACTGAGTGTCTGCGGGATAAATGCCGATGGCAGCACCGGTGACGCAATCATGTCTACCGGTACCGGAACAGTCATTGAAGCAGGCAAGTCACTGTCTTTTAATGTGTTTGGGCTGGGTAACCGGACCAATGGAGCGCTCAGGAATAAGAATTTTATTAAAGTGGATAACCTGTACTTTTCAAACGAAAACGAGAATCAAAATCCGGTATTGCCGTCGTTCGGCGTATAAGTTAGAGGGAAAATAAATTATGAATGTTAATGATAAATTTAAAGTATCCGGCGCGTTGAACCGTCGGGAATTTATAAAGCGCAGCGGCGGCGCGGCGATGCTGCTGGCTGATGGAATATTATCGAAAAGTTTATTTGCCGGTGGCGAAAAAAGACAATCCAATGATACACCTGAAAATATCCTTCTCATCCTGACGGATCAGCAATATATCGATACCATAGCCGCGGCCGGATGCCCTTACGTAAAAACGCCGGCACTGGATCAATTAAAAAAACATGGATTTTATTTTTCACAATCCCATAGTACGAATCCGGTATGCAGCCCGGCGCGGAGTTCTATTTTTACCGGGCGGATGCCAAGTGAAACCGGTGTTTACAAGAATGGTCTTCCCATTCGTACTACGATCCCGAACCTCGGGCAATGGTTTTCTCAAAAAACAGATTTTGAAACTGTCTATGCCGGAAAGTGGCATCTTCCGGGGACCAGCCAGCGTTTTATTGACGGTTTTACGGTGTTAACAGGAATGATCGGCGGCCAGGGGAATGTATGGGACACCTATGTCTCCCGGGCGTGCGAGGGATTTTTATGGAACCGTTCCAAAGAAAAGCCTTTTCTGCTGGTCGCGTCTTTTATGCAGCCGCATGATATTTGTGAATGGTTACGTTTAAATACCTATGTTCCGGGACAGTTCCGATATCCCGAAATTAGCAGTCAACTTCCCGCGCTGCCGGACAATTTCAATTACGATCCCAATGAGCCTGAATCCGTTAAGAATAAGCGGAAAGACAGGGAAGGACGTCTGGGCAACTGGACTGAACAGCATTGGCGATATTACCGGTGGAGTTATTTTCGCCACATCGAAATGGTGGATGCTGAGATCGGACGAATTTTAAAAGCCATTAAAGATGCCGGTTATGCAAATGATACCGTGATAGTTTTCACTTCGGACCATGGCGAGGGGCTTGGGCATCATCAGATGGTACGGAAAAGTATTTTATATGAACAGGGCGTAAAAGTGCCGCTGTTAATTTCCTGGCCCGGGCACATCCCTGAAGATCAGGCTGATGATATACATTTGGTGTCAGGCATTGACATCATGCCGACATTATGTGATTACGCGGGCATTGAACCACCGGAACATACAATCGGAACAAGCCTGCGCCCACTACTCGATGGATCGATTGAACCATGGCGCGACTATATTGTGTCGGAAGTGAGCTCAAATACCGGAAGAATGGTTCGAACGGAACAATACAAATATATCGTTTACAACAAAGATCCGGTGGAACAACTTTTTGATATGCAAAACGATCCCGGCGAAACAGAAAACCTGGCCCCGGATTCACAATTTGCTTCGATTCTGACAGAACATCGGAATATGCTGAAAGAATGGGAAAGCAAACTTGATGTTGCCCCGGATGTTCCCGCGACCGACGCCTGGTGGTACGGCAGCGGCACTGGTATTCAAGACGGCGCCCAAAACAGTATCCCCGGAAAATTTGAACTGCATCAAAATTACCCGAATCCGTTTAATCCGTCAACCCGGATAAAATTTGAAATTGCGCATCAAGCCCTGGTGGATATTAATATTTACAATCTGAATGGCGGATTGGTTGAAACATTAGTCAGGGAACAAAAGTCCGCCGGCAGCTATACGATCGAGTGGCGGCCGCAGGGAATTGCTTCCGGCCTGTATGTTTGTATAATGAAAGCGGCTGATAATGTTTTTACGCACAAAATGATGTATTTAAAGTAACTGCTGTTTTTTAACAGTTGATAATTATAAATTTTAATCTCTTTTGGTTTAATTCTCCGAAGCTTGCTTCGGAATACTAATAAAAACGACCACTATATACCTCGTAGCTTGCTGCGAGGTAGTTCATTAACAATGAAAAAAAATAGATTTGAGGAATTTATAATGGCAAAAAAAAGAAAACGAACTATCGTTGGTTCACCCCTGACACCCGCGATGTTGGATGAAATGGAAATTATTCCTGATTTTCCTACGCAAAATGATCAATTTCAGCCTGAAAAAAATTGGGTGAATACCTATCGGGTATGGACCTGTCATGGTTATCGTAAGAGCGGGAACACCGACCAGGGTGTGTTAAAAATTGAACGATTAAACAGCAACACTGCGGATACTTTTACATTAAAGGTTTCACAACAGATCATCCATGATATGGGGCAGGTCAACCTGATCCATGCTGATATTTTATGCAAAAATGATCAAATCGCGTCACCTCTTGAATGGAGTCTGGAAAGTGAATTTATTGGTCCGGATGGGAACGTTAAACCCGAACTGACTGTAGATGAAAAAGCCCGGAACAGAGATGGAAATATTAAAGTGAAAAGTGCCGGTTTTACGTATGACCGGCAGGGCAGTGAAAAACTATCCGGTGACTGGTGCCTGTTTGAGGCGATACAACGTTTTGATTTTAACAAAAAACCAACAATAACGTTTGATCTTTACGAAGGTTTAAGCCTGCTCCGTGAAAACCATCAGTTGTTTTACCGGGGATTGTATCCCTGGCAGCAAGACGGGAAGGAAGTAACACTGCACTGGTTTCAACAACTCGGACAGGGTGTGCTCCCTTATGAATATTGGCTGGATGAAAATCATCGCATGATAATGGCAGTCACCTTGAGCCGGGTATACATTCTGGATGAACAGGCAGGGCAAAAGATGAAAAAGACATTGGACGGGAAGCAGCGTTATTACCAGAGAAAATTGAAAGATATTAAGGGAGGTCGTGAAAATGAATGATACAAAACGTTCTGCAGGCAGGATGGACCGCCGCAGCTTTATAAAAACGAGTGGAACGGCAGCATTGTTCCTCAGCGCACCCTGTTTTGGAAAAAACGTGTTGCCTGCTTTACAGAAATCAAATCCCAATATTTTGTTGATAATTACCGACCAGCAGCATATTGATACAATTTCGGCAGGAGGGTGCCGATATTTAAAAACACCGGCCATGGACCAATTGAAAAATTCTGGTCTCAGTTTTAAGCAATCCTTCAGTCCGAATCCGGTCTGCAGCCCGGCCCGTAGCGCAATTTTTACCGGCCGTACAACATCCGAAACGGGCGTTTGCGTAAACAATAAACCCATTCGCTCCGGTATGACCAATATGGGCCAATGGTTTTCACAAAAAACAAATTATGATACCGTATATGCGGGCAAATGGCATGTTCCCGAGACACATACATTTTTCATTCCCGGATTCAACGTGCTGCATACAGGAATTATGGGTCAGGGTAATCTGGGTGATACTGCTACATCGCGGGCATGCGAGGCTTTCCTGAGAAACAGGACCTCGTCAAATCCGTTTTTACTGGTCGCGTCTTTCATGCAGCCTCATGATATTTGTGAATGGCTCCGGTTCAACACGGAAAATCCAGATCAGCTCCGCTACCCCGGGTTAGCTGATGATTTGCCGCCATTACCGGACAATTTCGATTATGACAAAAACGAACCCGGGCACTTGAAAAAAATCCGGAAAGGCAGAGGCCCGTTCAAAGGGAAATGGGACAAGCAGCAATGGCGATACTATATGTGGAGCTATTACCGCCACATCGAAATGGTGGATGGTGAGATCGGGCGCGTATTACAGGCGTTAAAAGAGACGGGTCACGATAAGAACACATTGATACTCATGACTTCGGACCACGGGGAAGGGCTGGCGCACCATCAGATGGTACGAAAAAGTACCCCGTATAACGAATCCATGAAGGTCCCGATGGTGTTTTCCTGGCCCGGTTTTATTCAGGAAGGCGGCGTCGATGATAAACACATGGTCACGGGGCTGGATATTATGCCGACATTGTGCGATTATGCGGGAATTAAACCGCCTGAGAACATGCGTGGGAAAAGTATAAAACCGATACTGGATGGGAAAACTGTTGAATGGCACAAGTATGTTGTGACAGAAGTCCCTGCAAACCGGGGACGAATGGTGCATACGGAACAGTACAAATATGTGACCTATGTCGATGATTCCGTTGACATGTTGTTTAATATGAAAAAAGATCCCGGTGAAACGAAAAATCTGGCCGCTGATCCGAATTATTCGGCCACTGTTCAGGAACATCGGGACCTGCTTAAAGCGTGGGAGAGTAAATTGGAGGTGGCCCCGAATATTGCCAATAAACATGCGTGGTGGTATAATGCATAGTCCGCATTCAAACGAAAGCCAAACAGGGTAGTTCCCAAATTACTATAACTTTACTATGAAAGTGAACGAATATATGAAATTCCAGATAATCTTTAAAAGTATACTCTTGATTACCATCGTATTATCATTTTCCTGTGCTCCTACAAAAACAACTTATTATGTCGATTCCATTGCGGGCAATGATGCCAATGACGGGACTTTACCAGAACTTCCCTGGAAATCACTGGATAAAGTCAATTCAACTACTTTTAAATCAGGTGATTTATTGCTGCTCAAATGTAACAGCATTTGGAACGGGCAGTTATGGCCAAAGGGTTCGGGGAAAAAAGGTAAACCGATAGTTATTGACAGCTACGGTACAGGTCATTTGCCTACTATTAATGGGAATGGTAAAGTCGATAATACGGTTTATTTATTTAATCAGGAATATTGGGAGCTCAACAATCTGGAAATCACGAATTATAAAGCGGGTGATCAAAACCACAAGCGCGGTGTATGGATCGTTGCAAAGGATGTCGGCACCCTTCGGCATATTCATCTGAAAGATTTGTATGTGCATGATGTCAGTGGTTCCATGAAAAGCCGGCATAACGGTGGTATCTGTTTTGAAGTGCTTGGCCATAAAACAAAAACAAATTTTGATGATTTTTTGGTAGAAGGGTGCCGGGTAGTGAATTGTACTCGAAGCGGAATCACAAATCAATCATCCTGGCGGCAGCGAACAATTGATAATGACAGCTTGTGGTATCCGAGTACCAATGTTATGATCAGAAACAACTGGATTGAAAGATCAGGTGGGAACGGATTGGTTGTCCGCGTGGCCGATCATCCGGTTATTGAACATAATGTGTTCAAAGAGAACAGCATTATCGGTACCGGCAATGCGGTATACCCGTTTAACTGCAACGATGCGTTGATCCAATACAATGAATCTTACCTGACTGTTTATAATCCGGGAGATGTGGATGGCGGCGGATTTGACAGCGATTGGGACTGTAAACGGTCGGTTTTTCAATACAATTATAGTCATGATAATGATTATGGCTTTATGCTGATCTGCAACTGGGGCAAACATGGTTTTAATGATGGGACTGTTGTCCGGTACAACATCAGCCAGAATGATAATGGTTTTATTTTCCGGACGGCAGGTTCAGCCACGAATACGAAAATTTATAACAACACCATTTATATCAGTCCGGATATGCAAAACAAAAGAATGGATTCCGTCGATAACGGCATCCCTAAAATTTGTTATTTTAAAGACTGGGACGGCTATTCCGATGGGGTATACTTTTATAATAACATATTTTATAATTTATCAAAAAAGACATACTATGATTTTGGAAAATCCACGAACAATGTGTTTGAATACAATGTGTTTTACGGGGAACATCCTGAAAGCGAACCAAATGATCCATTCAAAATTACAGATGACCCCATGTTTGTGAATTCCGGCAGCGGGAGTATCGGTATAAATACCTTGGATGGTTATAAACTGAAAGATGGATCTCCCTGTCTGAATTCCGGCAAGACGATCTCTGATAATGGCGGGCAAGATTATTGGGGAAATGCCGTGTATAACGGTAAACCGGACCGTGGCGCGCATGAGAAACAATAGTCACTGATATTATAAATAAAAGACTTTTTGATGAATTATTTTTATCAACAGGAATTGGGAATCAAGGCGGAGAATATTTATGAAGGTTTTTAATCAACGGGACAAAAGTAATAGTAAATGTTCATTTTTTTTGCTGCTTGTTGTGTTGTTTTTAATTTCAGTTAGTGCTTACGGAACATCATATTATATTGATTCTGCAGAAGGTGATGACGGCAATAGCGGTACGTCCGAGGGTAACGCCTGGAAATCACTGAGCAAAGTCAATGAATTTACATTTTCTCCCGGCGATAATATATTGTTTAAATGTAACGGAATATGGAGCGGACAACTGTATCCCAATGGATCCGGTAAATATGGCAGTCCCATAGTCATTGATAAATACGGTTTCGGCAATTTACCCATGATCAATGGTGAAGGGATTAAAAATACCGTCTATCTTTACAACCAGGAATACTGGGAAATACAAAATTTGGAAATAACGAATTACCAGGCCGGCGCCAACACCTGGAAACGCGGTGTGTATATTGGCGCAAAAGATTTTGGGGCCGTTCACCACATTTATCTGAAAAATTTAGTGATCCATGATGTGAATGGAACCCTTGATACAAAGGACAATGGTGGTATCTTTCTTAAAATAACCGGGAGCAGCACTGAAACCTATTTTGATGACATTTTGATCGAAGGATGTCACATTTACGATGTCGACCGGACCGGTATTTCAAACAAATCGGACTGGGACACCCGGACACTCACCAGTAACACGAATTGGGTGCCGAGTCTGAATGTTGTAATTCGAAATAATCTGTTCGAGCGGATCGGTCAAAATGGACTTATAGTCAGAGTTGCAAAATCTCCGTTGATCGAATATAACATATTCAAAGAATGTTCACTTAAAGGAACCGGGAATTCCAATTTCCCCTTTAATTGCGATGATGTTATTATTCAGTATAATGAAGCATACCTGACAAAGTACAACAGCGGTGATAATGATTCCGGCGGCTTTGACAGTGATTACCGCTGCAAGAATACAATTATTCAATATAATTACAGTCATGATAATGATTACGGCGGTGTTCTTGTTTGTAACAAAGGGAGCAGCGCAACAGCATTCAATAATGGTACGATCGTACGTTACAATATTTTTAAAGATAACAGCCATCACAACTTTCGAATATCCGGTACAACGACCAATACATCAATTTATAACAATGTCATTTATTTGGGTGAAAATATATCATCCACAAAAATTATCTGGCATAAAAGCTGGGGCGGATACCCGGATAATACGTCCTATTATAACAATATTTTTTACAACAAAAGTACGAGCTGTTCCTATGATTTTGGAAACAGCACGGGGAATAAATTTGATTACAATGTTTTTTATGGCAATCACCCGTCAGGTGAACCGTTTGATGCGCACAAACTGAAAAGTGATCCCAGGTTGCTGGGCCCATCCGGAGTGGGAGACGGTATTGATAATGTGAATGGCATGAAATTACACTCCAGTTCTCCCTGCATTAATGCCGGAAAAACCATCCCCGATAACGGTGGCAGAGATTACTGGGGAAATCCTGTGCCCGTGGATGGAGTAACTGACATAGGGGCCTTTGAATTCGGTACCGCAAGCGGTGTTGAAGAATTGGAAAACAACTCTGAAGCAGCAAAACAATTTCAAATTTTTCAAAACTATCCCAATCCGTTCAATCCGGTTACATCCATTCATTTTTCATTGCCGCAGAAGGATTATGTACAGATTTCCGTGTACAATTTACTCGGAAAAAAAATCAAAGTGTTAATTGATCGTGAGATGCCGGCAGGAGGTCATCAGGTTTCCTGGAACAGTACGGACCAAAACGGATAAAAGGCGCCGTCCGGAATCTATTTCTGTCGTCTGCGATGGCATAATGAGATCAAAGTGATTAAAATGGTTTTGGCGAAATAAGGAGACGTTGACTTGAGGAATTTGAAATTTTTTGTATTTTTGTTCTTTCTGCATTTCGTTTTTTTTGTTATTGGTTGTAAAATGCAAGCTGCGTTGCCCACTGAAGAAGATCGGGCTTTGGTTAAGGAACAGCCGGACAATCTGGATATTTATCTGTTAATAGGCCAGTCAAATATGGCCGACAGGGCGGAAATTGAATTGCAGGATTTGGATACTATTCAGCAAAATAGTCACTTTATAAGAAATATAAGAAAAATACAAGTTTTTCATGCTATACTTTCTGCATTTAATAATCAAAATATAATACAATTCCCAGACGAATTGAATTTTATCAGTAAACGATAGAGATGATTATGGAATTAAAATACCAAAACAATTACCGCTGGGTTATTCTTTCTCTTCTGTTTTTTGCAACAACAATCAACTATCTGGACAGGATTGTACTTTCAGTGCTTATCCCTGAAATTAAACAACTGTTGAGCATTGGGGACATCGCTTATGGTCATATTCTCAGTGCATTTATGATTATGTACACTCTCGGCTTTCTCATTGCCGGACGAATTATTGACTGGCTGGGAACGAAAAAAGGGTATCTGCTTTCAATTATCACCTGGTCTTTCAGTGCTGTTATGCATGCTGCCTGCACTTCTGCAATCGGGCTGGCAGTATGGCGCGGGATGCTGGGTATTACCGAATCGGGTAATTTCCCGGCTGCTATCAAATCGGTTTCCGAGTGGTTCAATGTAAAAGATAGAGCTTTTGCGACGGCACTGTTTAACAGCGGTACAAGTGTCGCTTCAATTATTGGTCCGCCGTTGATCACATACGTTTACATTCTGGCCGGTTGGAGATGGACATTTTTTGTCTTTGGTGCGCTTGGTTTTGTAATTGCTTTTATCTGGTTTTTCATTTACAAAAATCCGGATCAAACATTTGATAACACATCCAGAGAAAATAAAAATAACATTCCATGGAAAGAGCTGCTGAAATATAGAGAAACTTATGGAATAATGATCGGGAAATTCCTGACGGATCCTGTATGGTGGTTTTTCCTTTTCTGGATGCCCAACTATCTTTCTTCACAGCGTGGTTTTGATCTCAAAGAAATCGCTATTGCTGTTCCTCTGATTTATATTATGGCAATCATTTTAAGTTGGATCGGCGGTTGGATACCGGGCTATCTGATTCGCAAAGGCTGGGATGTTCTAAAAGCCAGAAAAATCGTGATGCTATTTTCTGCGGCATGTCTACCGATTTCTGCATTTGCAGTTCTGGCACAGAATCCGTGGATTGCAATCGTCCTTGTTGGTTTGGCATGCGGTGCACACTCCAGCTGGTCAGCCAATATTTTCACTTTAGTCAGTGATTGTTTTCCTTCAAAAGCCGTCGGATCCGTTACCGGTTTAGCTGGATTTGCAGGCGGACTTGGAGGATTCTTGATTGCATCACTGGCGCCCGGCTATATCGTTACTTATTTGGGTTATACACCTGTATTTATATTGATGGGAGTGTTGCATCCATTGGCATATGTTATGATTACAATTTTCGTCAAATCAAATAAAAGTAAAATTAAATTAACATAATAACGTGGCGTCTATTTAACATGAAAACAGACAGAAGAAAGTTTTTCAAGATAACTTTTATAAAAAAGACTGCATGGAATTGGTTTGTATTATTATAAAAAAATGAGAAAACAGGGTAAAGATATGAAGGATTTTAAATTTAAAGCATTACAACTTTGTTTAAGCGTATTTTTCCTGATATGCTTTTTGACATCATGCACTGTTAATTCTGAAAAAGATGATAATGCGTTAATCGCCCAGAGATATCTGGGTAAGATAATCCCAAAAAATTCGAGTGAAATTTCTTTTTCTCCTTTTGGTATTCAGGCCGGAACTTTGGTTGATAGCCTGGTGGCCCGGGCCGCAGAAATAGGCGTGAAATGGACGCGCCTTGGCGCATCCTGGTCGTCTGTGGAAAAAAACAAGGGCGTCTACAATTGGGAAGAAACAGATAAGGCATTCGAGGTTGCTCTGAAAAATGGGATCACTCCTTTTGTTACTATCGGTGGTGGAAACAAAGACTATTCAAAATTAAGCACATATGAAAATCCCAAACTGGCTGAAATTTACGGATACAGACCCGAGCCCCCCATCAAAGATCCGCTTGCCATGAAAGCTTTTCTGGCTTTTGTGAAAGCCACGGTCGAACGATACAAAGATGAAATTGATTACTGGGAAGTATGGAACGAACCCAACCACCGCAATTATTGGGGAAGCAAACCCGATGGAAAAGAATACGGTAGATTGTTGGTTGAAACGGCCAGCCTGATCCGGGAAATTGATCCGGGCTGTAAAATAATTGGCGGCTCCATGGCTGGTATTAATCCGAAATTCACAGAAGATTTTTTAAGCGTTGGTTCCGACACACTGATTGATATCATTTCATACCACAATTATGGTGCCGTACCTGAGGAAAGGGTATATCGCGCTATCGAACTGTGGAACGTCATTGATAGATACAATCCGGAAATTGAACTCTGGCAGGGAGAATGCGGATATCCCTCGCACAGCAGCACGCGCGACTTTCGCGGCCGGGCGCCCTGGGGTTTGAACATTCAGGCCAAATGGCTGTTGAGACAGAGTTTCGTGGATATTTATTATTGCAAAGCCACGTTAAGTAACTATTTTAAACTGGTTCATAATCGCGGAAGAGGAGACAAACAAAAACGATCGAACCTGAGGGCCATTGATAAAATTTTCGGGTTCCCGGAAAGAGGCGGTTCAAGAGTTCGAACAAAGGGCGTAATTGAGATATGTTTGCTTACCAACCCTGAATTTGATAAAAAACCGGCATTCTACGCCTACCAGAATTTATGTGCCGTATGGAAACCGGAATATAAACCTAATCCGGTTGAGTACAAAGTTGATGTGCTCGATCAGGGAGTTTTTTACGGTATTGGAGAA
>Ga0272441_10014255_pt1 | contig 11315 bp, 5 predicted proteins | sample SSMProp6N_FD_193582 | JGI IMG/M metagenome (GOLD analysis project Ga0272441, IMG submission 193582) | Marine sediment archaeal communities from Little Sippewissett salt marsh, Falmouth, MA, United States - SSM-Prop-6N | ecosystem: Environmental > Aquatic > Marine > Wetlands > Sediment ... | reverse complement strand
TCCATGCCCTCATTCTGCCTCACGCGGGCTACCGGTATTCGGGCCAGGTGGCCGCGTACGGCGTGAAGCAGGTCCAGGGCAAGGACATCCGTCGCGTGGTTGTCATGGGGCCATCGCACCGAATGCTGCTCACGAACATCTCGAGTGTACCGGGCGTGACGCATTATGCAACGCCGCTGGGCGAGATTCCCCTCGATGTAGACTTCATTGCCGCGCTCAAGGAGCATCCCCAGTTCCGGACCGTGCCGGGTGCGCACGAGGGCGAACACAGCGTGCAGATCGAGATCCCCCTGCTGCAGAAGGTCTTGGGCGAATTCACCCTGGTCCCGATCGTGGTGGGCAGCCTCGACCTGCAAGCCACGCGGACTATGGCCGAGATCCTGCTCAGTTTGATCGACCAGGGCACACTCGTGGTCGCGAGTACGGACTTCACGCACTACGGGCCCAATTTCGGGTACGTGCCGTTCCGCGAGGATATTTTGGAGAACCTGAAGGAGCTCGATATGGGCGCGTGGGAATTCATCGAGAAGAAGGACCTCGATGGGTTCTACGGCTATATTGATCGGACGGGCGCCACGATCTGTGGCCGCCATCCGGTGGGCATCCTCCTTGCCATGCTGCCGGTGGAATCCGAAGGGCGCCTGATCAAGTACGACACGTCGGGCAATATCACCGGCGACACGCGGAGTTCGGTGAGTTATGTGAGCGCCGCGTTCTTAGGCCAATGGAAGAAGGGCAAGCCGGTTGAAGTGGCCGCGCCGGAGTTCCTCCCGCTCTCCGAGGAGGACAAGGCCCAGTTGCTGATCCTGGCCCGGGCGACCCTCGAACACTACATGAAGAACGGGCGCATGCCCGCGCCCGATGAATTTGGCATCGAGATCACCCCCCCGATGAAGCAGGTCATGGGCGCATTCGTCACGCTCAAGAAGCGCGGGCAGCTCCGCGGCTGCATCGGCGAGATCTTCCCGCGCCGCGCGTTGTACGAAGCGGTCATGGACCATGCGGTCAACGCGGGCCTGCGGGACCACCGCTTCAAACCGGTCACGGCCGCCGAGATCCCGGAACTCCATTTCGAGATCTCCGCGCTGACCCCGCCGCATCCCGTGGATTCGTACCGCGACATCGAGATCGGGCGGCACGGCATGGTCGTCGAAAAAGGCGGCCGCAGCGCCGTGTACCTGCCGCAAGTCGCCCCGGAACAGGGCTGGGATATCGAGGAGACCCTCGGTCATTTGTCCATGAAAGCCGGTCTGTCCCCGGACGCCTGGCGGGAGGGCGCCGCGTTCACCGTCTTCGAGGCCATCGTGTTCCACGAAGCGGTCGGTTGAGGCGCGCGGTTCCCCAAATGGCTTCTGGAAAGCACATCGCCCGTTTCGCTGTCATCCCTGCGCTGGGCGCATTCGCCTTGGTCGCGCAGACGATCCTCTTTCGCGATTTCCTCACGGTCTTCGAAGGCAACGAGCTGGGGATCACGGCGTTCTTCACGTCCTGGCTCGTTTGGATTGCCGTGGGCGCCGTCGCTGCACGTGCGGAATCCGGCCTGCACCGGAAACTGACCGCGCACTTCCCCGCCCTCAGCCTTGTTTACATCCCGGTGTTTGTCCTCCAACACATGCTTGTCCTGCATGCCCGCGCCTTGACCGGCGTTCAGGCCTACGAACTCTTCCCGTTCTCCTCGATGGTGGGCATGTCGTTCCTCATCAATGCGCCGCTCAGTTTCGTGACCGGGTTCCTGTTCACGCGGGGGTGCTGTTGGGCCGCAGAATTCCATGAGCTGCCCGTGGCGCGCGTGTACGTCCTCGAGGCCCTTGGCAGTTGCGCGGGCGCCGGCGCCGGTACGCTCCTGCTCGCGGCCGGCGCGCCCGGCGAGGCCGTGTTTGTCTATGCCGCGTGCACGCTGGCCGTGTGCGTCGCAGGGACGCTGGTCGCGACGCGGGGCGGGTCGCTGTCCTCGATCTGCGCTGTCCTCGTGGCGATCTGCCTGCTCGCGGTGGCGGCCCACGGCGGGCCCGGCCGGGCATGGGCGCACCGCAACGCCGTGGCCGCGTGGGCCCGGCTGCTTCCAGCGGAATCTTACGAAGGCAGTTTCACCACGGCCCAGGCGCGTTACTTGTATGGCGAACGCGAGGGGCAGTTTATTGTGATGACGAGCGGGGGCGTGTGCGAGACGCTCCCACCCGAAGAACACGCCGCCGAGGTCGCGGCCCTCCACCTTGCCCAGAAGCCCGATGCCAAGGACATCCTGGTTTTCGGCGAGGGCAGTCTCGGCATTTGCACGAAGCTCAAGGGCCTCCCCCAAGTGAGAAACGTCGCCTGGTTGCACCCCGATCCGGCCTACCCGGAGGCCCTCATGCGGCTGCTGAGCCAAAGAGCGATCCGCGTTCCCGCTATCGAGGAAATCCCCTCTACGGACCTCCGGGCCTTTGCGCGCACGACGGACCGCCGCTACGACCTGGTCATCCTGAACTTGCCGGATGTGACCTCCCTTGTGCTCAACCGGTACTGCACCAAGGAGTTCTTCGCTTTGCTCAAGGGCATCGTACCCAAGCGGGGAGTGGTCTCGGTGCGGGTCTCCGGCGGCGAGAACTACCTGGGCGGCGAGCTCGCGTACCTGGGCGCGTCCATGTACGAAACGCTGGACGCGGTCTTCGAGCACGTCGTGATCAAGCCCGGTGACGAGACCTGGCTCCTGGCGTCCGACGGCAACGACCTGATGCAGTCGCCCGCGGCCCTGCGCGATCGTCTTGCGGGCATCGTGGGCGGCCCCGGGATCTACCCGCCGGATGGACTCCTGTCGCTGTACCCGCCGGACCGCACCGCGTTTCAATTGCAGGCCTATGGCGAGACGGCTGAGTCTGGCGGTGTGTTTCTGGAGAACAGCGACCGGCGGCCGAACGTCCTGCTGTTCAACGTTCTGCTCGCGTTGAAGCAGATGGGGGGGAGGTCGCTATCGCAAGGACTGCCCGCATTCCTTGACGCGGGCCTATGGGTCTTCGTAGGTCCTATCGCTCTTTTCGGGTTGCTGCGGTGTGTCTTCCTGCTGAAGGCTCGGCGTCGTGGGGCCTCCGCCAGGCCGTTCGACGGTTACTTCCTGGTCTTTTCGACCGGATGCGCGAGCATGGCGCTGAACATTGTCCTGATGTATTTCTACCAGGCCCGGTTTGGCTCGCTCTTTCTCGAGTTCGGCTTGGTGGTCGCTCTGTTCATGCTTGGCTCATTTGCCGGGAGCCTGGTCAGCGAGCGGGTACTCGTCCGGGCTGTGGACACTCGTGCCGCACGCATTATCGCCGCCTGCTTGGCCGCCTGCCTGGTGGGGCATTTTGTCGTTCTGGCTCTGACCGACGCGTGTCCGCCCCAAGCGCCGCGCGGATATTGGCTGCTTCTGTTTCTTGGGTGCGGCTACTTCACGGGCGCGTACTTTCCGATCGCGGCACAGATACTGCGACTGGCCGGCCGCAGCGTGGCGGCGTCCGGCGCCGGGCTCGAGTTGCTGGACCATGCCGGGGGCGCAACCGGGGCGCTGCTCACGGGCTTGGCGATGTTGCCCGTTTTCGGCGGCAGCGCGGTGTTGGCGATCCTCGCAGGGCTTGTGGCACTCAACGTCCTTGCGTTCCTGCCTCGCGGCGAAGCGCAGAAGCGGGGCGACGCCTTTGACCGGCTGGTCCGTCCGACGGCCTACGTCCTGTTCGGCCTGGGTGCGTACGCCGTAATCCTGTCCCAGGTCTTCACGTGGGCGCGGGCCGAGCAGAGCGACAACAGGCTGCTCGGTCCCGCACGCGCCCTGACTGGGGTGGCCGACCTCGCCGAGCGGCATGCCCCCCTCGAGGACGGAACCGACGTTCTCTACTATGAAGTGCCAGAGGCCAACGAAACGCCTGCCGGGTATGTGTTCTCGACGGCCGAGTTGGCGCCCGACATCTACGGCTTTGCCGGGCCGCTCGACCTCGCCGTGTTCGTCGACACCACCGGGGCGATGCAGGGCTTCGAGATTCTCGCTTCCAACGAGACCCCCGCTTACCTCGACATGCTCGAAGGATGGGACCAAGAGCTCGCCGGCAAGAACCTGTTTGCCCCCAATCCCTTTGAGGGCGTGGATGCCGTCAGCGCCGCGACCGCCACCTCCGACGCGATCCTGAGGATCCTCGAGGCCGCGGGCCGCGACTTCGCGCGGCAGGCCCTGGGCAAGGACGCCCGCCCGCATAAGGCTGGATCCACGCAGGCGCGCGCGGCGTTCTTTGATTCCCAACACCGCGATGTCCTGTGCCTGGCGCTCCTCATGGCGCTTGCCGTGGCATTGCGTTATTCACCAGGGCGCTGGCGGCGGCGCGGCCTCCTGCTCGCGAGCCTGGCTGTTGCGGGCTTCCTGCTCAACCTCCAGTACTCGACCCAACAGGTCGCGGGACTGCTGACCTTGAATGTGGGCAGCCCGGCCTGGAACGGCCCCTTCTTCCTTGCCGTCGCGGTTCCGCTGATCGTGCTCCTATTCGGCAACGTGTACTGCGGCTACGTGTGCCCCTTCGGCGCGCTGCAAGAGCTCGTCGGCGAGGTCTGGCCCGCTCGACTCAGGGCGCCCATGGACAAGCGGGTGTGGCGCTATGGCCGCGCAGTCAAGTACGTGCTTCTGTTCCTCGTCGTAATCGTCTTCGGCGTCACCCGCGACTACGCCGTCCTCGGGGCCGACCCGCTGATCACGATCTTCAGCCCGGTGCGCGACCGGATGGCCGTCGGCGTGACGCTCGCAGTGCTCGTCCTCGCGGTCTTCTTCAACCGGTTCTGGTGCCGCAACCTGTGCCCGGTGGGCGCGTTTCTATCGCTGTTGAACGGGGTGCGCACGAACACCCGTTCGCGGACGAACACCCGTTCGCGGACGAACTCCCGTTCGCGGTTGCTCCGACGGATCACGCCGCCGCGGTATCCGGGCCGGTGCGACTTGGGGGTGCGGACCGCTGCCGAGCTCGACTGCATCTACTGTGACCGATGCGCCATGCCCGCGGCCCACGGCGCGCAGGCCGAACCCGCTGAGGGGGAAGCGTTTAGCACGACGAGGATACCCAGCCGGCGCGAAGGGGTTTTTCTGACCGCCGTGGCCGTGCTCATGGTCGTCTTTGCCGCCGTGTGCATCGGCCATGCCCGCGCCCTGCTCTCCGGCCCATCCGCGCGAACTGCAGCGCCGTATGGGGCGGCGGCAGGACAACCCCGGGACGTGGACATGGACAAGCTCGAACGCCTCATCGACCAGCAGTACCTCTCCGACAAAGAGGCCCTCTACTACACCGTCGCCCCCGAGCCCGCGCCAGACGACCTCACACCACCTGCTGGGTCCGCCCGATGACCATGTCCTGCCAATGCTTGTTGAGCGTGGCAAACCGCGCCGACCACCCCGCAATCCGCACCGCCAGGTTCGGGTACTTCTCCGGGTGACGCTGCGCGTCGATCAGCAGGGCGGAATCCACTACGTCCACGTGCATGAACAGGCCGCCCAGCTTCACGAACCCACGCATCAGCCCAACCAGCGCATCCACCCCCCGCTCGCCAGCCACGGTGTCCGGATGGATCTTGAGTTCGATGGTGGCGCCGTTCGGGACGCGCGTAAGGTCCATCTTGCAGTAGGACTTGATCAGCGCCGTCGGGCCGCGCGTGTCCGTTCCCGGGGAAGGCGAGAAATTGGTCGCGAGGATTTCGCCTTGATGATGGCCGTCCGGCGAGGCTTTGCGGCCGGCGTTGGGGAAACTCCACTCGATCTCCCGGCCAAAGGTGCTGATCCCGGCAGGACGCAACACGCCCTCCCGATCCCGGACCTGCGCCACGAGGCCGGTGTAGTCGTTGAAAACGCGTGCCATCATGGCGTCGGCCTCGTCGTCGTCGTTGCCGTAAAATGCGAAACGATTGAGGACGAGGCGCCGCAAATGCTCATGGCCTTCCCAGTCGGCCCGGAGGATCGCGCAAAAATCCGGCAGCGTGATGTACCCGTCTTCATACACGAGCTTCTGTATGACCAGCAGGCTGTTCGCCACGTTCGCCATGCCGCCCGCGTGCGGCGAAAGCACACTGTAGCGCGAGCCGCCGTCGTAGTAGCCGCGGCCTCGCTCGATGCAGTCGTCGACGAACAACGAGACCAGCGGGGCCGGATGCCCATTCCTGGCCCAGCCGTCCGCCACCGTGTTGTGCCAGTCAACATGCGCTCCCAGCTTCTCGATGAACGCGGCGTATAGACCCTCGAAATCCTCGAAGTCAGGGGCGGGCTTCGAGGTGTCGTGCAACCCGAGCACCTGGTGCAGCAGGGCGAGCGCGTCGAACGGCACGTAACTGAACGTGGTCCGCCCCGGTATGATCACCTCCCAACACCCGTCGTTGGCAAAGCCCCGCGCATCCTCGAGCGCGTAGCCGAACTTGATCAGCCCGTCGATGACCGTCTCTTCGTTGTACATCGCGACAATGCCGCCGCCGTGACGCTGCACCTCGGCCATGCGCCGCAGCAACTTCTCCGACGTGTGGGAATTCAACCGCACCGCAATCGGGAAATCGCTGATGTGAAGCTCTTCGACGACGTCGAGCACCAGGTAGGTGACCGCGTTGGTGACGTCCTTGCCCTCGGCGTTTACGCCGCTGAGGACGATGTTCTGATAGTGCTGGGCGTCGCCCGAGCCGCGGGTGTCGAACGCGCCAATCCACTCGCAGCCCTTGATCCAGAAGTGGGCGAGGACCTCGCGGGCCTCGTCGAGCGTGATGCGCCCCTCTGCCAGGTCGCGTTCGAGGTACGGCCCGAGGATCTCGTCTATCCGGCCGATGCCCGACCAATTCCCCATGAGCCGCTGGAACGCGTACATGAACCAAAGCGACTGCACGGCCTCGTGGAACGTTTCCGGCGGGTTCTCCGGGACGTTGCGTAGCGCATCGCGCACGGCCAGGTAGTTCTCCCGCTCTTCTCCGTCGGCGTCCGCGGCAAGCGCATCGAGCGCGTCCATGTATCGCTGATGCCAGATCGCGGCCGCGTCGAGGCAGAGGCCCATCGCGTTGAGCAGATCCGCGCCGCGTCTCGGGATAACGGGGATCCCCGGGTTCTTCAGCGGCGAGCGATCTTCCAGAACGGTCTCCCCGTTGTATTCGCCTATGCGCCACAGCCCGATCGTCGATGCGTCTACTTCGAGCGGGGCGGTCGGGGCGGCTACAATGGCGCGCACGCCGTTCGAGATGCGGACCTCGTAGATCGCGCCGTCGCACCCGATGGATTGCGGCGGGTATGCGCCGAAGTACAGCGGGCCGCCCGCTTTGTCGAGGTCCCCCGCGGGCGCGACCGCGGCGTCCGCCACCGTGTCGCCGTCCACGTAGAGGCGCACCCGTCCCTCTGCGAACACCATGGCCAGGTAATGCCACTGGCCGTCGGTGATAACCCGTTCCGACTTGATCTCCGCCGGGGCATAACCGGGCAGGTAGGCGCTGAAGCCGCCCGAGCCGGCGTAGGAATAGATCTCCCAATGATCCCGCGAGTCCTTGTTCCCGTTCAGCACGAGGACGTTGAAACCGTTCTTCGAATTCAGCTTCGCCCAGCATTCGACGGTCAGCGGCGGCGCACTGTACTCGGGCTTGGCCGGGGCTTCGGTCCAGTAGCCTGCGCCCCGGCTTGCCACCAAGGCGTGGGTCCCGGCGAATCTCCCGGCGGTCGTCTTCGGGGGGTTGCCCTTGTCGAATCCGCCGCGCGCGAGCCGCTCGGCGATCTGCTTGCGCAGGCCCTTGTAGCCAATCTTCAAGACGCGGTCGAAACCGAGCGTCGTGTGACTCACGCTCGCCACGCCAGCCACCGGCACACGGTGCGCGGGGGCCTCGAGCAGCGTGGCCGCGCCCACAATCCGCTCGCCCGGCAAGATGCGGAGCAGGGCCTTCTGGGCGACGAGCTTCGCGGCATGGCCGTAGCGCATATCGGGCGACAACCCGGCGACCTCGTGCTCGTCCAGGTTGAACGTAGCATTGGCCATGCTGCGGCCGTGTTCGCCGCTGATGGCGCGCCGGGCCAGTTCGTGCGTGGCGTCCGACAGGTTTTTGGGGCCTGCGGGCCGCCAGGAACCGCCGCTCGCCTTCGCAAATGCGACGTTCTGCGGCGCGGCGCCTTCCTGGACTGCGCCATCGGCGTCGCCGCCGGCACCCAGAGCGAATAGTCCTCCGCCCAGGGCCGTCATCCCGGAAACCTTCTTCACGAAGTCGCGCCGACTCCAGGCGCCGCCGTTTGCCTTATCCTCGCCCTTATGGGACATCGCTATGCGTCTCCCTCGCCTTATTTACCGAAAGCCTGCTCGAGCATCCAGAAGAAGACCCGGAACCAGATGCGCAAGAACACGTCGCCCGTGTCCAGCTTCTCGCCCGAAACCCTCGCCTTCGCCATCGTGATCCTCTCAATATGATTCACCACGCTCACTCCCAGCCTACGTCATAGTATACACGTCACCCGTCCTCGTCCTCGTGATTCGTCTCTCGTGATTCGTCATCGTCATCGTCGATCGTCATCGCGTCAAGTTCAATCCGATCTGGACGTCGGCCTTCTTGTTCTGATTATGGATCCGCGCGCCGCCGCGCAGCCGGCACCCGACGACGCTGACGCCCTGCGCCTCAGGTCCAATGAGAATCTGGGGTTTCACGGGGTCGAAGAAGTCGCAGTTGTTGATGAGGGCGACCCCACCGTCAATGCGCACGCACGGCGCCTCAGGATCGGTGCGACCCCACCCGGCGAAATGGCAGGCATTCAGGGTGACCGTGTTGCGGCCATTGACGATGACTTGCTCCTTGGTGTGTTCGGTGGGCCAGAACCCGCAGTTCGTGAGCTTCACCGGCCCGAGGTTCTTGGGTCCCACGACCACCGTGCCCATGATCTGTGCGTTCGTGAAGGCGATACCCGCGTGAAGCTGGCTGGCATCCACCTGGACGGCCACCGGGCAGATATCCGCGCCGCATTGGGTGAGCACGGCGTTCGGGAGGCCGTTCTCGGTCTTTACGAAATGGAAACCGATTTTCGGAAAGATACAGAAACAATCGCGCATGTACTCCCAATCGGTCTTGCCAATCAGAAAGCCGACGAAGTTCTCCTTGAGATAGTCAATCGCGATCTGGAAGTTGAAACTTGCCGAAGGGTGGGCCGCGCGCGCCCAACTGTGCGGGTTGAAATGCACGTTCTCGATCCGGCCGATATCGGTCGTCTGATTGACGTAGATGCCCAGCTTGAGCGGCTGGCCGAACACGTTGCTGATGTAATGGAGCTCATTCGGATAGGTGCCGAAGTCGATCCCCTTGTAGGGATTCACGAGGGTGACATTGATTACTGAGCCATGCATGCCGCTGCCCTGAATGCACCACGGGTAGGGCTGGACGTCGGTCCCCGTCTGTTCAGGGTAGAAGATGGTCACGCCGTGCACGCCGCTGCTCTGGTGCAACCGGACGAACGGCGGCCCATCCTCAGCGCCCTTGTTGCCCGTCGCATACAGGACCGTGCCTTTGCCGATGTCGGCGTGGTGCGGGGCCTCCCACACGCCGCGCAACGTCACGCCCTGCGGAACCGACAGCGCCCCCGCGATGAGATACGTCCCGGCCGGCGCGAACACGATCCCGCCCTTCGCGGCCGCCGCATCGAGTGCGGCTTGAAACGCGACCGTGTCGTCCGTCGCGCCGTCCGCCTTGGCGCCGTGGTCCAAGACACAGGCCGTCCAAGCCAGAACAGGCGGCGATTCCCCTTCTGCTGCCCCCTGGTCGATGGCGGCTGCGCCAGCGCTCGCGCAGAGCAGAACAAGAACCCCGATGCAGCTTCTTAGCGGATACATCACATTCCCTCCCATGACCTATTCGTCGGTGCGCCGGCGGCATCCAGACGTTCTTGGCATCAAACGTTCACGCGGCGATAGCGCTGCAAGTCCTCGGGATCGAACTGGTCCGCCGGCACGAGTCGGTAATGCTTCTCGGACCCGATCCTGATCCCGTGATCCGTTTCCTATACCGAGCCCGGCCCGCTGGAATGATGACCCATTCTTTCCCTTTCGGGGCCAACTCCTTGATGCTTTCAGGCAGCGGCGTCCTGTATCGGAAACCGTAAATGATGTCCCCAATGTTCTTGGGGAGTTTCAATCCCAGCGAATTTGCGGCCCGCTCGATGTCCTCACGCTGAAACTCGACTTCATCAGCGCCGCCCTTTCTGGCCGAGAAGAAGACCTGCTCGATAAGTTGGGTATAGCGGTTCTTGCTGGTCATGACTCACGCGACCCTGTCCACTGAAGCACTACGACCTCCTCTCGAAGCTCTTGCTGGGTGGCTGTGGCTCGTCTCGTCCGGAAAAGCTCTCTGCCGTGAACTCGATAGCCTAGTGACTCTGCAACATCAGCCAGTAGTTCTCCCGTACGGATCAGAATGCGGAAATACGATGCCTGATCTCCCACGACATAGGCGAGATAGGCGCCAGGGCTAAGGACATGCTTCAACTCCTCGAGGTGGCGCGCCATACCCCCAAAATACAGCTTGGTCACGCGGGAGTACAGGCGCTCAAAGCCAGACGTCTTGCCCAACTCGCGGCGGCGCTCCTCGATAGCCGAAGCCAGTTCCTGGATCTTGTCGTGGTTCTCGATTGTCGAGTCATCGTCGTCGCCTTTGTACACGGTTCTCGTGTTGGAGCGCACGAGCGATTGCTTCAGCCTTCGCAGTTCGGCCTTGTTGCTTATGAAACCAAGTATGACGGACTCGAGCCTCGTGGTGCGTGTGTAGTCCTTTTCGTTTGGGTAAGGCGGTGAAGTGAAGACAAAATCAACGGACTGAGGTTCGAGGACGCCACGCAGCCGCCGCGCGTCTGCCCTCAAGACACGGCTGGGAACAGTCCGTCTTTCGGATAGATCGTCAAGATCTTCGGCCATTCTCGCCACAAGCCGCCGCCAAGGCTCTACTACGGCAGCGTCCTGTTTCGGTTTGCCGACCCCGACTTCCGGGCCGAAGCGAAGGTTACTCGCTGATGTCACCGCTGCGTTAGCAAGACAGAGCGTCTCATGACCCGTGAAGCGCTCATCCGCACACTGCTGTATGGACTCCAACAAGACCAGGACTTTGTGGAGGGGAAGCGGGCTAATCGAGTTGGTGAGGATAAGTCCGTCCTGCTCCGGCCCGAGCGTCTTGAGTGTTGACGAGTTAGCATCGTTGAAAAAGAGCTGATCGGATATGCCCTGATCTTCCAGTTTCGACAAGGCCATCTCAGCAACTTTGGTCCCGTGTGCCAACAGGCCTGACGGATCAGGATGCCAGTCGGTCTTCACTTGGCACGCAAAATGCGCCATGAGATTCGGTTCAATGCCGAC
>Ga0272441_10014254_pt1 | contig 11315 bp, 5 predicted proteins | sample SSMProp6N_FD_193582 | JGI IMG/M metagenome (GOLD analysis project Ga0272441, IMG submission 193582) | Marine sediment archaeal communities from Little Sippewissett salt marsh, Falmouth, MA, United States - SSM-Prop-6N | ecosystem: Environmental > Aquatic > Marine > Wetlands > Sediment ... | reverse complement strand
GCGGTGGAAGACCGATTTTTATCCTGTTCACTTTATAAACATTACTATATGTGTTCCCGCGTGTTTCACAGAAGATAGGGTACTTCCTATAAAAACCGCTTATCCACGGGTTGTTCTCAATCCAGAAAGGTTTGATTTTTGAATAAAGGTTATTCGTCCTGTTTACCTCAAATACGCCTTGGCTAAGTTTACGCGCGGTCGTGTTTATAAAACTAAAATTCTGCGTGACAAAACAGATTATAGGATTAAGGTATCCTACTGCTTGTAGTTCAGCGCTTACGACTTTCGCTAGTTCCTCATACCAGCGCATATTTGACAAATCACCGCTACCTGCCTCGTCTACAACAATACCGCCTCCTTTAATCTTTTTTTCTTTTATTTCTTTAAAAGCAAGGATAAGGTCTTTACTGTTGTATACTATACGTTTTTCCATGTTTTCCTCAAAGGTTTCATCTAGTATATAGCAGAAATCTACTGCGCCTAGGCTTTTTCCGACACGATGTTTCCCATAGAAAACAAGAAGTAGTGAAAAGTTTTCAACGTGTAGTTTACGCCATAGACGGTTGAAATACGCTTTTGCAAGGCGCTCTGGTGTGGGTATAGGGTAGATTTCGTCTAGGTTTAAATCAAAAAATTTATTCATTTTCTATTTCACCTGAAAACATTTTTACTGGTTCTGGTTTTCTTATTGTTTTGATTATGTCTTGGAAATCTCCGAATACTTCTATTTCTTTATATTCGGTCGACATAGGGCTATATTGTATTACTACTAGGAGTAGCTCTAGGACTTGTAAACTGGTTTCGTCTGCTATTTTTTGTTTGTTGAGTATTTTGTTCTCATCGCTCATATTGGTCGCTTCTATTTCTTTGAAAACTTTTTCTTGGTTGTTGTATAGTTCTTTTATGGCTTTACGCATCTCTGGTGGCGCGTATTTCCACATCATGCTTTTTAGGAATTTTACGCCTCTTATGAAACCTGTTTCGTAGGTGTTGTTGTTTATTCTTTCTTCTTTTTTGCATCCCATGTCAAGTGTTTTTGAAAGTTTGTCAAGTATCATGTGTTTGAGTTTATCTGTTGCGCTAAAAGTTTGTGTACTATATTCTTCTTGCATAAATAGTATATAGCTTATTTATGTTTTAATGTTTTGCTACATTTTAAATAAATCATAAATGATATTCAAAAAAGATAAGAAATAGATTTATAGGAGAGATTTGAAAGGTTATTGAAAATGCAAAGATGTCCTTATTGTGGTAGATGGTTTAAAAACTTTAAAGCGCTTAATATCCATAAGTATTATTGCAGTAGTAAACCAGGACGTAGGAGGTACTAGAAATGCCTGATAATTTTAGACAGAAACTAGCAGGTACGTCTATTGGTACTACTACTAAGGTTGGTACGTATACTCCTCCTAAAAAGGTTTATACTGCTCCTACTCCTAAACAAAAAGAAAAAAAAAGAGATAAGCGTTTCAGACAGGAACTTTCTAAGACACCTGCGGGTAGGGAGCTTATCAAATCACAAGCTAAAAAAGAAGAACCTAAAACAGAAAAAATTACAAGTTATGGTGCGCCTAAAACCCCGCCTAAACCAACTTATGAAAAAGGTAAAGATATTCTTGCTCCTACGCCTATGGAACAAGCATTGATGAAACAAAGTCCTAAAATGGGACAGGCGGTCTATGAAGCTAGGACAACCGCGCTTTATGGTGCGCCTACATCTGCGAAAGTCAGCTACATACGTGAACAGGTGCAAGAGCAGATTCCTCCTAGTTATTATAAACAACAATTTGGTTATGTCCCTTATGACCCTGATTATAACAAAGCAATAGGTGAACAGCAGGATGTTTATGAACAAACTTTTGAGGAGCTTGAAGCTGAAAAAAAGTTTTTAAAAGAATATGACAGGACTTATAATGAACTGCAAAAAAATATAAGAACAGTCAGGGATGCTCCTGAAGGTTCGGTTTTTGAGGTTGATTTTGATGAAAGCGGTTCTATTGATGATGATGAAAGGATTACTAGACAGGAAGCGCTTGATTATTTAACAGGGAAAGAACAGGAGCTTGTTTCTCAAAGGGAACAAGTCGTGGAGAACATCCCTAAACTTTCGCGTCAGCTTACAGGTCTTACTTATTCAATTGAGCGTTTAGAAGAATATAAACGTGAAGGTTATACTCTTGAAACTACTGATGATGATAAATACCAAGTTGGTACGCCTAAAGCGTCAGAAGTAGTTGAAGCTATTTATGGCGACCGTCCTGACCTTTATGTAGCTCAGAGTATGAGAAGTCTTGGTATTGGTACGCTTGCTAGTGGTACTGCTCAGCTTATAACAGGTGATGAAAAATTTGGTGAAGCTGAAAAAGAAACTCTTGCAACTGGTATCCTTGGTGCTACGAAGCGAAAAGGCGAAAGTCTGCTTGAACACGCAGGTCGTGTTTGGACAAGTCCTGAAGTAATCATGGATATTTATCTACCTGCTATCACGCTTGGTGCAGGTTATGGTATTAAAGCGGTTTCTCTTGCAGGTAAGACTGCGACAGGTCTTACGGGTTCTGCGCTTAGACTTACAGGTTTAGCGGGTAAAACCGCGCTTTATACAGTTGGTGGCACAGGAGTAGTTACTCTTGGTGTTGGTATGGGTATAAAAGCATATCAAGACCCATATAGCGTCCCTGGTGAAATAGGGCGTACAGCTTACCGTTTCGGTATGGCATATGCAGGTTATAAGTATGGAGAAGGACTTGCGGAAAGCAGGTTTTTCGCAAGTGATATGCCACCGTCTGAAACACTTGCAGGTCGCAAAGGAACAATGCGCAGTCCATATGATGTAAGCGTTGAATCCCCGCGTATGGAAATCATACGTGAAGTTAAACCATCTGAGCTTGGTATACGCGTTAAATCATATTTTGGTAAAACCGCGCCTGATGTTAAAGCATATCAGTTCAAAGGAGGAGGAAAGCTACCAGGAGGAGGAAGAAGCAATATTTCTGGTTATTTAGTTACTACTGACAAAACTGTTGTACTTGAAGTATATGGTAAACATCCTGCTCTTAAATATGGAAGTGAGATTTATCTCATAGGAGAAAGACAGTTTGTATTTGGAACTGGTACTACAACCATGCCATATAAAACTGGTATACTTAATACTACAAAAGGCGAATATACAAGCGTTGCGGATTATTTTGGTTTCAGTCAAACAGGAGATAAAATTACAACATTTTTTAAACCATCTAAAGTTGAACCAGGGATAACAACAGAACTTTTTGTTTCTAAACTTACTACTATACCACGTAGCGGTGGAAGACTTACTACTACTGGTTTTGGAGAAGCAAAATCATTGTACACAGGAAGGACTTATGAAGTTGAAACAGTTATACAACCCAAACAAGTTTATTCATCTCCTCCAGGTTGGGAAGACATAATGGTTTTAGGAGAAAAACAACCAGTTACTATGGGCGAAACTATTGTAAAAGCGGTTGAAACAGGGTACATTAAAACAAAATTCATAGGTGAAACAACTCCGCGTACTGCTCCTTATTATTCAAGGAACATAATACTTGAAAAAGGAACTATTTTTGGTGATAAATCTCTAATGGGTGGTGGTCAACCCCCAACAACTGGTGGTGGTGTTGATGTTGTTACACCAACTAGAAGCGGGACTTTTACGCTTTTTGGTGATACAACACAAGTAGAAGGAGTTACGATTTCAATGATGAAAGCGGTAGCAGGTACAACAACCGCGTTAAGAAGCGTACCTAAAAGCGTACCAATCTCTACTCCGCCTGACACAAGTGCAGTTGTCAGTGGCACAGGAGCAGTAACCGAAACAAAAGGTGAACCCGTAGAAAAAACAGTTGTTACTACGGTTGGTGGATTAAATCGCGGTCAACAGGAATACTACCAAGAAACATCTCAAGATTTTTGGACAGATACAAAAAAGGTTGTTGTTACCTCCCCTAAACTAGAAACAGGATATGGTACAATCTTTGAAGAAGAAAGAGAAACAGAAGTTTTCCGTGGTGGTCGCGGGCGAGGAGAACGAGGCGAACCAATAACTGAACAAATAGAAAGCGTTGAACCAATAACAGAATTTGGTAAAAGCATGGATACAAAACAAGACCAACTTATGAAACAGGAAAGCATAACTGGTTTACAGATGAAACAAATAGCGCTTGTTAAACCTATAACTGTTACGACACCACAAAAACCAATTATAAAAACAGGTGGCGGTAAACTCCGTATAAGACCACCTGTGCCAAGAGAAAAAAAACGTGAACCTGTTAAGACCAGTAAAAGGTTTGTAAAACCTAGAAGACAAGAAGACCTAATCAGTCGTCCTACTAAAAGGAAACGTAAAGGACTTCTTGCAGATATATTAAGTGTTACTCAATCACAAGCGCGATATGGGAAAGCTACTCAACCGCGCCTTACTAAAAAACTTTGGGAAGAAGCAGAGAAAAAACTGTTTATGAGAGTTCCAACTAAAGAATTATTAGGTGATGATAAAAAGAAAGAAAAAAAATATTTTGGAAAAAAGAAAGGAGGTAAAAAAAATGCTTACTATTAGCAGAATGAAAATGAGAGGGCAATTCACTATAATAAGTCTTGTGATGGTTCTCGTAATGCTAGTTGTTTACAGTCAGCTTTATCCAACTATTGAAACATATATAAGTAGTCTTATCACGACCAGTGACCCTGCTACTGCTACGCTTATCAGTTTGTTACCGTTCTTTATTGCGCTTGCAATAATTATGAGCGTATTATGGTATATAGTTCCTCAAAGAAAATAAAAGGAGAGATTTAATGCCTGAAACAAAAAAATTTAATATTAAACTTAGGAAAATATTAACAATATTCGTATTTGTAATGTTATTTGCTAATATGTTTATAATTATTAACCCGTTGATTACCCATAAAGCAAGTGCAGGTTGGTATAGTAGTAGTTGGACTTATCGTAAGCTAATTACTTTTAACGATGGTCTTATTGATGGTACTTTGAAAAACTTTCCTGTTTTGATTAGTATTACTGATACTGATTTGAAAAATGATGCTCAACCTGATGGTGACGACATCTTTTTTGTGGATTACTATAACGATAATAAACTTCATCACGAAATAGAACGGTATAATAGTACAACAGGAGAACTTATCGTTTTTGTAAATATGACAAAAATATCTAGTTCATATAACAAAGTCTATATGTATTACGGTAACGCAACTTGTGTTAGTCAGCAGAATGTTACAAACACTTGGGATAGCAATTATGTTGGTGTATGGCATTTTAACGAAACAACAGGGACACAATATGATAGTACAGCTTATGATAATGATATTGATACTTTTAATGTTGTAAAACAAGGAACAGCAAGTGGTATAATCGGAGGTACAAATGAATATGATGGTGCAGGGGATTATATTACCTGTCCTACTTCTGATAGTCTAAATGTTACAGATGCAATAACAATGGAGTGTTGGTTTAATATGGACGGAGAACCAAGTGATTCTCCATATCCAAGAATTATCAGCAAAGGTTATGATGGGGCTTATGAAATATCACCTGTTTATCCCCCTCAGTATGTTGATGTTGGTATAAAACTTGGTGTTAATTGGAGAATATATTATCTTTGGACAGTATTATTTAGTAATAATACATGGTGTCATTGTACTGTTACTTATACTAATGATGTAACACATGCACTTAGAGGTTATTTAAATGGTGATTTAAAAGAAACACAAACATCATATAGTGGTGCGATTGCTACTTCAAGTTATCCACTTACAATAGGCAATAGACCTAATGATTATATTAGAGGTTTTGATGGAGAAATAGATGAAGTTAGAATTAGTAATATTGCAAGGAATAATAGTTGGATTAAGACAACATATAACTGTCAAAACAACCCTGCTAGTTTTGTAACTGTCGGTGGGGAAGAAATGGAAGGAAGAAGCATATTTATTAGTGATATTGACCCTGCTAACGCAGAGGAAGATGTAGAACTTACACCTGTTGTATCAGCTACTATTAATAGTTCAATCGGTGTAAACATGGATGTCTACTGGAGGAGTAACAGTAGTGGTACTTGGCAGACTTTTGGAACAAACAAAACTATTACAAACGGTAGCTATCAACAAGAAATGTTAAATGTTACAAGTGACGATACAACATACTGGTGGAGTTTAAATGTAACAGATGGTCTAATATGGAGTAACACAAGTTACAGTTTTGATACCATAGACGGGGATTTATACAGTAGCCCTAGTGATTACGCAGAGCTTATCAGTTGGTATCAGATGCTTGAAAGAAGCTACCCTAATTATATAGAAGTCTTTAAAATGAATGATGTTTTTGGTACTCCTAAAATAGCAGATGGTGGAAGTGGATACGATTATTATATGGTAAGGATTACCAACGAAAGCACAGGTTTACTTAAACCTGAAGCTCTTTATCAAGGAAGTGTAAACGGTCAGGAATGGCAAGGAGCATTATGTCTTTACTGGTTTACAAATTGGTTACTAAGAGCAAGTAGGGGTACTAAAGCACCTACTCAATATGACCGTGATTGGCTTAACTGGATACTTGACAACAGAGAAATATATATTATCCCTGTTGCAAACCCTTGGGGTTTTGACAACTGGACACTTGGTTATCCAACAGCATATATGGATTATGATGGTGTTAACCTTATAAAGAATTATGATTTCCGTTATCCTAATTATGCTTCAGGTCCAGAAAGTGAGTATGGTTCTGGTGAGTTTAGTCAAAATCAGAGTAAAGCACTTAGAGAGTTTTTCGCAAATCATACTCTTAGAGTATTTACTGATTTTCATGGTGGTGCACTTACTCAAAGACTTTATTATGCTTGGGCGTGTGCACATAGCGACATTGTACAGACCAGTCCTCATTGGGGTACAACTTATACTTTTGCACCCCCTGATTTCCATACGTTTGACACTATGGGTTATATCCTTGCTAATTATAGTGGGGATTACGGGGGTAGAATGAACGGTAATCTTATTAACCCAGGTGGACATGGATATGCACCTGGTTTTGGTGGCATGAGAGATTGGGCTTATGCAGGAGATATAACAAGTAACCCTAACGAAGATGAGTTTGTAGATGGAGATTACCCAGGTACAGGAATAATTGGTTTCACAAGTGAGCTACATCCAACTGGTAAACCAACAAACGACCAACTTGGTACAGATTCCACACATCACATGGTAGCTACTTGCAGACGACAAGTTTTGTATCTTACTGATATAGCACAACCAAACATACAACTTTTAGACGGCACAATAAATGATGGTGCTAGGGTACAACAAGGAGGTAGTATAACGGTTAGATGGCAGGTTAACGGCAGTTTCAACGTGGATAACACTTCAGTTATTTATGGTACAAACCCTAACCCTACTACAACATTTACCTATAACACTACTGATAATAACACAAACTATGGAAACCTAATCGGTGGCACAGGATGGAACGAACCGTGGAACGGGGAAACCAACGGGACAGTATATGAAGAAACAATAACTTTCAACGATTTAGGCACATACTATGTTTGTGCAAGGGCAAGAGTAGATAGTGCATACGGAACACCTGTTAACACTTCAGAATATGGGAATAACCCGTATGCTAGGGTTATCAAAGAAAGAACAAATAATGATTTCCAAGAGATTAGAACAACTATTGATGGCACAGAATATGTTAACGGGTCTGAATGGTGGTATAGTGACATTCTTGAAATAGTTGTACATCCAGGTTTTGAACTTACCAACGAAAACCCAAGTAACAACAGTATAAATGTTGATGTTGCAACTGCGACTTGGAATGTGACAATACAAAACCCAAGAGGTACACCTTTCAACTGGACAATAGACACTTATCCAGATATAGGTAACAGCTCTGCGAATCTTGATACCAATGGTAGTAAGTCTTGTGCAATTAGCTGTGGGAATGGTACGACCTATAAAGTTATGGTTAATGTTACAGATGAAACAGTCAGAGTAAATTATACTTATTTTTTTACTACAAATAAAACAACTGAATATAAAGCATTAATGTTACATCCAAATGGAAATGGACATACAACTTATGGTGGGTGGACACCACAAGGAGATACACCAAATTGGAAATGTGTAGATGAAATTACACCAGATAATGATGCAACTTATAACTATGTAGAGAATCCTAATCCTGGTAGGCAAGAATGTTATGAACTTGAAAATACAACAGCAAATGGAACGATAAATAATGTAATAATGCACGCAGTACACAGACAAACACTTGGTTATCCAACATACCATCAATATGGTATATATCAAGATGGAACTTATTATTATAGTACGACATGGAGGCAATGGAACTCACCTGGAACAACATGGAAAAATACAACAGAAACAATAGGAAAAGTAAATCCTATAACTGGAAAAAACTTCACTTGGGATGATATAAACGAAATACAACTTGGAGGAACAATGGATGGAGTGTATCCTGGAAATGAAGAAAGACTTAGTGCAACTTGGTTAGAGGTAAATTATACTCCATTACCTGATATTGAAACACTTAACCCTGAAGGAGTTGAAGAAACCAACGCAACATTTGTGGGAAACCTAATAGAAGATGGAGGAGCAGATAATGTTTATTGTTATTTTGAATATGGACTTACAACAAGCTATGGTACAACCTCAAGTTATAAATCAGTAAGCGAAGGAAACAACTATAAAGTAAATATCACAGGATTAGAAGTAGGAGAAGTTTATCATTATCGTGCTGTTTGTACTGATGGTTACGGTAACTATACTTATGGTGATGATATAAGTTTTGGGACTAAACCACTTGCACCAACAGATATTAATGCTACACTTTCAACTGATGGAAGCTCAGTTGTTCTCACTTGGCATAAAGGATATGGAAGTGAAAAAACAATAATAAGAAGAAGAACAGACCATTACCCTGAAAACGTGACAGATGGCGACCTTGTATACAACGGGACAGCTAGCAGTTATACTGATTACCCCATAGCTTATGGGTTCTCACAATATTATAGGATATGGGCATGGAGTAACCCTTATTCTGATGGAAACGATAGTGCTAATATTACTGTTGCACCTGCACCACCATTTAACGGTAGTGCTACTTACCATGCAGGGACAAATACAGTAAACCTCACATGGGAAAGAGGAAACGGTAGCAACCAAGAACTTGTAATTGAAAAACAAGGAAGCTACCCAACAAGCTATACTGATGGGACAGAATATCAAAACAATACAAATCTTTATTTTAATTTCACAGTAAACAGTAGTAGTGGTTATTTTACAATATGGAGTTACAACGACACACTTGGTTACTATTCATATACAGGACTTAACATACCTTGGGGAGTAATAGGAGTAAACTGCTACAACGAAACAACACCTAGCCAAGCGATAGGTTTCAACATAGAAGTCAGCAATTACGAAGGGACACAAGTATACCAAAGAAACGGTTTAACCAACACACATTACATAAACGTATACGACATCCCGTCAGGAGAAAACACAATATTTATACTTTCAAATAGTAGCTACAAACAAAGAGTATACTACAAAGATATTGAACTAAACCAGTTTATAAACTACACTTTTTATTTACCACCATTAAAAGTAAGCGGAGGAGATGACGCACCAATACCACCAGATGAAACCGTAGACACAAGTCTATATTACCTAAGAGTAATAGAAACCATAGAAACAGAATACACCGAGGTAGACCGCGCGGTAGAAGGCGCAAAAGTACACATACAACGATACATAAACACAAGCGGAATATATCTCAATGTTTCAACACTTTTAACAGACGCAAATGGATACGTAAACGTCTATCTCATACCATTTAGCAATTACAAAATCCGAATAACAAAAAGCGGATACGAAGCGAAAATAAGCGACTACACACCGCAACCACCAAACGACTACGGACAAACAGAAGAAAAATGGTTCAGGATAACAAGAAGCGAAGACGAAGAAGAATACCCAACATCAACAGAACACCTATTCAAAAACATAACATGGAGCATAGAACCCAACAGACAAAGATGGAACACAAGTTTCACAGTATGGTACAACATAACCAGTAGCGACAACCAACTACAATGGTACAGCATGGAAGTCCTATTCTACAATTACAGCAGTCATAGTTGGACACAACTCTTTTACCAAAACAACACAGACGCAGGAGGCGGAAGCATAAACTATACAATACCCGACATCAACGGTAAATACTCAATTGAATGTTGGTTTCAAAAAGACGGATACAAACCATACCAACTCGCGCAAGAGGGAAGTCTGGAATACTTCATAGTAGAGTTCAAAGAATGGATGGGAGAAATACCAGACTTCGCGTACTATATTGTAGTCCTAGTAATAATGATAATACTAATGGGATTTTTCTACATGTACCTAAACACAGGTATACTAACAGGATACATCGGACTGTCAGTAATGGCGATGGCGCTATTACTCAAACCAGTTACAATAGACGGAGTGAGCGGATGGATAATACTAGGAATATCATTCATAATGTACACAATAGGAATATTCCTATGGAGTAGGATATAAATGAAATTTAAAAAACGTCTAAAAGGAAACATAACAGGATATGTAATGATACTCTTTGGTATGACCGTCATACTATACATGTTCGGGTTTACAAACACAATGGACACATATTTACAAGACGCAGAAGTAAATGAATCAGGGATAGAAGACGCGAGCTTCAACCAAGAAGCAAACCCTCTAGTATGGATGATGGAAGTAATGGGAGCGTTCATAACTGAAAACCCGCTTGTAGCAATAGGAGGACTAGCGGGGATAATACTCACAGGGCTAATAGGACGACTAGCACATGTAGACATGAGCGTATTCTACACATATATAATACCAATAGGGCTACTAGCAGTATTCCTCAACCTAGTAATATTCCCCATAACACCAGACGCGCAACTCGTAGCATGGGACTTCAACGGACTTACAGTATCAATGATACTCATAGTATTTTTCAATTTGTTCTTCCTGCTTGCGGTGATAGACTACGTAAGAGGAGGAGGAGGAAGCACATGAACCTAATACACATATTCCTAGCAGTATCATGGGATAACATATTCCAAAAAATAGGTACGCTTTTCATGGGAAACGAAACCGTCAACGGAATCTTCGGAGGCGGAAACCCAGGCGGAGGCGACCCCATACTAGCAGGAGTATTCCTTTTCATAATACTATTCATACTAACCGCAATATGGGGACTCGGGATGATGATAGGAAGCGCAGTAATA
>Ga0272441_10014253_pt1 | contig 11316 bp, 8 predicted proteins | sample SSMProp6N_FD_193582 | JGI IMG/M metagenome (GOLD analysis project Ga0272441, IMG submission 193582) | Marine sediment archaeal communities from Little Sippewissett salt marsh, Falmouth, MA, United States - SSM-Prop-6N | ecosystem: Environmental > Aquatic > Marine > Wetlands > Sediment ... | reverse complement strand
TGCAGGCTCGGCGCACCCGCCTGATCGAGGCGCGCAGCCAAATCGCGGAAGAACAAAAACGGATCAAAAGTACCCGGCTGGAGCGCACCTCGCACCTGGACAGGATACAGCAGGAAAAATCCCTGCAACTCAAGGCCCTCCGGGAACTTGAGGAGCATGCCCGCCGCCTGCAGCAGTTCATCGACAAACTGCCTTCCGAGAAAAAAAAATATACCGCCACGGGAGTACGGTTTTCACGCATGCGCGGGCGGCTCGCTTTCCCGGTGAAAGGCGACATTGTCAGCCGCTTCGGCCGCCAGGCACATCCTGAGCTGAAAACCTTCACCTATCAGAAGGGAATAACCGTTAAAACGAAAGCCGGCACCCCGATCCGTGCCGTGCACGACGGCAGGGTCGCATTCGCCGACTGGTTCAAGGGCTACGGTTACATGATCATTGTCGACCATGGCGAACACTACTACAGCCTGTCAGCCCATGCATCCGAACTTCTGAAAAAGGTCGATGATATCGTCGCTGCCGGCGAAACCATCGCGCATGTCGGCGACACAAGCTCGCTCAAGGGCGCGGGACTGTATTTTGAGATCAGGTATCACGGCAAACCCCAGGATCCCCTTACATGGCTCAAAAAAGGCGGGAACAGGTAACGCAGACAGACCGTGATGTTTTAGCGTTTGCCTGCAACCGTCGTTATCAGCTATAATACCTTTCACAGGAAACCATTTTATACACAGGAGTACCCATGCATAGACACATTGCCACAGCGGCGGCTGTTGTCTTCATGTTCTGTCTGGTCATTGCCGACGGCACCCGGTGCAGCCTTTCCGCCGGGGACTATGAAGCCTACGAACATATCAAAATATTCTCCGACGCACTCGCGCTGATACAAAAAAATTATGTCGACGAGGTCGATCTGCAGGAGTCCATGTACAACGCTATCGAGGGCATGGTATCCAGGCTCGATCCGCATTCCTCGTTCATGCGCCCCGAGATATACAGGGAAATGCAGGCCGAGACCAAGGGAAAATTCGGCGGACTGGGCATCGAAATAACGATCAAGGACGGAACGCTCACGATAGTCGCCCCGATCGACGATACGCCCGCTTTCCGTGCCGGCCTCAAGACCGGCGACCAGATCATGAAAATCGAAAACGAGCCGACCAAGGATATGAGCCTCATGGAGGCGGTCAGGAAAATGCGCGGTGAACCCAACACATCGGTCACCATCCACATCATGCGCGAAGGCTTCAGCGAGCCGCGCGCCTACACGCTCATACGTGACATAATCAGGATCGTAAGCGTACGCTTCAATGTCCTTGACGAGCAGTACGGCTATCTGCGCATCGCCCAATTCCAGGAAAACACGGCACGGCACTGCCGCAAGGCCCTGCAGGCCCTTGACGGCCATGAGCCTTCACTCAAGGGACTGGTCCTTGACCTGCGCGGCGACCCCGGCGGACTGCTCGACCAGGCTGTCAAGGTTGCCGATGAATTCCTCGACGCGGGACTAATCGTGTCGACCGAGGCACGCCTTGAAAACGACAACCTGCAATTTTTTGCACGGAAGAACGAAACAGAGCGATCCTATCCCATGGTCACGCTTGTGAACGGCGGCAGCGCGAGCGCCTCCGAGATCGTTGCCGGCGCCCTGCAGGACCACAAACGCGCCATTATCGTCGGCACGCCGACGTTCGGCAAGGGGACCGTTCAGACCGTCATACCCTTAAGTGACGGATCCGGCATCAAGATCACCACGGCGCGGTACTTCACCCCGAATCACCGCTCCATCCAGGAAAAAGGCATCATGCCCGACATTATCGTGCATGACCGCAGCGATACGCAGCCGGACGGCGAGACCAACGCCCGGTTCATCCGCGAAAAGGATATTGTCAGGGAATTTAAAAACGGCGGAAAATCACCGGACCGGGACAAGGCGGCACAGGGTCCGGATATCGTGATGCAGGAAGCGGACCCGCCGCTGGCAACGGCCCTGACCATCCTTAAAAGCTGGCATCTGCTGCAGCACGAGGCGAAAGCGCCCTGATATATGGGGATATGAGAGCACTATCCTCATGCCTGTACCCTTTCAGACCCCGTTCGAGGTGAGCGGGTCTCCATCCGTGGCCCGTTCAGCACTTCGACAGGCTCAGGGTAAACGGATCGTATTATGTGCGGGCTATGGCAGGGGAAAAATACTGGCATACGGCACTAAAAAACAGGCGGAGACACAAAGGGAGCGCCGGCGCACCGGCGCTCCCTTTGTGTCTTGCGATCGTATCTCTTACAATGTGGCGGAGAGGTCCTTGAGCGTTTCGAGGTTCTCGATGTTTTTCATCGCGACGTCGCGGCTGATCTTGCGCATCAGGCCGCAGAGCACCTTGCCGGGGCCGACTTCCAATGCCCGGTCAACGCCTTCGGCCATCATCTTTTCCATCTCCTCGATCCAGCGTACCGGGGAATTGACCTGCCGGGCGAGCAGGCTCTTCACCTCGCCGGGACCGGAATAAAAATCAGCCAGCACGTTCGACAATACCGGTATGCCAAGCTCACCGACCTTGATCGGCTCAAGGGCTTCTGCGAGCAGCCTGTCGGCGGCGGGCTTCATGAGCGTGCTGTGAAACGGTGCGCTCACGGGCAGCATCACGGCCCGCTTGGCGCCTTCGGCTTCGGCCTTCGCGGCAGCCCGCTTGACAGCCCCGATGTGACCTGAGATCACGATCTGTCCGGGGCAGTTATAATTGGCCGGCGACACATACTCGCCCTCCGCCACATCCGCGCAAATCTGCTCGACCTTGGCCGTGTCCATGCCCAGTATTGCGGCCATACCGCCCACGCCGACCGGAACGGCTTCCTGCATGAACGTGCCGCGCTTGCGCACCACGCGCACGGCATCGTCAAAAGCCATCGCGCCCGAGGCCACCAGCGCGCTGTATTCGCCGAGGCTGTGGCCTCCGACGACCGCAGGCACGAGGCCCGTTTCCTGCTGCAGCACACGCAGGGCGGCAACGCTTACCGTCAGGATACACGGCTGCGTATTGGCGGTAAGCTTCAAAGTATCTTCCGGACCGTCAAAACACATCTTTGAAAGGCTTTCACCCAGGGCCTCGTCCGCCTCGGCGAACACGTCCGCGGCTTCCTGAAAATTGTCCCTGAGCTCCTTGCCCATGCCTACATACTGAGACCCCTGCCCGGGGAAAAGAAACGCCCATTTCGCCATAGCATGCTCCTCCAATAAGAATAATACCGTATGTTAAAAATACTCTCTTGCGCAAAAAAATAAGTATAACGTGGCGCCCGCTCGCCTGTCAACTCAAAAAGGATTTCGAGACGATTTCCGGCCCGATTTCAAAGGCGATACCGATTAAATCAGGGCCATTCATTGACTTATCAGGGATGGGTGATTATAGTGATACCCTATGAACGCCCACAGTGCCTTTCCAACGATCGCACGCCCCGCAACAACGCTGCTGCTTGCCTGTGTGCTCGCCTGTCTGGCGGCCGCAGCCGTCACGAGCGCTGCCAGCGCAGCGTTCCCCCGGTCCCGGGGCGCGGTCAACGATTTCGCCGGCGTGCTGACGGCAAATACTGCCGCGCGCATGGAGGCCATGGCTGCCGAGATTTTGCAAAAAACCGGCACGGCAATAGTTGTGGCGACATTTGCCTCGCTTGACGGCAACGACCCGGACCAGTTCACAAACGAACTCTACGCAGACTGGGGGATCGGCAAAAAAGGTGAAGACAAGGGCGTGCTGATCATGCTTGCCGTTGAGGAGCGCCGCGTGCGCGTCGAAACCGGCTACGGCGTTGAGGGGGTGCTGCCCGACGGACTGGTCGGCAGCATCCTTGACCGCTATGTTGTACCGCTGCTCAGGCAGGACCGCTTTGATGACGGCCTGTACAATGCCATGGCCGCCTGCGGCCAGGTCCTTGCACGGGAAGCAGGCACCGAGATCACCGGAAGACTGCAGGCGCAACCCGCGCAGGCACGCTATCCGTCACGCAGGCGAGCCAGCCCGCTGTCCCTGCTGCCTTTGCTTATTATTTTCGTGCTGCTGATATCCACGCGCTCCGGCCGGCGCATGCTGCCGTTCATACTGCTCATGGCCCTCTCCGGCGGGCGCGGCGGCGGGTTCGGCGGTGGCGGATTCAGCGGCGGATTCGGCGGGTTCGGCGGCGGACTGTCGGGCGGAGGAGGAGCGGGACGGGGGTTCTAGCAGCAGTGAACAGGTAGTGCGAGTCCATCCTGCGCCTGTCATCTCGACCAAAGGAAGAAATTGCAGGGTTAAAGATGAGATTTCTCGCTACGCTCGAAATGACAAATTTAAATTTTGGGGGTTTTAAAACCCGTTGCAGCGCAGCCTCGCGAAACGTGCAAACGCGGAAACAGGGCGGCAAAAAGATGTAGGGGCGGTCCCCCCGTGGCCGCCCGGTAGGGGCAAAAAATTTTTCGCCGCTACAGACGCCCCCGTGAACAGAAGTTTCGCAAGGGCATGCCGAGCCTTGATTCCTCCTGAAACCGCTGCACTCGGCACAATACGATGGGGTTTAAACCCTTAAAAACAAAAAAAACTAAAACTTGACCGACAGGCTACATTGTTAAGCAGACTACTATTACAGGAGCAAACCATGTTTGAGGGTAGGCCCAAAAACCCGGAGGAAATTTTCGAGCCCTTCTGCGCCGACTTCGAAACCCTGTACGGCGACGACCTGCTCAGCGTTATCCTGTACGGCAGTTGCGCGCGCGGCGAATACGTGCAGAAAAAGTCGGACATCAATTTCATGCTGCTGCTCTCTGAAAACGGCATCGCGCAGCTCGGCAGGGCCCTGAAAACAGTCGAAAAATGGCGCAGGCGCGCGGTTGCGACCCCGCTGTTCCTGACGCATGCCTATATCGAGACCTCGCTGGACACCTTCCCGATCGAGCTGCTCAGTTTCCAGGCATCCTACCGGATCCTGCGCGGCGAAGACCCGCTCGGCAGCCTCGTTTTCAACCTCCGGATGCTGCGCCTGCAATGTGAACGCGAGCTGAAGGGCAAGCTGCTGCACCTGCGCGAGCGCTTCCTGGAGACAAGGGGCAGCGCGCGCCGCATCAGGGAATTGATAGCGCTTTCCCTGCCCACGTTTTTCGCGATCTTCCAGGGCATTGTCTACCTGCACGGCAAACCGCCGCTCGCAAGCCGCGAAGCGCTCCTGTGCGCCATGCACGAGGTGCTCGGCCTGGACGCGGCTTTGTTCGCGGACCTGTACGCCGTGCGCGCCGGGGAAAAGCGCCCGGACACGGCCGGGGCAATCGCGCTCATGCAGCGCTACATTGAAGAAATACGCCGCCTGGCCCTGGCTGTTGACAGGCTCGAGCCGGACGCGGCATCGTAGAAAAACCATATGCCACATTCGACGGAGGAACATTATGAAGACACTACGCAGCATACTGATGATCGCAGCAGCGCTGTACCTGTGCACCACGCTTTCGGGATGCGGCATGTACAACCGCCTGGTTGCGCTCGACGAAGGCGTCAAAGAGGCCTGGTCGCAGGTCGACACGCAGCTGCAGCGCCGGTTCGACCTGATCCCCAATCTGGTGGAAACGGTCAAGGGCTTTGCGGCGCAGGAAAAGGACGTGTTCATCGGCGTGACCGAAGCCCGCTCGAAAGTTGCCGGAGCAGGCACCATCCCCGAGAAGATCCAGGCCAACAACGAGCTGACCTCGGCGCTGAGCCGCCTGCTGGTGGTTGTGGAACGCTATCCCGACATCAAGTCCAACCAGAACTTTATACGCCTGCAGGATGAACTGGCGGGAACGGAGAACCGCATCGCGGTCGCCCGGCGCCGCTACAACGAGGCGGTCAAGGCCTATAACGTGGCCGTGCGCTCGTTTCCCTCGAACCTGATGGCCAAGGCCTTTGATTTTGAAAAGGCCGAATTTTTCGAGGCACCGACTGAAGCGGTTGCACCGCCCAAGGTGCAGTTCTGATGGGTAAGAGTTCTCGAGTTTTATAAAAGTTTTTGTACCCTTTCTTTGCGCGCCCAAAGAAAGGGTACCCCCAAGAAAGGGCGCCCCGGCGTTTCGCGTCCGCCTGCGGCGGATGCCCTCGCCGGGCACATGATCGCGGGGTCGCCACAAACTCGCACAATTGGGCGCTCAAACAGCGTGGCGACCCAGCCCCGCTTTCATGCTCCCGGCTCGGCAGCGAAACGATGGGGTTGAAACCTCCAAAACAAAACCTGCGTTTTACAGGCTGTTCAAAAATGCTCAAATGCAAGGCATGCGCAATCATGAGGAATGAAGCGTACTTTGCGTACGCTGCAGTGACGAATGATAAGCGTAACGCCGCAGATGGGCTTTTTTCAACAGCCTGCAAAAGGTATACGCATATATGTTAATCGACACCCATGCCCACCTTGATTTACCTGAATTCGACCCCGACCGCGAAGCGGTCATCGAACGCGCCCGGCAAGCAGGCGTGGAGCGCATCATCACCATCGGCATCGGACACAAGGAATGCCTGCGGGCGATCGAAATAGCGCGGGCGCATGCCTTCATTGCGGCCGCGATCGGCATGCACCCGCACAATGCATCAAAGCTCGACCTTGCCGCCCTTGATTTCCTTGAAAAAAACGCCCGCGAACCCGAGGTGGTCGCACTCGGGGAGATCGGCCTCGACTTCTTCCGCAACCGCAGCCCGCGCGAAGACCAGGTGCGCGCCTTCCGCGCCCAGCTCGATCTTGCCGAAAGCCTGAAACTGCCGGTTGTCATCCATGACCGCGACGCGCACGAGGAAACACTTGCCATCCTGCGGGAGGAAAAGCCAGCCTGCGGCGGAGTCCTGCACTGCTTTTCCGGCGATACGGCCATGGCGCGGGCCTGCATTGACCTGGGTTTCCTGATATCGATCCCCGGCACGGTCACGTTCAAAAATGCCGCCCAAATCCAGGACGTCGTACAAAAAATACCGCTTGAGCACCTGCTCATTGAAACCGATTGCCCGTTTCTGACCCCGATGCCCCATCGGGGCAAGCGCAATGAGCCGGCTTATGTGCGCTTCGTGGCCGAAAAAATAGCCGAGATCAAGAACACTGGCCTCGAGGACGTCATCGAGCGCACGGGCGCAAACGCCTGCCGCCTGTTCAATCTCACGCAATAATTCGAAAAAAATTTTTAAATTTTGTACCCCTTCTTTGCGTGCCCAAAGAAGGGGTACCCCCCAGAAAGGGCACCCCTGACGTTTCGCGTCCGCCTAAGGCGGATTCCCTCGCCGCGCGCATGATCGCGGGGTCGCCACGAACTCGCACAATTGGGCGCTCGAACAGCGTGGCGACCCAGCCCCGCGCTCACGCACCCGTCTCGGCTACGAAACGATGGGGTTGAAAACCCCACAAACTACACAACGAAATCAAAGACTGAATTCCGGATTTCGCTGCGCAAACGATCCGACCGTGCAACGCCTTTCACACACCCGGCAGGCTGTTCAAAAATGCTCAGATACAAGACATGCGACGTCAAGAGGAATGAAGCGTACTTTTGCGTACGCTGCAATGACGAATGACGAGCATAACGTAGTAGTTGGGCGTTTATGGACAGCCTGCCCATTTTTTATTACTTGACATTTATGCCTGCTGCCGTTATCAATCGTCCTCTTAGTGGAGGGGCAGCCGATCGTTCGGTGCAACGAAGCGCTGCCGCGTACTGTTTTTTTACCTGTAAGGAACAGGATCATGCAGCATGGCCAGTGAACTGCGCGGCTGGATCGCTTTGCGCCGCACGCCCGGCATCGGCAACGTCGTGTATAAAAACCTGCTTGAGGCCTTCGGCTCGCCCGACCGGATACTGGCGGCGCCGGATGAACGTCTCGCGGAAATTGCCGGACTTTCGCCGAAAACGATCGGGGTGCTGCGCAGCAGCCCCGCTGACCCTGAGGTCGACCGCGAGCTTGAACAACTCGAAGGCTCTGATATACTGATCATAACGTACAGCGATCCGGAATACCCGCAGCCACTCAGGGACATCTACGATCCGCCGCCGTACCTGTATGTCAGGGGAACGATTCAGCCCGCGGACAGCAGCGCGGTCGCGGTCGTGGGATCGCGCAACGCTACCGACTACGGCCTGCGGGCCGCAGCCGATATCAGCCGCGAGCTGGCCCGCGCGGGCCTGACGATCGTGAGCGGCATGGCAGCCGGCATCGACACGGCCGCCCACCGCGGAGCGCTCTCGACACAGGGACGCACGCTCGCCGTGCTTGGATGCGGCGTTGATGTGTGCTACCCTGCTGAAAACAGGCGCCTGTACGACGAAATCGCGCGCACGGGTGCGGTGCTTTCGGAATACGCGCCCGGCACCGGGCCTGACAGTTACCATTTTCCGGCCCGGAACCGCATCATCAGCGGCCTGGCGCGCGGTATCCTCGTTGTGGAGGCCAGCCCGAAAAGCGGGTCCCTGATCACGGCACGACTGGCCCTGGAGCAGGGGCGCGACGTGTTCGCCGTACCGGGTTCGATCTATTCGTTCAAGGCCCGGGGCGCCCATGAGCTTATCCGCTCCGGCGCGGCCCTGGTGGACTCGGCGCAGGACATTATCGACGCACTCGGCATGGTTGCTGCCGCCGCAGCGCCCACGGCGGTTGAGCCCCGCACCGATGAACTGGCCCCTGACGCCCGGCGCATCTGGGACCTGCTGGAAAGCGGACCGGTCCACATCGACGGCCTCATCTGCGCAACCGGGCTTTCCAGCAGTGCGGTCTCAACAGCCCTGCTTGAACTCGAACTGGGCGGCTTTGTCAGGCAGCTGCCCGGCAAGCACTTTGAACGCAGCCGCAGCTGAGAGCGGAAACACACAGTAAAACGGAGTCTGGAAAATTTTATACGGGCTGTTCAAAAATGCCCAGATGCAAGGCGCGCGACGTCATGAGGAATGAGGCGTACTGTTATGTACGCCGCAGTGACGAATGACGAGCGGAACGCAGCAGATGGGCGATTTGGGGCAGCCCGGGGAAGCAAACATGGGTAAATCACTCGTAATCGTCGAATCGCCCGCCAAGGCGAAAACCATTTCAAAATTCCTGGGAAAGGACTACGAGGTGCTGGCCTGCAAAGGGCACATCCGCGCCCTGCCCTCAAAGCCGGGCTCGGTCGAGATCGATGAGGACATCATCCCCAAATACCACATCCTTCCGGGCAGCAGCCGCTATTTGAAAGACATAAAGAAGTCGCTCAAGACCGCCGACACACTGTACCTGGCGACCGACCTTGACCGCGAGGGAGAAGCCATTGCCTGGCACTTGCTCGCCGCGCTGGACATCGAACCGGGCAAGCCCACAAAACGCAAGATTCCCGACATCAAGCGCATCACCTTTCACGAAATCACCAAAGAAGCTATCAGGGAAGCCCTGGCGCGCCCCTCCCAGATTTCAACCAACCTGGTCGACGCCCAGCAGGCGCGCGTGGTGCTTGACTATCTGGTCGGCTTTAATTTAAGCCCGTTTCTGTGGAAGAAGATCCGCTACGGCCTGTCCGCCGGCCGGGTGCAGTCGGTCGCGCTCAGGATGATCTGCGAACGCGAAAAGGAGATCAGGGCTTTCCAGCAACAGGAATACTGGAGCATTATCGCACGGCTCACGCCCCGCCAGGAGCAAAGCCCGTTCAAGGCCCAGATGATCGAGGCCGGCGGCCAAAAACTTGAAAAGCTCTCCATCACCGACAAACAGCACGCGCAGGAAATCCTTGCCGGCCTGGAGCGCGCCGACTACATCGTGCGCGACATCAAGAAACGCGAGATCAAGCGCACGCCACCCCCGCCCTTCATCACCAGCACCCTGCAGCAGGAAGCCTCGCGCAAGCTCGGTTTTTCTACCAAACGCACCATGTCAATCGCCCAGAAACTCTACGAAGGCATCGATGTGGGCAGCGGCACGACCGGCCTTATCACCTACATGCGCACCGACAGCACCGAACTCGCCGACAGCGCGGTCAAAGAAATTCACGACGTCATTGCCCGCGAATACGGCGCAGAATTCGCACTCGATGCCCCGCGCACCTTCAGGAAAAAGTCCAAAAACGCGCAGGAAGCCCACGAGGCCATCCGGCCGACTGATGCGGGCCTGCTGCCCGACAATATCAAACACGCGCTCAGCCAGGACGAATACAGGCTCTACACCCTGATCTGGCGCCGGGCGGTTGCCAGCCAGATGGCCCAGGCGATTATCGACTCCGTCTCGGCCGATATCAGCGCGGGAGCCGGCAACACGTTCCGGGCGACCGGCTCGACCATACGCTTTGCCGGCTTCATGCAGCTCTACATCGAGGGCCGGGACACCGCCGAAGAAGACGAAAAAGAAAACGAGGACATGCTGCCCGTGCTCGAGCCCGGCCAGGCACTCGACCTGATCGAGCTCACCCCCAATCAGCATTTCACCCAGCCCCCGCCGCGCTACAGCGAGGCTTCCCTTGTCAAGGCGCTCGAGGAATACGGCATCGGGCGCCCTTCGACCTACGCCAGCATCATCAGCGTACTGCAGGCCCGCGAGTACGTGAAACTCGAGAAGAAGCGCTTCGTGCCTGCCGATATCGGCATGGTGGTAAGCGACCTGCTGGTGAACCATTTCTCCAAGTACGTCGACTACGGCTTCACCTCGTACCTCGAGGACCAGCTCGACGCGATCTCGCGCGGCGAGGCCGAATGGAAGCCGGCCGTGCTCGCGTTCTGGAGGCCCTTCATCTCCCTGATAAACACCAAGGACCAGGAGGTGAAAAAGTCCGATGTGACCACGGAGCAAACCGGGGAGACCTGCCCCGAGTGCGGCAAGGCCCTGGTGATCAAGCTCGGCAAGTACGGCCGCTTCTATGCCTGCAGCGGATTTCCCGAATGCCGCTTTGTTCGCCCGCTCACGAACGGTGCGGCTGAAAATGGCGAAGACGCGCAGGTGACCGACGAGGTCTGCGACACCTGCGGCGCCCCTCTGGTGCTGCGCCAGGGCAAGTACGGACAGTTCTACGGCTGCTCGAAATACCCGGACTGCAAATTCATCCGCCCGCTCACCAAGCCGGTATCGACAGGCGTAAAATGCCCGGACTGCGGCATCGGCGAGATCCTCGAGAAAAAATCGCGGCGCGGCAAGATCTTCTACAGCTGCTCGCAGTACCCGCGCTGCACCTTCGCCAGCTGGGACCGCCCCCTGCCCGAGCCCTGCCCGCAGTGCGGATCGCCATACCTGGTGGAGAAGGTCACCAAGCGCTGGGGCCGCCAGATCAAGTGCCCCAACAAGGACTGCAAGTACAAGCGCGCGGCCGAGCCAGGCGAATAAGCCGCGCACATGGAGGGACGCG
>Ga0272441_10014251_pt1 | contig 11316 bp, 7 predicted proteins | sample SSMProp6N_FD_193582 | JGI IMG/M metagenome (GOLD analysis project Ga0272441, IMG submission 193582) | Marine sediment archaeal communities from Little Sippewissett salt marsh, Falmouth, MA, United States - SSM-Prop-6N | ecosystem: Environmental > Aquatic > Marine > Wetlands > Sediment ... | reverse complement strand
TACCCATACATCGACCCAACGAGGCTCGGAGTATATGGCACAAGCTATGGGGGCTATCTCACCAACTGGATCATAACCCAGACCCATCGCTTCAACGCAGCAGTCAGCACCAGCAGCATCAGCAACATCTGGAGCCAATGGGGCTGCAGCGCCATACCCCTCTGGATGGAAGTCGAACTCGAAGCCAAACCATGGGAAAAACCCGACCTCATCATCAAACAAAGCCCCATCTGGCAAGCCCACAAAGCCACCACACCCACCCTCTTCATCCACGGAGAACTCGACTTCGACACACCCATCTGCGAAGCCGAACAATTCTTCATGGTAATGAAAAAAATGAAACAAACCGCAAGAATGGTCAGATACGCAGATGACGGACACGGCATCCGCAAAAAACCCGGAAACCACATCGACAGCCTCCGCAGAACCATCGCATGGTTCAACCAATACGTATAGGGGGGAGGGGGGGGGGGTACCAGCATCCCGCCCCATTTCACCCCCAAAACCACAAAAGAAGCCCCAAAACAGCCTATTTCAGATCATGATCTGATCAAAATCCTCGGCTAATCAATACCAAAAAGTGTGCCAATAACAGAGTTTTAAGGAATAAAAAAAAGTAGTTTAGCCACATAGATAGCCGTACGAAAAGGCTTGGCATACTTGGTTAGTGTCCCGTTGTCCATGCTTGATAAATAAAATGAAAATTTCTGGGGATTGTTATGCTTGATACGTTTGGTCTTCTTTAACCCAGAATTGAGACGCATATTCACCAATGTTAGAACCTTTTACTTGATACTATAAGTATTGATTTTTGGTTAAATTATTATATATTTACATTACTCACTTACCATGAAAAGGATACTTCACTCGGTCCTCTTATTCATCCTCCTAATAATGCTTAATTCATGCCTACCTGTATCCGCCGAGTATGATCTCGATTGGACCAAAGCAATCGGCGGTCCAAGATATGACACGGGGAGTAGTCTCCTCCAAACACCCGACGCTGGATACATCATCGTAGGTGGAACAAACTCCACGGGAGCAGGAAAAAACGATGTATACCTTGTCAGGACTGACCGATACGGTAATCCAAAGTGGAACAAAACCTATGGAGGTCCACAAGGAGATGGGTGTGGCTCAATAATTAGTACAAGCGATAATTGTTACATTCTCGTCGGTATAACCCGATCCTTTGGAGCTGGAAAAAACGATGTTTATATGCTTAAGGTAGCGAATGATGGGACTCTTCTTTGGAGTAAAACTTTTGGCGGTGTCGAGGATGATGAGGGCCGCAGAGTTATTGAGACAAGTGATGATGGTTTTCTAATCGTGGGTGTGACTTGGTCTTTTGGTGCTGGGCAATCAGATGTTTATCTAGTAAAGACGGACCACAATGGAAATTTATTATGGAGCAAAACCTACGGTGACGTTGAATCTAATGAATGCTTTGACATTGTTTCATCAGGTGATGGAGGATATGTAATATGTGGGAAAACAAGGACTGGACTTGGTGATTATAACGGTTATTTAATCAAAATTGATTCGAGTGGAAACCAGTTATGGAGTAATACTTATGGATTAGCTGGGGAGTCTGAGTCGGCTCACTCCTTGGTTAAATCACGAGATGGGGGATATGCGATAATGGGCACAACAAGCGAGGGCGCCGGGAACGCATATTGGCTATTAAAGACGGATTCAGTTGGCAACGAACAGTGGACAAAAACCCATGATACCATTATGGATGATCAGGGAACAGATCTGGTTCAAATCAACGACGGGTATATGCTTATCGGAATATCCGAGTCCCCCACCATTGTTTATTATGATGTGTGGATAGTACGCACAGATAAACAAGGAAATCAGATGTGGACCAAGCACATAGGTACATCAAAAGAGGACATGGGAGCTAGTATAATAAAAACCAGTGATGGAGGGTTAGCTATTACTGGACTCACAGACTGGGAATTCTGGGACCCAGACCGTGGCGATCTTTACCTGATCAAATTAAAAGGACCACCACATACTCCCCCCAAGTTCTCAGGGGTCATCTTTTTTCAGAAAGGGGCAACATACACGGACTCAGTACGTTTTACCCTGTCACTAAGAAAAATGAACAAGACAAGAGGCAGAAGCAACTTTAATTTAACAATAATAGACTCAGAAGGCAAGCAGGTTTTCTATAGAAGTTGCTCTATAAAGCAGAGTACTAACTGGTACACCTTTTACTTGAACAAAACCCCGTTCGATTTAGGTGAGTACACTATTACAGCTATAGCGGATACATGGAACACAACGAAAAAAATAGACTTAACAGAACCACGATAATAGTCCAAGCCCTATACTAGAAGCAAAACAATGCGTAAAATCCATAAACGTATATTCCCGATACCGGCATAATAACCGATACCAATGCCCTTCTGTACCGAGTGCGGAGCCAAAATAAACCCAAATCACAAGTTCTGCCATAACTGCGGAACACCAACATACCAAACAACAACCCAACCAGCCACACCAACCCCAAAAACCACCCCACCACCCCCACCACCAACCCGCCAAGTCAACGACCCAATACTAACCACCATAACCGTACTCCGAAAAATGAAAAGCCTCGGCAGAAGCGACACCTTCTTCCTAACCGCCTCCAGCCAACGCCTCATCATATCACCCCTAACCAAGGAAATGCTCAACCAAAGCATCAAGGAGGCACAGGAACAAGCCAAAGCAGAGGGAAAAGACTTCTTTGGACAATGGAAGGCACAACTAGGCACCAGCTTCAACTACGCCGACAGATATCTGGGCGCCCCCTCGGCTAGTGTAGTAAACGAGAACCCGGGATCAATAGTCCTCCAAAACGCATCCATCAACCAGATAGAACTCAAATCAAGAAACGAGTACCGAAACGACAGCAACACCTCAATCTACACACTATACATCAGATCCAGCCAAGGCACATACGAGTACAGGCTAGACACAGCAGGCACCGCAAAAGGACTCCTAGAACTCTACAAGGGCAGAACCAAATCAAATGTAACCTTCTGGTAAAGAGGGGGGAAGGGGGGGGGGTACCAGCATCCCACCACATTCCAGCCCCCTAATAATAAAAGAAGCCCCAAAACAGCCTATTTCAGATCCCAATAAGTGCAAAATCGTACACAATAACCGGTTAATCAGTGCAAAAAAGCGTGTCAATAACGCTGATTAAGGTATAAAATACGGATAAAAAGAGGGGTTAAGCCACATAGATAGCCGGACGATAAGGCTTAGACCTCGGCGCACGCTTAGCAGGATCCTCAATCCAAGGATCAGACTCAGCGCCAATCTGAATCTTGGCACCAGTCTCACCCTCAATAAAGTTCACCGCATCCTGCAAAATATTCGCCTCATTCACCTGCCCCATCCTCAAACGAATATCCACACTCCGGTCAGGCAGCTTAATCACATCATCAACAATCATACGCGCAAAACCAGGAACCTGCTTGCTCCTAGTCTTCATCTCATCATCCTTAAACGAAGCCTTGATCAAGTTACCGATATTCAGGCTGCCCTCCTTCGCCATCCTAAGCGCCAACATATAGATCTTCCACTTCCACCCATCAGCCGTATAGAAGTGAATCGCCTCAGCCTCAATGCCAGTAACCCGAGTGATCTTCTGCACATCCTCCATACTGGTCTGAATAACCTCCTCGATCTCCTCACTCACCTTATCCACCAGCCCTTCATCGACCTGTGGCCAGTCAGCGAAAGCAATGAAACCCTCACCCCCCATCATCTCCCACACCTCCTCACATAGATGAGGCGTGAAAGGCGTCAGCATCCTAACCTGAGTATCCAAGACCCTCCACTCGACATACTTGATAGCCTCGATACGCTCAGGGTCATCCCTGTACTTGGCGACACGTTTCTTATACCAATCCACATCGCCATCCAAGTTATACAATGCAGCGTGAATAGTCTTCCTGACCTTCAGCTCCACCATCGCCTCATTAGCATCAGCGATATGCCCCTGCAGCTTACTCAACATCCACTTATCGATCTCTTTCAGATTCTCGTTGCTTCCCTTACCCTGCGCGATAACCTCCTGCGCCTTTTTGTAGAACCTGTCCAATGCATCACTAAGGTTCTTCGCTAGATCTGGGCTAAAGTCCGCGTCCTTCAAAGGCTCAGCCGTAATCATCAAGCTAATCCTCAATGGATCTGCCCCGAACATATTGATGGCGTTAATCAACGGGATAATATTGTTGAGGCTCTTACTCATCTTGCTTCCCTCCATCAAAACCGAGCCGTTCACCGTTATGCCCTGCGGCCACTTATCCCTTGGCCAGATGCCGTTATGACAGAAGACCATGTAGGTCAGATGATTACTGATCAGGTCTCTTCCACTGTGCCTAGTGTCTGGCGGATAGAAGTAGTTGAACTCGTTGTTCATCTCCTTCAACTTTTCCTCAGGGAAACCAGTGGACTCCGCTACCTTCGCCGAGTCCCCTTTACTTAGGAACAAATAGTCCCAGAACTCCTCAGTCAAGGTCTCTGGATCTGGCTTAACCTCATTGATACCCTTGATGACCGTATAATATGCCATATAGATGACCGAGTCGCTCAGTGCCTCGATGGTCCACTCGGGCTCCCAAGGCAATGGAGTACCTAGTCCTGCTTTTCTTGCACATGCCTTTTCCCTCAGCCAGTCAACGACATTATGGAACTCCTGTTTAAGCTCCCTTGGAATAATATTCGCATTATCAATGTTCTCGTGTGCTAGCTTCTTCCACTCAGGATCACCATAATTGATGAACCACTGGTTCTCGAAGATCTTGACCACTATCTCGGCGCCACACCGGCACTCCACTGGCTCAAGCATCTCATACATGGTCGTCGCCGAGCCCTTGGCTATCATGTCTTCCTTGACCGCTTCCTTGGCTCTCTGAACCGGTAATGATGCATATTGTCCTGTGTTGTTTCTCATTCTTCCACCATGGAACTCGGCGCTGTAGATCTGCTTGGTTGCCTTCTCCAAGTTAGGGTCGTTCTGGTCTGTGATCTTTAGCTTCTCTACAACGTCTCTTGCAGGAATCTCGCTGTATCCGTCTATCTCGATTACCGCGATGGACTCGATGTCCTTGATATCGCTTGGCTTGAACTTGTAGTTATCCGGGTTCTTCTTCACCTCACGCTTCAACTGCTCCAAAGCTACATAGTCAAAAGGCGCATGGGCGGGCACAGACATGACCACACCAGTTACCGCCTTGGGGTCAACAAAGCTGGCGGGCAGCATGGGGAACTCTGCACCCGTCACCGGGTTAGTCAGAGTGATTCCGATGAACTTGCTTCCCAGGAACTCGTCTATGATCTCAATGTCTCTGCCCAGCAGATGGAACTTGTTAGCGGCATCAGCGCTGATAACCCAGTTCTCACCATCAACCTTAGCCTCCACATACATGGCATCAGGGTTAATCCACATATTCGTGATACCATAAACCGTCTCAGGGCGCAATGTACCCGCCGGGAACACCGTATCATTATGCTTGATCTTGATAACAGTAAACTCCTCGATCTCAGGCTCCTTATCACCAACAGTATCATGCTGCCCCACCGGGTTACCACAGCTGGGACACCAGCCAACCGGGTGACTACCCTGAGTAATATACCCCTTCTCACGAAGTTTCTCGAACTGCCACTCAATAAACTTACTATAATAACCATCGACTGTGGTAAACTCCCTTCTCCAGTCCATGCTGTACCCGATATGCTGCATACCATGCTTGATCTCCATAGCGAAATACGTCGCCATAGAAACAGGGTCCATTAACTCGGGTAGCTTGCTCTCTGGGATATTGTAAAGGTTGAGGAAAGTATCGAGTATCCCCGGGTCTCGATCCTTGAGTCTTTCCACCATCGCGAAAAGCGGAGTTCCTGTAAAGTGCCACGCCATGGGCAACAGCACATTAAAACCATGCATCCGTTGGAACCGCGCATGAACATCAGTCAACGTATAGGTTCTGCCATGTCCGATATGCTGCGGGCTGTTAGGGTATGGGTAGGCTACTGTTAGATAGAACTTGGGCTTCTCGGGGTCTGGGTCGGTCTCGAACGCTTTGGCTTCTGCCCAGCGTTTCTGCCATTTATCTTCGATTTGTTTCCATTCAACCATATGCATACTATCCTCTATCTACTCTGTCAATGATGACATTGAGAATAAAGGTTATGAGTAAAAACAGTTGCGGACGAACAACATCCCTCAAAATGGTGCATTATTTGTAAACTCTAATAACCATGGTTTACTTGTGTAATTAATGGCGGCGCGTTTCCAGAAAATACTCCAAATAAACCGACTGGTCAGCCAGTTACTAGCAGAGATAACCCTAGTCATGCTAGCAACCGGATATGGCATGACCTTCCTAGGAGTAGATGAATCGGCTTTCAAAGTAATCCACTACCTATTCGATATACTATTCGCCCCCACATTCCTGACACACGCCATCATCAACACCCTCATCATCAAATTCAAATGGAGACCAATACTCAGCTCAATATGGAGGGGAAAAGCAGGAAACAAGATAAAACTAAGGCTAATCCAAAAACTAAGCAGCATCGGGCTACTAGTATCAGGGACATTACAGATAGTCTCAGGTCTAGACTGGTTCAAACTGGGATTATCCAGACTCCTGTCCTACCCACTACACCGGGAGTTTGATCTCGCTGTCTCCTTCTTCCTGATCATCCATATGGCGATTGCAGTCTATTTCTATCAGCTACGAAAAGCCATCAAGACCGAAGAACCCAGAACCGTTGACATCGAACGCAGGAACGCCATCACCATAATGGGTGGATCAGTCATCGCTTTCATCGCATCACTGTTCCTTCAAGCCGCACCAAAAATAGGCACCAATCCCACTGGGACCCCGGGAACACTGCCCCCCGGTCAATCCGAGATCAACCAGTTAAAAGTACTTCACACAGGAATCGGTATCCCACCCTTTGACCCTGAGACCTGGAGATTCGAGGTAACAGGCAACGTGGATAACCCCATCTCATTGAGCTATACTGAGTTCAGGGCGCTCCCAACTGTGATCCGTCTCGCTGATTTTCACTGCGTAACAGGATGGACCAAGTTTGATAACCTTTGGGAAGGAGTCAGCCTCAAGCACATTATTGAACTCGTCCAGCTGAAACCCAATGCCAAGTACGCCACTATCGAGTGCCTCCGGGGATACACTACCAGTCTTCCCGTACCCGAACTACTCAAGGATGACGTCTTATTAGCGTATAGACTGGATAGTTTCGAGCTTCCAAGGTCGCATGGCGGTCCACTGCGTCTGGTTATTCCCCATAAATATGGCTACAAGTCTGCCAAGTGGGTTATCCGCATAAAGTTTACAGAGAACCAAGAACTCGGCTACTGGGAACAACGGGGATACAGTAACACCGCGAACCCATTCACCAACGACAGGTACTCAAACTAAAAAAGAGAATAATCGGGTTATTCCAAGACCGCTCTTATCCTTCGCACACCTGCTGAGATACTGCGTTCCTTCTTTATCTTGAAATGCCCAAGCTCACCTGTGTTCTCCACATGTGGACCGCTACAGACCTCCAACGAGTAATCCCCAATGATATAGACAGAGACCTTGTCACCATACCTGTGCTCAAAAACTGCTTGGGCGCCCATCTTCTTAGCCTCCTCAAAGGTAGTCTCGATCTTTCGTATCGCTATACCATTCTTGATCTGCTTGTTCACCTCATCCTCCACTGCCCGTAGCTCCTCTTTGGTCAGCTTCCTATGGAAGTTGAAGTCAAACCTGAGGCGCTCAGGTGTAATATTAGAGCCCTTCTGCACAACATCCTCCTCAAGAACCTTCCTCAATGCCTCGTTAAGCAAGTGAGTCGCAGTATGCAGCCTCACAGTCTCAGTAGACTTGTCAGCCAATCCGCTTCCAAACCGCTTGGTAGCGCTAGCCCGTGAGACCTTCTGATGTTTCTCGAACTCCTCATAAAAGCCCTCGACATCAACTGGTATATCGTTCTCTATTCCAAGCTCCTTGGTTATCTCGATGGGGAACCCAAAGCTCTGATAGAGGAGAAAAGCATCTTTTCCGCTGATCTTTTCCTCTTTTCTAGCAATTCTATTGAACCTGTTAAGACCCTTTGACAGCGTATTATTGAATTTCTTGTACTCTTTCCCTAACTCTGAGAGAATAGACGCCTCACTGGACTTTAGAATCGGATAATCATCTGAGTAAGAATCAATGGTAGTCTTGGCTAATACGCTGAGGAACTCACCCTCGATACCAAGAAGCCTACCATGCCTGATAGCCTTCCTAATCATCCTGCGCAAAACATACCCCTGCTCCACATTCAAAGGCACAATTCCCTCGGCAAGAAGGAAAGTTGATGCACGAGCATGCTCAACGATAACTCTTATACTCCTTACTTGATTCTCAGCGATCTCCTCTAAACCTGCTAACTCCATTACATTATCTATGAGTGGCTTGAATATCTCTGTCTCATACGCGTTATCCTTTCCCTGAAGAACCGCTGTTGTACGCTCTACACCCATTCCGGTATCAACGTTCTTCTGATCCAAAGGCACATACTTTCCCTCGGGAGTCTTGTTGCACTCCATGAAGACATTGTTCCATATCTCACAGTATTTCCCACAGTTGCATCCTGGCTGACAATCATCGCCACAAGCCTCCTTGCCGGTATCATAGAATATCTCGGTATCCGGTCCACATGGTCCTGTGCTACCGACTGGCCCCCACCAGTTGTCTTTCTTGGGGAGATAGAATATCTTCTCCTCAGGTATACCTAGGGACATCCATACCTGTGCACTTTCATCGTCCCTTGGGCTCTCCTCATCTCCAGCAAAAACCGTGTATGATAATCGCTCTGGGTCCAAGTTCAACCATTCCTCACTTGTGAGAAACTCGTAACTCCACCTGATAGACTCCTGTTTAAAGTAGTCTCCAAGGCTCCAGTTTCCCAGCATCTCAAAGAAGCTCAAGTGGAAACTATCACCCACCTCATCAATATCGCTAGTCCTAAGACACTTCTGCACATTCACAAGCCTAGCACCACTTGGATGAGGCTGACCAAGTAGATATGGTACCAGTGGATGCATACCAGCCGAGATGAATAACGCCGTTGGATCATTTTCAGGAATAAGAGACGCATTCGTGATAACATTGTGCCTTTTCTGCTGGAAGAACTCCAGATATATCCTCTTCAATTTCTCAGAACTAATCAATTAGACCACCATAGTTGAAATTGTAAATCATTTAAGGATATCCCAGATCCCACTACAAAAATAATACTACTAAACAACAATGAACTTTGACTCCTTAAAACAAGGATAAGTGTGTTTAAATTAAAATAAACAAGGGGAAGATTAACCGAACAGAGCGCCAAGACCCTGTAGGTCCTCTTCCTCTTCTGGTTCCTCTTCTTTTGCCTCTTCCTCAGGGGCTGCTTCTTCCTCAGCTGCTGCTGGAGCTGCTGCTGGGGCGGCACCGGCTGCGAAAACTGGTGCTTTGAGAGCTTCTTCAATGTCAACATCTGCAAGGGCGGCAACAAGTGCCTTGACTCTACTGGAGTCTGCACCGACACCGGCCGCTGTGAGTGTGTTTGTAATTGTGTCTTCACTGATTTCTTTTCCTGCGCTGTGAAGGAGCATAGCGGCATACATGTATTCCATACTTTTTACCTCATCTGATAGTCTATTCTATCTAACTGCTAACATACAACCACAGAGCCTATTTTTATGCTTATCGTTTTTACCACCTCAAACCGCGATATCGTTAAACCAATAGAGCCGACTATATCCGATTAGATAGAAATGGTCAAAAGAATCGAGAAAAAACCCCAGAAAGAACTCACAGCCACAGGCAACAGCACGCTCAACCCTTTCACAGAACCAGTAGCCCATGTAAAAACAGGTGAAATAATAGAGGTATCAACTTGGGACGCCTACGGCGGAATCATCAGCCCTACTAGGACTTTCCAAGAGGCAGTTGAGCAGGGGCTCGCGGGGGCGTTAAACCCCGTGACTGGACCTATCTATGTTGAGGGCGCGGAGCCCGGTGACACACTTGCTGTAGAAATACTGGATATCTTGCTTCCAGAGTGGGGAGGATCAAGCATCATACCAGGTTTTGGCGCCCTTGAGGGCTGGCTAAACCTGATGGAGCCCAGAACCAAGGTCAGCTATATCAAGGAAGGAAAAGTGATCTATGAGACAGACCACGGCAAGACCATAGAACTCGAAACGGAACCATTTATTGGTACAATAGGCGTAAGCCCGGCGTACGAGGCGATTCAAACCCTCGCTCCGGGGCCTCATGGGGGAAATATGGATTGCCCCGATGTTCGACCAGGAAACACTTTGTATCTACCAGTAACACAGAAAGGCGCCCTATTCGGGTTAGGAGATGTTCACGCTGTTCAAGGAGATGGGGAGATCTGCGGCACAGCAGTTGAGATAGGCGCTGTAGTCAAGCTCAGGTTAAGCGTATTGAAGAAAACAATCGCATGGCCTAGAATAGAGTCAGATGATATGATAATGACTGTGTGCAGCGCGAGACCATTAGAGGATGCTGCGAGACTAGCATACCGGGAACTGATTAACTGGATGGTCTCTGATTATGGCTGGGAGAGAGATGATGCTTACATGTTCTTGAGCCTAGCAGTCAAGGCGCGGATAGCTCAAATCGTGGACCCATTATACACAGTGGCTGCCAAGGTCCCCAAGAAACTACTCTAGTTTCTTCAGGGCATCCTGCCACATTTTTTCTGTCCTAATTATCAGATTGATTCTCTGCATCTCATCATTGTAGCTCTCAAACTCTTCATCTGCATCAAGAATCATCAATGCTATCTGGTTTTTCTCTGCCGCGATACAGGTTATCTTATAGCCCCCGGACCTGAGTTTGATGTTTTCAGCGGTTTTCTCCTCCGCTATATCAAAGATCATGTCAATGACCTTGCCTGAGACCTCCTTGGGTAGCTCCCAGTCTACTGGATGGGTTTTGATCTGTTTGCGGAAAAACGATTTCGTTATTACTGCTACTCTTGCTCCGCAAGGCTTCGGAAGCTTGTCCTCAGCACCTGGTGCTTCTTCAATCAGGTTATTGATATGCTCTTTCCTCAACTTAATGTACTCCAAAGGGTCAACCTCATCATTCTTAAGAAGCTCCTCTATCTCCTTGAACCTCTCATTCACATGCTCCAGCCTATTATCCTTGATGACTGGGATCGAGATATCCTTCCGTTGAGCTCCAGAAATTACATGATTTCCCTCAGCCTGTTTTTTCATTATAGCTACCT
>Ga0272441_10014250_pt1 | contig 11316 bp, 10 predicted proteins | sample SSMProp6N_FD_193582 | JGI IMG/M metagenome (GOLD analysis project Ga0272441, IMG submission 193582) | Marine sediment archaeal communities from Little Sippewissett salt marsh, Falmouth, MA, United States - SSM-Prop-6N | ecosystem: Environmental > Aquatic > Marine > Wetlands > Sediment ... | reverse complement strand
GCGGCAAAGAGATTCAAGATTACCGCATCGGGAAAAGTCAAACGGAACAAGGCCTATGCCAGTCATATCCTGACCAAGAAGACCCGAAAGAGAAAGAGGACACTGCGGAAATCGGGAGTGCTCCACAAGAGAGATATGGACGGCATCAAGAAATTGATTCCGTACGCGTAACATCGCACACATCAGATTGGAGATATAGAGGACATGTCTAGGGTAAAGAGGAGTATACACGCCAAGAAGAAGAGACGAAAAATTCTGAAAATGGCCAAGGGATTTTTCGGGGCCAGGAAGAGATTGTTCAGTCTTGCCAATGAATCGGTCATGAGGGCAATGAGCTTTGCCTACCGGGATCGGAAGGTCCGGAAGAGAGATTTCAGACGGCTCTGGATCGCACGGGTAAACGCGGCAGCCCGTTTGAACGGGGTGACATACAGTCGCTTGATCAATGGACTGAACAAGACCGGCATGGCGCTGGACCGAAAGATACTGGCCGATATCGCAGTGAACGATCCGGGGGCATTCACTCAGATTGTCGATATGGCAGTGAAAGGCGAACAGACTGCATGAGAAAGGCCCTCGACGAACTTCAGCGAAAGGCGGAGGGCGAGATATCATCTGCACACAGTAGAGAAGAGTTTCTTGCCATACGGACCCGGTATCTTGGACGGAAGGGGCTCCTGACAGACGCCCTCCGGAAACTGAAGGATGTTCCCCCCGACGAGAGACCCGCTCTGGGGAAACGGTCAAACGACATAAAGGAATCCATAGCAGGGCTCATCGATGAGGCCCTCAAGGATATCCAGGCCCGTGAGAAATCCGATGGCCTCCAGGGAGAGGCCCTCGATGTAACCCTCCCGGGCAGGACGCTGCGATACGGCAAGCTCCATCCCGTGACACAGGTCGACAACGAGATCTGTGACATCTTTTCGCGTCTCGGTTTTTCCGTCGTCAAAGGGCCGGAAGTAGAACTGGATTATTACAACTTCGAGGCCCTCAATATTCCCCCGGATCACCCGGCACGCGACATGCACGATACCTTTTACGTGGAGGACACCATCGTTCTGCGCACCCATACCTCTCCCGTGCAGGTCAGAATCATGGAGAAACAGCGTCCCCCCGTAAGGATCCTGTCACCGGGAAAGGTGTACCGTCCCGATTCGGATGTCTCCCATACACCCATGTTTCATCAGGTCGAAGGTCTCCTCGTCGACAGGGGGATCACCTTCGGCGATCTCAAGGGAGTCCTGACCTATTTCCTCCAGGAGATTTTCGGCAGGGGTACGAAGCTCAGGTTCCGTCCCAGTTTTTTCCCTTTCACAGAGCCCAGTGCCGAGGTGGACATCCAGTGTGTCATGTGCCGAGGCGCGGGGTGCCGCGTATGCGGACAGAGCGGATGGATAGAGATCCTCGGATCGGGCATGGTCGATCCCGAGGTCTTCAAGGTGGTCGGTTATGATCCCGAGGAAATGTCGGGGTTTGCCTTCGGTCTGGGAGTGGAACGGATCGCCATGCTCAAGTACGGCATATCGGATATACGGTTGTTTTTTGAGAATGACCGCCGCTTTTTGGAACAATTCTAGGAGAGTCAATACAGTATGTTAGTCAGTCTTACGTGGTTGAGAGATTATATCGATGTAGATATCGATCCTGAAGAGGTCGCTGCAAAACTCTCCATGGCGGGGATAGAGGTCGAGTCCGTCGATGAGACGGGTCCCGATTTCACCGGTGTGGTGGTGGCCCGCGTAGTCTCCGTGGGGCCCCATCCCAATGCGGACAAATTGTCGCTCTGCCAGGTGTCGACGGGGGATCGAACCTATCCCGTGGTCTGCGGTGCCCCCAACGTCGCTGAAGGAATACTTGCTCCCCTGGCACAGGTAGGGGCGACCATTCCGGGTGGTTACACGATAAAGCACTCAAAGATCAGGGGAGAATCGTCGGAGGGCATGCTCTGTTCCGACGAAGAGCTCGGGATCGGTGACGATGCCTCGGGCATCATGATACTGCCCGAGGATCTCAAGGCAGGTGAAGATCTCGCCGTGGCGCTGGATCTCAAGGACGTCACCTTCGATGTCTCGATTACGCCCAATCGATCGGACTGTCTCAGTATGGTGGGGATAGCCAGAGAGATAGCCGCCATGACGGGCGGAACGGTCAGATACCCCGCAATCGCCCTTTCAGAAGGGACCCGGGACATCAGGGACATTACCTCCGTCGAGATTGTGGACCCCGATCTCTGCCCCCGATATACGGCACGGGTCATAGAGAACGTGAAGATCGGGTCCTCGCCCCTGTGGATGAGGAGACGGCTGGAAGCGGTGGGGTTGCGGGCGATCAACAATATCGTCGATATAACGAACTTCGTCATGATGGAACTGGGACAGCCGCTCCACGCCTTCGATTACCGCTTTCTCGAGGAGGGGAGGATCGTCGTGCGCGGTGCCACAGAGGGCGAGACATTCGTTTCCCTCGATGAAAAGGAACGGGTCATGAGGGGCGATACCCTCATGATATGTGACGGCGTCAAACCCGTTGCCGTTGCCGGTATCATGGGGGGACTCAATTCCGAGGTGGAGGAAGACACCGATACGGTTCTCCTTGAAAGCGCCTATTTCAATCCCTCTTCCATACGAAAGAGTGCACGGACCCTGGGGATGAGCACCGATGCGGCCTTTCGTTTCGAACGGGGCATAGATCCCGAGGGAGTCACCAGGGCACTGGATCGGGCGGCACAGCTCATTGCCGATCTCTCCGGCGGCACCATCTGCAGGGGATGTATCGATGCCTACCCGAAACCACTGGAGGCGGTGAGCAATATCACGCTCCGCGTGAGCCGCGTCAATGAGATTCTCGGAACGGCGCTGCGTGCCGGTGAGGTGAAGGCGATCCTGGAGGCCCTGGAAATGGAAGTCACCGACAACGGCAGGGAGAGCTATCTCGTTACGCCCCCCACCTTTCGTGTCGATCTCTTCAGGGAGATAGACCTCATCGAAGAGGTGGCGAGGATCTGGGGCTATGACCATATCCCTGTCTCCCTCCCGACGCTGTCTGTGGGCGAGGAGATGGAGGACAGGAAAAAGTCGGTTGAACACAGGATTAAGGATATCTTCAATGGCTACGGCTACTCGGAAGTCATCAACTACAGCTTCACGACGCCCGGCTCGGTGAACATTCTTGATCTTCCCGAAGACGACGAAGGGCGCCGCATGGTCACACTGCGGGACCCCCTGTCGGAAGACATGTCCGTTATGAGAACGGGACTGATCTATGGTCTCCTGGAAACGGCCAGGAAGAATATCAACGCCGGGAATCCCGATCTGAAGATATTCGAGGTGGGCAATATCTTTATCGATCAGGGTGCCGGGAAGCTTCCCCGGGAGAGAGAGAAGATCGCCGCCCTCGTCACGGGGGGAAGATACCCGCGATCGTGGCACTTCACCGATCTGGATGCCGATTTCTACGATCTCAAGGGGGCCGTCGAGGGACTCCTGGAGACACTCCGTATCCCTGCAGTGGAGTACAGGATCGTCAATGACATATCCTTCCTTCACCCCGGCAGGTCCTGTCTTGTCGTGGCGCAGGACCGGATTCTGGGATTTCTGGGGGAGATCCATCCCCGCGTCATGGAGCGGGCGGATGTAAAAGAGAGAATGGTGGTATGCGAACTCGACCTGTCGCTGCTGGTGGAGTTTGCATCCCAGGACATGCTGTACCGGGAAATACCCAGGTTTCCCGCCGTCACAAGAGATGTTGCATTTGTCGTTGATCGTGGTATAAAGGGACATGACATGGTGGAGCTGGCATTGAAGGCGGGGGAGGGGACCTTTCTGGAGGATGTCTCCATATTCGATGTCTATGCAGGCAAGGGAATTCCCGGGGGGATGAAGAGCCTTGCCATCAGGTTTACCTACCGCTCTTCTGAGAGGACTCTCACCGACGATGAGACGAACCGGATTCATGAGACCATCGTGGGTGCAGTTGTGAACAATACGGGTGCCAGAATCAGGGGCGCCGAGGTATAACGACACTGTAGAGGAGGGGACCATGACCAAGGCCGATATCGTACAGGGCATTCATGACAAACTCGGTTTTTCAAAGAAGGATTCATCAGAGATTGTGGAATCGGTTTTCGATATCATGAAGGAAAACCTGTCCCGCAGTGAAACGGTGAAAATTTCGGGTTTTGGAAACTTCGCCGTCAGGGAAAAGCGTGCCCGAAAAGGGAGGAATCCCCAGACCGGCGATGAACTGGAAATCGCCGCCCGGAAGGTCGTCACCTTCAAGCCGAGTCAGGTCTTACGACAAAATCTGAACGAAGATTAACTCTCAGCCCCTTTGTGTAAGAGGCGGACCCATGAGTGACTCGATTCCCGACAAAAATTATTTTCGCATCGGAGAGGTCAGCAAAATCCTCGATGTGGAGCCCTATGTCGTCAGGTACTGGGAGTCGGAGTTCAATACGGTGAAACCGCTTCGAACGAAATCGGATCAGCGCCTCTACCGCCAGCGCGATGTCGACGAGCTGGTAACTATCAGAAATCTCCTCTACAGAGACAAGTTTACCATAGCGGGGGCACGAAAGAGGCTGGCACAGATGAAACGGGACGTCTCCCATCGGCAGGATGACCATTACCGGAAGCTGATTGCCGTCAAGAAGGGGCTTGCGGAGGTTCGGAAACTGCTCGAGTAACCTGTTGTTTCCCCTCGGACAGTGAGCGCCCATCGGCGAGGGGGCCCGCTCCGTATAACGGGCCGGCTGTATTCACATGGCCGGCCCGTTTTATTGAAGCATGGAGGAAGCCGTGGGGTCCTATTTCCTGTTTCCCCGTTTCGACGCCTTCAATGGATTGATCTTCTGTGTCTTTTCTTCTGTGACAATCGTGTTGTGCGATGCCGAGGGACATCCGCCGAAGGACCACTTGCTTGCCGGGTCGGGGTAGAGGGCGCAGTAACTGGCCGAGTCGTTTTCGATAACATGTGAGCAGCCCTGACATTCATCCACGATGGTATGACATGAACCTCCGTTGAATCCGCATCCCTTCTTGGTCATGAAGACACATTCTGTTCCTTTTTTAATCGTCTCACAAAGCATGGGTATCATTCTCCCTTTCTGTGGTATGGTAGTGGTGTGCAGATCAGCTTGATGCATTGAGGATCGAATGTTCATACCCTGAATCTGCATTAAAAAAAAGGGTTGCCTTCATCGTTACGATGAATCCATGCAACCCCTCTGTTGCAATATAACTACAAAGCTGGCGCTTACTAACAAATATTGATTTCTCTGTCAATAAAAAAGTAAGCAAATACTGATCACTGCCGGTATAGCGATTGACTTAATGTAAGTATCGTGCTAGAAATGTCAACTTTAAGTGAAAAGTATAAGGAATCTAATGTAATGCGGACAATTGATCTGGTAAAGATCTTCCTGAGGTCCCTTTCCATAGAGTCTTCGTTTAATTATTCGCATATGCAAAATATAGGCTTTGCATATTCCCTGATTCCTCTGGTCAGGAGACTGGGTGGCGAGAGGAAGAGGACTGCCGGGATATTGCAGCGGCATGTCCGGCTGTTCAATACACATCCCTACATGACGGGGGCCATAATCGGTTCCGTTGCCAGAATCGAAGCGGCATGTCCGGCAGAGGACTGTCCCGAGGCGCTTGCATTGAAGGAGAGCGTCATGTCACCCTATGCCGCCATGGCCGACCCCTTCTTCTGGGGGGCCCTGCGACCGCTGTCGCTCATCGTGGGCGTCATCATGGCAGTCAAGGGTCTCATTGCCGCGCCCATTGTATCCATCGTCCTCTATAATTCCATTCACCTGTGGGTTCGCATCAAGGGGTTTATCGAGGGATACCGCGATGGTCGCGGTGCAATCGATTTTGTCAAGACCCTGAACATGCCCGATATGTCGAGAAGGATTCGATGGGCCTCGCTGTTGCTGCTTGCCCTGCTGGCGACAATCATGACGGTGCTGCAACCCCTTCCGGGAGTGGAATCCCTCGGTGTGTGGGGCCTGTTGCCGGTGCTTGCCGTCATCCTTCTCTTTGCATGGCTGGTGGAGAAGGGGGTGTCCCCACTCATGCTGCTCTATGGGTCGACTGTCATACTGGTGGGGGTGTCCGTCATACTATGAAGCTGGTAGAGAAGGTTACACTGAAGAATGAGATGGGACTGCATGCCCGGGCGGCGGCGAAGATAGTCAAGGTGTCGGGCAAATACCGGTCCCGGGTCATGTTTGAACGGGACGGCATGCAGGCAGACGGCAGCAGCATACTGGATATCCTTGTCCTGGCATGTCCCAAGGGGAGCAGGCTTACGATTAGCGTCGATGGTGTGGACGCACAGGGTGCCATTGACGAGTTGCGGGAACTCATAGATAATAAATTCGGGGAGATGTGAGTTGGGCTCAGACGAGTTACGTGAGACAGTTGTACTGAAAGGGATCGGTGTTTCGCCGGGGATAGTGTGCGGTAAGGCCTACGTGTTGAGCCGTCAGGAGGTTCGAGTCCCCCGGTACATCTTGAGCAGCCACGACCTCGTTTCCGATGAGATAGGGCGATTTCACGCAGCCCTGAGCGCCTCTGAGCAGGAACTTTCCGAGATCAGGGAGACGATCAAGGACCTGGAAGACATCGGCCCCATGTTCATTGATATCAACATCATGCTGCTCAGGGACGAGACCCTTATCCGGAAAACGGAACAGAAGATAGAAGAAGACGGCATCAATGTCGAATGGGCACTGAACAGGACCATTGAAGAATACAGACAGATATTCGAAGGTATGGCCGACGAGTATCTGAAGGGACGTTTCAAGGACGTGGAGGATGTCGCTCAGAGGGTCTTGAGAAACCTTTCGGGGAAAAAACACGAGAAGATCTCCGATATCGGTGACGAGGTGATCATCATCGCCAAGGATCTCTCGCCTGCCGATACGGCACAGATGTCGGGGGAAACGATTCTCGGATTTGCCATCGATATGGGGGGAAAGACATCGCATACCGCTATCATTGCGAAATCGATAGAGATCCCCGCTGTTGTCGGTCTGGAACGGATAACCTCCGCGATAGGTACCAATGATACGATTATCGTCGACGGCAATTCGGGCGTGGTCATCGTCAATCCCTCGCCCGATATACTGAAGCGGTACGAAGAGAAAAAGCGGCATTTCCTGGCATGTGAGGAAGATCTTCTCAGGGGTGCCCACCTCCCGGCCACGACGAAGGACAATTACTCCATCAATATCGGGGCGAACATAGAGTTTATCGAGGAGATACCCTCGGCCGTCACCCACGGTGCCAGCGGTGTGGGACTCTACCGTACCGAGTTTATCTATGTCAACAAGGAACGGTTGCCGACGGAGGAGGAACACTTTTCCAATTACCGGAAGGTCATCGAGGGGCAGGGTATCGATTGGGCCACCATCAGGACCTTCGATTTCGGCGGAGACAAATTCATGTCCGATCCCCGGCTTGCCGAGGAAATCAACCCGGCCATGGGACTGCGGGCCATCAGGCTGTGCCTCAGAGAGGTGGAACTGTTCAGGGTACAGCTCAAGGCCATCATGCGTGCCAGTGTCTACGGGAAGACGGGCATCATGTTTCCCATGATATCGGGCGTGGGTGAACTGAGGGCCGCAAAGAGGATCCTCGAGGACGTGAAGCGGGAACTCCTGTCGGAAGGGGTGCCCGTCAGTGATACCATCGAGATCGGCATCATGATAGAGGTTCCGTCGGCGGCTATGATGGCGGAAAGTCTCGCCAGAGAGGTGGATTTCTTCAGCATCGGGACCAATGATCTGATCCAGTACGCACTGGCCATCGACAGGATCAATGAGCGGGTGACCTATCTGTACCGCCCGCTCCATCCCGCCATATTGAAATTGATCAAGTGTGTCGTCGATGCCGCGCACGATGCGGGGATCAAGGTTACCATGTGCGGTGAGATGGCCGGCGATCCGCTGTGCACGATGGTGCTTTTGGGTTTCGAGCTGGACGGGCTGAGCATGACACCGCTGGCCATACCACGGGTGAAGAGGATTATACGGGAATCGACACTGGAGGAATCCAGGAAGTTGCTGAAAGAGGTGATGACCTTTTCCCAGGCCTCCGATATTGAGGCCTATGTGGAGACCTATATGAGGAAACGATTCCCCGAGTATCTCCAGGGAAACAACGACTAACTGCGCATGCGTGCATGCAACCCCGGCGGTTTCAACGCTGCGGGAAGCAACGAACCATCTGTGGAGTGCCTATGTCTGTGAGGGAGAAGATAGCGTCACTGGCTGCGAAGATCGGGGAATATTATCCCGGGTCTCTCTATGGTGAGGGGAAGGGCTTCTTTCTCCGGTTGTTCAACAGCATCCTGTCCCGGGTAACGATGGACGCAGAGGATGTGGAACTGGTCCGCGAGAGGTCGCACAAGGGAGTGGTCGTCTATGCCCTGAAAAACAAGAGCCAGCTCAGCTCGCTGATCATCTGCAACATCTGCAGGCGGCATGACCTCCTGCACCCCGCCTACTGCCACGGTATCAACATGATACTCTGGCAGCCCCTCATCATGGCCATGCGAATCCTTCCCTCGCTCATGTTTCACAATCCCTACAAGACGGAATATCTGAAGCGAATCACCACGGCCAGGAAGACTTCCATCATTTACCTCCGTGGTTCCGAATTCATCGGGAGCAGATATTCGAAGGACCCCCTGGTGGAATTGATCACGGCACAGCGTGAACTCGATGTGCCCATCTTTGTCGTACCCGAGACGATAGCCTACAGCCGTAAGCGGGAAATGAAGGAAAAGTCATGGTTCAATCTCATCTTCGGCGAGGAAGAGAACCCGGGTATGGTGAGGAGGCTGATCACCTTCCTGCGTTTCTCAAAGCGTGCCTTTGTCATTGCATCGGAGGCGATCAATCTCGCCGAGTTCATTGCCCGTCATCGAGACAAGTCGCTTGACTCCCTGTCCTACCTCTTGAGAAAGGAACTGATCGAACGGATCAACAGTGAAAAACGTTCCATCGTGGGGCCCATACTGAAATCGCGGGAAGAGATCATCAGCATAGTCCTGCGGGACGATGGTCTCGTCAAGGACATGAAAGGGATAGCCCTCTCGGGCAAGCGGGATTACAAGGATGTCCTCAATGAGGCCAAGAAATATCTCTATGAGATTGCCTCCGATTATGCCGAGACCTATATCGGCATACTGGAACGGTTACTGACGTGGTTGTGGAACAACATCTATGACGGCATCGTTATCGACCGGGAGGGACTGGCGCGCATACGTGAAGTCTCCAAGCGGATGCCCTTTGTCGTCATCCCCTGTCATCGAAGCCACATCGATTATCTCATCCTCTCCTATGTCTTCTACCACAACAAGATTCAGATGCCCTTCATAGCCGCCGGGACCAACATGCTCTTCTGGCCCTTCGGCCATGTCTTCAGGAAATCGGGGGCCTTCTTTCTGCGCAGGAGTTTCCGGGGGAATTTCCTCTACGGCCAGGTCTTTGCGAAATACATCAAGATATTGCTGCAGGAGGGGCTCCCCGTCGAGTTCTTCATCGAAGGGGGACGGAGCAGGACCGGTAAGATGGTGATGCCCAAATACGGACTCCTGTCCATGATCATTCAGGCATTCAGGGAGAGTTACTATGATGATCTGGCCATCATTCCCGTGTTCATCGGATATGACCGTGTCATCGAAGAGAAGGCCTATCTCAGGGAACTGGAAGGGGGTGCCAAGGTCAGGGAAAAGGCATCATCACTGATCAAGAGCAGAAAGATCCTGAAAAAGCGGTACGGCAGTGTCTATCTGAACATCGGTGAACCCATCATGCTCAAGGAATACCTCGATGCTCAGGAACGATATATCGGCGATATGGCCATCGACGAGCGGCGCAGTCTCTACCGGAAGATGGGCTATGATATTGCCGATCGGATAAACAGGATATCGGTGGTGACCCCCGTCTCACTGGTCGCGGCGGGACTGCTCAGTCACTATAGGCGGGGCATATCTCACAATGACCTGATGCAACTGCTGGATGGGTTCTATGAGTATCTCGACCATCGAAAGGTCAAATTCTCCTACTCCCTGGCAAACCGGGACAAGGCCCTCAACGACTCGCTCGACCTCTTCGAATCGTCGGGTTTCATCTCGAAGATGGGGGTGGAGGAGGATGAAGAAGATGAATTCGAAGAGATCATATACTCCATAGAGGAGGAGGGGAAACGCCTGACACTGGAGTATTATAAGAACAATATCATGCACTCCTTCGTCTCGCTGTCCTTCGTTGCCACATCCATCCTTTCCCATGACAGTGACGAGATCCCCCTGTCGTCCATCATAGAGGACTATCGCTTCTTCAAACGGCTCTTCTGGCATGAATTTATCTTTGACGACAAGGTCGACGATGTCGCCGAGGTGAACGATGTCCTCAACTACATCCATGACAGGGGCATGATCGTGGGGCATGAAAACGACGGCCGCGCCTGGATAGAGGTCAAGGGAAAGGGGAGAATCAACCTGCAGCCCTTTGCCAGTCTCATCAGCAATTATATAGAGTCTTACTGGATCACCATCAGGGGCTGTTCCTATCTGAAAAACCGGGGACGGCAGGAACGGGATCTCGTCCGAAGGATCCACAAACTGGGGATCAAGATGTACAAGAAGGGCGAGGTGTCGAGGGCCGAGGCGCTTTCACAGTCGAATTACCGGAATGCCCTGGCATTCCTCAGTGATGCCGAAGTGGTGACCATATCCTACCGAAACGGGGATGACAGGAAGAAGGCCAAGAAAAAGGACAAGGAAGGCGAAGAGAAGATATTTACACTGACGTCGGAGAAAGAAAACATCGAATCACTGCGACGCCAGCTCTTCAGATTCATGGGGTAGGGATGGATCGCTCCGGAGGAGTATGTACATGAAAAAGACGGTGAAGACAGTCCTGACATATGCGGCATGTATCGGTATCCTGTGGGGGCTCGCTCCCGCTCACGTCGAGGCGGTGCAGGAGAGAGAACCCAACAATACAGAGGAGCAGGCCATGGTGGTGCCCTTTGGCGAATCGGTATCGGGTCTGTTTACCGACGGCAATGACTATTACCGTATGACCCTCCCCCAACGGGGCAAGACGACCGTGACGGTCTCGGGCTTTCCCCCGGGGGTAGGCGTGCAGGTGGGTGTGGAGGGCTTTGCCGGTACGACATGGGAGGACAGTGACGGTGCCTCCCCGGTCAGTCTTGCCTTCGATGCAAAAAACCGGGAGGGCATTGTCTGGGTCAGGGTCCGTTTCGTCCAGTCTGTCTGCGGCAGCGACTGGTG
>Ga0272441_10014248_pt1 | contig 11318 bp, 9 predicted proteins | sample SSMProp6N_FD_193582 | JGI IMG/M metagenome (GOLD analysis project Ga0272441, IMG submission 193582) | Marine sediment archaeal communities from Little Sippewissett salt marsh, Falmouth, MA, United States - SSM-Prop-6N | ecosystem: Environmental > Aquatic > Marine > Wetlands > Sediment ... | reverse complement strand
ACCCAATTTGGGGAAGCCCCAAAATGGTGTAAACTCTTTTATGGCAAGTAAATAAGGGGAATCCGGCTTCGTCTGCGACTTCGCCGGGACAAGAAAACGAACCCAATCCGAAAAAGACGCAAGACTCAAGGAAAGGAATTTGAAAAAACGAACCCAATGTTAAAATGGGAAATTTGGCATAAGTTCTTTGAGATAAAAAGATTACGATAAATATGACAGGTTTCGGTTAGCCCCCGGACTTGTCCGGGGGTGGCCGTGGTCGTGCCGACCACGGCTAAACAAATTATGAAAAAATGCGGTTAAACAATAATTTTTGGAAATTTTTTGAAAAATGTAATAAATCCGGCCTTCAAGTTCGTCTTTATTAACGAGAACTCTTTATAAAAACCGACGATATACCATAAAAGGAATGGAATTCGAGGAACATGGCCAGGAAAATCCATTCAGAATTCAAAGCGGCGGTATCACTAATCATCAGAGAGAATCTTTCCGCACTGAAAGATGTCTTCAAAAATCAAGGCAATGCCGAGCCCAAATCCTCATCCGAAAACCGGGAAATAACACAGCAAGACAGCGAGAAGGAAAAAAGCGGACAACTATATTGATACAGGGGGTATGCCCGGTATTTTAACGCCAGTTGCCGGGGTAATATACGTACTGCGGTCGGATGCGGAACATCCGGCAGAGCTCTTCGGCCAGTAGCTGTATTCTCTTGATCTGGCAATCGGTGGGGCTGGTGGTTTTGCCGTCGGCTATAACGCAAATTCGGATCGTCTGGGTGCTGCCGAACCAGCTCTGGTCCGGTGCGGCCGATAATTGCCTTTGCCATTTTTCCGTCGGCTGAATGTCTCCGTCGGAGCCTCCCCGGCCGTTGCATATACAGAAATGGAAATTGACCCTGGATTCGGACAGGCCCTGCCGCAGTGCCATCTGCTCGATATTACCGGAACTTGAGCCGCTGTAATATATCTCGATGCGGTTCCAGCGATCGGGGGACTGGACGGCCTGAGAAAGAACAGCATCTTTAACGGGATGGAGACGGCAGTAGGTCCAGAGAGAAAAAGGTCCGGCGGATGGTGGATTATGGCCCGAAGCCATCAGGAGTACCGCTCCGCATGTCATCGAAGCCAGCAGCGTCGCCAAAACTTTCGCCACTCTCGCCTGATTCGGCATAATTACATCCCTGAAAGTACCTTTTTAATTATCATCCGTGAATACTATGGGCTCGACAAAAAAAACCTTCGTCTATCAGAACAAAACTTACGCCTGGTAGAGAATTTGTCAAACCCACATTATAAAGTCCCTTTTATAATGTAAACATCGGCTTCATCCAAGAATTTACTGCAAATTTTGTCAAAAATTTCTCTATTTTATCTGTAATGATTATTCAAATTGTTACTCCATCGCCTAAAAAGCATAAATCCCCAATTCTTATCGGCAATAAAAGTTCCCCGATAATAAAGTTCAGCCTAATTCACAGAAGGATTGTTATAAATATGTTGATTTATCGTATTATTGTATGTATGATTCCTCTAATCAAATTCAAGACGAGAACCAGCTGCAATTGTAAGGGATTAAAGTATATTTACTTAACGCAGTCAAATTTGTAGTTTAATCGATTTCAAGAACAGGAAAAAAAATGACATCGGAAACTATCTGGCATCAAGGCGAATATCACCCATTATCTGATGAGCAAATTAATCAACTGAAAAACCAGGGCTGCAGCTGTGATGACTGGTCGAAGGTTTTGGTTGCAAGGGATTTCAACGCCGAACAAGTAACATCGACACATTTCAGCGGACAGATACGTTTAGGTATATTCGAGAAGCAAGTGTCTTTTTATGGTGACTTAAAAAAACCGGCGGGTATCGGTAATGCAACACTGCACAATTGCAAGGTCGGCAATAACGTTTATATAAACCACGTAAAAAATTACATCGCCAACTATATCATCGAAGACGATGCGGTGATAGACAATATTGACCTGCTTGCAGTGGAAGGCGAAAGCTGCTTCGGTAACGGAACGGAAGTTGCCGTTATCAACGAAGCCGGCGGCAGAGAAATACCGATTTACGACTATCTATCCGCTCATATAGCTTATGTCATAGCATTGTACCGTCACCAGCCGGAAGTTATAAAAAAGTTACAGGATATGATAGCGGATTACTGCCGCTCTGTTACAAGTTCTTTAGGTGTCGTTGGAAAAGGGGCTTCGCTTTTGAATTGTCGCATTATCAAAAACGTCAAAATAGGTCCTGCGAGCAAGATCGAAGGTGTCAACAGACTGGAAAACGGTTCTGTCAATAGCTTCCCGGAAGATCCCGTATATATAGGACCGGCCGTTTTCGCAGAGGATTTTATTGCCTGCAGCGGCTCAACAATTACGGACGGGACAATCATCGACAAATGCTTCATCGGCCAGGGTACAGTCCTGTCAAAGCAGTATTCGGCGGAGAATTCGGTTTTCTTCGCAAACTGCGGCGGCTTCCACGGTGAGGCCTGTGCAATTTTTGCCGGACCTTATACCGTGACGCATCATAAATCCACGCTGCTTATCGCGGGACTGTTCTCGTTCCTCAATGCCGGCAGCGGAACCAACCAAAGTAATCATATGTACAAACTGGGGCCGGTCCACCAGGGCATTGTGGAACGCGGCTCAAAAACCGGCAGCGATTCATATATGCTCTGGCCGGCAAAAGTCGGAGCTTTTACAGTGGTAATGGGAAGACATTACAGAAATTCCGATACGTCGGATTTGCCCTTCTCGTATCTGATTGAGCACGAAGACGAAAGCATCCTCGCTCCGGGCGTAAATTTACGCAGTGTCGGGACAGTCAGAGACGCAAGGAAATGGCCGAAGCGAGACAGGAGGAAAAGTCACAAAAAACTCGATTTAATCAACTTCAAGCTTCTTAGCCCATATACGATTCAAAAGATGCTTAACGGCCGAGAGCTTCTTAAAAACCTAAAAAACACTTCGGGGGAAACATCCGAGTTCTATACTTATCACAACGTAAAGATCAATAAAACATCCCTTGAAAGAGGAATCAAACTATACGAGACCGGAATTCATAAATTCCTCGGTAACTGTCTGATTCGCCGGCTGGAAAACAAAGTTTTTCAGAATGTCGATGATCTTCGGAAGGCACTGCTGCCCGAAACCGACACGGGACCGGGCAAATGGATAGACCTGGCAGGATTGTTCGCACCCGACGATGTCGTACAGAAAATGCTCTCCGATATTAATAACGACACCATACACACGTTGGAACAAGTTGCGAATGCCTTGAAGTTAATGTACGATAATTACCCTGTGTACGAATGGGCGTGGGCGGCAAATTTCCTGCAACAGATTCTCGGGAAAAAAATCGATGAAATAATGCCCGAAGATATTATCGAGCTTACAATAAAGTGGAAAGAGGCCGTCGTGAACCTTGACCATCAGCTTTATGCCGATGCCGAAAAGGAATTTATTGCCACCGCTCAAATCGGCTTTGGCCTGGATGGTGACGAACAGGTAAAACATCAGGACTTCTCGGCCGTCAGGGGGACATTCGAGTTGGACAGCTTTGTTTCAGAAATCGAAAAGCATATATCCAGTAAAACAGAATTAGCCGACGAGCTTATAAACCGGATGGATAAGCTGTGTAAGTAGAAAAACAATAATGGGTATGGGGGAGAAAAAAAAGGAGAGTATCATATGCGAGTCATCATCGAACCAAATTATGAGCTGGCATCGAAATGGGCAGCCAATTATGTCGTAAAAAGAATAAATAAATATATGCCGAGTGAGTCGAAACCTTTCATACTGGGTCTTCCGACAGGCTCTTCACCGCTTGGAATGTATAAAGAGCTGATAAATCTCAATAAAGAAGGCATCGTATCATTTCAAAACGTCGTCACCTTTAATATGGATGAATATGTTAATATTCCCGAAGAGCATCCGGAAAGCTATTACTCGTTTATGTGGAATAATTTCTTCAGCCACATAGATATTAAAAAAGAAAATGTAAACATTCTCAACGGCAATGCACCCGACCTCAAAGCCGAATGCGCCGGCTACGAGGATAAAATAGAAAAACTCGGTGGTATAAATCTATTCGTCGGCGGTATAGGACCGGACGGACATATAGCATTTAACGAACCTGGTTCTTCATTGTCATCGAGGACACGCGTTAAGACACTAACATACGATACCATTATAGCTAATTCCCGATTTTTCGACGGAGATATTAACAAAGTGCCGAAGACCGCTCTGACGGTTGGTGTAGGAACTGTTCTGGATGCGGACGAAGTGCTTATTATTGTCAACGGTCACAACAAAGCGCGCGCATTGCGGCACGCCATCGAAGGCAGCGTCAACCACATGTGGACAATCAGTGCCCTGCAATTGCACCCAAAAGGTATTATAGTCTGCGACGAGGAGGCCACTGAGGAACTGAAAGTGGGCACGGCAAAATACTTCAAAGATATCGAATCCGCCAACCTCGTACCCGAAAAGCTTCTAAATCCTCAATAATCCAGACAGGTAATGAAGGTATGTTTGTCACATATTATATCCGGCTGCTCGAGGGATAAACAATCTTCGCCCCGGCTTTAAGTTTTTCGATATATTCTTTAGTAAGTCCGGCCTGTTTTTGGGCCGTAAGATTCATTATTATATTATCTTTAACTTCGTCGAAGGACAAGACGTGGGCTTCTTTATGGTCCGTCACTCTGATAATATGGTATCCATATCCGGTTTCCACAACGTCACTGATCTGTCCGACAGCTAATTCGAAGGCCACTTTCTCAAACTCAGGCGTCATTTTGCCTTCCGGGAAAAAGCCTAAATCACCTCCCTTGGGAGCCGAAGGACACATTGAATTAGATATGGCCAATTGTGCAAAATTAGCCCCGCTTTTAATTTTTTCTAACAGCTCCTGTGCTTTTGCCTTGGCGGCGGCTTTGGCCTCGTTAGGATCGCCGCCTTCTGTAAACATAGGCTTTATAAGAATATGACTGGCTCGGACCTGATCGCCCATCTCGAACTGCTTAGGGTTTTCATCATAGAACTTTCGGGCGTCGTCCTCGGTAATATTTATTTTGCCCGATAATTGAGAATTTAAAACCTTTTGATAAGCCAGTCCTTTCTTAATCCTTTCTTTTTGCTCGTCAAAATTTTGACCGTGTTCGACGAGTTTCTTTTTATACTCTTCCAAAGATAGCGGCTCCGGTAGTCCGGCAACTATTTGCATCAGTACATCAGTTACTTCTTCTTCGGTTACCTCAACATTATCTTCCTTTGCTTTTTCAGCCAGAAGACGTTCTATTATTAGATTCTCCAGGACCTGTTCTCTAAGCTGCTTTTTGGTTTGCTCTATAAGAGCAACGGGTAATTTTTCAACATTACCCCCCAACTGCATAAATTCTTCCTCGGTTTTAGCTTGTACTTCACTTTCCATGATTTCAAAACCATTGACTGTAACTGCTACTTCCATAATACCTCCAGGAGTCTGAACTGAGGCTTGAGATTCGGTCTGATTTGCATCTGTCTGTTCGGGACTTTTGCTTTTACGGCAGCTTAAAGCAAAAACAACAGAAAATACAGAAAAACAACCCAATATCCAGATGCAATAAGTAAATATTTTCATGTTATCTTCCTTTCGTAGTTCTACAAACACCCCATTTATCAAGGGCAGGTATCTTTATTATCCCAATAAAAAGTAAAAGTGTCAAATATTTCTATTCAATGGTCCGTTTTAGCATATATCTAATCCTTTACAAAAAGACTTTCGACATGATAGAATACTACCCGGTTCCTTCGAATATTATATTGGAACAAGGTATTTTATAACGTTTTAGTGATTTCCTTGAAAAAGTAAATTTCTTGCTTATTTGTTTAAAAAATTACCATTGAGAGTATAAAATTTCAAAAGACAGGTTTTTTAACTATCATTATATCGTATATTTATTTTGAAGAGTTTAGTTATTATAAATACTCCAGGTGCCACAATTAATGAAATATAAACACCAGAAATTAGCAAATGGCCTGGTTCTTATCGGCGAAATTAATGAATCCGCCAAATCAACAGCGGTTGGTTTTTTTGTCAAAACCGGCTCTCGTGATGAGATTGAGGGAATCAACGGCGTATCACATTTTCTGGAACACATGCTATTCAAGGGCACTGAAAGTCTGAATGCACTCGAAGTCAATCAGGCATTTGACATGACAGGAGCGCAATTTAACGCTTTCACAAGTGAGGAAAACACTGTCTTTTATGCCGCCGTTCTTCCGGAGTATCTTACAGAAGTTACCCGTCTCTGGGCCCAGTTAATGAGACCGGCTCTTCGCAATGAAGATTTCGATATCGAAAAAAACGTCATAAAAGAAGAAATTGCCATGTACAAGGATCTACCGAGCTTTGATGTCGTCGATAGATGCAGAACTTTACACTTCGACGGGCATCCCTGTGGCAACAGTGTTCTCGGAAGCGAAGAGAGCATTGACAACCTATCTGCGGAGCAGATGCGGGCATATTTCGCACGCCGGTATGCTCCAAATAATATGGTCTTCGCCTGTACGGGCAACCTCGATTGGGATCAGATATGTTCGACTGTCGAAGACCATTGCGGCTCATGGACAAAACAGCCTGTTACAAGAAAACTGGAGAATTCCAACGGCAGCAAAAAGATACAGAGTATCGAGAAAGAAAACCTTGTTCGCGAACATATATGTCTTATGAGCACCGGCGTCTCGGCACAGGACCCAAGGAGATTTGCCGCATCGCTTTTAGGAACTATAATCGGCGATGATGTCGGCTCACGATATTTCTGGGAGCTTGTGGATAAAGCTTTGGCCGAAACAGCAACAATGCAATTCGGGGCTATGGACGGTACGGGAGCTTTCTACAGTTATTTAAGCTGCAGCAACGAAAACCTCGGTAAAGTTATGGTGACCATCGACGATATATTTCACAGCCTTCGCAAAGACGGCGTAACCGATGATGAATTAAGAAAAGCAAAAAACAAAGTACTCAGTGCGTTAGTCATCAAAAATGAGCTGCCAATGGGACGCCTGGTTGACATAGGCATGAACCAGATATATTTGGAACAGTACCGGCCTATAGAAGACGACATAAGTGCGATTAATGCCGTTACTGTTGACGATGTGCATCATTTGATAGAAGAGCTAAATCCCGGCGAATATACTCGTTTAACGCTGGGACCCGCACACAACGACAGTTAATAACACCTGAAAGAGATTGTGGATAGAATAATTAAAAGTTAATACCAGGTATTATATCAATGGTGACATATGGTTCGGCCGGTCTCTTATATTTCAAGGCTTGTGTGTGTAAATGAATGAACAAGAGGAGGTATTAGCTATGAGCAATTCCAATATCAACAATGAAAACGACTCTGATATCCTCAGGTCAAACGACATAATTCCACCATATGACAAGAAAAACCACCCCGAGCAAAAACCACTTTCAATAGAGCAAAATTCACACAATATAAAACACAAGTCAATACATACCCATACGATATCGACCGAACACGAAATGGAAGTTCCACAAAAATCAGGAATACCAAAATTTGACCTTGCCAGACAAATAATGTCCGAGCAGCGTAAAGTAATCTCGATAAAAAGAAGATCTCCGGACAAAAAAAACAAAACAGTAAGATATAATCACAAGGCCCACTCAACCGAACATACGGCCAAATCCCCGCCGGTATTGACATATCAGGACCAACTAATCGCCGAGATTGTTCACAGAGATATTCAAAACTTAAAAAAAAGATGATATCTGCCGTGAATTTACTTATGCCAAATAATAACAAAAACCTATTGTTGTGGCTGATTATTTCAGGAAAAAGAAACGCGCACAAATGTCTTTTGAGTCAATAGTATCTAAAGATTCATGATATATGAAAATTGTCCTCTTCCATAGAAATAACAATGATTTAACATATGCTTTAGTAAACCATATTTATAAAAGTAATAAGAATCTAATAGTCAAAAAATGGACTTTGTGAACCTAAAACCTCAAATTATCATATAATTACCTGGTCCGATTATTAGTATTCCCACAGAAAAGAAACATGTTTGAGGATTCAGATAGTATAAAAGAGCTCCCCACAGCATATCCGCAAACAAATTATGCGAAATATGCAAAAATAAGGGAATTTTCCCTTGACGTTAAATATGCTGGCATGGTATAAAAGGTTTTCTGGAGGAGTTGTTTATACGGACTATCGTACTTCTATATATCCTCCATAAAATAGCGTTAATTATGTTAATTGTATCGGTTTTTAATTAAGATTTGCAAAGATTTTACCGAAAAACCGAAGATGCAAAAAGATGAGACCACCGGAGTTGTACGCTCCGGATTGATTTTTACCTCTCATTCAAATGTGGAGTCCTGATGTAATGGAATTCATGTCAGATAAAAAAACATTATCCTGGGCAGATATATGTTATGAAATCGGGAAGGTAGAAATGTTATCGGTCATTCTTGTTATTCCTATTAATTGACAGGAGGAACATTATGTGTAAGAAATTGATTTACTTAGTATCTTGTATTTTTGTGCTGAGCATAGCGGTTGGTGCTCAGGCAGCCCCCCCAATATACGTCAGCGCGGACCCTTCGGTCGAGGCGGTTATTGGAGATGACGGGAACATAAATCCGAACAAAAGCTTTACAACATACAACCTGCAAGTAAGCGACCTTTTAAGCAACCTTGCTCAGGGACGACGTGTAACATTGATCAGCTACGACATCTCAGGACTGAAAGCAAAAGACTTTCAAATGTTCAAAAACATGACATTGAGTTTTCTGGGTGGTAACAGTTCAGGGCAAGTGGATGTTTACGGTGTCACTGAAGACCAGGACAACATCAGTAGCGGACTCACCTGGAAAAGTGCTCCCGGCGTTACAAACGACCAACCCATTGGTTATCCGGTTGCTCTGGATGAGGCCGACCTAACCGGCAAACTCCTGAGCTTTACATCTCCCAAAAGAGATGAAACGAAATCGATCGGAAGTGCCGCTCTGGATGACTTCCTCAACAGCGATACGGACGGCACCGTCACACTCCTGCTTGCCCCGGCAAAAAAAGGCACTAATGCCCTGATGAAATCAAGCATGTATTCAAACGGCGGAGTGATTCTCGAAGGTGAAATCTATCCCCTCCCGATAGTGGCGCACTGGCCGATGGATGAAGGTGCCGGTACGGTAGTCGCCGACGTCATGGGCGACAATGACGGCGAAATTATTGGGAATGTATCTTGGATCGACGACGGCGCACTGGGTGGTGCTGTAGCCTTGGACGTTAATGATCCCAATGCCGCCATCTTCGTCCCAAACTCGGCGGAACTGGATTTCGGCGATGTCGATTTTACGATCTCGATGTGGGTCCGCTATCCAGCGGTTCCCGGGACGGGTCAACATGAATTAATGACTAAAGGGACAACCGGCGCCCCAGGCACTGGAAAACGCTATACGATTTTCCACAAGGGCGATAGAATGCGTTTTGAGATCGACAATGACATTAGCAAGTCGAGCCTTAGTCTCTCTGACGCAAACTTCATTTCCGGGGAATGGGTCCACCTTGTGGCGATACGCGATTCCGTCAATGATGAGTTGCTGATGTATGCCGATGGCGTGCTGCTGGGCACTGCGCAAGACACCTCGGACGACATTTCCAGCGGTGAAGATATGTATATCGGGAACTCACCGCCGATCTATGGGAATAACGTTTCACCGGCCGACATCGACGATGTGCGTATTTTTAGCGCTGCGTTAACCCCGTACCAGATCAGCGAGATTTATCTTGTAGCGCACTGGCCGATGGATGAAGGTGCCGGCACAGTAGTCGCCGACGTCATTGGCGGCAATGACGGCGAAATTGTCGGTAATGTGTCCTGGATCGACGGTGCACTGGGTGGCGCAGTAACCTTTGACGTTGGTGACCCCAATGCCACTATCGCCATCCCTCACTCGGCAGAACTGGATTTTGGCGATGACGATTTTTCGATCTCGTTGCTGATCCGTTATCCGATCGTTCCGGGTACAGATGAACACCAATTGATTATGAAGGGTTCATTTGGTTCTCCAGATTCTGGTAGCCGCTATACGCTATTCCATAAAGGCACTGCTATGCGTTTCGAGATCGACAATGGACCAGCAAATGTCAAGTCGAGCCTTTCGCTTAGTGACGCTGCGTTCATAACAGGAGAGTGGGTTAATATCGTGGTGATCCGCGACTCTGTTAACGATCTATTGTTGATGTACGCCGATGGTGTATTGCAGGGCACTGCTACTGATAGTTCCGGCGACATTTCCAGCGGTGAAGATATGCGTATCGGGAACACGACCATAGGCAATGGTAGGACTTGTGAGGCCGATATTGACGATGTGCGCATCTACGCAAAGGCGTTGAGCGAGGAAGAGGTTGGAATTATCGATCAACGTCCGACCGCAGCGATGATTGTCAATGATGTCAACCTCCCGGCCGGCTTTGATATGGCACAGAAAGTCCGGCTTGGGATGTTGGGTTATAAGGTCTCGGTCGCAACAGGCGCCGACGTTTCAGACGGCGTATTCACAGCCGCTGATGCGGAAACGTTCGATGTGCTTGTCGTCTCCGAGACGATCGGATCCAGTCAGGCCAATAACCTTATTGGTGCCAATGTTCCAATGATGCACCAGGAGAGCTATGGATGGAGCAGGCATTTCTTTACCCTGGGTTTGAGTAAAACATGGCTGAACGATCCCAACGGCGAGGTGAATATTGTCAATGATGCCCACCCGATCATTGCGAATGCCGGACTGTCCGCTGGGCCGGTGACGTTCTACACCGATCCGACCGTTGCATGGACTACCGATTCGGTAGATTCACTCGTTGTAGGTGCTGAGAACCTCGCCCAGATAGCCAACGCCGATGGCGTCCCCTACACGATCATCTTCACAATCGAGGCGGGCACGGAGCTGGCCGATGCATCACTGGCCGCCAACCGGGTATGTGGTTTCTCACTGCCGGGTACGGGTCCGTTTGCCGCCGATGTTATGACGGACGAGGCATGGGCAATGTTTGACGCTGCAATCGCATGGCTTGATCAGTAGTAGATTGAGATTAAGGGATTTCTTTGTCCCGATGTTATAAAGGCAATTCGGGGCCTGTGCCGTAATGGCACAGGCCCTTTTTTTGTTCCCGGCGAGTTATACCAACGGTCACAAAAAAATGCGCGCTCTAAAAATTTAACTTGCGCGATTTTAGGTAATATAGATAATGCACTATAATGTTATTTATTATCACAAGGAGTGCATTATGAA
>Ga0272441_10014246_pt1 | contig 11319 bp, 5 predicted proteins | sample SSMProp6N_FD_193582 | JGI IMG/M metagenome (GOLD analysis project Ga0272441, IMG submission 193582) | Marine sediment archaeal communities from Little Sippewissett salt marsh, Falmouth, MA, United States - SSM-Prop-6N | ecosystem: Environmental > Aquatic > Marine > Wetlands > Sediment ... | reverse complement strand
CAAGACAGATAATCCCAGTTCAACAATTTAACATTTCAACACTTCAACAAATTCTAAAATCTTAAATCGTTAACCTTCAACCGAGAATCGAGAGTTTGCTGTAGGCAAGCGAGTGATTCGAGCTCGCCGTAAGGCAATCTTCATTCATGCCCTTCTTCCTTTTTTTCTTCAATGATAAGTACAACTCCTTTCCCCGGTTCTATGGGTATCCTTTCCCAGGGGCTGTAAACTTTTTCTTCCTGGAAATCCCTGATATAAGGAGCCCGGTAAACGGACTCGTTCCTGTTAATAGATATACTGTGCCAGTCAACATTCAGCCACAGCTCTTTCTTCTCATCGTACCAGTTAGCGATAGCCACCATTAACTTATCTGCTTTTTTATATACTGTAACCGGTGCGTTACTGTATCCTGTTTTAACAGGACAATGTTCTGACCAGTATCCAATGAATTCAGACTCTTCTATACCGAATTCATCAAACAATTCCCAGATATTCCTCGGATCACCTGACCAGGGTGCCCGTGATGTCATGCCATAAAGAAGCCCTTTGTACTGGTTCCCTCCATCCTGTAGCATCTCGCCCATAAGGCCGAAAGGTATTCCCGACATTTCCACCAGCCAGAAATCAGGTGGCAACGACGGGTCGAAGTACTCGCCAAACCATAACCTGTCAACATACGGGAAATGTTCCATATAAAGATTGGCACTGTTGGTATAACCATCGCGCACATTATACTGGTTAGCTGAATGCAGGTCTATCAATGCACTATCCCTGTTCCTGTCAAGTACCTTTCTGAGACGTTTCATTGTTGTCCGGTCAAAGGCAATGTCATCAAGATACAATCCATCAATCTCCATTTTCTTTGCCAGCCAGTTAACTCCTTCAATATAATAATTATGCCATCGCGACATCCCCGCATTTATGATGGCTGCGTCCCTGTATTCTGGTACAAACCAGGCGGCAATATAATCCTCAACGAGGTGTTCCTGAAGCCAGTTGAATCCACCGCCCGATCCCGGGCTGAAAATCTCATTATTCAGGCTCGTAATGGCAAATAATTCAGGTGCTCTGTTCGACAGTTCTCTAATGGTATTGTAAATTTTAACCCTCATTCCCAATGAATGTGCCGTATCAATATATTTCTTCATTTCTTCCTGTTCAAGGAAGGGGTAATTGATCCATGGATTAATTTCCGTGGCGTGATGTACATTAATAACATTTGCACCATAATCCTGTATGCTGTCCAAATCCTCATAACGGTGGTAAAACCTTGTATTCCATTGCCGGCCGGGCTGGATCAGCTTGAATGGAGTAAAAAGGAAATTAATTGTAAATACAAGCTCATCACCTTCCTTAAGGCTCCGGCTTCCAGTATAACAATTTATATCTGCTGTATATTCATTTGTGCTTATATTGATCCCCCCCTTGCCTTCGTTATACCATGCTTCAGGCATTATCAGCGGTTTTTCTGTGTAGAAATTGGTATTCAACGGTCTTTCATAATGATCATCACGAAGGGTAAACTGGAGACCGCCATTCACGTTTCCTATCCAGGCCCCCTCCTGATGTTTCATCTTATCCCATTTCCAGCTTATGTAATAAGGCCTTTGTCCACCTCGCAAGCCCAGGCCCATAAAGTAATTTGCAAATTTCTTTCTTATTCGCATAGATAGTCTGATATCAGAAAGATCGATATCCCGCACAGCCTTCATGTTTATGCATATGGTTGAAAAGCCATCAAATTCAAGAGAGCCCTCTGTCTGCATTTCAATATCTGAACTTATGCATGATGTTTTCCATGTGTATTTCCCCGAACCTGATCTTTCAAAAACTGGTTCATCATTCACAAAAAATATTTTCAACCCGTTAGACTTGTAAAACTCCATTTTGATAGGCGCAGCGAGCACGCTTTCAGGTTCGTTTTCAAAGTCTGTATTGGAATGATTAAAAAAAGTCAGGTACCTTGAAGGAAGACCACAGGAACCAATATCGATCTGCCTGCCATATATCTTAAGTGATTTTTGCTCCTTTTCAACAGGTTTAAAGGGTTTGGTAATTTCATCATCAAAAGCAATACCTGAATTCAGCCACCTGAGTCTGGTCAGTAGATATGGGTTATCATCACCGTGGTTTTCTATTGTTTCGTTAACAATCTTGATTTCTATCTTGAGTGTTTCCGGTTCATGATCTTCCGGGTTGATTATCATCTCACCTCTTAATTTCTTCCTATTTATATCTTCCGGAACCATAAATCCGAACCACAGAGGCTGAACTTTACCTTCACTTATACTTACTTCCTTGTGAAATGGCTTGCCATCCCAGTTAATGCCACCTGTATTAAATGATGATATGCTATCGTGATGGACGGCAATATAATTACCTCCAGCTGTAAGGTCGGATAAAGTGATATCTATATCATCGATGTCGTTACGGATACAGTAAAGACCTACCTGGAAAGTATAATATTCACCTTTCCTGGCTTCTCCCTGAAATATATTAGAAGGTCCGGTCTCGGTCCATCTGCGTGGGAGGTAGTCATACATTCGTATTGAATGGTGTCGGTCTTCGGGGAAGAGAAGGTATTCTTTATCGGGGAATTTCTCAAGCATATTGCTAACCTCTTTCCCGGTAGCAATAATTTCCATCGGATAGAATGAATTAAATTCATTTCTGGACTGTACAGCTGATACTTTAGCTTCCGGCAGGGAATTAACAGATTCCTGGTCTCTCAGGTTATGTAATTCAATCCATGCATTATCAGCGGTTTGTACGGGTGAAGGGTACCTGACCGTTGGATAATTACTTCGACCTTCCATCCTACCCGGGAGGTAATAAAGGAAATATTTGCCAGCACCGTTCACAGGTTGAAATACAAATTGTCCTTTTTCATTATTTGATGATACACAGAATACATTCGTTACTACCTGATCCAGATCCTTACTGATAAGAATAACTGCTTTATTCCATGGCTCCCTATCTCTTCTGCGCCAGGGGACCTCTATAAATACAGCATCGGCATCAAATCTGTTTTCTATTACCACCCTGTGATAGCCGAGTGTATCCACCTTCCATTTCCCCGTATTATATTCGATCTCTTTCTTCCCGGAAGTGCATCCGACAATTAATAGCATTATTACCCAAACCGGCAATAACTTCGATAAACAGAGTTTATGCCTGGAGTACATTAACATTTTCGTCTTTACTTGATATTTTGATCAGAATTAGCCAGTTCAATAACCGAGAGTAGCATAAGCTGAGCCATATCTTCCATTATCTCTGGCGTTATAGTGTCAATATTATCCCAGGGAATATGGTAGTATGACTGTGCCCCAAAAGTTGAGAAACTCAAGGATGGTACTCCTGCACTTAGAAATATAGCTGCATCAAGTCGTGGGCGTCCCAGATTTGAGAATGAATTAGATCTGATTATACGGTGTATATATTTATTGTTAAGTTCTTCAAATGGACCGCAGAGCAGGGGGAAATCCTTCCCTGCTGTAATGTTTATCCTATTTCCTACACCTACACCATCCATGTTAAGCAACACTGTTTTTTCAAGTGGCATTACAGGATTTTCTATATATGTCCTCGATCCAACCAGAGCCTGCTCTTCTGCCCCGAAGGCCAGGAACATGACTGTTCTCTTAAGCTTAATATCAAAATCATTCAGGGCTTTGGCCACAGCCATCATTACGGCAACTGCGGAGGCATTGTCATTTGCACCGGGAATAATTTCGTAACATTTTCCCAGGTGATCAAGGTGAGCCCCTATTATGATAGCCTCATTGCTTAGTTCCGGATCTGTACCTCTTTTTATACCAATAATATTCGCTCCCTTACCATCAGGGTAGTGGGTCGTGCTCATTTTAATGGTAACTGTTTTGCCGGTTTCGAAAGATGAAGGTTTGAGATTGCTCTTAATAGAGCCTACTGTTTCAGGATGATTTTTCCCCGTGCCGCTGAATATATCCTTTACTACAGAATCCCCGACATGTACATAGATAAAATTCTCATCATATGCATTATTTGGATTTCCAATAGGGCCATAGTTATATATCATACCTGCTGCTCCGTGTTTTACTGCATTCTGCAATTTATACTGGTGAAATGAGTATTCACGCCATGGGTTGAATTTCTCAGCACCTGCAGCCGGTGCAACCGGAGATTCCCTCTCTATAAGTATTATTTTATCTTTAACATTAATATCTTTATAGTCATCGTAATCAAGTTCGGGGGCAGTAATACCGTAACCTGCATATACCACCTCGGCACTTACTGTTCCATTACCCGATGTTGATCCCGGCATGTACTCTGTAATATATTCATAATGCTTATGTACTGATCCCTTCTTTCCTGCAGTTAATTCAAGAGACACTCCGCATTCTGGATGTATGACCGTATAGGGGATTTTAAAATACTGATACCATGTACTATTGTCACCCGCCGGTTCAAGCCCGCATTCTTCAAAGAACGAAGCCAGCCAACGGGCACATTCCATGTATTCATCTGTTCCGGTAAGGCGTCCTTCAAAACGGTCATCGCATAACAGACCTACATAACCCAGCAGATCATGGCTGGAAATAGAGTGCATGGCAGTAATTATCCTGGCATCATATGTGTCCTGGCAAAAGGTTGCCGGTAATAGGAATAATGAAAATAGAAAAGCAGATAGGAATTTCATACGATCGGTTTTAGGTTAAATATTAACCCAAAGATACAAAATAACGTAGAGACGTAGCATGCTATGTCTCTACGGTTAAATAATAAAAATCAAAATTTTTGAAATAAATCTAGTACTCAAGAAGATCGGCTACCTGTTTTTCCAGTTTTGAGAATTCTGATTCTGTATAACCAATGGTCTGAATTGCAATTTTACCATCCCTGCCTATAATTACATTCCTGGGTATAGACTCGGTTGCATACATACTGAATATTTTACGCCCTTCATCAGGTGCAAAAGGCAGCTTCAGTCCTGAACTGCTGGCGTATTCTGTCATTTCATCCATTGTGTGTTCACGGCCAAGGACCACAAGTATAAAATCAGAGTTATCCTTATACTTTTCCATAATGTTTTTTTCGAGTACAGGCAGTTCTCTCTTACATGGAGGGCACCAGGTAGCGAAGAAATTAATCCAGATAACTTTGCCTTTCATAGCCTGGGTATCAATGACGGTTCCATCAACTGTAGTGCAAGTGAATGCCGGGGCTTCCTGTCCAACCTTGGTAAGTGTGCTTTCACCATCCTGCGCATTCAGGCCGGTCATTATTATCAATAGTGTGCTTATGCTTAGTATAATCTTTTTCATTTATATTCCTGAATTATAATTTTTGCAATAATAGGAAATTTCAGGATTTGATTTTCGAAAAGAGATAAATGTCATATTTGAACGTTGATAAAGTTGATAAAGTTGATGAAGTTGATGAAGTTTGATGTAACTTTATTGGAGATTAATTTGAAATGTAATGAAAAAAAGAAATTTACTTCTGATTGTTTTAATCATTATGGTATTTTGCTTTTCCTGCAAACAGGAAAAAGCTGACCTGATATTATTTAATGCTGAAGTATATACCATGGATACGTTAAATCCATGGGCATCAACGGTAATCATAACTGATAATATTATTTCGGCAGTGCTGGACAGAGGAGTCTCTTATAAGAAATGGATAGGGGAGGATACCAGGGTAATCGACCTTGAGAATGCTTTTATGGTACCGGGTTTTATAGATGGACATGTTCATTTCAACAGAGCCGGTTCGCTTATTAATGATGCCAACCTTATGACGGTAAGCGATGATGAAGGGTTGATAAAAGAAATTAAACGAGTGGTCGGAATAGTAGGAGAGGGTGAATGGATAACAGGAGGATTATGGGGAGCATATGAAGAATGGGCACTGGGTGCAAAGGATGCCTCGGGTAAGAAAACAGATAGGTGGAAGCCCGATAGAAGTACCATTGATCCTTATACGGCAAATACTCCTTGCCTCCTGAATAATTTTGATTATTCCATGTTCCTGGCAAACAGTTCAGCACTTGAAGCAGCTGGGCTTACCGGGAAAATATTACCGGGAATGGAGATAAAGGATGGCAGGGTAACCGGACTTATATACAGGGATTCAGAGGCCATACCAATGATAAGGCAGGCTATAGAACCGAAATCAGAAGAGAGGTTATTAAATGAAAACAGGGCAGCCCTGAAAGCCCTCAGGGAAGCAGGGATTGTTGAAGTACATGATATAGCTGTACCTGATCAGACAAAAAGGTTCTATGAGTTGCAGAGAAAGGGTGAACTAACATGCAGGGTCTGGCTCAGACCTGACCTTTCAAGGGTTAATGAGCTGGTGGATAATGGTTATAAAATGGGAATGCATCCTTTTACAGGTGAGAATGATGAATTTCTAAGGTATGGAGCCTTAAAGGGTTATATTGATGGTATAATGGGTACTCACGGTGCCCTGTTCTTTGATCCATATGACGATCAGCCGGATAATTACGGTCATTACCGAAGGCATACAAGCGATGATCCCGAACTGCTCGTACCCAATATGGATAAGATGTATAGTATGATAAAAACAGGCTACGATGCAGGCTTTGTCTCAAATGTACACGCAATAGGAACAAAGGGGGTATCCTTAATGCTCGATACTTACGAGCGATTAATGAATGAAACAGGATCAAAGCTGGATGGATTCAGGGTTATACATGCACAGGTCGTGCGTCCTGAGGATTTTCCCCGTTTTAAGCAATTGAATGTCATAGCCGAAGTTAATCCCTATCACCTTTCAGATGATATGCGCTGGATGGAAGAAAGAATAGGGTATGAGAGATGCAGGGGGGCATATGCCTTTAAATCCCTTCTTGATAATGGCGCTGTACTTTCTTTTGGCTCAGACTGGCCGGGAACATCTGCAGCTGAATACCTTATGCATCCCAGGAATCTTATTCATGCTGCCGTTAACCGTACCACACTGAAGCATGAACCGGAAGAAGGATGGTTCCCGGAGCAGAAGATAAGCGTTCATGAGGCTTTAAAAGCCTACACGGTTAATAATGCATATGCAGCATTTGAAGATGATATAAGGGGAATGATAAAAGAAGGAATGCTTGCTGATATATCAGTCTGTGACCTAAATCTTATAAACTGTGACCCGGAGGATATACTGAAGATGAATATTTATATGACAATTGTCGACGGGAAGATTGTTTATGAGCGGAACACGACAAAAGACTAAGGACTAATGACTAAGGACTAAGGACTATAGGTTAAAGGCTTATAGATTGTATAAAAATAAGCGACGAAAAAAGGTCCTCAATCAATGAGGACCTTTCTTAATTCATTCGTGTTAATTCTCAATAAACAGCGCTTATTAGTATTAGTCTTTCTTCGAGCTCACACGTTCAAGGAATCGTAGTATAGTGAATATAAATGTTGCTGCAAGCAAGCTGCATACAATAAATATAAGCCATAACTGCCAGAGGTCAAGTTTGCCCCAGAAGAAGCTTCCTACGAAGAGCAGTTTATTACCAACCGCCGTTGCCAGCAACCATCCGCCCTGCATTACACCCTGGAACCTGCTTGGTGCAACCTTCGATACAAAGGATAACCCCATCGGGCTCAGGAAAAGCTCGGCTATGGTAAGGATGAGATAAGAGGATATTAACCAGTAAGGCATAACACGGGATGAATCTGGTACGGGCCTGAACTTAATATTGCCTGCTTCATCAACGAATTGTAGCTCATGCGGTGAAACGAGGTTAAGAGAGCCAATGAGAAGAACAATGAATGCAACCGCAGCTATTATCATGCCTATACCAATCTTTTTTGGTGTTGAGGGTTCTTTCTTCCTTTTATTAAGCCATGCAAAGAATGATACCACGACAAAAGTAAGGGTTACTATAAAAAGAGGATTGAATGATTGGAATACTTCAGGTGCGATAGGATTACCTTGTGGTTCAGCTCTCCTGAATAATAAAGTTGCTGCTGTACCTCCTGCAACAAGCAGTGCAGCTCCAATAAGCCTTGTATTGAGATTTTTCTTCCTCCCAAGTAACAGTACAAGTCCGGCAATTAAAGCTATTACGGATAAAATGTTTTCAAGAGTAAAAAACATGTAGGTAAAGTTATCCACTGTCTTAACAGTATAGTCCCTGGCAAAGAAAGTAAGAGTAAGTCCGTTCTGGTGGAACGACATCCAGAAAAATACAACCACAAAGAACACCAGGAGCAATGCCACAACTTTTTGAATTTCCTCCTTCCTCGATATCATGGCTATCCATGTGACGAACGCTATGAACAAACCTATGGCCATCCCTGTTGCCCAGTCTTTAAAAAGGCTTATCAGGAATGCTGCTATACCACCGGCAATGAGCGCAACTGGAATAGCAAGTGGTTTTTCAGTGATTGTAATGGTTGTTTCTCCTTCAACATATTGTTTCTTGGGAATATGTTTGTTGAAGATAATATATGCCAGTAATGAAACAATCATGGCTAATGCAGCGACACCGAAAGCGTAATTATAACCAACTGAAAAGCTGTTAAGGTAATCACTGGCAAATGCTGAAAGATCAGTTACCGGTCCGCTCAGGTTCACTTCACTGGCCAGTTTCTGGAAAGCATCGACATCAGCCAGAGTACCGTCCTGGAATTGATGGCACAGTGCCGGCAGACTACCGTCATGAAGGAAACCATTTACTTTGAGCCACCAGTTACGGACACCTGTGGCCGCAAAGGGGGCAAAGAATGCACCTATATTGATACCCATATAAAAGATCAGATAGGCATTATCCCTTACTGCATCATATTTCGGATTATCATACATCTGACCGACCACAGCTTGAAGGTTTCCTTTGAATAAGCCGTTACCAAAGGCAATGGTGAAAAGACCTGCAATAGTAATTGGAAGGGCTATACCCGGAATAGTCATTACAGCGTAACCCCCGAACATTATTACCTGTCCGATAAGTATCACAGTTTTATACTTTCTCGTGGCATCTGCCAGTATACCTCCGATCAGCGCGAGGGCATAAATGGCAAAATAAAACCAGCTGTAAATGTCACCGGCCTTATCCTCATTGAGCCCGAATTTAGCCTGCAGGAATAATACCAGTATGGCCATCATGGTATAGAATCCAAACCGTTCGCCCATATTGGTAAAGAAGGCGACAAGTAAACCTTTAGGATGATTCTTAAGCATTGTGTACTCTTTTTAGTTTTCTAATTAAGGTTCGAAGTTGAGAATGCCACAAATATAATTTTTTTTTTTATATGGAATACCCTCCTTCGCTAAAGCTTCGGAGGACAAAGTTGGAATAATGGAATAATGGAATATTGGATTATGGTAATTTGCTTCGCTATGCTCAGTGTAATTTTTTCTTATTGCTTATAAAGAGCTTCCTCTTCCCTCCTCAGCCTTCTTTGCCCTTCGAAGCTTCAGCGAAGAAGGGAGCCTTAGCCTTAGAAATAACTATTGAAAGTATTTATCTATTAATTCTTTAAACCTGGCATCATAGCGCAATTCGTCAAGGCTGGGATCCAGTTTCAACCAGGTGAGGTCGCGGTAACCATTTTGCAATAAACTATCTAAAATATCTATAGCTTCCGGTATTTTTCCCTGTAAACAATAAACTTCTGCATAATCCACACTGGGAGTTGAATCAATTTCAAGGGCTTTGTGCAACATTTGCTCTGACGAGTTAATGTTACCTGTTTTTGCCTTTACCTTGGCAATGGCAAGATACGTAGAAGGAATGTCTGGAAATTGTTCCATCCAAACCTGGGTAGCAATATCTTCGAACTGGCGAAAATACAGTTCCGCATTCAACTGGTCTTCCATTTTCAGATAGTTGATGCCAAGGTAATAATACGTCCAGTTATCAAACTGTCTTATTTCGATCATCCTTTCAAGTATCCTTATTGCTTCTTTATACTTTCCCTGCATATGATATGTAAGTGCCAGCCGGTACATATTTTCCATAAAATAGGGATTAAGTTCACGTGCCCTTTGAAAAGCCCTCTCAGCTTCGGGAATGCTGTCTAACCATATATACGATGATCCCAGGTAAAAATATCCCCAGGCATTCATTGGGTTATCTGAGATCATCTTTTTTGACCATATCAGTGCTGAATCGGCCTGGCCTAATTTCACAAGATAAATCCAGTTTATGCCTGCATAGGATAAAACATAAACAGGATCAATACGTACTACTGCTTTGTATTCTGTGAGGGCTTCATTGTATAAACCAGAAACCTGGTAATACCATGCCAGGTTATGATGGTGTGCTGGATCATCCGGGTATAACCGGGTTAGTTTTCTTAAGTATTCTATACCTCTGGGTATATTATTTTCTACATTTACGGCGTGTGCAGCAAGGACGCCATATTTTTCACCTTCAGTAAGGTTGTCAACATGACCGACTGCCTGATCCAGCAATTCTTTACCTCTATCCGGATCAATATTTTTATCTATAAGTAAATTACCCAGTGACGCTTTTGCAGCTATAAACCCGGTATCGATCCTCAAAGAGTTAGCATAATATTCTTTAGCATCTGCAAAATTGCCAAACCAGTGGTTCTCAATACCCAGTGAGTACTGCTTGAGTGCTTCCAGTGACGATGTTGTTACTTTTGAAAGTGGTTTATCCTGTGCGGCAATCTGATACCTTGATTCACCCAGGGTCTTTCTGACTTTTCTGCTCAGACGGTCTAATTCTGACAGGATATTTTGTTTGTTATCACTCTCGAGGACCACTGATTGGAGAAGATTGCCGGATTTTGTTTCCATTATCTTCGCCGAAATAACATATTCATCGCCGACTTCACTTATTCCTGGAACGATATATGTACTTATGCCTTCCCTGGAGGCTATTTCCCGGCCTGATCTTTCATCAATATAAGTCATGTCTTCGACTTCCATCATTGCCATTGTTTCAAGCATCCTGTTCCTGGGAAATACATTTATATAGTGGGATTGATTAATTGTTAGAGAAAATGCGGTATAGAGAGATTTGTCGAAAACAGTATTATCAGTAAGATTCTCAAAGTCAGTTATTAAAATCCAGTCCCTCTTGGAAAATGGCATGGTACTTCCGCTGGAGAAGAAGAAAAGTATCACTGCTGCAATAATGATAGCAGCCGAACTGAGGCTGTATATTTTCTCTTTCTTCTTATACTTGTTTATCTTATCCGCGTACAGTTTATTAGCCTGTAACATTAAATCGTCGTCTTTATCGACAACAGTCATTTGCCCTTCTGTAATCCCGATATGTTCCCGCAATATTTCTTCAGAATCCACCTGACCGGGAGGAGGGGTTTTAATTATTCC
>Ga0272441_10014245_pt1 | contig 11319 bp, 9 predicted proteins | sample SSMProp6N_FD_193582 | JGI IMG/M metagenome (GOLD analysis project Ga0272441, IMG submission 193582) | Marine sediment archaeal communities from Little Sippewissett salt marsh, Falmouth, MA, United States - SSM-Prop-6N | ecosystem: Environmental > Aquatic > Marine > Wetlands > Sediment ... | reverse complement strand
ATTCCATTATTGCCTTAAATTGTTATCGATGGCCAGAAACGAAGGGGAGGGCTCCGCTTTCATCCTCGGCCTAAAGACCGGGGACTTCCCGCTCTGCCCTCTCCCCACCCGCAAGTTAAATCTGCACTCGAAGGGAAGGGATTTGTTTCCATGACAGTCAGCAATGTGGCTGTTAGAGGTGAGATGAAAAGCATAAAGCTGCGATTCCGCCCTCATCCTAAAAATGTAGGTCTTCTCCCCAAGGTGAAGATAGAGTTAATCGTATGTGATGATGAAGTCGACTTTTTGATCGATGTTATTTCTGCAGCCTTGAGAACGGGCTGTTTTGGGGACGGCAGGATCTTCGTGACACCGGTAATCAGATCCATCAAGATCAGGTCTGGCGAAGATATAACTCAATTTTCTTTAATTGATGAAGTGATCGGCTAGCTACCGAGATCGAACTTGTTGCCGAGATTGAAGCTGCATCGCGATTCTTATCTTAATCGATGGCCAATGGCGCGCTTTTGAGATATAGTGTTTAACGATACGAATAGTCCATATATAAAAATCTTGTGATATTTATGTGTGGCTAAAATGCATCAGAACATACTCTTTTAATAAGAATATATTCACCTCGTCTAATTTGTTCTCGACTATTGTTTTGCCCTCAGATGGCCTCGATCGACCCGAGCATGTTTCGCGTCAGGAAATATGCGGCAACGGTCACAGTGGCGCCAACGGCCCCTCCCAGAAAAAAGACCGTTTCCGTCGAGAAGTGGTCCATGACGAGCCCGCCTGCCAGAGGTGCTGTAATCATCCCAAAGCTCATCGCAGTGTTGTATGCGCCCATCGAGGTCCCCATCCCGATAGTCTTTCCAAGCTTCACCGTAAGAGACATGACTGCTGGCATCAGTATCGCACTTCCAAGCCCGTTTACGCAGGCGATTAGGAAGAGTTCAGAAAAAGATTGGCTGAAAGGAATTGCGGCAAGGCTAACTGCGGCCAAAAGGGATCCTGCCAATATCATTCGAATCGCATGTCCTCTATCCGCCATCCTTCCGAAAGGAATCTGAAAGAGCGCCATAAGGAAGATGGAGACCGTGAGGATAAGGCCTACCTTGGCAGGAACTATTCCAATCTGGGCGGCAAAGAGCGGCATGAAAACCAGAATCACGCCACGAACCACAGCGTTCAAGGCGGTAAAGGCGAGAACGTCCAGAACTACTGGCTGGGTGAACGCGTGCCGAAGTGAAACCCTCTCCTTCCCTTGTGACTGGGCGGATTTTTCGGTCTCTGGAAGAAGTGCGGCGACGAAAAGGAATGCAATAGTCGAAAGTCCTGCCATCATGTAGAATGCCGACGAAAGCCCAAAGGTGTCGTTCAATATCCCGCCAAGGAAGGGGCCAGATCCCAGCCCTACGAAGAACGAGATCTGGAACTTCGCCATGTAGCTTCCTTCTTCGCCCTTCTTTGAAAGGTCCCCGATATATGCCATCGCGATCGGAACCACCATCGCTGATGCGATCCCATGCAAAAACCGAACGGCAGTGAGGACATAAACGCTATCTGCTGCAACGTAACCCAATGAGAGTGCAGCATATGCAAGAAGGCCTGCCACGATGAACTTCTTTCGTCCCGACCTATCGGAAATCCTTCCGACAATCGGCATGAATATCGCCCGCGCAGCCGCAAACCCCGAGAAGATCATCCCAACCCAAAATCCCGTGGCACCAAGGTTATCAGCATAAACGGGCAGGAGCGGGCTCACTATCCCAAGGCCGAGCATAGTTGCAAATACTGAGATGAACAACACGTTAAACTGCCTTTTTTCTACATCCATAATTGACAATCCGGGGTAATCTATGGGCGATGGGCGATGGTGTATGATGCGACGTGGGATGCGGGCATATTGTGGTATATGAGTGTGGTTATGTACGCGAGGGGACGGTCATCTATTATAAAATGTGAATTTTAGCGGTTACTTTGTTGACCTAGACAAAAAAACTACCCTACACCAGAAATGATCACATCCAGAATACTCGATTTTTGGATTATAGTGCTTGACGGTAAACACCGTCATGGCGTGAGCTGATTAGTGCCATCCGATTTGTTCTCGACTATCTGACGTTTAATCCTGCAAATCATCTCTCGCTTGCTTCGCGCGCCCTCGATTCCCGCGCCTTTTCCTCGCTTCTCGCCTTCGTCTCTTTGTCCATTATCTCGATCAACTCGTCCATGGTGAAAGGTTCCACCAGATCTATCAGCTTTCGGGCCTTTGCACATTCTTCCCTCATCGAGACGAAACGACGGCGTAGGCGCTCTACCTCGCCGCTCCTTTCAGCATCCTCCAAGATGCTTTCGGCTTCATCGATGGCGACGAGGTGGATATGCATTATCTGTTTGATCTTTTCGTTCTCGGCTTTGAAGGCCTCGTCTATGTTCTGCATGGCGACGTAGTAGTTTCTCTTATCGCCTGGCTTTCTCACCCTCCGAACGACCCCTTGATCCTCCAGGAAAGTCATATTGGTGCTTACGGTGGACTTGCTGTAACCAGTCACCTCCACCAGCTCGTCCATGGACATGGGGCCATCTGCCAGTATCAACGCCCCTCGGAGTGCACCAGCAGCGTCGCTCATCCCCCACATCTTCGCCACCTGCACGCCGGAATCTACTATGCACCTTTTGGCGGCCTCCTCAGGAGACATATATTCGTGGGTCATCAATTGGTGAATCGGCCACAAAGTTTAAGTACATTTCGTACGATCCGAACTTACAGTAAATTCCGAACGATGCGAAAGGAACTCAGACTGTAACAAGAAAAATCTGGCGAGGTGACGATCACGAGCAAAGGAGAGTGGCTTGGCACTTGGATCGAAGGAAACCCGATAATAATCTTGACTTTAGCTGCACTTCTCACGGTGGCATCGATCCACTACGCCCAGAATATCACGATGGAGACGGAGACAGAGACCCTCGTCGACGAGAACTCCAGGCTCTACGTGGAGTTTGACCACCTCTTCCAGGACAAGTTCGGGACTGAATCTATCGTGGTCCTGGTGGAGGGTGACGCGGTAACGAAGCCCGAGTCCCTAAAGGCAATGGGCCGCTTAACCCGCCAGATGGAGACGGTGGAAAACGTCCTTGGAACCATCAGTATTGCAGAGATGGTAATGGACACTGAGGCTCAAAAGACGGGCGTTCGGAAAATTCCCGACTCTCAAGCAAGGATTGACGAGATTCTAGAAGAGCTTGAGATGACGAATCCTGCCATGCTCCACGCCCTCCTCCCTGATCAGGGACATACCCTGATATCCATCGAGCTTCCGACCTCCTTACCTCAAGAGAGCATGAAGGCAGTTCTTCCGGAAACTTATTCTGCCGTGGAGATGGCAGAATTTCCTGCAGGTGCCGACACCATCGTAACCGGAGAAATCGCCCTCAGAAACGATATCGAATGGGAGATGAATTCCTCCATGGGAACGCTTCTCATGATTTCAGGCCTCTTGATGGTGGTGGCCCTATTCCTCGTTTTCAGACACGTTCACTTCCCCCTTCTGCCGCTTCCAGTCGTCTTTCTGGGGATAATCTGGACCTTCGGGATGATGGGATTTTTAGAGGTGCCTTTGACGATGGTTTCCATGGCGGCATTTCCGATACTCATCGGCCTTGGGATAGATTACGCGATCCAGTTTCAGAACCGAATCGAAGAGGAGTTTCAACGAGGCGAATCGATAGCCACGGCGGCGATAGATACCGTGACCCACACAGCACCCGCGGTCCTGATCGCCCTCGTCATAACTGGAGCGGGCTTCTTCTCCCTTTTTTCGTCTTCCGTCCCCATGATCAAAGACTTTGGACTCCTCTGCTTGATCGGCATAATCATGTGCTACATCTCTTCTCTCTTTGTGGGGGTTACAATACTCTACCAGATCGAGAGGGGACGAAACAACAGGAACGACCAAAACGGCAATGGGGGGACTGACAAAAAGTCTCCGATCGGCCCATTGATCGTGAAGTCGGCGGCCTTCGTCGTTCACAGGTGGCAGGTCGTGTTGGTGGTAGCAGTCGTCCTTTCTGGTATGGGCCTATATGCCGACACGAAAGTTCCGATAGAGACTGATTTCAAAGAGTTCATACCTCAGGACCTTACGCCACTCATTCAGTTCCGCCACCTTCACAACGTATTCGGCGGCGAAGATCAGCTAAATATCATAGTTCAGGGGGACGTGACCGATCCAGAGACTCTGAAATGGATGGACGAGTTTGGATCTTACGTATCAGAGTCAAGGGATAAAGTATACGGAGCAACAAGCCTTGCCACCCTCGTCAAGAGCTACAACGGCGGGACCATACCCAAAGACAATTCTGGGGTAGTGGCAGTGCTCGACCGCATACCTGAAGAAGTCAAGTATCAATACATAGACGGTCATGACACCGCCCAGATCATTCTCGAAATCGGCGAAGCCTTCGAGAACCTCGGCCAGGTGGGGATCGAGCGGCTTCAAAACGAGGTCGACAAGGACTTGATATGGTTTGAGCCGCCACCAGGTGTCTCTGTGACTCTGACCGGAGAGATGACGGTGATGAACTCAGTGATTGGAGCCCTCACCACTGGCAGAATGCGGATGACACTTCTGGGCTTGGTCTTGATATTCTTCATACTCCTATTGATTTATAGAGACCTGGTCAAGGCGATCTTGCCGGTTCTTCCGATGTTCATTGTCATAGGTTGGATGGGCGGGATAATGTACGTCACCGGTATGAAATACAATCCCATGACTGCAACCCTCGGAGCTTTGATCCTGGGCGTGGGGTCGGAGTACGCCATTTTGACGATGGAACGGTTCTACGAGGAGAAAGAGAAGACTGATGACGTCATGGAAGCGCTCTTCACGGCGGTCGGCAGCATCGGAGCTGCGATAGTCGCCTCGGGTCTCACCACAGTATTCGGCTTTTCCGCTCTTATCGCATCACCATTCCCCATGACCAGCAGCTTTGGAACGATAACGGTGCTTTCGGTCATATTCGCCCTATTAGCCACCTTTACCGTGTTCCCGGTGCTTTTGATCAGGCTCGAGTACTGGAGAACACATAAAGCGGAAATAAAAGTCAGAGCCTCAAATTTGTTGATTATGTCCCTTGGGAGGTTGAAGGATTGAGAAATATCGTCAATTTCAGCCAGATAACGGCGCTTATGTTCATCGCCCTGGCCCTGGTCAACCCGGTTTTGGCCGAGGCTCAGGACAACTATATCCCCTCTGTATCACTGGATAACTACTGGGAAACCTTTGGATTGCCAAAGCTTGACGCAAGCCTGGCTGGAACCAACGAGTTCGAGAGAGGCGACACCGTCGACCTTTACGTGGATCTGACCAACTACGGCAGGATAATGGGCTTTGACGCAGACAAGAAGGCAGACACCAAAATGGAACAGACTCTGGCAGATCGAGAGCTAGACTACGAGCGCGAGAGGACCACGGCCCTTGGGATAACCGGAACGCTCCGTTCCAGTGTCGATTTCATCGAGGTTAAGTCAGGTGACCAGGTGGTTGAGTCTCTCCGATCCGGAGAGAGGGCAAAAGACCCCATGATCTTCACGATCAAGATCGGAAACCACGTTCCTGCGGGCGAGTATCCCATGTTTCTGGATCTCTCCTATGATTATCAGTACAACGCCGAGGTCGATGCTGACGAGCTAGATCCTGCGATCGGGTTGAGAGGCTTTCAGGCAGCCTATTGGTATGAAAGTGAAAACCAGTCCATCAAAATCCCAATATTTGTCAAGAAGGAGTCCGACTTTGAGATCACCGCGACTAAAGGCGAGCTGAAGGTAGGACAAAAAGACGGGATAATCGAAGTTGCCTACAAGAATATCGGCGAAGATCCTGCCAAAGATGCCATCGCCAGGTTGAGCGTCTTTAAGCCCTTCTCTTCCACGGACGATCAGGCCTACATAGGAACGCTCGGGCCAGATGAAGAGATAGCGGTGAAGTTCAAGATCGACGTGGACGATGACGCAACTCCCAAACCATACGGAATAAACAGCGAGATTAAGTATACTGACACAAGAGGAGATACGGTCATCTCTGAGAGCATGAAGATCCCAGTGAACGTAAGCGAAGCTGGCCGGTCTTACAAGTTGCCTTTGGTGATCCTCTTGATCTTGTTGATGGCGGCCGGTGCAGGTCTTTACAGGAGAAGGAAGGCTTAGACGATCCGCTTTCTGCCTATCCTGGCTTGAATCCCCATTTTTTCAGAACTAAATTAATAAATACAATAGGGGATTTAACAGAAGAAAGCATAGACCCCACCCACCTAAATGATCTTTTTTCGGTAGTTTTTTATCATATTGGGGCATTTGAATTTTTTAGAATACACAAAGAATATTTGGAATTTGTGGGAAACAGTTAAATAGTTTTCAATGTGAAGATATCTCTCGAAGGAGAATAAAGGGGGATAGCTTTGCTGTTTGGATGTATATCGAGATATATCAGATCATGTAGTTTTGGGTCAAAGACGGAGGCGTGGGGCCGAAAATTAGATTCTATTTTTTGGATAGCTTCGGCCTTCGATCAATGATAAATACATTTTATGGGGGCGTATTATGAAATTTGATCAAATTATCTGGCTGATCTGCCTTCTGGGCCTGATATTGGTGGCCAGCTTGCCTTCACAGGCCCAGGATAATGGATCTGACTCGTTGGTGTTGAGATACCTTGTGGAAGAGCCTGTGATCGAGACCGCATCAAAGGAGCCCGCGGAGCTTGGGGACGTTTACAGAACCGTCTCGATTCCTGGGCTGGAAAGAAGGGTCGTTCCAGGTGAGCCCATCTTGCCTGTGAAGACTGCAAGAATACTGATACCTCAAGGCGAAGAGGTCGAAACCGTGACGGTTGCGACCGGCAAAGAAAGGAACCTGGGACGAATCCTGATAGAACCTGGCTGGAACGTCTATCCCGCGGATTATCTGAAAAACAACATGTCCGAGCTTGAGCCTGTCATCTTGAACGGGACTGTATACGGCTCGATGGCGCATTATCCAGAGGATATTTATTCTGTTCTGGGCATCCAAGAGAAAAATGGATACAAGATCCTTTATGTGGATCTCTACCCGATCAGATATATTCCTAAGACGGGGGATGTCAGCTACTTTGAGACCTTTGAGATCGAGGTTAAAACCGCGCCCACTGGGACTCTTGACCGAGGTCTTTTCAGGGGCTTGCCTGAGGATCGTGACCTTGTAGAACAAATGGTTGATAACCCTACTGAGATCCTCACTTACGAGAGCGATTTGATGGCAACAGGGCCCTCGGCCCTTTTAGATGGCACGTACGATTACGTTATCATCACCAATGAGGATATGAAAAAGGCACCAGGGCCCTACAACTTTCAAGCTCTTGCCAGATGGAAGGAAAAAAAAGGGCTATCTGTTGCCATCGTGACTGTAGAAGAGATCGAAGCTGCCTACAAGTATTCTGGAATTGACACGCCCGAAAGGATCCGGAATTTCATAAAAGATGCTCACCAGAACAACGGCCTAATTTATGTCCTACTGGGTGGAGACGGCGATGGTGCTGTTGTGGGCGGCGAGACAAAAGACATGATAGTTCCAGGGCGTGGCCTTTGGTCTAAGAATTACGAGCCAGATTATTATTCATGTCCATCCAGCTCGCCAAATGTAATTTCAGACCTTTATTACGCCTGCCTTAACGGGAACTATGACTACGATTCTGATGGGATATTTGGCGAACCAAATGACGGTGTCCGCGGAACAAAAGTCGATCTGCTCGCCGAGGTTTACGTGGGCAGGGCTCCAGTGGATAACTATGTGGAGCTGAACAATTTCGTCAGAAAGACCATAGCTTATGAGTCTGAAAGTTCCGATGATCCATACCTGACAAGCGCCCTTATGGTGGGCGAATATCTGGGAGATTACATCGAGAACGCCAATAAAGTTGATAATTACTGGGGCGAAACATATGGGAATCGAGTAGCATCTCTCTTCCCAGAAGGGTTCTACATACGAACGCTCTACGATAGAATTTACCAGGGTGGTGACTGCGATTTTGACCAGCAAAACTGGCCAAAGTACGAGCTGATCGACCGGATCAACGATAACTGCCACATAATAAACCATATAGGATCAGCCAACTTCTGTGACATAGTGGCTTACGCGATGAAGATGGGATACAACGATGCAGACGCACTCAAAAATGACAAGTACTTCTTTGGGTACAGCCAGGCTGGTTATGCCGGATCTTTCGACAATAGAGATCCTGAAGGCATCTATCTTCCTCACGATTGCGTGTTGGAACATTTTGTGACGGCAAAGGGTGGTGCGTTCGCCTTCGTGGGCAATTCAAGGTTTAGCCTCTTAGGGCCAAATCCATCGTCGAGTCCTTCCCAGAAATTCAGCGAAGCGTTCTGGAAGACCCTGTTTAAAAAAGGCAGTGTAATGTCCATTGGCAAAGTGAATCAGAAATCTAAGGAACTCTATGAATCTTCGGCGCTCAGGGATGCCAACATGAGATACTGTTATTATAATATCAATTTCCTGGGCGATCCTGAGACAAAGCTTCATATGCCTTCGGCTAAACGCGGAATGGAATACGAAGATTCCGGTGCTGGTGATTCTAACGACGAAGATCCAGGATCTAAAGACTCTAACGACGAAGATTCTGGCATTGATGACTCTAAAGGTCAAAATAACACAAGGCATAGAGAGAACAGTGCCGAGTTCGACTTTGGCCAATTTGAGGATTTGAGATCTCAAGTAAGAAATGAATTTAGAGAGAAATTCGTCTAGTGAATGGGCAGGGCTCAAAGGATGTCATTGCAAGATGCGGGCTTTTTTTGTCATCCTGCCACTCCTTTATCTTTTAGTTTTATAATCCTTAACTCGGCGGAAATTAGGGAATTAATTTGGCGATTTGGTAGGCATCAAGGGCACTTGTTGTCGATAATTGCGCATTAATCTCATCAACAGCTATCCCCCATGTAGGGATGATGCGTAATGAGGGAAATTGGAACGCTTGGTAATCTGAAGCCGTCGCAAGATGTTGGTTTCTCTGTACACCAAGCGATCTGCACCAGCCGTAACCCCTAAATCGAGCCGAGTTAAGGTTATAATATGTTGGCTATCTCCAGAACATCTTCGCATCCGAGAAGGCAGATTGTAGCTATCAAAAGTGGCTGGTGGACGAGGTAGATCAAAAGGGAGTTTCTCCCAAGAATGGCAAGATATCTTGCCAGCGCCCGGTCGGATAGATCTGGAACGACAAACGTTCTGGATCTGTCTTGGTAGAGTGTCCGCCCCAAAAAAAGGCCGATTAACACAACGCCAAACCAGGGCAAGATCGGGAAATAGTCCACCGAATGGAAATGGCGAGGTGGAAATCCCAGCCAGAGAAGCCAGGGGAAATCGAATCTCATGCCCCGGAAAAGAAAGCCTACTGACATGATACCACCCCCCAAGATCAAATTCAGAACCCGGAACTTCAGGAGAGGATAAGCCAAAACTGTGGCAGTTCCTATGAGATGAAGAACTCCATAGACTACGAAGCCTTCGCCCAAACTGACCCAGGTGGCGAAGGTAACTGCCATCCCCAACGAAAATAGGGTCGCCCCACGTCTTAAATAATGGGCAAAATGTGTCCCACAATCCCTTTTTTGAAGAGAACGACCCAAGGTCAAAGATACGCCGACCAAGAGCAAGAATAGGATAGCTGTGGCCCTGGCAAAGATCAACCAAAAACCTGCATGGACATCGACCTTGAATATCCCGAAATAGTCCAGGTCCCAGAGGGCGTGAAAGAAGATCATCATCAGGATCGCAAGCCCTCGTAGAAAGTCAATCTCCCAGAACCGATCTCCAGCAGCAGTCATGATCTTTGTATCACCTGAATTTTCATATGGCGCAGCATCCACCATCCTTGGGGATTTGCGCAGGTCGATGCACTCGAAGTTGTGGCTGAACCCGATGGGCACTCCGTTTGGGTCGTAAGAGTATATGGAACGGGTCAACTACCACCCCCTGAAGGGAGTGGCTTGTAACTGGCGTTAAGCCGTTACGATTGGCTGGTTGACAAGGCAGCCTACCCAAGCAAGATATACCTGCCTGAGCAATGTTACGAGAAGCGTTGAGGTCAGCATGGAGTTCAAATACACATTTGCGGCAACGGAAGGCAGAACCTTCACGATTCCCTTTGTAGGTATGCCTGCATTCAGAACATTTCTGCGAGGTGTACCTGGCATCCACAAGGAGAATATGCTTTCCGAGGCCCGCAACTAACCTCATTCCGAGCAGATCTCTCCAGAACCTAATGGTCTCATCCATATTCTCCTGTGACCATGGCCAGATGGTTAATCCCTGTGAACTTCAAAAAAAACACCTCTTTTCAGTTGCCAAACGGCGAGATCAATTTTGTGTGCTCTATAGTCGAAAACCAATCATATAACTCCGATCAATCTCATCTAATCTGTTCTCGACTATACTTTACGCGCAGATGAAATTTAAGTTTTTCGTTAAGTTATGATCACTATCTGGATGGCTTATGGTCAAGAACCAATTCGATCACGCTAAATTGGTTATCGTCAGGGTAGTGATAATTGGACTACCTGATCAGATCTAACCGTCCTGGGGCTTGTAATCTGGATCTCGTTCCTGTTCCACTCCATCGGGCGAGTCGAAGTGCTCTTCATATGGCTTTATGTCCAGGATAGGACTTCCATCAAGGGCGTCAAGTCCAGTAACTGCAAGCTGATTTTCTTCTACCCTCAGAAGCTCTACCACAGTCAAGCCAATGGGGTTTGGCCTTCTTGGCGATCTGGTGGCAAAGACGCCTCTCTTTTGGATGGACTCATCGCCCATCGGGTGAACCTTGAGATCGTAGCCAAGGGCTCGATGGATGTGGTAAATTACCAGGAGGTTCTTGAATTTCTCCAACCCTTCGATACCTTCCAGGTACTCTTTGTCTATCACGAGGGTGGAGAGGGCATTTCTCATATCCTTGGGGTTGGATGGTTCGCCGAAGTTGCAGCGAATCACCCCGATGGGGGTGAAAGTTACGGGTTCATGATCCATAGTACGTAGTGAGTATTCCAAGAAGATATTCCCTGCGGGCAAATGAGAGTGGAAGGTGCGTGATGCATTGTATAGTGTTTAACGATACCTTTCGGACAAATGTCGAACTCACAATAGTTTGAAATTTGGCCTATTCGTATCTTTAAGCACCATTCTGGTGAAAACCAATTATAGTCATGCACCTAACATTTCGGACTTATGCCCTCCTACTAAAAATTTCTTAATCCAACTATTTGCGAAGCTGATACGCGAAG
>Ga0272441_10014244_pt1 | contig 11320 bp, 2 predicted proteins | sample SSMProp6N_FD_193582 | JGI IMG/M metagenome (GOLD analysis project Ga0272441, IMG submission 193582) | Marine sediment archaeal communities from Little Sippewissett salt marsh, Falmouth, MA, United States - SSM-Prop-6N | ecosystem: Environmental > Aquatic > Marine > Wetlands > Sediment ... | reverse complement strand
GCAAAATCGAGGAATCCATTATTTCTGCTGGATGAAGTTGATAAAATGAGTATGGATTTTCGAGGCGATCCTTCTGCGGCACTTCTGGAGGTACTGGACCCGGAGCAAAATAACACATTCAATGATCACTATCTGGATATAGAGTTCGATCTCTCCGATGTTCTGTTTATCACTACTGCTAATTTCCTTCATGCTATACCCATTCCCCTCAGAGATCGGATGGAGATTATTGAATTGCCCGGCTACACCGAATATGAGAAACAGAAAATAGCTGAACTTTTCCTGGTTCCCAAACAACTAGAGGCAAATGGGCTAAAAAACGAATTATTGAATTTTTCCAAGTCAGCAATCCTGACCATAGTCCGTCAGTATACACGCGAAGCTGGAGTGAGAAATCTGGAGCGGGAAATTGCATCTGTATGCCGCAAAGTGGCCAGGAAGGTTGTCAGAGAGAATGCTATCGAAGTAGAGAAGAAAGTAAGTATAACTAATCGAAATGTGAAGGGCTATCTAGGTGTTCCCAAATTTAAGCATAGCAAGGCAGAAATCAGTGATCAAGTAGGTGTAGCAACAGGACTTGCATATACAGAATCAGGCGGCGACATTCTGGCCATTGAAGCAACAACTATGGGTGGCGAAGGTAAACTTGAGCTTACTGGCAAACTTGGGGACATAATGCAGGAATCTGCAAAAGCGGCTCTCAGCTATATAAGATCGAAAACACAGGAACTACCACAGATAGATATTCCAGAGGATTTTTATTCCAAGCTTGATATTCACGTTCATGTGCCCGAAGGAGCAGTTCCCAAAGACGGTCCATCTGCCGGGATCACCATGGCTACAGCGATGGTTTCAGCACTTACGCGCAAACCTGTAAGAAAAGACGTTGCCATGACCGGAGAGATAACACTAAGGGGGCGCGTGCTTCCTATTGGTGGATTGAAAGAAAAGGTACTGGCTGCTCTCAGAGCCAATATTCCAAACATAATCATTCCTCGGGACAATGAGAAAGATCTCAGCGATATTCCTCCAGAGATAAGAAAAAAGCTCTCCTTTCATCTAGTAGATAATATGGATAAGGTACTGGAACTGGCAATAAAACAGTGAGTAGCAGCGGAGCATTACCAACCATATGTGGTTAATCACTGACTACTGACTAATAACCACTGATTACCAACAATGCGTCTTGACAAGTTTCTCAAACTGAGCAGAATAATTAAGCGTCGCCCCGTAGCAAAAGCTGTTTGCGATGGTGGTCGGGTTTGGGTAAATGATCATCAGGCCAAGGCAGGAAAGGAGGTGAATGAGGGTGATATATTGCGAGTGAATTTGAAGTCAAGAATCCTCACCTGTCGGATTTTGTCGATCCCAACGGGCAATGTCCGTACAGCGGAAGCATCCTCCCTCTATGAAATAATATCAGAAGAAAAAATAGAACAAGATTATCCTTAGATGTTGCATTCAGGACTTAAGACACAGAAACCAGAAATAGGAACTCAAGGCCCGACTCGCTATCTGTACGTCCTGTGCTCTATATTCTGTATCCTGGGTTTCATACCTTTTGCCACCCATGCCGCAAATACCGATGGCATAGACATTCTCAGAACTTTGCCGGACGGTCTGATTATACAGTTCCAGATGCCGGAACTGGAAATTGATACCAGGAATATTAATGGCCAGACCTTTCAAGTCCTGTCCTTCAAGGGTTGTAGTTTCACTCATGAAGTAGGCAAGGCGAAGATCCCCACTAAAGTAATCTCACTAGGTATACCAACTGAATCCGATCCGCAAGTCTCTGTCCTTGACTCTGAGTCAGATCTACTAACAAACTATAAGTTATACCCCGTCGAAAAATCTGTAACAAGACGGGAAGATGTAGATAGTCTGTCAGAACTATCTCCTGGTGATGCTTCGCCCTCTGGTATTCATTATACAGTAGGGACAGAATTTGTATTGGATCAGAAGTTTTACAGAGATACTGGGCTTTACCCGCCGGCATTGGTGGAGATTCAGCCTACAGGCTACGTCAGGCAGCAGCGAGTAGCCAGGTTGGAGATCCATCCCATACAGTATATACCTTCCACCGGACAGTTGAAGATCCACAGGAAACTGGAGATCAAGGTAACTTTCCCATTGGCCGGCAGCGAGGCACAGTATTCAGACGTCGGCGTGTATGCTGCTCCGGGTCTTCAGATTTCAGTCCCCAATAGCCATAATTCTGAAAGTGTTTTTGAAGACTTATATCATGATTCTCTGCTAAATTATGAGCAGGCCAGGAACTGGCGCAAACCGCGTCCTCGTATGGCGTATTCTCTGGCCCCGTCTCTTGACTCAGAAGTGAGCTATAAAATCACCGTAGAGGAAAATGGTGTTTACAAGCTGGACCATAGTTATCTGACAAGAGTTGGTATCGATCCAAGTGTTATAGACCCTCGAAAAATCGAGGTCAGATCTGGTGGAGAACGCGTTCCCATATATGTGGAAGGCTATAAGGATGGTAGGTTTGATCCCGGTGATTATATAGAATTCTACGGCAGGAAAATGGATAGCATATACACTGATGCAAACGTATACTGGCTGAGTTGGGGTGGCGCAGGGATCCCGAATATGATGGCCATCAAAGATGGCAAGCCAAAAGCGCAGGAACTGATCCCGCCTGTAGCGTTTCTGGACACCGAACGCTGGGAGGAAAACTATCATTACGATCCGCTGAAGAAAGTGACTACCGAAACCGCAGACCATTTCTTCTGGAAAGGGATGAGAGGGCAGGACCCGCAAAATGATCAACTCGCGAGTCCCATTCCACTCAATCTACCTTTCAGAGCCTATAATATTAGCAATCCATATACATTGCGTGTAGGTTTCCAGGGAATTACTTTTTCCAGAGGCGCAAACACTCACATAATGGATATTACGCTAAACGGCGAAGGGCAAAAAGTTCAGTGGGAAGGGCAAATCGAGTATATAAGCGAATATTCCTCGTCTCAGATCAATCTAAAAAGATACAACTGGTTTTACTTGAATTGTTTGGATAATAATAACACTCTGGAGAAATACACTATTGATCCTACGTCCCCCAAATGGGATCTTTATCTGAACTGGATGGAGATAGATTACTGGCGCGAGTTTAGGGCGGATAAGAATAGACTGGAGTTCTCTACAGAAACAGTTCCGCCAGTTACCAAAACAGTTCAGTATAAAATAGAGGAATTCTCTACGCCCGATATAGAGATTTTCCAGATCGACAGGCTTGGCGCTATCGCCAAGATAATCAACCCCAAAGTAGAGAAGGGCGCGACGTCTTATACAGTCACTTTTGAGGATAAAGTAGAGCAGCCAACCCGTTATTTCGTGGCCAGTTCCATATCTCTGATGCGACCTACGAGCATAGTTAAGGAACAGCCCTCAACTCTCCATGATCCAGCTCACAGATTAGATTACATAATGATCACGCACAAAGACTTCCGGGAGAGCACTGAGCGGCTGGCTGAATTTAGAAAGCAGCAGGGGCTGGACGTTATAGTCGTGGATATCGAGGATGTATACGACGAATTCAGCTACGGTGTCTTCGATCCGAAAGCCATAAAGCGTTTTCTCCGATATGCCTATTCCAGTTGGGATAAGTCACCTGTCTATGTATTATTGGTAGGCGATGCTCACTGGGATTATAAGTATGTCTTCCATGAAAATTACCTGAGATATGCAAACTACCCGCGAATATACGTTCCCACGTACCACGCGCATAGTGAACCTTATGGTCAAGCGGCTTTGGATCACAGGTTTGTCACGGTTAGCGGTGATGACAAGCTGCCGGATATGTTCATTGGAAGGCTTCCGGTGGAGAACTTAGCCGAAGCGGACGCTACGGTAGATAAGATCATAGAATATGAGCAAAGACCGCGGCGTGAATTATGGCAGTCACGGATAGTGCTGGTATCAGACGACAAAAAAAGCAAGAGCGGCGATGAAGTGTTTCAGGAAAGCAGAGAAGAACTGGCAGACGATTACATACCAGTAGGTTACGAAGTTGTCGAGATATATCTGGAGAATATGGAACCGTATATAGCCAGAGATATGATCAATAAAGAGATAAACAGCACCAATAAGGGTACCATAATATTGGAGTACGCGGGACATGGGGGGGCACATTCATGGGCCCATGAGTTTATATTTGCCGTGGAAGACGTAAGAAAGGCACAAAACCACGACAGATATCCGTTTATTATAACCACCACATGTGAAAATGGATATTTCGACAATCCCACCGGAGGTAATAAATCCATAATAGAGGAGTTTATAATTAAACCTGACGCTGGCGCTGTAGCGAGCCTCAGCGCTACCAGGCTTACTTTCGGACAGGGTAATGCCACATTTGATAAGATACTCTATCCGAAGATGTTTGGCGAGAAGCCACCTATACTGGGAAAAATCATAAACGAGGCGAAGGTTGATTTTATCAACCTCGGCATAGCTACATGGACACCCTCCGCAGAGCAATATACGCTCTTTGGGGATCCTGCTACCACATTGGCTTTGCCAAAATTAGATATAGAGTGTGAGGTTACTAACTCCTCCGTCGATTCATCGAAAAAACTTGAATTGCAGCCCGGTTCTATAAAGCGAATGAAGGAAAATCCCTTGACCGGTGAGAAAGAATTAGTGACTGACACCGGGTTTAACGCTCAGATGCAAATATCCGTTGTCTATCCCAACAACCTGGACGAGATCAAATCAAATGATCTTCCTGCCCAAAGCAGCAATATCAGGATTTGGAGTGGAAAATTCGATAAGGTGCAGTTGCCCATTCCAAGTGGAGTCATCCCAGGAGAAGGACGCCTAAGATGCTATGCTAGTGATGGGAATCTGTCGGCTATCGGGGGAGTCCAATTCTGGATCAGAAAACCAGTGATCGAGTACCATTCCAGCAGATTCATTAATGACGAAAGTCTACAGATCCACGCGGCAGTTGTGGATAATCTGGGTGGCGCGGGTATAAGATCTGTTACGTGTGATTGGCAGAACACGGAAACATGGAAGACTAACACTGACGTACCTCTGATCCCTGGTGATGCACCGCCGGATGCTCCGGAAGTGGAAGGGATATGGTATGTGATCGAGGACAATATACCGCTGTCCAGACCGGGTACTTCCATTAATTACAAAGTAAAGGTGATAGATACAGAAGGTCTTGAGGATATCTCTGATCTCACAAAGATCCAGATTCCCATAGGTGTCAACCTTGCCATATCACGCCGCCAAATTTCGCAGTCACCAATAATCTCATATTCATACTCTCAGGAGGAAAGCTCCTGGATATTGTCTGCCCCCGTTGAGAATAATGGTGGCAAGGCGGTAAAGAAACCTGTAGCCGTTTACTTCTTTGAAGGCAACCCGGACAGGAATAGGGATGGTATGATTGATTCCAGCGCAGAAGTATTGGGTCATGTCGTAATCGAGCCTGAGCAATGGGAGCCTGGTGATGAGGCAATTCAGGTTGCTATGGCGACTATCAAGCTTAGCGAACGATTATATTCGGGCTTCCATCAGATATTTGTGTGGATTAACCCGAAGACCAATAGGCTTGAAGATCCAGCACCGGTGGAAAGAGTGGAGGATGCTGACAAAACGGACGACAGTTCATCCCGACTTTTCCCTATAAACGAGTTTCTTGTTGGCAAAGGTAATGAAGCCACCGTTTCCCAGAGCCTCGACGGTGTACTGAGCATGGTGATCCCACCGGATTCTGTGGATGAAACTGTTATGTCCATATCCAGATCCGAAGCACCAGAATCCAGATCGGAGCAACCGGATCTGAGCATAGCGCCCATACCGGAGTATGGATTGGACGGCGACGGATTCAAAATTCAGCTTGCCTCTGGGGTTGTTTCACTACAGAAAGAAGCTCAGATTGATGTAAGATTTGATCTGATGGGCACCCGGGAATTGGCGAAGGAGTCCAAAGGCCTGGCAGAAAAAGACGAAATCCAGCTCAGCGCGGCCGAAAAGGAATGGATTGAATTGGCCAGTAAAGAGGAAGCTGAAAAGCTTGGTGTCTATTCATGGCAGGAGGAGCTTGGAGTATGGCGGTACATACCTTCTTCTCTTTTGGTGGATGAGAAAAGCGGGGATATTATACAGGAGCCATATATCACACTCCCTATGGGTGAAAATGCTCCAGGCGCACAGATAGATTATACCAGTATCGTGGCAGATGAAGTTATTACACCGCTGGGGGACTGGGTGATATTCTTCCTGGATTCGGAGACATATCGGCTGTATCTTCGTCGACAGGGAATGACTGCATATGAAATCATCAGCTCCGGCAAAGTAGATAAGATATATTATGACAGTGAGATAGGTCTGCGGATGATGATAACGGACACTGAAAAACGCTTCAGATTCGGGGATTCGTTCAAGTTTGAGACGTACCAGGACATAGATGGCGCTATCAAAATACAGAGCCTTAGAGACTATAACAAAGGCAATGGCACTACGCGCGTTACTGTCATGAACGAGAATATTTTTAACCAGGTTTCCTATACAGCGGGACAATGGGCTATATTTTTTATATCACCTGACAGATTTGAAATCCATTCTTCACTCGGTATCCCTATCAAAAATGCGTTTGGAGCGGCGATTACAGGTGAGATTGGCAAGGAAGTTATGGTCTCCACGATAGGTGTAGCAATTGAGATCCACGAGGGAAGATGGCCATTTGAACTCGGCGACAAATATGTGTTTAAGACGCTTTTCACAGGTACTGTGCGTGCACAGATCAACCGCCTGGGTACTATAGCACTTATGCACAGCAACGACCTCATGCCGCCCAGCATCCAACTCTGGGTGGGTGGACATATTCCGCAGAGCGGCATTGTGATTCCGCCGCGTCCTGAGATCTCCATCCTGCTTTCTGATACCAACGGTGTGGATACAGATAGCTTTTCCTTTATAATGAGTGTGGACGATAGGGATTTCTACCCGGTTCCGACGAAAGATTACATATTCTCGGAGCGAGGTGGCACCAATTCCTTTACCAATGTTCCGGTGTTCTATTCACCAATATTGAATATTGGAAAGTACAAGTACCGGATAGCCGTTATGGATTTCAACGGTAATGGAGTTAACAATGGTGATTACCTGGAGTTTATGTTTCTCGTGGAAGAACAACCGGATCTGGAACCCCCTGTCATTAGTATAAGTGCAGATGGCCAGCCCCTGATTAATGGACAGGTATTCCCCAGTTCCCCTGAATTGGTCATATCCATAGACGATAATAACGCACTGGATGAGCCTGGTATTTCTTTCTCATTTGCCCGCGCAGACGAGCCGCTGGAGCCGCTGGAGAAAACTGAGTATGCGATGACCTTATCGGATGATTCCGGGAATGCTGCAAGCGCGGTGATTACTTATGCTCCACATCTGATGAACGGTGAGTATGCAGTTCAGGCCATGGCCATAGACACCAGTGAGAACATTGCCTACCTGGTTCCGCCGGAGGCAGAGCCTCTTATGTTTCGTGTGGAAGAGGAAGTAGAGCTTGAAAGTGTAATGAACGCCCCTAATCCGTTTTCCGATACAACAGCTTTTTCCTATTCATTAACTCAGGCGGCAGACAAAGTCACCATAAAAATCTACACTTTGAGAGGTAGGCTGGTGAGAACTTTAGAGCAGAATCTGCCCAGATGGCAGTATAATGAAGAATTCTGGGACGGTCGGGATGAAGAGGGCAATAAGCTGGCCAGTGGTACATACTTCTATAGATTTATCGTGGACAGTGGGAACAAGAAGATCGAGAAAATAGGGAAATTGGCCATCATAAGATAAACTCATATAGATTTGCTGCGTCTAACGAATTGTATACAAAGAAGATTAATCGCCAAAAATTCGTATCGGATATAAGAAAAAGGAAATAACATCGGAGAAATCGGTGTTTCTATAATATAGTGGATTATATTAACCGTTAGATCTATGGTAACATTATAATCCCAAAAGCATTCGCGGAAGACGAGCGGTGGACGATTGATAGTCCAGCCGCTTTTACTATTTTACCTCAACGAAAGGGGTTTCTGTATGAAGTCGCTTGCTTCAATATTGATATTACTCCTGATAGCAATATCAATTAGTTCCTGCATATCTCTGAGCCCACCAGTTCAAGAAGAAATCCAACGTACAGAGTTATCCCCCAAAGTCGATGTTGAGCAGTTTAAGAAAGCCGAAGAGGCTAACTTACTGGAGCATCAAAGCGCACTTATAAGTAACAATATTCATAGTATCTCAGCAGATGATGACAGTGTGTGGATCGCCACTGACAGAGGTGTATCCATGCTGGATCGTGCCTCGAATACCTGGAGGCACTATACTAAAGACGACGGGCTTGGATCCGATAATGTCAATGCGGTGGCCGCTGACGGGCAGTGGGTCTGGTTTGGCACTGATGATGGGGTCAGCAGGCATGACACCGCCAGCGGAAACTGGAAGACGTTTAAATCAAAAGATGGTCTAAAAGGTCAGAAAGCTTCTTACATAGCTGTTGACGGAGACTATGTTTGGTTTGCCACTGACGGAGGCCTCAACAGATATGACAAGAATATTGATAGTTGGGCCGCCCGTACCAGGAATGATGGCTTGAGCGACGATAATGTAACAGCAATCGCCATAACCGGAGATTATATATGGGTCGGAACCCTCTGGAGCGGAGTCAACAGGTATGACAAAACTACAGACTCATGGAACGCATACTCAAAAAAATCCGGATTAATAGATACGGAAATAACTGCCATCTCGGCTGTGGATAATTTCATCTGGTTTGGCACAAATGAATCCGGTATAAGTCTATATGATAAGACAAATCAGACGTTTGTGAAGAACTATACGAAGACTGATGTGATGTCCAGCAATGACATCAGAGCCATAACAGCGGACGGAAATCACATTTGGATCGGTACGGCTAACGGCGGCGTCCATAGGTACATAGAGGCGGTGGATACGTGGGTCAAGTACACTACGAAAGATGGCCTGGCCAGTGATAATATAACCTGCATAACGGTGCATAAGAACGAAGTATGGTTTGGCACTTATGATAACGGTGTAACGGTTTACGACAAGGTCTCCAATAAATGGACACAGCTTGTGAAAGCCGATACGCTTCCCTGCAACGATATAAACGAAGTGGCTCGCGATATTAAAGGCAATATATGGATAGCCACTGTGGAGGGAGTGGCCAGATACCTACCGGAGAAAAAAGAGTGGACGCGGTATGGTAAAGAATCGGGGCTTACAACGGATTTCACCACCACTCTCGCTGTAAACGAAAACCACATCTGGCTCGGGACAGCCCGCGGATTGGCTAGCTTTGACATGACAGCCGACCAGTGGAATTACTACACCAGTAGCAGCGGACTCGCGCATGATTTTATTACATCCCTCAACCTCACTGATCATAAGGTCTGGATAGGGACTAACAAAGGTCTGTTCTATCTTAACACAGCTAGCGAAGTCGAAGACTTTAGAAGTGTGGACGAATTGGGCAGCAAAGCTATAACTGCCGTTGCACACGACGGTAATTCTCTCTGGGTCGGCACACAAGAAGGTCTGTGGAAGTACCATTCTGGTGAAGTGGGAGGGCCTGAAACTCGTTCCTATACAAAAGACCAGGGACTTGCGTCAAATTCTATCAACACCGTTTTACTCTGGGGTGACAGAAGCGTATGGGTAGGTACGCGTAGAGGCATTTCTGAATATGACAGCTCCACGGACATTTTCCATGGGGTTGAAATTGATCCTGATGCTCTACCGGGACGCAACGTGGTTGCAATGGCTTATGATGATAAAAATCAGAGGATCTGGATCGGGACGCCTGAGGGTCTGGGATGCTTTGATATTTTAACCCGCCAATGGATAGAACTGAACGGCGCGGATGGATACTCAGAACGCAATATCAAGTCCATATCTGTCCAGGAAAACCGTCTATGGCTGGGAACCACCAGCGGCTTGATGGAATACCATATATCTGATAATAGCTGGAGGGAACATTGTGCCCTCATGACGAGAGAACCACTCAGGGAAGACAGTGTATCCAACATAGAGTTTGACGGGGATTATGTGTGGTTCAGCAATTGGCGTTCTTCCCGCAACGGGGCTATTGTCAGATTTGATAGGCGGACTAACACGTGGCGTCAGTTCAATCGAGAGACCATTCTGAAGGATACGAAGGCCAAATCCATGACGGAAATCCGAAACATCGTTGTGGAAAACGATGCGGTATGGTTTGTAACAGACTATGGGATATTGAGATACGATAAACCAGACGATACCTGGGAACATTTTACCGAAGAAGATGGTCTGGGAGATAACAGTGTAGGCAATATTGTCTGCGGAGATAACGTCGTATGGGCTAGTTACTGGAATCCCACGGGACTTACCGGGGCAGAGATAAGCAAATATGACAAAGAAACCCGAAAGTGGGAGATAGTGCCAATCCAATATCTCGTTTCCGAACGGGAGTATGTATTCTCTATGGCTACTGATGGTGACGATGTCTGGGCGAGCGTTAGCTCATCTGGTGTACGGCGGATTAGCAGAAATGGAGAACAGAAAATCTATACGAAGGAAGACGGCCTGGATCAGAATTACGTCGATTGGATAACTGTCGATGGCGATGAAATCTGGTTCGCACACGAAATCAGAGGGAGAGGGGGCGGTTCGTCAGTCACACGCTACAGAAAGACCACTAATGAATGGGAGGTATATACCTCCAACGATGTTCTGAACGATAACGATATTGACAGGATAACCGCCACTGAGAGATATGTTTGGGTGATCTATCGATGGGGAGAAGGTGGAGTTACTGTCTACGATAAGAAAATGGATGAGTGGAATACCATAAAACCAAGAGGGAATCAGGGCTGGAGAAACGGAATCGAGGATATAGCAGAAGACGGAGACTATCTGTGGATCGGCACGGACGGCGACGGCGTCAAGCGGTTCCATATGGCTTCAGGAACGTGGACTACCTTCGATTATTCCACAGGATTGCTCATGAACGACGTCAATGACGACGCACTGAAAGTGGATGACCGCTACGTATGGGTAGGCACCCGAAGGGGTCTGAGCCGGTATGATAAGATAACAGAATCCTGGACGAACTTCACCAAGCGCGAAGCTCTGGCACATGACAGGGTTTTTGCAGTCGTTGCGGATGATAAGTATATCTGGTGCGGCACGTCGGACGGACTATCACGCTATGACAAAACCTACGGTGTATGGAAGACTTACAAGGAAGGCGGCGGGATGTATTTTGACCATGACAGGGACTATACCC
>Ga0272441_10014243_pt1 | contig 11320 bp, 10 predicted proteins | sample SSMProp6N_FD_193582 | JGI IMG/M metagenome (GOLD analysis project Ga0272441, IMG submission 193582) | Marine sediment archaeal communities from Little Sippewissett salt marsh, Falmouth, MA, United States - SSM-Prop-6N | ecosystem: Environmental > Aquatic > Marine > Wetlands > Sediment ... | reverse complement strand
ATTGTCAAAATTTCGGCGGTCAATCTGGTAGTTTTTAAGAATCTTTAACCATGTAGTTCATCGTTTGAGGCTTTGAGATCTTTTGACATAGTTGTTTTTATAGAATTTAACGATACTTTTCGGATTATAGTGTTTAACGATACCTTTCGGACAAATATCAAACTCTCGTGAGTTTGATATTTGACCTATTTGCATCGTTAAGCATTATTCTGTCGAGAACCAATTAGTTTCATATAATTGGTTCTTGACTATAATCTCGAACTCGCAAGAGTTAGAGATTTTGCCTATTCGTATCGTTAAGCATTATTCTGGTGATAACAAACTAGTATCATTTAATTGGTTCTCGACTATAATACCTGAAAAGTACGAGGGAATGTATCCGTTGATACTCTGTAGATACACTATAATTTCGATATAGTCAAACAGCGTCGTTCTCTGCTAGTTGCTACGCGCTGTTTGACTTTTTGGGCAAATTATGCATATTGACACTGTTCTATGAGCGTCTGTGAAGTGCCATTTCGGTTGGATCGTGACTCTATTATTTTGATCCGAGCCTTATCGAAGTCTTTTTGATGAACTATGCTTCTCTCTTCGCGAATGGCAAACATGCCAGCTTCGGTGGCCAGTGCTTTTAAGTCCGCTCCACTTTTGCCATCAAATGTATCTGCGATCTTTTTTAAGTCTACATCTGAGTGAAGGTTCATGCACTTGGTGTGAATCTGCAAGATGGCTTGTCTAGACTCCTTGTTGGGCAAGGGCACGTAAATCAGTCGGTCGAACCTGCCAGGCCTCAACAACGCCGGATCGAGCATGTCCAACCTGTTGGTTGCAGCAATCAACTTTACCTCTCCACGCGAATCAAATCCGTCCATCTCCGCTAAAAGCTGCATTAAGGTGCGCTGAACCTCACGATCACCACTAGTAGACCCATCTGCTCTACAAGATCCAATGGCATCGAGTTCATCGATGAAGATTATAGATGGGGCTTCGTTCTGAGCCAGCTCGAAAAGCTCCCTAACCATTCTGGCCCCTTCACCAATGTACTTTTGAACCAGCTCACTTCCCACCACGCGAAGGAAAGTGGCATCAGTGCTGTGAGCTACGGCCTTGGCCAAGAGGGTCTTACCAGTTCCCGGAAGTCCATGAAGAAGAACGCCTTTAGGCGTCTCTATGCCAACGCTTTGAAATAAGTCAGGTCTCTTAAGTGGCAGTTCTACGATCTCCCTTACCTCTGAGATCTGAGAATCCAGTCCCCCGATTTGAGCGTAGACCACTTGGGGCGCCTCTAAAACCTCCATACCAAAGACGGCGGGATCGCGAGACGACGGTAAAGGATACATTACTGCGAATGATTGTTGATTTAGCGCTACCTGAGTTCCTGGATGAAGCTCGTCCTCGATGAACTGAGACGCATTGACAACGAATCGTGGTCCAGTGCTGCTTTTAACCACCACACGATTATCATCTAAAACATCTATAACTGTACCAACGATCAAAGGGCTAGACCTCAATCGCTCCAGTTCGCTACGAAGTTTTCTGACTTCGCGCTCGAACTTTAGCTTTTGGTTTTCCAAAATGCGTTTTTCGCACTCTACACGATCCTTTTGTTCTCGCAGCATAAGGTTTCGTTCTTCCAACTGATGCATGCGATCTCGAATTTGGTGCGAAAAATCAGCGCTGACTCGCGATTCGTCCATGGCGATATCCCCAAAGTGTATTTAATGTTGATCGCTATAAAAGTTTCCCGGGATGAGCGCATATGCAGTGTGAGATATGTGGTGTAGAGATCACCAGCAGACCAATCAAAGTGGTAATCGACGGATCAGAAATGCAGGTTTGCAGCAGCTGCGCCCGATTTGGAAAAGCGGTAGACAAGTTTTCACCGGTATCCAGAAAGGTGGCACCTGTGTTGCCTCCTGAGCGCACTTTCACGGCCAGGCGGCCTCCTGCTAGGTCCCGTCGCGACGAGTTCAGAGATATGGCAGAACTCATATCTGACTACGGATCTATGGTTAGAACAGCTCGGGAGAATATGGAATTAACTCCAGAGGAACTCGGTGTTAAAATCAAAGAGAAATCATCTCTTGTCAAGAAGATCGAACGGCAAGATATCATTCCAGAAGACGCCGTTAGGGTAAAACTGGAAAAAGCGCTGAACATCAAACTTACCGACAAAGTTGGAGATGCTGAATGGAAAAACAAAAGCGGATCCAAGGGCACAACTCTGGGCGACATAGCATTCATAAAGAAGAAATAATGATCGTTGAAGCGTCGCGTTTGGTGTTAAATGGCGGAACCGTGGTCTACCCTACAGAGACCGTTTACGGCATCGGAGCCAGCGCCTTCGATGAAGAAGCTGTTAAAAAGGTGTATAGAATCAAACACCGTCCCCGTTCGATGCCACTATTCGTAGCCATATCCAGCTTTTCAATGTTGGAAAGAGTGGCCCGTGTGGAAAAGTCAGACCTGGCGTTTCTGCGAAAGTTGCTGCCAGGACCGATAGCCGTCCTCTTGGATAAAACGCAGGAACTGCCAGGCGTTGTAACTGCGGGCTCTTCTCTGGTGGGAATAAGATTCCCATATCATAAAATGGCCCTGGAACTGATAGAGAGAACGGGTCCAATCATATCATCCAGCGCTAACCTATCGGGGTCCCCACCGCCCGCCAGTGTCGCGGAGCTTGATTTAACGATTGCAAAAAGCGTAGACATGGTTTTAGACGGTGGTAGATGCGAGTTCGCGCAGCCATCCACATTGATCGACCTGAAAGGTAGAAAGATACTCAGAGAAGGCGCGGGAATGGAGATTTTAAGGGGGCTTATGAAATGAAGGTTAGAATTAGAGACTTCATCCAAACGGTGGACGGTTGGATTTTCGCAGTTGCAGATTACCATCGCCCCCGGGGCATCAGATGTATGCTGAGATATGTTCCAGATCCTAAAGGTGATAGGGAAGCAAATGGGATTAAGTATCGAAAACTGGACTTCGATCAAGCCTTTGATTTCTTGCGTAAGGCCAAACCAGGCTACGTAAAAGACCTTCACGTAATACCTGAGACGGATATACTGACGCTATACAAGCCGGAGGTTATGCTGCCACTGGTAGCAAAAAAAGATCCTAAATTAAACAAGATCGTTTCCATTCTGAGAGATGGCGGCATACCTCAAGAAAGCATGGGAATCACCGGTTCCATGCTAATCGGGTTGAATGGACACACATCGGACATAGACTTCGTAGTTTACGGCAATTATTGGTGGAAGGCCAGAGATTTGATATCTGATGCCAAGGACGATGGGCGAATTCAAGATTTGAACGAAGCGACCTGGAAGAAGATCTACTCCAAAAGGGTGCCTGATATAAGTTACGAAGAATTTGTGGCACACGAAGAACGAAAAGGCAATCGTGGTTTGGTGGACGGAACTTACTTCGACTTGCTTTTCACCAGGGAATGGGATCAGATCGCAGCGCCTCACCTTCCTGGAAAAAAGGTTGAGCTCCGCCAAATCAGCGCTAAAGTAAAAGAGGCAGACTTCGCCTTCGATAACCCCTCAATACTCAAACTCGACCATCCAGAAGTCGAAGAAATACACTGTTTCACCCACACTTACGCCGGTCAAGCATTGCCCGGAGAATCCATTGAGGCCCGTGGTATGATAGAAGATACCGGCGAGGGCTTGAGAATGGTTGTAGGAACCAGTCGAGAAGCGAAAGGAGAGTGGATCCGGTCATTAACCCTTCTGAAGAAGGGCTCTCCAAGATCATAGAAGGGCTCAAGAGAACTTATGGACTTGAGGTGGACATAAAGGTTGAGATTTCATCAGATCTCTTCTTGGTGGGAAGCACTGTTCACAGCAAACGTGGTTACCAGATCCGCCTTTCAGAGCCCGAGCCTTACGTCCTTTTACACGAATTTTACCACATCGTTTTCGAAGAAAGGGTAATGAAACACCACGTGGGATCTCCCTGTGAATTTTGTGCCAAGATCGTGCAAGAAATGCAAAACGTCATAGTCGATTTGGCCATTGAAAGAGCCATCCACAATATTTATCCCCAACTTTTCGTCAGTTATTTTCCTCGCATTAAGGACAACTTAGATCTTATGGGTCGCTGTGGTGTCATATACTTCGATCCCACTAGAACCGTAGCCTATAACCTATATTTAGAAACGGCCATAAAGGAGCTGTATCCAACGTTGAGAGAGGACTATGAATTCTGGGATGTTGTAGATCTACCGGAATATCTAACGTTGGGAATAGAAAACGCTCTTTGCATCACCAGCAAGTTCATACGAGAGGGAAGACCTACCTGGAGAGATATCACCAATTTCACGGTTGATCTGTCGTGGGCCGTCTTCGAGGCAGATGTAATGTTCATAGAGGATATACGTAATTACTGGATTTTGTGCATTACCAATCACAATCGTGCCAGTAGTGCAGTATCAGATATGATCACTAGCTTGAAGAAGCGTTCCTCGGATTGCAGAAAGGTTGATGGTACATAAAACGAAAGGTGGCACAAACGACAGAGTAAATGGCTATAACGGTAATACGTTAAAGCTTGATGAACAATGTTCTTACCAGCTTAAAAGAGGGAATATTCAATGATGTTTGGGGTCAAGTCCTTCGATATAGAGATTGGACAATATAAAGTAATGCTCAACTTGGCCGACGCCAGAGAATTGGGCGTTGGCACAGGTGATCGGGTTAGGGTGAGGGGCAAAGGCGCTTCCATGACGGCCATATTAGATATCACTACTCAAATGGTCAAGCCCGGTAATATCGGTTTTTTCACTGAGGTTCAACAGAGACTTGGTAATGTAAAGGAGGTAGACGTAGCTCCTGCGCCTAAGCCAGTCTCTGTTGGATATATCAAGAAAATGATGGACCGCGAGTCACTCACTGAGGATCAAATAAGAGACATAGTACATGACATAGTAGACGACAATCTGAGCGATGTAGAAGTATCAGCCTATCTGACCACCCTGTACATTGAAGATTTTAATTCTCAGGAGACCGAATGGCTTACCAGGGCCATGATCGATACAGGGGAGCGAATTCACTTTGACACTCATCCCGTGGTAGACAAGCACAGCATCGGTGGAGTTCCTGGAAACAAGGTATCCTTGTTAGTGGTTCCAATAGTTGCCGCGGCAGGTCTTCTCATACCCAAAACCAGCTCTCGAGCCATTACTGGTGCTGGAGGAACCTCAGACCTCATGGAAATCTTGGCCCCTGTGGAATTTAATGGCGAAGAAATCCGAGATATTACTGAAAGGGTGGGCGGCATTTTGGCCTGGGGCGGTGCCACCAACATAGCTCCTGCTGATGATAAGCTGATACGAGCGGAATACTCTTTGTCAATTGACCCTTACAGCCAGATGTTGGCTTCCATCATGTCCAAGAAAGGTGCTGTAGGCGCAGACGCCGTAGTTATGGACATGCCTGTTGGACCGGGTACCAAATTGCTTGATGCTGCCCAAGGCAGAGTCATGGCCAAGGACCTGACCGATTTGGGTGATCGTTTGGGAATCCGAGTGGAATGTGCCATGACATTTGGAGGATCCCCTGTTGGGCGGACCGTAGGCCCTGCTTTGGAGGTCAAAGAGGCCCTCACCATGTTGGAAGGGAATGGTGGACCCAACAGTTTAAAAGAAAAGAGCTTAGCTCTGGCGGGAATCCTTTTGGAGATAGGTTGCGTCAGTGGTATGGGCTGTGTGGCCGCCAGAGGGGAAGGAAAAGCCGTTGCTGAGAAGCTTCTAAAAAGCGGCCAGGCTCATCAGAAGCTTATGGAAATTATCGATGCCCAAGGTGGCGACCCCACTGTTAAGAGCAGCGATATCGAAGTTGGGGACCAACACGAAGACGTTTTGGCGCCACTTACAGGTTACGTGATATCCTTCAACAACAAGCGAATTGTGGAGATCGCCAGAAGTGCTGGCGCACCTGCAGACAAGAAGGCAGGAGTTCTCATTCATAAGAAGATGGGAGAAATGGTCAAAAAGGGCGAGCCCATGTTCACCATATACTCTAGTAAGGAATGGGAACTGAAACGAGCGATCAACGATGCTCTGAGAGATATGCCTATCTTGGTGGAAGGCATGCTTTTGGAAAGGTATCCCAGATACGCTGAAATTTAGGAGTTGCAGGGCAGATCCCCACCCCTCCATTTCAATGGTGGGATACCGCCCGTACCCCTTGACCAAGGTATATATACTCAGAGTGGTTTCTTCCTTAAAAGGAACGTTCTATTTCTCTCGAAAATTTGAAACATCAAAGTTTGGTTCTGTAGTTACCTCTTGTAGGAACAGTCAAGCGTCAGACTATAGTGCTTAGCGAGAACAAATTAGTATCATCGAATTGGTTTTCGACTATAATCCGAAAGGTATCACTGAAAGGCGATTATTAGACTCGACATGCTTTTAAATAAGAAGGATATCTACGTTATAGGGGGAGAAATAACGGAGGTTATACATTGAATCGGAGATACTTGGGAGTTTTCATCACCATATTTATGTTCATGGGATCGGTGATGGCTGCCAATTACGTTTTCGAAAGTACAGTAATTTCGGGAGTTGGTTATAGAAATCACGAATTGGTGAGCCAGACTGCTCAAGGTGACAGCGGTCAAAAGATTGTGAAGAAAGTATCGGGAAGTGGCAACTTAAACGACCGCTACGAGTTAGAGCTGAGCGTACATCATAATTCCATAAACTATTCTCAAGAAGCTAATTTCGAATACTTCCCAACCAGCTATCAGACTGGCAATTACGATCAGAAATGGCAAGATAAACTCTGTGTGATCAACTACGATGCAGGTGCAGTCGTTACCGAGACTTACACCAGTGCTGAGAGCCTAGAAAAGGAGACCACAATAAGCACTATGGGCAACGACACCAATAACGCCATAGAGGCCAGTTTCAGGTCAGAAGTTGTCGGTGTAGCACACATCGGATGGATGTCCAGAGATCCCGAAGCAAACGATAAAGGGCGTCATCCTGAATACGGCCGTAGCGTAGAAGATCTGACCGGAGTATTCTCCATCGATAAGTACATACAATTGGCCAATAACGAAAGTGACGTGGTGAACAATGTAGATTGGCTTCCTTGCATATAGGTCGTATATCGATCTGATCGTGCTACGATAAAATAGTATGAAGACGCGCCAAAAAAAAGGATTTGCGTAAAACGAGGCGCGTCTTTAATTTTGGTCAATTGGGACTAGACCATGGCGACATTTTCATGGGCAATTTTTAGTCTAACTGCTTACATATTTTACCAGGTAAATCCAGTAAGCTATGCCCAACACTATTAAAGCAACTAGGACCTCCCCAACCAAGGCGTCACCTCCATGAATTATTAACGATCATATGTTATAGATTTAAAAGTTCATTAATGTTTTGATTTTTTTTAAAGTTAAAATTTAGATCATCATAAATATTCTAATTTTACCCTCTTTGGAGGTGATAATCTTCCCTTGAATTTATGTGGGGTTAAAGGAATATAGTCGAGAACCAATTAGACGATACTAATTGTTTTTCGCCAGAATAGTGTTTAACGATACGAATAGGTCAAATCTCTAACTCTTTCGAGTTCGAGATTTGTCTGAAAGGTATCGTTAAACACTATAAAAGGGTTAAAAAACTGTAAAAACGATGGTTTATGTCAATTTTTCTTACCCTTTCACCCTCGACCCTCCCGGTGGCAAGAAGCTTACTATCCGTTCGGTTGGGGCCACCATTTTTAGGAAGTGTCGATCGTCCACTTTTTCTGCGAATATCCGATATATGCGCTTGGCCAGATCATCGGAATTAAACTCACCGGGCTCAATTTCTACAACCGGCTTGGACCTATCCTTTATGGCCAATGTGGGCCCTCCAATCAACATCTCGTCTGCAAGTCCAATGGCTAAATCCACGGGTACGTCTCGGAAATAACGTCTCTCACCCCTGATCACAAAGGCACCCTTGCGTAAGAACTCTCCCGACTCGGGGGTTTTTGTTACCTGATCTCCGTTTATTAGGTAACAATCTCCTTCGAATAGCCCTGCCTTCCACACGCTGGAGTAGCTGACCGCAAACTGGGCAGCCTCCACAAGTGTAGACTCGGGTACTTCTTTTCCTTCCGTCTTGATCACGGTGAGGGGTGCGCCAGGAGCATCAGTATGCAAAGCAAAATCGCGTTTTTCCATATATTTGGTGTAAATTTCTTCGTTGGAATTGGCGTCCCGTCCACCGATCACCAAAAAACCATCTGACGAATTAAACCACCTAAATCGCTCGTACCAGCGAGGCTTGCGACGCTTGACTACTCGTCGGGTCTTGGGCGAGGGTGCCGCCTTCTTCTCTATGAGCTTGGTTGTAGTCTCTAGAGCTTTTTTGGCACCATCTATCTTCTTTGTCATTTCCTTGGACTTGTCGTAGTAACGTTTTGCGTTTTGGGGAAGTGTCAACTTGGCGTTCAAATTGAAAACAGGTCCATCTTCTTCCAGTTGAAGCTTCACCTCGCCCTGATAGTCGATGGAAATAATCTGCTTGGCCACTGGAAGGCCTGATGTTTTAATTCTGGCCCATATCTCGGAATATGTGAACCCTTTGTCCATGGCTTCAGAAATGGCCTTCAATATGGCCTCTATCTCACCATAGCGCTCGTATATTAGCTCCCCGTTCCGAGAACATTCCTCTTCCCTTAGCCTAAACTCTCCAATGGACCGTTCTTGCATCTCCTTTCTTCGTTCCAGAGCGGTTTTGGGTTTTGGTGCAGTATCTGCGGAAAAGAAGAATTCATCCAGAGCCATGCTGAAACTGGGAAACTCTTTTCGCTCTAAGCCTTCGTAAATCTGCAAAGGTGCGGGAACCACGTCCAAGGGCTTTCCATCCTCGTAGATCAGAACAGGTTCTGAAGATTCTATTAAATTGGGGTCAAACACTTCTTTTAATACTTCATGAACTCGATTTACTTCCTCTTGAGCTAGCGAATTTGCCAACCGACTTTTGTCCACTCCTGCACGCAGGCATATTTCTTCTCCGTAAATTCCGCCCATATTCAGCCCTCTCACCAGGGTCCGAACTAGGTCTGCGTCTGACTGGGCCAATATGTCAGCAATTTCGCTTCTTGAAATAATCCTGGGATCTGTCTGGCGTGCACCATGATATTGATACTCTTCACCGGCCAACAGCCTACGGTCTCGAAAAGCATAAGGTCTCAAAGGAAGTATGATTTGGCCAGATCCATCTAAAAGTAAGACGTTTCCTTTAGGGAAAAGCTCGACTATGAGCAAATACCTCTCACCGCCCCTTTCAATTACAATCTCCACCACTCGGTCGAAGTCGTGTTGGTTGACCTCAACAATTCGCCCTCCTGAGATGCGTTGCCTCAAAACGGTGGGGAACTGGGGTGGCATCTTGGAAGCTTTTCGTGGTTTCTTGGTGAGATGAACACGACATCCGGCCTCCAAAAGCAGATCCTTTTTGCCCTGGCCTGCTGTCTGTAAGGATATCACGATCCTGTCAGAAGACTGTTGATAGGCCTTGCCTACGAAGCTTCCCACCAGCTCCTTTCGCAGTCCTTCTACCACGGCGGCCACGTCCACATTGCTCATAGCCTTCTTCATGATCGGAAATCGAAGGTCAATTGATAAATAGTTGCGGATATTTTAGGTGAAGGAAATGTCCGACCAACGTTTCTTGGCTGATCACATGTTGATCAAGCTGGCCAAATGGCTTCGCATGACTGGTCATGACGTGTCCAGTCCTCCTCAAAACGCCAACGACTCTGATTTGATTTCGATGGCTTGTAAGGAAGAGCGAGTACTAATCACCAGGGATAAGGATCTGGCCCAAAGGTGCGAAAAGTTGGGCGTAGGTTGCATATTCGTAAAGTCTTCCCACCTTGAAGATCAGCTCAGAGAGATGAAAGGCAACGGTCTTTTTCTGCAGATGAGGCCCATCAGCTGCACAGTGTGCAATGGAAAACTTATGAAAGTCACAGACGAGAGGCATAAAAAAAGATACCCGTTCCTAAATGAAGATACGGCAACCTGGATATGTCAACGATGCGGTAGGGTCTACTGGGAAGGATCTCACTGGAAAAAGATCAAGGAGAAATTGTCCGAGATTGACGAAGAGGAAAGTTGAATCGAAGATTTCCAACCCGAGTTTCATGATACTATGTTTTGGATTTTATCAGGTCGAAGACCCATCGGCTAACGCCCGGTGCTACGTTGCCACACCGGCGGTGAGATTCCACAATGTAACCCATATTTTCATATCGTTCTATTAGCGTTTCTATCTGGTATCGTTTCTTAAATGTGTAAAAATGTATCATGCCACCCTTTTTTACCAAAGTACCTATCGAATCCAATATTTTATCCATTCCGTAAGGCGTTGGAATAACGATTCGATCGAAGAGCTGCTTCATCATTTTGACCGCGCTGAATGCGTCTCCATTTATGATGGTTGCATTTTCTGTGACGTTGTTTAATTTCAGGTTCTCGGCCAACCATAGGCATGCGTTCCGGTTTTTTTCCAAACCAACCACATTTGTTCCTCTTGCGAGAAGGGGGACGACGAAAGGACCTATTCCACAGAAGGGAATAAACACTCGTTCACCAGGTTTTGTCTTCAAGGCAACCCTGTTTCTTTCGTAACCCAAACGACCGTTGAAAAATACCTCGGTTACGTCTAATTTGTATAAGAACCCAAATTCTCTGTGAATTGTGACCGTGTCGTTGCCTGCTAAAATCTCAAAGCTTGCAATTCTCTTGTCGCCTTTAACCTTTGAGGCCTTATTGAGTACGGTCTTGATGTATTTATGTTCGGAAATGATGGCTTCTGCAATGTCTTTTTTGTATTCACATATTTCTGTTGGTATCGACAGAATGGCGATGTCTCCAACTATGTTAAACTGACTTGAAGGATGATCCTTTCTGTTTTCGGGCATGTAGCTCCTCATCAGCTCTCTCATGTTCATTTTAAATATTCGTCTAAGAACGAATATTTAAAAAGCCTGATGATTGGTCATATGGTTGATTATAGTCGAAAACCAACTAGATGATACTAATTGGTTTTTGACTATAAAAGCCCAACACGATTCCAGCAATCGAGACAAGCCCTTTTGTGGTCCTAATTGCACCATCAAGATGGCAGATTTGGGAATCGCCTTGGGGTCTGCGGTAAAAACTGCCAGTTTAAATAATGTAGACAACCGCATAATGTTTACTGCTGGAACGAGTGCATTATCACTAGGGTGGATGGCAGGTTGCAATGTGGCCTATGGAATTCCCCTCAGCGCATCCGGCAAGAACGTCTACTTCGATCGCACAG
>Ga0272441_10014242_pt1 | contig 11320 bp, 11 predicted proteins | sample SSMProp6N_FD_193582 | JGI IMG/M metagenome (GOLD analysis project Ga0272441, IMG submission 193582) | Marine sediment archaeal communities from Little Sippewissett salt marsh, Falmouth, MA, United States - SSM-Prop-6N | ecosystem: Environmental > Aquatic > Marine > Wetlands > Sediment ... | reverse complement strand
CATCTTGCCTTTTTTGTCGTGGACACAATTGACTCCTTCCGGAAAAGTGACACCCGTTAATCTCCTGAATGCTTCGCCGAAATCGTCAACTCTGTCATCAAACCAGCATAGAACGTATCTGTCAGCTTTTCCCTCTTCGCTGGATACGTAGTTGATGTTGCCCATGAGTGGAAAGAAATCCTCAAGCGTACATCCAAGTTTTTTGCTTCCCTCAGTCTTTGATACGGCTAGTCTACGTGCTTTGACCACCAGAAACGCTTCTCTCTCAGGCTTTCCGAACCTCTCACGATAAAAGCTGATTACTGGCTTCTTCCAAACAGATTCCAAAACCTCTTACCCCCACTTAGATAAAGTGCACAAAGAAACTTAAACGTATTCCACGCCTCCACAACGGAGCAGGATCTACAGCTTAAAGCAGTTTTTCAGGTTTCCGTGTAGGGTATTAGGCAGAGAAACTTCACAGGTTTTTCGCCGCTGTTTCTCAGCTGGTGCTTCTCGTTTGGAGGAATGAAGATGGCGTCTCCGGCTTTGAACTTTTTTTCTTCTTTTCCGCCAACCACAACTCCCTCGCCTTCCAGTATGAAGACCTCATGTTCCCAGCTGTGAGTGTGGAGGGGGCTGTTTCCTCCCGCATCCATCTCGAAGAGCCTCATGGCAAAGTTTTCGGCTCCGATCTCTTTGGTTATGAGCCATCTGACTTTCAGTTTTCTGCTTCCGCCTTCAGCGTCTTTTGCTTCGACGTCGGTGTGATGGAGGATTTTCAGTTTGTTCGCCTCTCTGAGTGTAATGTCTAATCGGCGAGATATTAGTTGTGTGTCTGGATGCAGGTTTTTGGTTGAGGGGCGTGTACCGCAAGACTTATTAGTAAATTTTTACACTATTTTGGTAAACATATACCGAGGGATGAAGCACGGGGCTACTCTCAACCCACGAATCAATCGTGTGGAAAAAATTTCACAGCGGAAAACCCACCAGCGACATCGCAGACGAAAGCAAAGAAGAGTGGAGCCCATCTTACGTGTCACGGGTTCTCAACCGGACAAGAAAAAAGATTGCAAAAGCACTTGAGGAACACGCAAAAACTCACCGCCTCGACATCGAAACCCTCCTAGACTACAAGGGACTACTGATCGGATTCGACTACCAGGCAAACGCCAAGGTGTACATCGTATTCACCGAGAAGCTTGGAATCATCGTGTGGTACAAGCACGACTCCTACGCGGGTAAACTGTGCCCTAACTGCCCAAAGGAAGCTGAGTGCAGAGAAGTTTTGGACACAATCATGGAAGAGTACAGCATCACCCTGAGGCCAGACGAGGAGAAGCTTCTCATGACCCAGCTGTCGATTGCGATTCTCAACAAGCTCGCGGCAAAACAGATTCCCCGGTATAAACGAAAAACGGAAGGTGAATAGTTTGGAGAAAGACGTTAAAGAAAAAGTGATTAAACCTCCAATAAAGAGAGTTACAAGCGGAAAAATCTTCAAGCCATCAAAGGCGTTTCTGCGCAAGAATTTGCTTCAGCCCATATTTTTGGCGTTCACTATTTGGTTGATTGTCGTCATCTGTCTGGTAGGCGGATCGTTTATGGGTGCAGCAGTGGAGCCGCAAGAGATTCCAAACGCCGCCCATCACATCGCCACATGGATCGGTCCAGTCAGCTTCTGGACAACAGTCGCCAATCTGTTTTGGTTGATACCCTTCCTGATTTACATTCCTTACGAATTCAAGAGCATCGAATACTCGGTGAAAGCTGAAACCGGAGAAACGATGCCCGAAATATACGTGAAACGAGGCGTCGTCACAGTCACCCGCAAGCATGTGCCTTTCAGAACAATCACAAACATATCCAGCAAGGCAGGCGTCTTCGATCGAATGCTCAATATTGGCTCAGTTCACATCGAAACCGCAGGCTACTCTGGCAGCAATCAGGCAGGACCCGAAGTCAAGATTGAAGGCATCGTGTTCTACGAGGAGGTTCGAGACTTCATCCTGAATGAACTGAGAAAATTCAAGACACCCTACGTGACTGGAACAGAGACGATTCCCCGAACCGAAGAGGCTACGCCAACAACAGCGGGCATGGACAACGAGGTGCTGACCACGCTACGTGAGATACGCGACATATTGAAGAAACAAAATGCACAGAACTGATACGCAGACAGAAAAACATGATTTTCAGTCTTTGGGGAAGATAAAAGTCGCAAATCCACTTTATCTTCAATTTTTGTTGTAGGGTAAACCTTTTTATATGGGGGATGATTGTTGGGTTGTATCGTCACATTGACTCATGCTTACTCGAGAAGATTTAGAAGACTTTTGAAGACTTTTGAGGACTTTTGATTACTGCGTGCAAAGATTTTGTGACAGGAGGAATAAACAAATGCAAATAGAAAATTTCGAAGACTTGCCTTTAACTCCAGAAGTCATGAAAGGGATAGAGGAGCTCGGATTCAGTGAACTTTTTCCAATTCAAGCTCAAGCAATAATCCCCTTACTGGAAGGAAAAGACGTTATTGGGCAAGCACAAACAGGAACGGGAAAAACCGCAGCCTTCGGAATTCCGATGGTTGAACGCGTAAACCCGAACGTAAAAAGAGTGCAAGGCTTAGTTCTAGCGCCAACACGCGAACTTGCAATACAAGTTGCGAAGCGCATAAGCCGATTCAGCAGATACTCAAGTTTAAAAGTTCTGCCAGTTTACGGCGGAGAATCAATCAATAAACAAATCCGCGCACTAGACAGAGGAGTACACATTGTTGTTGGTACGCCCGGTCGAGTGATAGATCATCTGAAGCGTGGAACATTGAATCTTTCATCAACGAAAGTTGTTGTTCTCGACGAAGCTGACAGAATGCTGGACATGGGATTCATAGACGACATAACCTACATACTCTCAAGAGCGCCCAAAGACAGGCAGCTAAGCCTATTCTCTGCAACGATCGATAACTCAGTGATGAACATTTGCCACAGATACATGAAGAATCCAGAAAAGATACTGGTAAGCAAAGACGAGATAGCACTCACACAACTGAACCAATACTACATGGTAGTGAACTCCCGAGAAAAGCTCGGATATCTACTGGACATACTTAAACGCAACAACATGGGAAAAGCAATCATATTCTCTAACACCCGCAGAGGAACAGAGTGGCTGGCACGAAAACTGAGCAGACAAGGATACAACGCGAGACCACTACACGGCGGCTTCACACAAGCACAAAGAGACCGCGTCACCGAATCGTTCAGAAACGGGGACCTGAAAATTCTCATCGCAACCGACGTCGCCGCAAGAGGCTTAGACATTCAAGGAATAACACACATAATCAACTACGACGTCCCAATGGAGGCGCCAGTTTACTTCCACAGAATCGGAAGAACAGCCAGAATGGGAAACGACGGAACAGCCATAACACTCGTAGGCTACGGAGAAATCCCAGACCTCAACAAAATAAAAACACTGACAAAAACAAACATCGAAGAACTGCAAATAACGAATCAACAGTACTGCTAGAAAACTTTAACGGAAGATACGCTGAATAAGCGTATCAACCCGCGCTTTCTTTTTTTAAGGTTAAATTTTACCTTTTTTCATAACTTGACTTTTAGGATTTTAGTTTCTTTATCACATAAGCCATGTTTTTTCCTAATACTTTGAATGTCTCAATACCTTCTTCGTCATTTTCAAAATCTGTTGGATTAATAACATTTGGATTGACACCCAAATTCCAATAGTTGGAACCAATAACGTGCATCTGGTTAATTAAAAAGAAGGAATTAATGCTCGAGAATGCATGAACCGCTCCAGCACGTCTTACTGCAATCACGGCAGCTCCAACTTTGTGTTTGTAAATATTTCCATTGACTAATCCAACTAATCCAGCCCGTTCAAGTAGGGCCTTTATCCTTGTTGAGACGTTCGCAAAATAAGTTGGTGAACCAATAACTATTCCGTCTGCTTCAATAATTTTTTTTATGTAATCATTCATTTTGTCGGTTTTAATTATACACGTTTTATCTTTAGTTCTTAAACATTCATAACAAGCATTACATCCCGAAAGATTATCCAAACCAAGCCAAATCAGCTCAACATCAATTCCTTCAGCTTCTAATTCTTTCATCACAATATTTAATGCAGCGTTAGTAACTCCATTTTTTCTTGCACTTCCATTAAACAAAACCACTTTCATTTCTAAAACCCTGTCAAAACTAATTGTTATAAAATATTAGCACATCATCACACTTAAAATATGACATAATCAGCACAATCCTAATTTCAACAGTCGCCTTGTTAGTTGACACATCAACTGGGTCACGCAAAAAAAGCCAAACAAACAAATCTTAACTTTTACCGAGCCTCTGAACCGTTTTATGTGCACCCTTTTGTGTACCAAAAGACGAAGATTTGCTAGTTACGGAGCGTAAGTAACCGTTAAATAACGCTTCTCTACACAACTGAACTGGCTCTCCACTGTTTAACCTGCCGAAAGAGCCGCTGAAACGGTGAAAAAACATGAAGATAGCTGTGCTGGTTTACGAGTATCCCCCCAAAATTGTTGGCGGCTTAGGAACATACACTGCAGAGATAACGCGGAAGTTCGTTCTGCTTGGACACGACGTCACAGTCTTCACTATGAATGACGATGAAGGAAGTCTGCCTACCAGAGAGCTTCTGCGAGGCATAGAGATTCACCGCCCAGTCCACATCGACATCTCAGATTCGCTGCCGGATGTGGTCGCAGAGGACGTTAAGAAGTGGGGCAGAGGAATCAAGTTCTTCTCAAAAATTCTCATGTACAATTACCTCAGCGCCTCAAAGATGGTAAACGAGCTGGTAAGGTCCGAGGACTTCAAATTCGATTTGGTGGTAGCCCACGACTGGCTGTCGGTTATCGCCGGCATCTCCATAAAAAAGGAGTTGGGTTTGCCCCTAGCTTTTCACGTTCACTCCAACGAGAGAGGACGGACATTAGGCAACGGCTCAGGCGTTGTCAGCAGCATAGAGAACCGTGGGGGACAGATGGCGGACATGGTCATAACGGTTTCTTACGCGATGCAGGATGAGCTGATACAGGCGGGCTTTCCCGCAGAAAAAATCCGTGTATGCTACAACGGCGTGGACCCGAACAAGTATGATCCTGAGCAGGTAAGCCAGGAAAGAGTCGACGCGGTTAGGCAGCGATACGGATTAGGCAAAGAGGACCTGATGGTGCTTTTCGTTGGGAGACTGGTGTGGATCAAGGGCGTAGATAAGCTCATCAGAGCCATGCCCCACGTCTTACAGAAGGTTCCCAACGCAAAACTGGTGATTCTTGGTCTCGGCGACATGCGGGATTACCTAGAGGGACTGGTCCGTAACCTGCACCTTGAAGACGTTGTTAAGTTCCGTTTCGAGTTTATACCCGAGGAGGAGCGTATCGCCCACTACGCAGCATGCGACGTTGCAGCTTTCCCAAGCCTGTACGAGCCCTTCGGAATCGTCACCCTAGAGGCTATGAGCATGGAGAAACCCGTGGTTGTTGGAGCAGCAGGCACCAGCGGCATGAAAGAAATCGTCAGCATCACCGGCTCAGATAAATGCGGCTTCCACATCAACCCAAACTACCCAGCGGACATCGCATGGGGAATCGTCAGCGCCATAGAAGACCCTGAGAAGAGGCTTCAGTTGGGACGCAACGGCAGAAAACGCGTCTTGGATTACTTCACGTGGGACTCAGCTGCAAAGTCAACCATCAACCTCTATTCTGAGCTCCTAGAAACGGGAAAAGCTCAGGATTCTTCTGACTAAACAGGTTCGTTAGCGGGAAAAAGAAAATGGCGGGTAACGAAGTTCGAAAAGATTATTTGCTAAACCGATGGGTTGTCATCGCAAAAGAACGAAAAAAGAGACCCACAGACTTCGCCAAAAAAACAGTTACGGAAAAGGAAGGGGTTTGTCCGCTATGCCCCGGCAACGAACACATGACTCCTCCAGCGGTGCTAGTGTATCTCTCTTCTAACGGCGAGGTCAGAAGGGAACGGGACCAGAACGGTATGCGCCATAAGAACTGGCTGGTGAGGGTTATACCAAACTTGTACCCTGCATTCACTCCGCCAAACAAAGAAACTGTGACAGCCAAAGAGAGTTCTGTTCTCGTAAGAGCCACAGGTCACCACGAGGTTATAGTGGAATCGCCACGCCACGACGAACATCCCGGAGTAGCGCAAGTTTCTCAGCTGGTTCATGTGATGAACGCGTATCTGGAGCGCCTAAAAGACATGTCCAAGAAACCTTACGTGCAGCATGTAGCCATCTTCAGGAACCATGGACGCGAAGCAGGAGCATCCCTCTCGCACGCTCACACTCAGCTGATTGCAACACCCTTTATTCCCAGAATATTGGAAGAGGAGCTGGAGGCAAGCAAAAGCTTCTGGACAAAAAACCATTCGTGCCTGCTCTGTGACGTTTTAGCCAAAGAACGGGAGAGTCCACGTTTCATCTGGGAGAACAGCAGCTTCGTTGTTTTTGCTCCTTGGGCAAGCGTTAATCCCCTAGAGTTTTGGGTTCTACCTAAACGTCACCACTCAAACATGGCTGACATGTCTGAGGATGAGATTGAAGATTTGGCTGAAACCATGCGGCTATGTTTGGGCGGCTTACGGTCTCTGCTAAATGACCCACCCTACAACTTTGGTTTCCACACGCTACTAAAAGAGGATTCGGGAACTTGCTATCATTGGCATCTGGAGGTTTACCCGCGGCTTGCAATATGGGCTGGATTCGAAAAGAGCACAGGAATGTTCATTAACACAGTTTCGCCTGAGGACGCCGCCGCCGAACTCAGAAAAGCAGTTAAAACAGAGAAAAAGGGGCTACAGTAGCCTGTTAGACTATCAGCTGTATAGGCTCAGCACTTTTCTGATGCCGTCGACTGTAAGGTGATACTTATCGGTTTCGTCTGAGCGAAATGACTGCGCGTAACCCAGCTCAATCAGCTTTTGTAGGTGAGTCTGCAGTTCCGGAGCATCCATTCGGGTCCACTCTGAAATCTGCTGTATAGTCAAAGATTTGGATGACTCTGTTGCCCCTATGTTGTGGAGCATAATCAGGAGGCGTAGTTGATTGGGCTGCTCGTCAGGTTGTGAACGGAAACAGTGATTGTCGCCCAAAATTATTCCACCACCTTTCTGTAAACGTCTACAGTCTTCATAGCAACTGCTTCCCAACTATAAGCCTTGTGGAGCTTTTCTTTCGCGTTCTCAATCAACCATTTAGCATGATCTGGGTCAGACAAAACCCTGTCAATCCCCCACGCAATAGACTCAGGGTTCTTCGGATACACAAAAATCCCTGTGCGGTCATGCTCTATCACCTCAGATAAGCCGCCCACCTTGCTGGCAACCACAGGAACGCCAGTAGCCATCCCCTCCAAGGCAACTATACCGAAAGGCTCATAGACTGAGGGCACAACCAACGCATCTGCGCTGGTCATAAGTTCGATGACCTCTCGGTCAGACGCAAAACCCGTAAACTGAATCTTTCTGTTCTCTCCGCTGGCTTTTGCTTCAGCCTCTAGGATGTCCCTTGACCAGCCTTCTCCGACGATGACGAATTTTGCTTCTGGGTAACGTTTGGCGATTGCCGGTATTGCCTGAATGAAGTACTCGATTCCCTTTTGTGGAACCAATCGTCCCACGCAGAGAATCAGTTTTTCTCCCCAGCCCACTCCGTAGCGTTGTCTAACGGCTTCGCGGTCAACAGGAATTTGGTATTTTGTTGCGTCTATCGCGTTCGGAATCACGTCAACCTTGTCCTTTGGTAGGTTAAAGTGGTCGCAGATTTCATTTTTCATGGATTGGCTGCACACGATGACCCTGTTTGCCTCGTACATTGCCCACCATTCTATCCCGTTTATGGAGAACGAGTCTGGGCTGTGTAGACCCTGCGATCTTCCAACCTCGGTGCTGTGAACAGTTAGAACTGTCGGCTTTTTGAGGTAATGCTTGAAGGAGATTCCTGAGAATGCAGCTAGCCAGTCATGAACATGCATAACGTCGAAGTCAACTGTGCTCGCTACATCAGCCATTCTCTTTGTTAAAAAGTGATTGAACATCAAAACCCATGTGAGAAAGTTGGGGTGCCCCAGCTCTGTTGAGGCTCGGTACACTTTGACGCCGTCCATTTCTTCGTAGTTCGGTGAGCCAGGAAAGTCCAGCGTGAAAAGGTGAACATCATGGTTTTGCCTGACTAGGGCTTTGGCTAAGCCTTCGCAGTGGCGGGCTATCCCACCCACCACTCTTGGCGGAAACTCCCATGTTAATGTGCCCACTTTCATCTTTCGGCTCACCAGCCTTTAGTTAATGATGACGAATTAAATTAATATGTTATTCAGTTATTTTGTGAATTGAAGTTACTACTTAGTTTGGTGAATCTGTAATATGGTCACCGAATATAAGATTCTTTTCACTTAAGAAAAAGTTGGTGTTTATTAGGCAGTATACAATTTTGGTTTCTAAACTTGATGCTGGTGCCATTCAATGAAGGTGTTGTTTGTATGCACAGGGAACGCATGCCGAAGCCCGTTAGCGGATGCGCTGCTGAAGAAGCTTAGACCAGACATCGAGGTTGATTCTGCTGGAACTTACCCATACTACAAGGTTGTGGACTTGACGAGACGGTATGCTGAACAGGAAGGAGCCAGCGAGTTCTTGAAGACTGTTCCTGACGGGCTAGACTCTAAGAATCTCTGCGTTTACGACCTGATCGTAGCAATGGAAAGGCGGCATGAGGATGCTATTCTTGATCAAGCACCAGACTGCGCCGACAAAATTGTGGTGTGGCACATCAGCGACCCATACCAGCTAGCCTACAATCAAGCCTCAAACGAGTTTGACAGAATAAAAAGTAAGGTCGCACACCTAGCAAAAACACTGTAAAAGACACAGATTTTAAGAACCGAAAGCTCGTATATCCATCGTTTATTTCGTTTTCTGTTATATGTCACCAAATGGAAGTTGCCTTTTTAGCTGCTTTAAGAATCTGATATCTTGTTCCTTTCGATGACACAACGGGGTATTTTGCATGGAGAAAAAGCATAAGATGGGAAAGTCGCGCACAGAATCCATCAAAAACCTAGCTGACCCGATTAGGCATCTGCTTGATTCAAACAGAATCAATTTCAGAAATGTTGTACACAACTTTTCTTTTCCGGAAAATTGGGTTACACGGTTCCTTGCAGTTGGATTAGATTACATCATACTGCTTTTTGTAACTGGGCTGGTGAAAGATTTGTTTTTCACTAATTGGCACAGTTCAGTGATTGGCTATTTATTGATGATGGGAGCAATAGCGTTTCTTTACTTTGTGATTACTGAATCCGTTTTCGGGTACACAATCGGAAAGAGAGTGTTTGACCTCAAAGTTGTGACCGTGAATGGCGACAAACCAAGTTTCAAAAACGTTGTCATAAGGAACATCAGCAAAATCGTTTTTGTTTTCCTGATTTTGGATGTAGCGGGAAGCTATTTCGCACCAACAAGTCCTAACCAGAGATATGTCGACAGAATCGCACAAACAACAGTTGAAAAATGGTAAGCTGTTCCATTTTTTCTCTTTGGTTTACGGTTGGTAGCCTCAAAACTCTGTGGCAGCAGAGTTAGGACAAGTTTTGGAAAGCTATTCTCAATCATTGATGTGATAGAAAACCAGAGGACAAACACAAAGACGGGAAGATTCCGCAAACAGAGCTACGGTTATAAAGCATTTAATCCGTAGGTTATCAGTCCATTCAAATCGAATAGCGGCAGGATGTTCGAGTCAGGTGAGCAGGTCTTTAGCGTTAGGCAAAGATTCAGCGAAAGGCGGAGCTAATGTACTTTGGGGCTTAACGCTTTCTTCAATAATCTCTGCCGTAGGCGTAATGGTAGTTGCGGGAATATTATCTGAAGCAGAATTTGGTATAGTGACAAAAGCGCTTATCGGTCCAACAATAATAATGTTAATCAGAGACTTGGGAATCGACCAAGCAACAATAAAGTACACAACACAATACAGAACCGAAAACAACACAGAAAAACTGAAAAACATAGTAACCGCAGGAATCGTCTCTGAAATCATACTGGGAACAGTGTTCACAGCAGTATCTCTCCTTCTGTCAGGATTCATGGCAAACACACTAGAAAAACCAACAATAGTGCCTTTAATCCAAATAGCATCCTTCACCATCCTTGCAGACGCTCTCCTAAAGGCGGCGCAATCAACGTTTATAGGCTATGAAAAAATGCAGTATCACAGCGTCACACTGATAGTTCATTCAATACTGAAGACCGGGTTAATGGCGCTCCTTGTCACTTTGCGTTTCGGGATATACGGAGCAATAATCGGAAACGCAGTATCGCATCTAAGCGCAGGATTAATCGGCATCGCCATTCTATATCTAACAGTCATAAAGAAGCTGCAAAAACAGGAAGGCAAACTGCAGCTCATACACACAATAAAAGACATGCTGAAGTTCGGGCTGCCCCTCTCAGTAGCTGCAATGCTTGTCGGGGTTCTTGCTCAAGTCTACAGCTTCCTACTTGCCATATATACCACCGACCTAATTTACGGCAACTACCAAATAGCACTCAACTTCGCAATTTTGGTATCCATTTTTGCAACATCCATAACTACGGTGATGCTTCCAACGTTTTCTAAAGTCAAAGTGCAGGAAGACCCTGAAACAGTGAGAAGCGTCTTTCAATATTCAATCAAGTACACCTCACTCCTGATTGTGCCCGTAACCTTCGCGGTGATGGCGTTAGCTGAGCCGGGCGTAGCAACACTGTTTCAAAGCGATTACGAGCATGCCCCATTCTTTTTGTCTCTGTATGTAATCCCTTTCTTGTATGCGGCGTTTGGAAACCTCAGCGTGGGAGCGCTGATAAAAAGTCAGGGAAAAACCCAAGTCAGCATGAGAATCACGGTTCTCACTTTCATGGTAGGAAGTGTTTTAGGCGCGGTGTTGATTCCCAAATTTAATGTTCTAGGCTTAATAGTAACGCACCTAGCAGCCGGATTGCCCAGTTTAATCATAGCGCTGTGGTGGGTACACAAAAACTACAACGCCACTATCGACTGGAAATCGTCAGCCAAAATCATAGCATCCGCAGCATTCTCAGCTGCTTTGACATATTTGTTGCTTAATCAACTGAACCTAGCCAGCTGGATTAGCCTGCTGTTGGGAGTAGCAGTTTTTCTGGGCACCTACATGATTACGGCTCCCCTGATAGGAGCAATAGACTATAATGACACCAAAAACCTGCAAGACCTGCTGAAAAGTCTAGGTCCCATAGGCACCATT
>Ga0272441_10014241_pt1 | contig 11321 bp, 11 predicted proteins | sample SSMProp6N_FD_193582 | JGI IMG/M metagenome (GOLD analysis project Ga0272441, IMG submission 193582) | Marine sediment archaeal communities from Little Sippewissett salt marsh, Falmouth, MA, United States - SSM-Prop-6N | ecosystem: Environmental > Aquatic > Marine > Wetlands > Sediment ... | reverse complement strand
CCTCCATAGGTTACATTAATAATTGGGTCTCCATCAACATAATTACCATTATGTTTTTCACCGTAACTAAGCATCCTTGAAACATTATAAGAATCATCAACATAATAAAAATCAAAGAACTCGTCAACAAAATAACCATTGAAACGGTTTAATGTTGTAAAACTGTTTTCAGAGTCACACCAAGCTGAATCATCAGTGCTCCAAAGCCTGTAATAATAAGTAGTGCTATCATCAAGACCACGTATCAGCATTTTTCTGTTTGTCCTATCTGTATAGTTACAATCATCAGGGTCAACATAAGTATCATTATCACCAGTTGTTACAGGGCTAAACCTACTCCAATATATTTTGATACTATCCGTTGAATCAGCACAGGTAAAACTAATTATACAATTAACAGCTCCAGCGTTAGCAGATATGTTACTTACATTATCGGCTCTGACGTTTTTAATGATAAAAAATCCACTAACTAAGGAAAAAATAATAAGAATTGAAATTAGTATTCCAGTGAATTTTTTATATTTTTTCAAAGTAAAAACCTCAACTGAATAAATATATTTTCCATGCATCTGTAGAAGCTGAATAATAATCGTCAGGGTCTTGACCAACTGGAATTTCAAGTTTGAATCTCATATACAGGCTCATGTTTGTTTCAATGTTAAATGGGTCATCAGGGTCAGTCCAAGTAGTAGCATTAAGTGTAATATTATTGATTCCGTCAAAATTACTGAAGTTTCTCCATGTGCTGTTATCAACACTTACAAATAATGTTATTTGACTTGCGTTGACATCTGTATCAGTATCATTTAGTTCAGCTACATAAACCCTTATTTCACTTATGTTTGTAGTAGCATTAACTGTAAGATTTAGTTCAAGTGTTTCATTAGCATCTCCACTGCTATTTGACCATACTGTTTCTCCTGCAAGACCACTCCAAGTTATACGGTTATTTGTCAATCCAAGTATAGAACCATTTGTAGGTGTTTCAACAGTTATTTCATTAAATGTGATGAAACCAGTTGTCCCATTGATAGAATCAAAAGTAGCGTTAAGCCATGCATGACTTCTATCTAAATCTGAAATCCTGACTTCGTCAAGTATTCCTCTGAAAGGTAATGGGCTACCATGATAACTCCTTGCACCGATTCCATGTAAATTATCCATATTACCGAAATCGAAATTAACAGATGAATCCGTCAAAGTTCTCACCTTATCCCTGTAACCATAAACATGACTATTTGCATCAATAGAAGTCACATAATAATGCCAGTTTGTATCAGCATTATGATTATAATCCTGACCTCCTTCATCAACACTATCATCCCAAGTATAATCACAACCTGTGTCACCTGTCCCAGTTGCTCCTTCCTTATAACCAAATCTTACATCTTCAGGAGCAGTATTCCACCTACTTCCAAAAAGATATATTTTATCATCAGCAGAATAACTCGGTGACTTATACCATACCTCAACCATCATTTCAGCATAACCAGTTACGTCAAGAGTATTATTTGTAAAATAATCATCTACTCCATCACCGTCAACACCATAACTTGCAATACCAGTAGCTTGATAACCAGAAGGATTACCATTTTCAACAAAGTTAACACCATTAGATGTGCTATCACCCAGCCAGTCATCAGTATCAGCACAGTGACCTACAAAAACATAATTTGAATCCCATACATCTTCAGGATTATATCCTACTTCGTAACCTCCGTCACTATCCCCATAATACATATAAAAAACAGTATCAGAACCACTCGTAACTGATGTAACATTCACCCATGCCCAAAGCTCTCCAGATGTAGCATTATATGATTCTACTTCATGGTTAAACTGGGTTGAATTAGTAGAATCAAAAAAAGCAATGTCAGATGCATTAGCAAGTATGTTGCCCTGTAAACTACCACCGTCATAATGAACCAGCAACGGGAAATTAGTCAAATCATCATCTATCAAACTTGAATTAACAATGATTTCAATGTTTGAATCAAAATCATTAGGATTAGCATCAGCACCTACAATTGTAGTAGGGCTAATAATAAACAATACAGTCAAGCTGACAATTATCATCATAAAAACAACTGATAACGGTTTGGCTCTCGCTTTAAATTTTCTTAATTTAATTTTCATTTGTGGGCTCATATTTCATTCACCTTTTTTTTTATCCTATATATTTTTTTTACTCCCTTCTTGGATTAACATACCATACAGCACTCCAAAGAATGAATAAAACAATAAACAAAGGACTCCAAGTCAAAAGAGTTCCTTCTATCCCTGTGATTCCACTATTCACAATAATAGAATCAAGCAGAGGATAAATAGCGACAAAAGCAATAAGAGTAAGCACTGTCATAAACAATGCATAAATCGTATATTGAGCTTTCAGCTTCTTATATTTTAAGACTAATTTTTTTATTTTTCTTAATAGAGCTTTTAACATTTTTTCCAATTCTCCAATCATATTTTTTACTAACCTTTCTACTACCTTTACTCTCCTCTATCAATTCCACAGTAGGAATACGAAAGCCTGTTAAAATACCTTTTTTAAAAAGTTTTTTAGTATATCTTGGTGCAGTAGCTTTACCAAAAAGAATCTGACTTCTCTGAGCAAGAAACGGGTCAGCAAGAATACTTCTTCCTTTGTATTCACTGACTAATTTTTTCTTCTTCTTCTTTTTGATTCCAAAATCTATTTTTTCTTTAGATAATAACAACTTTGATTCTTTAGGTTTAATGGGAACAGGAGTAGGAACAGGAGTAATATCAACAGGGACAGTGGTAGTTGAATAAACAGTTTTGACTTCAGGTTTTAATACTTGTTTAGTCTGCAAAGCACTACCCAGCTTAACAGCTCTACCTACGTCAACCTTAGTCCCAAAATCAATATCAATACCAAAACCAAGTCTTCCTAAATTACCTGTTCTTGTTTCACCTAATGAACCAAAATCCCCAGCGACTATTTTATAAGAATCAGATACTTTTTCAGTATCATATCTTGTCGTTGTTCTTCGTTTAAAACCATAAGCCTCAGCATAAGAAAGACCAGTGATAACAATAGGAGTTGCTTTTCCATATTTATATTTAGTAGGTGCTTTCTGAACGGATATAGTAATTGGTTTACCTTTTGAAACAGGTTTACCGACTACTTTAGCATCAGGACTATATGAACCTAAAACAGGAGCTTTTGAAACAGTCACCCCTGTGGTAACAGCTCTAACTTTAGGACTATAAGACCCCAGACTTGGAGCTCTGCTAATACTTGTATCAATCGGTTTTAATTTACTTACTTGTTTAGAGACAACTTGACCGACACCAGAGACAGCTTCATCAAACTGGAATTTAAGTTTACCAAGACCAGATGTCCCAGTTGAAACACTTTCAAGACTTGGTTTAGAAGGCTCATAAAAAAATCCTTTGCTTTTATAAGTCCCGATTTCTTTAATGTCTATGAAACCTTTACTTTCAATAACTGAAGTAGATTTAATCTGACTACCTATATCAGTGACTCTGCTTACACCAGAAGTTTTTTTGATACCTGTTTTAAAAAGCTGACCTGTTTTAACATCAAAGAAACGGGTAGTATCAGAACTAAAAATTCCTTCAAAAAGTTTAGATGGTTTTTCTAAAATAGGTTCAAAAGATGTAGGTTTTAAAGTGTCAGGTGCTTGGATAAAAATAGATTTAGTTTTAGCAGGGATGTCACCAATTTTTCCTGTGATTATAGGTTTGGTTTTAATTATACTTTCAAAAGGTTTATACACAACTTTTCCTTTTTCAAGATAAGAAATCTTACCAGTGATAATAGAAACTTTTTCAGAAGCTTCACTTAGGACAGTAAACTTTCCTCCACCTGTATAAGGCTTAATCTCAGCATCAACCCTGAAACCAAATTCACCTGTCTTAACAGGTTTACCTCTTTGTATGAATCGTTTAAAAGTATAAGTTGTTTTAAGACCTTCCCCTTTGACTTTAATGATAGGCTGACCTGATTTGGTTTCACCTCTTTTAAATGATTCAAATTTAAAATCAATATCATAAGATGTTTTCTTTTTGAAAACACCAGTAACCTTTGTTTTAAAATCACCGAAAGAAGTTTTACCGAACTTGGTTTTAACTTTATATAAATCAACATTATATTTAAATTTGACAGCTTTACCTATGTCACTAATTTTACCAGTAAAACTATAAACCCTTCCAGAAGCTTTAGGGAATCTTGACCAAGCAAACTGTTTAACATCTTTAGGAATTGTTTTAATATATTTTCCATACAAAATTTTACCTGTTTTAATGTCACCCATGAATCCTATTTTAGCTGACTGTTTCAAAGTTCCAAGTTCCTGTAAAACACTTAACTTGGTTGATTTAGCAAGAGTTTTAAGTTCCCCAGTTGCAAGTTTGCCTTTAAACTTTAATCCCTTAAATGTGTCACCTACATATCCACCGACTACTCTACCAGTAGGAGCAAGTTTACCATATACTTTACCAGCAACAGCCTTAGTAGCATAAACATCTGACCTGACACCAAAAACAATACGGGTCTTAACTTCACTCAGCTTCGCAGTTGTCTTAGGAAAACGAGCCCAAGAATAATCCCCAAATTTAGTAGCACCTCTTTTAAGAATACCTGAATATTTACCAATGACGACAGGTTTAATAATAACTGATTCGGTTTTAGGAGTCTTAGTAATTTTTCCTACAGAAGCTCCATAGCCTTTTTTGAAAGCAATACCACTTAATGCAAAAACACCAAGCTCCCTTGTAGCTCTACCATAAAAAAGCTTAGGGTTTTCCTGATACATCTTACTCAGCCTACCAGCTTCAAAACCAATGATTCCACCAGTAGCAACACCAGTAAGAGCATACTTACCTAATTTAGAAACAGTCTTAGAAGTCTTAAAAATCTTAGGGAGCTTCAAAGTAGAAAGCCCAGCCTTTGCACCTTTGACACCTACTTTTGCGACTTTTCCCAGTCCACCTGAAAAAGTAATAATACCAATATCCTGAGCAGTAGGAGAAGTAATAGTTCCAATTAAGACAGGAAAAGCAGGACTACCTCCAGCCTTCGCTGTCCTCCTCATACTGTATTCTTTTTCCAAAGCACCAAGCTTAATTTGTTCTTCTTTAGCCTTCCAAATAGATTTATCACCAGTAATCACAGATGCAAGTTTCTGAGCTCCAGCCTCAACACCACCCAGACCAGACCAAAAAGTTTCAAGACTAAAAACAGCACCAGCTCTTTTTCCAAAAGTCTTATCATAAACCTCATCAGTAGGAGCAAGAAAATATTTAAAACCTTCATCAGTCTTTTCAATACCATAACCAAGATTATGAAGCTTAGTAATCATTTCTTTCTGTTTTTCAGCTTGACCTATGTTTTTCTCAATATCCTTTCTTGATTTTTGTAAAATATCAATAGCTTCCTTATTAGAAAATACTTCATCTTCGCTAATCTTATCGTCTTGGTTAATGTCAATCTCCCAAGTAGTCCCCTCTGGAGCTCTCTGAATAGTATCAATAGAATCATCCAGTTTATCAAGTTCAGGTCTTGTCACATTTATTGTTTTATCAATATCTGACAAAACCTCAGAAAACTGAGTATTATCAGGGACTATACCATGATAAATATTATATTTAGGCTGTTTAACATAAATCCTTTCACCATCCACAGTCCCCACATAATAAGTCTTTTTTTCAGCAGGAAGTGTCTCACCAGCTACCAGTCCCCCTGTAAGACCACCAAGAATACTTGTAGGTCTTGTAGCTTTATCAAGTTCTTTCATTTGGACATCAAGAATACTTTGTTTAGCTGGGACAATACCACCTAATGTCTCTATTTTTTGAGCACCCTCAAAAGTAAAAGGAAGGTCACTTGGTTTCGCAGTGACACCAGAAGGCTCTAACTGTGGTTTACCTGTATCAATATCAAGCTTTGGTTTATCCAAATCAGCAAGTTTGGTAAGCTCAGGAGTTATGCCTGTAAAACTTTTAGGAGCAGTAAACTCAGGAATCACAGGACTGCTGAAATCAATTTTATCAACTGTTTCAACAGGAGTCTTAACTGTCTCTGTTTTAAAATAAAATTTTTTACCAGCTCCACCTAAAGCAGTAACTTTCTGGACACTAACGATTTGTCCACCTAAACTAATGACTCTTGCTCTTTCTGCTTCAGGAGACCTCTGACTCCTATAAACTTTGGTTTTACCTGACTTATCTTTATATGTAACCCTGATAGCTTGACCAGCTAAAAATTTTTCAGGTTTCTTAACTATTTTTTTCTTTACTTTTCTAACCTTATAAAACTTGAGTTGTCCATCATCAGTTTTTTCAACCTTGTAACCCTGAGACTGAAGTTCTTTAATCCTTTTCTGCTGACTTTTAATATCCTCAGCAGACTCGTCAATATCAAACTCAATTTTTTTCAGTTGACCAATATCTTTAGCAACAGCTTCCCTCTGTGACTTCAAAGCCTTCATTTTTTTAGCTGTAAGGATTTGTTCTTCAGGTTTCTGTCTTATCCTCTGTTTTTTAAGCTGTTCTTCTTCTTTTTTGATTTGTTCTTTTAGTTGTTCAAACTGTTTTTTTCTACTCAGGATTTCTCCCCTGCTCTGAGAAGCACTACCCAGTTGTTTTTCAATGTCGGCAAAAATATCCTGATAACCCATCCTAAGTTCTCCTCTTAACAACCCGAATCTTAACCTTGTCACCTACTTTTTTGACTTTAACATATTTGTTTTTCCCATTAATTTTACGGTAACAATACCTCCAATATTTAGTAGGTATCTTTTCCTTTTTTTTCATAAGAAACTAATAATCTCTCCTGTAATTTATAAATTCATATTAGTTTCTAATTATATAAAGCCTAAGAATCATCAACAGACCCCTCATAATCCCTCAAATCATCTTGCAACTTATCAGCCATAACCTCAGCCTGTTTCTTCAAAAACCTTGCCTTACTGTCAGTGACACCATAAATAAACCTAATAGCATCAGCATCAAAAATAACTTTTTCAGGCTTAGAAGTTTTAGCCAAAAACTTAGGATTCTCATAATTAGTAACCAATTCATCAAGAATCTGACTATCAGTTTTTTTATCCTCCTCAGCTTTTTTAGCACCCTCAAAAGCCTCAGTCCTACTCTGCATCTGCTCCATGATGAAATCCTTAAAGACCTTACTATGCTCCTCATATTTTTTTTTCCAATTCAGCAGGAGGTCTTTTCAGCTTGATACCACAGAACCTAAGCCTTGCTCCTACAGCATCCCCAAACGGATAACTAAAACGGGAATACAAATGATAAATCTTACCTGATTTTTTATCCTGACTCACACTATACGGTCTGCAATAAGAATAATCATTACCATACCTCACAGTCTCATAAAAACCATGAAAATATTTCCTAATCTGAGAATCAATAAGCTTAATATCCTGACTCACAAAAAAAACAATAGGCTGATACCTACCCACAACCTGCATAGCTCCACCAATAGCCTTATTGGATTCCTGATACCAATCCCTGCTACCATAACCAATACCAGCCTCATCAAAAACAATGCTCCCACCAACGATTTTTTTCTTCCTAAGATTTTCAATCTCCCTAAGAAAATCATTAGCATAATAAACAACTCTGTTCTCAACATTGTTAATAAAGGTCTTATCCAAAGCATGAGCAAAACTCAAAGCACTAAGTGACTTACCTGTTCTGTGTTTTCCTGTGATAATAGCAAGAAAATTATAATGATACTCATGGACTCTTTTCCAAATATGCCTCAAATACAAAATAGACAAAAGCTCAGGGTCAATATCCAACTCATAAGTATTATCTGATAAAGCGTATTTTTGTAGAATCATCTCTTTTCCCACCCCTAATAATTTCAACTACTTCATCCTTACTTACATCCAGCTCTCCCTCAACATCCTGAGTAGTAATAGAACTAACAGGGAGCAACTTAATGTTATGCTGATGAACAGGGATAGCATAATCAAAACGAATCTGCAATTGTTTCTTCTCCTTCTTATCCAAGTCCACCCTTTCTTCTTCAATTTTAGCAATCTTATCTTCCATCTCTTTATAGTGAGCTTCAAGATTCTCCCTTATATCCTTTGGAGTATAACGGAGCAGTCTAAACATCAAGTCCTCAACCTTACTTGCAAAAGCCCACATCTCTTTAGGGTCTTTATAGGCTCTTGATTTGTGCTGAACAGCCTCATAACCCAGCCTAATGTTGTCTCGATTAATAAGCTTAGAAGGGCTCATACTACTGTAAGCCTCATACATATTCTCATCAACTTGAGTATCTGCTGAATTAGTCATACCTTCAATCCCTCCTCAGTATATATTTTATTTAATCAATTATATATAGTGCATTAATGAACAAAATTGTTCATTGATGCTAAATTCGGTATATGTAATGTCCTACTTACATATAATAATATACTTTTACAGTAAAACTATACCAAAATAACTGTATTATAGTCTATCTGTTGCTCTCCTAAAGCATGATTCGGATTCTCAATGAATAATCCGAAAAAGCTATTATACGAAAACCGTTTCAGGAAATGGTGAGGGATTTTCAATGAAAAAAAATTTGAAACAGGAGGGTTTTTTTGCCAAACTATACAAAAGCTGATGTTACCTACATCATAAGACCATCTGCATTTGAAAAGATGTATAGGTTAGCACCCAGTAGAAGGGATAGGAACTGGGTATTGATGTTGTATCTTACAGGTGCAAGACCAAGCGAGTTATTGAAGCTGACAAAAGAAGATGTAATCATTGGTGAAGATTTTATCAGGTTTAAACTTGTTACTAAAAAACTTGGATATAAGAAAGGGACTTTTTTTGTGGAGAAAAGAAACCTTAAATTGAATATTAAAAATGAGCATAGGTATAGGTTGACCCTTAGAGCGTATCTGAACATGTTTAGACCTGAACAGCATATCTTTAATTTTTCAGATAGGACAGGGAGTAATATTGTTGAGAGGCTTAGTATGAGGACTCTTGGTGTGCATCTTTGTCCATATAATTTTAGGCATAGCAGACTTACGATTCTTGCAGAGAAAGGTGCGAGTAGGGAGCAGTTGAAAGCTTTTAAGGGAGCTCGAAGTGATAGCAGTATCAATCAGTATATTCATGCAAGAGAAGTTAATTATACTTCTGAATTTGGGATGAAAGATATAGGAGAGGAGGAATAAGAGTTTGTTTCAATTGTTGCTTCTTTTAGGTGTCAGTGTTGTATTGGTATATGCTTCTTATTATGATTTGAAAACTCATACGGTTAGGTCAGATGTTCTGGTGTTAATTATGCTTCTTGGTATTCTTTATCTTTTTAATTCGTCAAGTATGGATGCTCTGAGTAGTTTTGCTAATATAGGATTGCTTTTGCTTATATTTGGCTTTCCTATGGCTTTTAACAGGTCTTGGGGTGACATCTTGGTCATTGCTATACTTGGACTATTTATTCAGTCTCAGACCCAGCTTACGGTCTTTCTCGCAATGATTCTGATTAGTGCTGTTGTTTTGGCTGTTGTTTTGCTGGATAGATATGGGTATTTTGTGCATAAGAAGAAGATTAAGGATTTTGAGTTTGCGTTTATCCCAGCTATTAGTATAGGTTTCTGGAGTATGATGATTCATATATTTGTTAATCTTTATTTCGTTTGATGCTCCAGTCAATGGGTTCTAATTTGTTCTTTAGTTGTCTCCCTATTACTTTGTCCTTGTGTATTCTGGTTTTAGGGAGCTTGTATATTTTGTTACCTATTTTTCTTATGTGTCTTACTGTTAGATAGCTTCCACTGACTTTGATTACTTTTTCAGTTCTGTATGCTCCGTTTTTGTCTTTATAAGTTACATATTTTTTAGTTAAATTGTTTTTATGAATCATAATACTATATTGTTTTATGAAAATATATAGTTTTGTTTTATATTCTTATTTTATATGTTACTTAGTGTTCATTTATTGTTGTTTTAATAAAATAACCTTGAAAATAAAAGGTCAATTGTAATAAAAATTTGTCAAATAATAAGATTTTACAGGAGGGATGTGACAAATGTTGCAATTGGTTTTCTCCTTATACCTGCTAAATATCAAAACATTATCATTTTAATCTATCTACTAAATAATACTATTAGATTTTATTTATCATTTTAATTTATGTCCACAAAATGGACAATATCTATAATCATCCTCAGTGTATCTTGGTTCTATAACATAACAACCACAGTTTTCACAAATCATACTTTTGATTATCATTTACAAACTTTTTATACCTTTCCTGTATTTTATTCACCTTTTAATTTAAAATCTTCTAATGATTTTTCATACGTTCCCAATTAATCACCTTCTTAAATTTGAATAATATAAACTAATCCATCCAATATTTTGATATTTTCCAGTTGTTGTATACATTATCTTAATACCTCCTAATCAATTGATAAATACAAAACTGAGTTGTCGCATATAAAAAAGGTATTCCAAAAATACCAGAAACAAGTTTATTTATCCATTATGATGCTGTAACATCCAATACAATATCCATCATACAACTTTAATTCTTCCTCTGAATGTTTTTCCTTACAATATTTACATTTTTTTATGTTCATTTATTCACCTCCTTCTAATTTATATTATCCATAAATCTAATATTGTCTGATTTTCAGTAATTAAACATTTATACCAAAGAACTTGTAAATATTTTTTATATTCTCTATCTAACCGTTTTTCTTGAATTTTCTTAATTTCTTTTTGATATTCCTTTATCTCTGCAATTATTTCTTCACGTTTAGATTCTAATTCTCCTAAATCACATTTTAAATAATCAATTTGTGCATCAATAAAAGGTAACCTTTGTAATTCTTCCCTTTTATTATATTCTAATTGTTCAAGTTCCCGATTTTCTTCATCAATCAATTCTTCCTCAGTTTTTAATTTTAACATTTTCTATCTCATTTATAATTTACTTATATGCTTCCATTCTTCCAGAAATGTTTTCATCATAAACAGCGACCTCATCCAACCAATCACTAATCAACTTTTCTTCCAACTGCCATCTATCCCATGCCTCTTGCTGTTTATTGATTTCATTTCTTATTGTATTACAATCATTAATTATATTAATTGAATTATGAATCGACATAAAACCAAAAACAATAGTTATTATACTACAAATAATAATCATCACAAACAATATATTTCTCATTTTCTATCTCCTTTTAATTTATTTTTCCACTAAAAAATCCAATCCAGTAACTCACACTTGAAATTATAACAATCAATAATAAATAATATCGTTTAGACATAACCACTTTTTTCATTT
>Ga0272441_10014240_pt1 | contig 11321 bp, 5 predicted proteins | sample SSMProp6N_FD_193582 | JGI IMG/M metagenome (GOLD analysis project Ga0272441, IMG submission 193582) | Marine sediment archaeal communities from Little Sippewissett salt marsh, Falmouth, MA, United States - SSM-Prop-6N | ecosystem: Environmental > Aquatic > Marine > Wetlands > Sediment ... | reverse complement strand
ACGCACAGTTCCCCGTCCCCGAGCGCATCGAGCATCAACAGCCGGCTGGGATGACCAAGGGCCTTGGCGATCCTGGCGCGGGCCTCGTAGCGCTCGATGGCATGTTTGGGCTGTGCCTTCATGACTCTATGGCAATTATGCCATGCAACGCGATGAAGTCAAGCTGCGAACTGGGTTTTGTGCCCGCAGGCGACCTCGACCCCCAGCGCAGCCGTTGTGACCCGCCCCAACCACCACACGACAGCACAACACCTCTCATCGCCGGCGACGGATGCGACCGGCGCATTTCAGACCGGCCACGCCCGCGATCGTCAGCGGCAGGAATCCCACGAAGCCGGTACCACACAACGCGGCCAGCGAGCCGAACAGACTCTCGAAACCGGGCAGCACCATCGTCTCGAAGATCTCGTTGATCCTCGCGATGAAATCCTCCTGCGTGACGCCCGTTCCGTCCTCCGAATTCGGCCGCAACACGCGCTCGCCCGTGCTCGTGAGAACCACGTCCTCCGGCGTTGTCGTGACGTGGCCCTCATCGTCGTACTCATAGTCGACTTCGTGCTTCTCGAACGTGCCCGTGAACTTCTCCTCCGGGATATTCGGCAGGAACTGCGCCCCGGTGATGGCGTAATCGACCGTCTCGGCCAATCGCTCATTCCCGTCGTCGTCCGACTCGACCCGCTGCCAGCCAAAACTGATCGTGAAGCCTGTGTGGTCCGCGCTCTCGGTCACGTTCTGGTAGACGTTCCGGAGGTCATCCGCGATGCCGGGCGCGTTCTGTCGGCCGGCCTTGTTCGTGAACCGCATCATCTCGATGAACACCTTGTCGTTCAGATCCCACCCGGGCGGTTCCTCGCCGGCCTGATACGACGCCCCGAACCACATGCTATCCAGATCACCATCATGGTCGATGCGCAGGAGAACCGTCGACGTCTCGCCGTCCTCGGTGACGTCGAACTTCCAGCAGCCCGTCAAACGCAACCACGGGTTGTTGTCCTGCACCTCTTTGTAGAGCCGCACGGCACCCCATCTGCCCGACCGTCGGTCGATCGGCCGTAAACCGGGAATGACACCGTACAGGCTGTTCGAGTGGTTGTCGGGCGCGGGCCGCTGCAACTCGACGGCCTCCAGGGTCTTCAGCGCGCGGAAGGTCTCCAGATCGTCGAAAGGCCACCACAGCAGGTTCTGCATCGCGCCGAGGTCGCTGACGCCGGCGTTGACACGCAAGTAGGGCAACACGGGCGAGCCCTTCTTCACGTACAGAGAGTTACGAAGCTGCCACTGGTCCTGATAGAGCTCCACCGCCGTCGAGTGTGCAATGTCGACCGGACAGAAAAACCGGTTGGCCGGGTCGGGGTTACCGCTGGTCGTGGGCCAGTACATGACGACGACGTTGTAGAAGTAGTCGTCGGTGTCGAGCTTGGCCTCGATCATGTGGTTCTGCAGATCGGCGATCAAACCGTCAGGGACGGGGTTGCCGGCGTCCGCAGCGCCCGCGTCCACAAAGAACGTCCCCAGGATGGCCTGTATCTCGTCATCCGAGATCTCGTTCGCTCCCTCCGGCGCGATCGTCACGCCCGGGTACTTCGCCTCGACGCGCAGCTTGAACTCCGCGTAGTTGCAGTTGCGCCTCGCGAACTCCGCCAGAAGATACTCGCGTGTCCCCGCGTGGCACTGCATCATCCGGCCATTGCCCATGGAAGCGCCGACACTGCTGAAGTGCTCGATGTGGAAAACGGCGGTCGAGCGATCCTCAGACAACTCGACCAAGTCCTCCACGTACGCACCCGCGGACAGATCATCGCCGAACGCCATCACGCCGTAGATGGGTTCACCGTCCGGCCACGGCTCCTCAAGCGGCACGCGTAGTGTCAGCGCGTCGTCGAATTCGAGGCCCTCCGGCTCCAGGACCACACCGACCACGAGGTCGTCGCCCAGGTCTGCCAGCTCATCCTCGCTCAGCGGCGTGATCGTGAGATCCGCATCTTCGGTCAGCGCCCCGGCCGGAACGTCGAGCTCGATTCCCGTGTCACCGACGAACGCCCCACCACCGGCGCTGATGGTTTCCTGGATCGTACCGGCGGGCAGCTCTGGCTCCGCCGGCTCACCCGTGCCGTCCGGCTGCGCGCCATCTGTGGTTCCATCATCTCCCGTGCCGTCCGTCGTCTGTCCACCGTCTGTGGTTCCACCGTCGCTTGTGCCATCGGTTGACTCCCCACCGTCTGTGGTTCCGCCATCGACTGTGCCGTCGGTCGGCTGCGCGTCATCCGGCGGTGGGCTCTCAGATGGACAGCCGCCAATCTGGGCGATTGCCAGCAGCATGGCCATCAGGCACGGAACCAGCCTCAGCCACGTGCTTCCCCGCTTGCGGTGCGTGATCTCCTTGCAGGACATTCGCGTCCTCCCTTCCAACGGAGCTGTGGCTCCACACAGCCCACTGGCCCTGGTCACGGATAGCCCTCTGTGCATCGTTGATCCGAGAGACGACATGGCTCCGATGCCTTTTGCCCGACAGTGGCTCCGGACCCCACTTCATCATCGTACCAGCCGTGATGCCCCGCATGCAAGACAAAGCGCACCTGAAACCAACAGCGTTCCGCCAACTGATGCCACAACGCTGCTCTTCACAATCCGGGCGTTCGCAACCTCTCGATCGGCTCAAACGCTGGCATCGTCGCCGCTTGTCGACTATCACACGCGATTGGGCGTGCCATCGACGACAACACTCCATCTCGCTTGGTGGTCCGTCCACATCACAGGAGGCCGAATCATGCCGGGGCCCAAGCTCCTCCATGTAACCACACTAGCGATCATCCTCCTGGTCTGGCCGACTGCTTGCCGGAACGCCGACCCGCATCGCAGCCCCGCGGACACTTCCACCAGGCCCAAACCAGGCCAAACGCAGCCCGCTCGCCCGCCCTCACCCGCGCAGCCCGAATGGACATGGCGCGACGCCCACGATCTGCTCCTCGAAGGCAAGGGTTGGACGAACACGGCAGCCCCCTACCAGCGCCTCCCCGCGCGTGCCGAAGAACTCGTGCCGGATGCGGTCTGGAACCTCAGCCACCACACCGCCGGCATCTGCGTCCGCTTCACCACCGACTCGCCGCGCATCGCCGCCACGTGGGATGGCGGCGGCGCCATGAACCACATGGCCGCCACGGGCAACAGCGGCCTGGATCTCTATCGCCGAACGGACAAGGGCTGGAAGTTCGCCGGCGTTGGCAAACCGCGCGAGTCGCAGACAACCGCCGTCCTGGCTCGCCATCTCCCGACCGAGCCCACGGAGTACCTACTCTACCTGCCTCTCTATCACGCCGTGACGGAGTTGAAGATCGGCGTCACACCCGCTGCAGAGATCACCCGGGCCACGAAGCGACCATCGCGACCGATCGTTTTCTACGGGACATCCATCACGCAGGGCGGATGTGCCTCCCGGGCGGGCATGTGCCATCCCCCGATCCTCGGTCGTTGGCTCGATCGAGAGGTCATCAACCTCGGCTTCTCCGGCGCCGGCAAGATGGAAATCGCCTTGGCCGATCTGCTCGGCGAGATCGACGCGGCCGTCTTCGTCCTCGAATGCCTGCCGAACATGACGACCGACATGGTCCGCGAGCGTGTCGTGCCGTTTGTGCTCCGGCTGCGCGAGTCGCGCCCCACGACGCCCGTGCTCCTGGTCGAGAATCCGATTCATCCAGCGACCACGCCCGGGAACAAGGAACTCCGCAAGTGCTTCGACCAACTACAGGTGCACGACCCCCGCAACATTCACTACCTGATGGGTGCCTCACTCCTGGCGGGAAGGGAGAATGGCACCGTCGACGGCGTGCACCCGACCGACCTCGGGTTCTCGCGTATGGCGCGGGGCTACAAGCCCACGCTCAAGCGAATCCTGGAATCATCCGCGCCACCGGTCGCCCAGCCGCAGCCAGCATCGCAACCCGGCCGCCTGCCCGGCTTCACGCGCAGTCCACACTTCGATGAACAGATCAAGACCTACGCCTTCGACCCCGATGTCACCGTCCACCTCAACGCCCCCTCCGCCGCGCTGTTCGATCCGCACAAACCGACGAGACTCGTGCTCTACGCACTCCCCAACGGCAACACCATCGCCCAGACCATCGGCCGCCAGCGACGGCCCAATCTCGATTGGCATTTCTTCATCCAACACATCGGCGCCCAGACCCGGCAGCTACGCAAGTTCACGCACGACAAGAACATCGTCGTGGCGTACGTGGAAGCCGCCGGCAGGAGTTGGCCGCTGTGGCGCAGGAAACACGCGGACTCTGGCGAGCTGATCGCGGACCTCATCGACTCGATCAGGGACCACTTCACCGGCCACGTCAGCGTCGAACTGACGGCCCACAGCGGCGGCGGCAGCCTCATCTTCGGCTACATCAATCACGTAACCGACATCCCGGACTGGATCGGCCGGATTGTCCTGCTCGATGCGAACTACGGCTACAGCGACGACCAGCAACATGGCGACAAGCTGCTCGCCTGGCTCCGACGCTCACCCGACCACTTCCTCGGCGTTGTGGCCTACGATGATCGCCGCATTCGTCTCAACGGGAAGCTCGTCGTCGGTCCGACCGGCGGCACCTACCGCGCCACGCATCGCATGTTGGAGCGGCTGCGCGCCGATCTGAATGTGCATGAAATGAAAGAAGCCGGGTACGTGCACTACCAGGCCCAGGCTACCCAGGTGGACATCATCCTCGTCGAAAACCCCGACGACAAGATCCTCCACACGGTCCTGGTCGAGAAGAACGGCTTCATCCACGCCGTCTCCTTCGGCACCCCCCAGGAATACCACGCCGGCATGTTCTGGGAGCCCAGAGCTTACACCGAGTGGATCCAGCCGGACTGACGAACGCCCCTCGCTTCAGTAGCTCGGGTTGCTGACGACGCCTTCGTCGCTCAGCAAAACGTGCAGAACCGGATCAGCAAGCACGTCGACGACGGTGGTCTCGACGCCATCGACGAGCATCGACTGGCGGACCAGCCGAATACCGTGGCTGTAGTCCACGTACCAGTCCACATGGCCGAGATACAGCGGCTGGATCGGGCTGCCATTAAGCTGATGCCACCCGTAGATCGCGACGCGACCGGGGTTGCTCGCCAACAGCGGCGTGATCACCACATCCTTCTTGATGCCGCCGATCAGCGCCCCCAGCGGCTGCCCCTGGCGTTGCTCCTCGATGATCTGATGGTGCCGGTAGAACGTCGTCGCGAGCATGATGTCGACCGTCGCCGGGCTGATCGGCACGGGCGGCAGCTTGACGGACGCCTGGGCGTAGATCGCATCGACCATCTTCCGTGTCGGCATCAGGCAATCGAACGCATCCGCAATCGGCTGTGCGATCAGCGGCGACATGGGCACGCGCGCGAAATCGTCGTCTCGCCCGACACACAGATAGTCCGGCATGACGTAGAACGTCGCCTGAACCGGCGTGCCGCCGATATCCTCGCTTACATGAACCGGTACAAACGTGCGCAGGAACCCCGGGGTGTTCCCGCCCGTGAGTTCGGCGAGCAGCCGCGTCTCTCGCGCTGTCCGTGAGAGCGTGGCCGCCTCCGCCATGAACTGGCTTCCGGTGAATGCACCTTGTGGGCGCGGCGGGATGGGGCCAACGGTTGCGCGCGGCTGAAGATCGGCGAAATCCGACAGATCGATGTTCTGGTCGCCGTCAAAGTCGAAGGCGGCGAGGCACGCCTCTTCACAACCCGCAACCGGCGGCAGCGGCGGAACACACGGTCCGCCCATGGAATCCACCGCGACCACGAAGTCATCGAAGTCAACATCGCCATCGATGTCGAAGTCGCCCGCGGAAATCGTCTCGCACTCGTCCGGCGTGCCGGTCGCGTTGCAGTCGAGGCTTGTGCCGCTCGTCAGATCCACGTCATCCGGAACGCCGTTGCTGTTGCAGTCTGGTGCCTCCACGCGGATATTGTCGAAAACCACGAAGTTGTCCTCGGCGGGGTCGGCCAGGGACGCATACGTGTCCATGTAACCCAGCATGAGGTTGCCCGAGGTGAGCGACGTGTCGAGACGGATCGCGACCAGCATGGAGTTCAGCCGCCACTCAATCACACCATCCCGTTGGCTGATCTCCACCTCGACCCACTGCTTCCCCGGTGCCCCCTGCGTCTCGTAAGGCGGGTTGGGGAACAGCGTCTGGTAGAAGTCCGCCGTATGATTGCGGCTTGCGGCGGCATACCCACCGGCCAGCGTCGAAAGCAGCGTTGCATCCCGGTACACGCAGTAGTCGTCCGATGCCCCGCCTTCGCCACTCACGGCAAACCAAAACCCATCACTGTTCGTGTTATATGCCCAGTTGACCTGCGTGCCGGTGTGGTCGATGCCGAACGTGGCGAACTCGGTGGATCCGCTGCCGCCGCCGGCACCGCCGTTGTAGCTCATCCACATGTCAAACTTGAGTGTCCGGCTTTCGGCGAGGCTCACGCCGATCGGGTACGCGCTCACGGCATCGACGGCCGGCGTCGAGTCGTTGTTGTTCACTGTGAAATGCAGGCCGATCGTCGTGCCGCCGGTCGAGTGCGGAGCCGACGGGATGCCGCGCGTGCTGTAGTCAAACGCGAAGTCCGCCGTGTAATCGCCGCCATGGCTGAACAACGTCCAGTTGCCAGCGGACGTGCCCGCATCAAAATCGTCGCTGAACAACACCGTCTGCGCACGGGCCGGCGCGCACGCGGAGAGAGAAAACACGAGCATACACGCGATCGCCCGCGCGGTGCCGCCCACGATCGACGCCGCTGACTCCATGTTCCTGCGCTCTCCCTGCAGAGCCATCTGTGACACTTCCAGTGTCGCGTTTTGCCCCTGCAATATCAAGATCAACCGCGGAATGCCGCACAACAGGGCACGCCCGAGGCCCGCGCCGTTGTGAATCGTCGCGGCTACGTGAAGCTACTTGCCGCTCTTCAGCGAACTCGGCTGTCCGGAAACAATGACATGTTCGACGTCGATGTGCCCTTCCTTGATATCCAGGAACGGTTGACCGTGATCGAGCCCGACGTTGCCGAATCCGGTCTCGGTAGCCAGGAAACTGCGGAAGTCGTCGCCGACGCGGGAGTCGATATAGAGCGTCTTGTCGACCGCATCGTAGCGCACGCCGGTCGAACCCTGCAGCAGCGCATAGCTGGACAGGGCCCGCGCGTACCAGTGGCCGCACTCATACTCATTGAACGGGTTGCGCACGCTTCCATCGTAGCGATCGCGACACAGCCGCACGATCTCCAACCCCTCGTCTACAAGCCCCTCCATCATCAGGTGCGAAGCGACCTGGTATTCGATGCCGGTCCAGACTTCATCGCTGTAGACAAACGGAATCGCCAGGGCGCCGCCCTTTGGCCACGTGCACAGCAGCAGGCCGCCATCGTGACCGAGCGCATACGAAGGCCGCTGGGGGTTGGCATGGTCGGACAGATCGCGTCGCAGGTTGTAGCGGTGAATCGCCCGCAGGTTGCTGCGCACCTTCTCCACATCCACGATGTCCCCCTCGATCCCGCACACGCGCGCCATCCAGAAGCCGAGTACGCCGTCCGAGAGGCAGCCGGTGCCATACTGATACCTGGGGCCCTGCTCGTTGAGAGTGGCGACCATCTCGCTATAGCCCGGCCCGTTGTCGGACACGTCCAGCGCGTGAAACTCCGCCTCCAGCCCCTCAGTCTGCACGTGCTGGTAGAAGTACTCGCCGTTGTAGAGTTTCGTTTCGAGGAATTCGCGGCCGTTGTCGAGCAACTCCCGATAGCGCGACACATCATCGCCGAGGAACGAGCCCATCTCGATGGCGGCGGTCAGAGCACCAAGGTAGAAGCTCGAGCAGTGGCCATCCGGCCCCCAGTACTCGATGTCGTACGTGTTGTGGTGCGGCTCCTCCAGCACACCATGCCCACGCGGATCCCAGGTCTTGATGCAATAATCGAGGCTCTGGCGGACCTGTGGCCAGATAGCACGCAGCCAGGCGCTGTCGCCGGAAACGCGCCATTCGCGGTAGATCTTCATGATGCCGCCAAGCTGGCCGTCGGAGGCGGCGTTGTAGGTATGCGCGACGGGCCGGATCGGCAGGTTGGCGCGGAACGTCTGGTGCCCCCTCGCGTCCTGGCTCTCATGAAACTCCGTTTGGCGCAGCGAGCGTTCGAGGTCGGGGAACAAATGCGGAATCGCCTGGGCGTAGTTCCAGACGTGCGTGCACGAGCCGTGGCAGCAACCCCAATTGTCGCCACACCCTTCGAAGCACCACAGTCGGCCGTCGGCCTGGCGCAGCACCGTCGGCGACTTGAGAATCGTCAGATTCGCGGCGACGGCCTCGACGACCTCCGGGGGCAGCGTTGTGTCAAAAAACGCGTCCCGGAAGCTCGCCGACCCGCGTCGTAACCGCCCGTAGCTCTCGCGCCAATACGCGACGACATCGTTGATGCTCTTGAACCGGCCCGCGTACCACGGCACATGATGCTGCGGAACGGGCTGCCGCGCCTTGCTCCCCGCCGGTTCCTCCACAGTCCAGTCGCCGTAGTCGCCGGCCTCGAAGTCGCTCAAAACCGTGACGCCGTCGCCCCACTCCGCCTTCCTCTCCATGAGCTGGGCGGCGCTGGCCCAACGCCGGTCGCTCAGCACGATCTGGTCCACATTGATATGCCCCCAGGGGCCGCGTTCCGAGTCCACGATCCGGATGCGAGCATTCTGCCCCTTCAGATCGGCGACGTCCCACGTAGTCCACTCCAGCCGCTCAGCATCCTTCCCCGTCGCGCTCCGAACGACCTCATCACCCACGAGCAACTGGATGCACGTCTTCCCCGGATGTCGCCCACCCCCAATGAGAAACTGGATATAGTCGCGCGTCACCTCGAACGCGGGCGACGTCAACGTGCCGATCGCGGCGTCGCCGGACGAATCGAACGTGTTCACCAGCCCCTCGCCGACGAATCCCGTGACCTCCGATTGCCCCGAACCCGTGCCGTCGGATGGCTCCGCGCCAAACGCGGGACCTTCCGCATCAGGCCCGATGCGCATTGTTGTCCGCGGCACATACCACGCAATCATGACGCGGATCGTTCGCTCCTCGCCCGGCCGCAGCGTAATCGGCGTAAACAACGACGCCCCCGGAGCATGCCCCGCCTGCGGCGGATTATCGACCAGCCGCCCCTCCTGAACGTTCTGCCAGGCGAGCGTCACCGCATCCCACCAGCCGCCCTTGAACCAACAGTGATCCACGACGGTGCTGTCATCATCGACGAAAACCGCCAGCCCGCCCTCATACTCCGGATGCTCCTCGGTCCCCGACTGCCACAGCAGAAAGCCGTTGTCGACGGGCAGAATCGTGTTGCCGTCGTCGCCGGCGGTCATGAAGTTCTTCGCGTGATACGAAAACACCGCCTCGACCGTTTCCGACCCCATGTTCTTGAAACGGTACTCGAGCGCCCCCACCGGCAGGCTCGACTCATCCGCATTCCCCGGCACGAACGGGCTCCAGCCCGTCAATTCCACCTCCAGCGGAATCTCCCGGTCGCTCAGCGAAACCGTCGCGAACGGAAAACGCGGCAGGAACTCGGCCTCGTCGAACCGCGGCAACCCGTACGTGGTACCACCGGCACCGTTCCCCGTCTTGCTCGCGCCGAAGATCTTCCAGTCCGGAACCGGCCCCTCCAACACCTTCGCCACGTTACCGTCCGATCCACGCACGCAGATCGCCGCGCACGCGAATGGCTCGTTGAAGAACTGCATCCTGTGCCGCAGCGACACGTGCGAGATCGCCCCGGTCCCCTCCAGGCAAAACATCCCCGCACCAATCCCGCCGATCGGAAACGCCACGCGTTTGAGGTTCTCGCCGGCGTACGAGCCGTTGTACGCGTGCCCACCCGCCAAGCCGCGTCCGCCGCCAGCCGCACAACCCAGCTCAGACATCGCGAGCCCCACACACACGCTGGCCGCGACGAAACCACTGCAAGTTCGCTTCATAATTCGGCATCCTTAACACTCGTTTTCCTTGATCCACCGCTTACCGTGCACCCCCGGAAGCGTGACGACCAGACTGGCGTTTACTCGGCCTTCCCGGCGTTTGCAGCCTCCACCGCCACAGGAACCTCATCTTCAACACAAGGCAACAGCCAACGCCACGCAGAAGTTTGTGCCAAAACCCCCACCCACGCAAGTGCCCCCCAACCACCGCCCCGACTCCCTTCCCGCACACGCACCGCGCCTCTGCAACAGGATGCCCTCCCCCGCTTCGTGCAGCGACGCGGCGGGGACGTTCCATGTCCCCTCTCCCCCCCATCGTCAGCCCCTCGGCCAACGAAACGGAACGGCGCACCGACGCACCCGCGGCGGGATGTCGTGCCTGGGACGCCGAGAACCGGCTGATCGGCGTGGAGCCGCTGGCGGAGCCGATGGAGGGGTTCAGGAAGCTCAGTTTCGGGTATGATCACATGGGTCGCCGCGTCCGGAAGACCGTGTACACGTACGATGGGCAGGATTGGGTCCAGACCGGCGACGTCAAGTACGTCTGGGCCGGGTGGCTGCTATTGCTGGAGCTGGACGGCACGGACAGCGACGCCGTCCTGAGGAAATACACCTGGGGGCTCGACGTGGCGGGCCAGAACGCACAGCTCAACAGCCTCGAATCCGCCGGCGGCATCGGTGGGTTGGGGGCCGTGTACGACACCAACGGCACCATGACCGGCCAGAATCCGACAGAAGACGACAAAACGTACGCGTATCTCTACGAAGCCAACGGCAACGTCGGGCAGCTCGTCGATTGGACCGACATCGCGGAGTGGTGGTCCAATCCCGTAACGCAGTGGCTGTCCCTGAGTCCCCCACGCAAGATCCGCAACGTACCCCGGGCTGGATTAAAGCGACCTCCCGGTCTTCTCCGCTTCTTTGCATGCCACGTTCCGCGTTGGACGGCCAAGCAAGCGACCAAGAACGGCAGAGCACAGGAGGCATCGACGGCGCACGGTACGAGAAGGGCTGAATAGCTCTGTTCACTTCACACACTAGTGAGGTTGACTCATGCTGAACATCGTTGCCAAGAGGATACCCAGTCTGCCGCCGCTGGCATGGGCCCTGCGAATGACGCATGACACGGATGACGTTACGCTTTGGGCTGGACGCAATGTCGAGCTCGGCGCGGGCTGGTTTCTGGAGGGCGCTTGGGACGGGGAGTACAGCGAGTTCACCTTCGACACCACCCTCAATCTCTTTGGTACTGGAGGTCGGCTGCGTGGCGATCGTCTGCGGCTCTGCACCCCCGGACATATACTTGGGCGAATCACGACGGTGCGCGTAGCAGTCCGGTGCA
>Ga0272441_10014239_pt1 | contig 11323 bp, 7 predicted proteins | sample SSMProp6N_FD_193582 | JGI IMG/M metagenome (GOLD analysis project Ga0272441, IMG submission 193582) | Marine sediment archaeal communities from Little Sippewissett salt marsh, Falmouth, MA, United States - SSM-Prop-6N | ecosystem: Environmental > Aquatic > Marine > Wetlands > Sediment ... | reverse complement strand
GGGAAGCGGGCCATCACGTCCTCGCGCAGCACGACCTCGGCGGGGAAGGCGTTGGCTACCACGACCATGGCCAGATACGCGACCACATCCTGGTTGTCGGCCGTCCAGCGATGGAGGGACGAGTGGTTCAGGCGAGCGTAGATGCGTTGGCAGGCGTCCCACGACGGGGCCTGCCCCAGCAAGTCCCCGAGCGTTCGCTCGACCGCGTCGATGCGGGCCCGATCGATCGCGCCGTCGTTGCGACCGCGGGCGCCGAGCGCCGTCTTGTCGATGTCGACGATCACTGCGGTGCGCCCGTCGATCGGAAAGCGTCGTGCGGCGCAGAACGCGTCGAGGTCATCGAGCAGGCGCCAGCGCTGCGCGAGCAGCAGGATCCGCTCGTCGGCCTCGACGGTCTCCCAGCTCGCTTCCTTGTCCGGTGTTTCGCAACCAATGAACCCGATCCCAGGCCAGCCGGTGGCGCGACACAGCTGGTCGAACGCGGCTGCGTCATTGCCCCGCGTGTCGCCGACGAACAGCACCCGGTCCGGCCCGCCGCCGTCGCCGCGCAATCGAAACGCCGCCCTCAGGATCTCGCCCACCACCCGGGCATAAGCCGGCTGACACTTCCGGGGCACCGCATCGGGCGAGAGCCCGACGCGTTCGGCCAGCTTGGCGTACCGGGGTAGGTGAGGGTCGAGCGGATCGAGGGAGCGGTAGATCACCCGATCATCGAGGAACTCCGCCAAGGTCGTGCGCATCGGGCCGCTCACGCGATCCATCCTTCGGCGACCAGGAACTCGGCGTTGAGGATCGCCGCGCCGGCCGCGCCTCGCAGCGTGTTGTGAACCAGGCCGACCAGTCGCAAATCGAGCAGGGGACACGGACGGATTCGCCCGACGACGACCTCCATGCCGCGGTCCTCTCGCACGTCGAGGCGCGGCTGCGGCCGGTCGACGCCGTCGACCACGCGCACCGGGACCTCGGGAGCGCTCGGCAGGCCGCGGACCTCCTCCGATCCCCGGAACGCGCGCAGCACGTTCGTTGCCGCCGCCGGATCGGCCACGCGATCGAACCCGAGCGAGAGGCAGAAGGTGTGCCCGTCGACGACCGGGACGCGGGTCACCTGGGCGCTCACCGTGACCTCGGCCTCGATGCGTCGCTCACCCTCCCACCGCCCGAGAAGCAGGCGGGCCTCGCTCTGGATCTTCTCTTCCTCGCTGTGGATCCACGGGACCACGTTTCCGAGGATGTCGAGCGATGCGACGCCGGGATAGCCCGCCCCGGAGATCGCCTGGAGCGTGGTCACCGACATGCGGCGCAGCCCGAACGCGTCGTCGAGCGCCTTCACCGCGAGGACGATGCCGATGGTCGAGCAGTTGGGGTTGGTTACCAGCAGTCCATCCCAGCCGCGGGTCGACCGCTGCGTCTTCAGTAGGCCGAGGTGATCGCCGTTGACCTCGGGGATCACCAGCGGGACGTCGGGCGCTTCGCGATAGGCGGATGCGTTCGAGCAGACGGCGAATCCGGCCTCGGCGAACGCCGGCTCGACGTCTCGGGCGATGTCGGCGGGTAGGGCCGAGAACGCGATCGCCGGCCGGTCGCACGCGATCGACGCCGGATCGAGCCGGCCGACGATCATCTCGGCGATCCGATCGGGGGGCGCTCCGGGAAGGATCCAATGGCAGGCGTCGGCGTACGGTCGGCCGACGCTCGCCTCCGATGCGGACACGGCGACCGTCTCGAACCACGGATGGCCGTCCAGCAGCTGGACGAACCGTTGGCCGACGGCGCCGGTGGCTCCGAGGATGACGGCGGGCACCTTCTGCGTCATGCCGAACCTCCCCGCGCGGCGGACTCCGGCGCCGCGCGCCGCTCGAAGCGGCCGTCGGTCGATTCCGGTCCGAGTTCCCGATGCAGGAACCGGACCGTGTCCTCGACGCGGGACGCCGGGATGCAGAACGACACGCTCTCGCCGTCGACCGCCTGCGTCACCGCGATCACGCGAACCGCGTGTTTCCCGAGGGCGGCGAACGCGTGCGACGCGATCCCCCGTTCGTCGCCGGCTGAGCCGCCGATGACCGAAACGAGCGCCACCTCCTCCTCGCTCCGGACGACACACTCACCGTTCGCGGAGACCTCCCCGGCCGACTCGCGCCGCAGCAGCGACAGGACGTGGTCGCGATCCTGTTCGCGGATCACGACGCCGAGGCTCGAGTCGGACAGGGCCTGCGAGAACATGCGCACGTCGATGCCGGCCTCCGACAAGCGCTGCAGCGTTCGCGCCGCAGTGAGCAGGCGACGCGCCTCGTCGCAGTCGCCGATTGCGAGCAGGCGCATGCCCGACGCCGACACGATGGCCGGCGGGACATTCCGCCCGGGCGCCCGCTCGGGCACGATGCGCGTCCCCGGATGCTCGGGGCGGAAGCTGTTGACGATGCGAAGCGGGATCGCGCTGGCGATTACCGGACGGATCGTTCGCGGGTGAAGCACCTCGGCCCCGAAACGGGCCAGGTTGGCCGCCTCATCGTACGACAGCTCGTCCAACGTGCGCGCGCCGGCGACGATGTGGGGGTCGGCGGTGAGGATGCCGTCGACGTCGGTCCAGATCCACACCTCGTCGGCGTCGAGGCCCGCGGCGACGATTGCCGCCGTCCGATCGCTGCCGCTTCGCCCGAGCGTCGTCGGGATTCCCGTCTCGGTGGCCGCGATGTAGCCGGTGACCACCGGGATCGCGCCACTGGCGACGAGCGGGGCGACGTGCTCCCGGATCCGTCGCCGCGTCGGCTCCACCTTCGGTGACGCGGCGCCGAACCGATCGTCGGTGACGATCAGCGTCGCTGCGCTGACCGCCTCGGCGGGAAGGTCGTACGCGCGAAGCACCGCGGCCAGCAGCGCCGCCGACAGCTGCTCGCCGAACCCCATCACCGCGTCGCGACCGCGCGACGTCAACTCGCCGAGCACCGACAGGCTCTCGTACAACCGGCACAGGGCGTCGAGCCGCTCGTCGAGGTGCTCGAGAAACGTCTCGCGCTCGGCCGAATCGAGGAGATCGCGGGCCACGGCCGCGTGTCGCGCCTCGAGTTCTGTCAGGATTCTCCGCGGCTCCTGCGGGTCTTGGGCGGCGGCGAGGCGCGCGCCGCGGATGAGGGCATCGGTGACGCCGCCCATCGCCGAGACGACGACCACCGGGCGGTCGGGCCGCGCGGCGACGATCGACGCGACGCGCGTGAAGCACTCCGCGTCGGCGATCGACGTGCCCCCGAACTTGTGGACCGTCACCGGGACGGCCGCATCGAACGAGCGGGTCACTCAAACCACCTCCCCGGTCGGCAGGCCGTCCAGGGCCTGCGCGAGGTCCTCGATCAGGTCGTCGACCGCCTCGAGTCCGACGGCGTAGCGGATCAGGCCGTCGGGGATGCCCGATCGCGCCCGCTCGGCCGGATCGGGCGAGACGAACAGCGCCTGCTGCTGGGCGATCGATTCGACGCCGCCGAGCGTCGGTCCGATGTACGGAATCGCCAGCCGGTCGATGCACGCCGACGCCGCGTCGAGGCCGCCGGCGAGCTCGAACGACACGACCCCGCCGAAGCCGGACATCAGTCGCGCCGCCACCGCGTGGTCGGGATGGCCCGGCAGCCCGGGGTAGTGCACCCGGTCGATCGCCGGGTGCGCGTCGAGGAACTCGGCGAGGCGGGCGGCGCTCTCGTTCTGCTGGCGGACGCGGATCGGCAGCGTCTTGACGCCGCGAAGGACGAGGTAGGCGTCAAGCGGCGCGGCGACCGCGCCGGTGACGCCGCGCAGCGCCTCGATCGCCTCGAGGCGTTCGGACGATCCGATCGCCGCCCCGGCGAGGAGGTCGTTGTGTCCGCCGAGGTACTTCGTCGCGGAGTGGATCACCAGGTCGATGCCGACCTCGATCGGCCGGAGGTTGATGGGGGTGGCGAACGTGGCGTCGACGATCGTCGTGACACCCCGAGACCGTCCGAGCGCCGCGATCGCCTCGACGTCGGCGACCCGGAGGTGCGGATTGGTCGGCACTTCGAAGAACACGGCGCGCGTCGTCGGTCGAATCGCCTCGGCGATCCCCTCGAGATCCCCGTCGACGAAGTCGGCTTCGATGCCCCAGCGCGGCAGGCATGTCGAGACGAACTCTCGGGTCCTGCGGTAGGCGCCGCCGATCATGACGAGGTGGTCTCTCGATGACAGAAGGGCGAGAAGCGTGGTCGTGATCGCCGCCATCCCGCTGGAGAAGAGGAGCGCCCGCTCGCCGCCGTCCAGCTCGGCCAGCTTGCGCTCGGCCGCCGTCTGGGTGGGGTTCCCGTAGCGCCCATACTCGTAGCGCCTCGGCGTCTCCCCCGCCGCCTTGCGCTCGACGAACGCCAGGATCTCGCGGGTGTCCGCGAACGTGAACGTCGAACTCATCACGATCGGTGTGGTCAGGGCGTCGTGCGCCCCGCGCCGGTCCTCGCCGCCGTGCACGGCCCTCGTCTCCAGTCGGACGTCCATCGTTCGCCTCCTCCGCTATCTTTGCGCTTCCTCGCTTGGCCGACTCCAAAGAAAAGCGGACCGCAGGGATTCCTGCAGTCCGTGCTCGCTCCCGAATTCCGGCGCCCTCGGCTACCGGACCGGAGCGAGCGGCAACATCATCATCACGGTCACGCACGCGACGGAGAACTCGACGGCGAGTCCCTTCTCCGTTCGCTCTGCCTTCACCGTGATCATGTCGGAGCGATTATAGCCGACGAAGGGCGCCCGACAACCGCCTCGTACGTCGATGCCCGTGGAGGCCGTCTAGAAGAGGGTTCCGGGGGTGGAGTCGGGCTCGGCCAGGAGTTCCTTCAGCGCGCGGTCGAGCTGTTCGTCGTTCGGGGCCCCGTGATGCCAGTTCGGGTCGTTCTCCATGAACGAGACGCCCTTGCCGATCACGGTGTGCGCGGCGATCGCGGTCGGCTTGCCCGAGCCCTTCGCGGCGAGGAAGGCGACGTAGGCGCCCATGATCGCATCGATGTCGTGCCCGTCGATCTCGTGGACGTTCCAGCCGAATGCGGCGAACTTGTCGGCCAGGCTGGCCACGTCCATCACCGACTCGGTGCGGCCGTCGATCTGGCAGCCGTTCCAGTCGATCATCACGCAGAGGTTGTCGACCTTGTGGTGTGCGGCGGCGGTCGCCGCCTCCCACGGTTGGCCTTCCTGGCACTCGGCATCGGAGACGAAGCAGTAGACGCGCGAGTCGCGTCCGTCCCGCTTGACGCCCATCGCCATACCCAGTGCGACCGAGAGGCCGTTGCCGAGCGATCCGCTCGACACCTCGACGCCGGGGATGTTCCAGGCAGTCGACGGGTGGCCCTGAAGCAGCGAGCCGAGTTGGCGGAGCTTCCACAGCTCGTCGCGGGGGAAGTACCCGCGGTCGGCCAGCACGGCGTAGAGGATCGGGCACGTATGGCCGTTGGACAGGACGAATCGGTCGCGGTCCTCCCACGTCGGGTTGGCCGGGTCGTGCCGCAGGTACTTGTAGTACAGCACGGTCAGCAGATCGGCCATCCCGAGCCCTCCGCCGGCGTGGCCGGAGTTCACGCGGTGAACCATGCGCAGCACGTCGGCCCGCAACTCGTTCGCCTTCTTCTTCAGCGCTTGTGCCTCCATCGGCGTCCCCCTTGTTCTCTTCCTGTCGCCGGTGATGATATCGAGTTCGCCCGGCGATGTCTTGCCGCTGGCCGACGCGGGAGCATTCGACGCGGATCGCCGAGGTGCTGCGCCGGTCCCGGCGATCCGGCACGTGCTACCGTGTGACGAGCGACAGGAGGGCCATCCGGATCGGCACGCCGTTGGCCGCCTGGCGGAAGTATGCGGCGCCGGGCAGCTCGTCGACATCGGTGGCGATCTCGTTGACGCGTGGGAGTGGGTGCATGATCGTCAGCGACGCCTTGGCCGGTTCGAGTATCGCGCGGGTCAGGACGTAGGCGTCCTTCAGCCGGTCGTATTCGGCCGGGTCCTCGAACCGCTCGCGCTGGATGCGCGTCATGTAGAGGACGTCGCAGCTCGGCAGGGCGGCGGCCAGATCGTCGGTCTCCTCGACGTCGATGCCCTTGGCGCGCAGGCGGTCGACGATCTCGCCCGGCATCTTGAGTGCCGGCGGCGCCACGAACACGAACCGAACGTCGTAGTTCGACAGCAGATCGGCCAGCGAATGCACGGTGCGCCCGTTCTTCAGGTCGCCGGCCAGCGCGACGGTCAAGCCGTCGACCTTCCCCTGCTCCTTGAGGATGGTGTACAGGTCGAGCAGCGACTGGGTCGGATGCTGGCCCGCGCCGTCTCCGGCGTTGAGCACCGGGGTGTCGGTGGCGGCGGCCGCTTCGGCGGCCGATCCGACCTGCGGGTGGCGCAGGACGATCACGTCGGCGTATCCCTCGACCGTCTTGATCGTGTCGTGCAACGACTCGCCCTTCGATGCCGACGAGCTCTTCGCCTCCGCCACGCTGACGACGCGGCCTCCGAGGCGAAGCATGGCCGCCTCGAACGACAGCCGCGTGCGCGTGCTCGGCTCGTAGAACAGCGTCGATAGGACCTTGCCTCGCATGTCCTCGAGGATCTCTCCCGCCTCGAGAGCCCGCTCGTAGCCGGCCGCCGTCTCCAGAATCAGATCGATCTCCTCGATCGAGAACTGATCGGCCCGCAACACGTCCTTGCTCGACAATCTCGTCATGCCACATCCTCCTTGCATTCTCCGTCTCGTCTCTCTAGACCAGCTCGCTCAGCGCTGCACGGCCGGCCGCGGTCGGGTGGAAGCGTCCGCGTGCCTCCGGCGCCACCAGTTCCCCCTCCTCGATCAGCACCCGCCCCTGCGAGATCACGACGCGCGGCGCGCCGTGACACGCACGTCCCTCGTACGCGGTGTAGGCGGCGTTCGAGTGTTGGTTCGCGTGGGCGATCGTCCACGCGACCGCCGGGTCGAACACGACCAGGTCGGCGTCGCTCCCCGCGCGGATCGTGCCCTTGCTCGGGTACAGGCCGAAGATCCGCGCCGGATTCTCGCACATCGTTTTCACCAGTCGCTCGATGGTGATGCGTCCTTCACGAACGCCGCCGTCGTAGACCAGCGGAAGCATCGTCTCGACCTGCGGCGACCCGTACGCCGCCTCGAAGAACGGATCGTCGATCCGCTTGTCCTTGGCGGCGTGGTCGCTGGACACCGTGTCGAGAACGCCGTCGGTCAGCGCCTTCCACAGCGCGATCCGATCGCTCTCGAGGCGAAGCGGCGGGCCGATCTTCAGAAGCGGCCCCTGCGCGAGCAGGTCGTCGTGGGTCAGGCTCAGGTACTGCGGGCACGTCTCGGCGTACACGCGAACGCCGTTCGCCCGCGCCGCGGCGACGACATCGATCCCGTGCTCGGCCGTCATGTGCGGGATGTAGATGGGGCATCCGGCGACCCTGGCCATCGAGATGGCCCGATGGATCGCCTCGGCCTCGAGGAGCGCCGGACGGGTGTCCAGGAACGCCACCTTGGGATCCGTGCCCGCGGCCAGCATCTTGTCCTGCAGATAGTCGGTCGCCAGCCCGTTCTCGGCGTGCACCATGCCCAGCCCGCCGACCTCGGCGATCGTGTCGAGCGTTCGCATGAGCTGGTAGTCGTCGGTCATCCAGCCGAGCTTGGCGTAGGTCATGAACATCTTGAACGACGTCACGCCCGCCTCGACCGCGGCCGGGATCTCGTGCGACTGGTTCGCCGGATCGAACAACGCGCCGTGGAGGGCGAAGTCGAGGATCGATGTCGCCTCCGCTTCCTCGCGGAATCGGCGGATCGTGTCGAGCAGGCCGTCGCCCGGCTTGGCGTACGCGTAGTGGATCACCGTCGTCACCCCGCCGAACGCCGCCGTCCTGGGCAGACTCTCGATGTCGTCCAGATAGACCGGATGTGTGTGCGCATCGATGATCCCCGGGAGCACTAGCGTGCCGTCGGCATCGATCGTTCGCTTCGCGTCATTGCCGAGGTCGTCTCCGACGCCGGTGATTCTCCCGTCGGACACGGCGACGTCCGCCCGGCGCACGCCGGCTTCGGTCACCACATCTCCGCCTCGAATGAGTAGGTCGTGCATGCTGTCCTCCGTCCTGCGTGGTCGGCCGCCACTCAACCGGGGATTCTACCCGGAGAAATCTCCCTGACAACTGACAGATTTCTCGCCGCGGCGTGCGACATCGATGGCCTGGCGCGTACCATATTGCCCGATTTCTCGGCTCGGATGGAGGTCAGCGATGATCGAGGCGACGGTTTGCTTCCTGGTGAACGGATCCCCCCCGCGGGAGATCCTGCTCGGGCTAAAAAAGCGGGGATTCGGCGCCGGCAAGTACAACGGCCTGGGCGGGAAGGTCGATGAGGGGGAGACGCCGCTGTCCGCCGTGATCCGCGAGGTGCGCGAAGAGGCGGGACTAAGCGTGTCGGCCGACGGCCTTCGACCGATGGGCGCGATCGAGTTTCGGTTCCCGTTTCGCCGCGACTACGATCACTACGTGCACGTGTTCGTCGCCACGAGCTGGGACGGCGCGCTGCGCGAGACCGCCGAGATGGCGGCTCGCTGGTTCCCGATCGATCGGATCCCGTACGACCGGATGTGGGCCGACGACGCCCACTGGCTGCCGCTGGTGCTCGCCGGGGTGCGGATCGAGGCGGAGTTCTCGTTCGCCGAGGACAACGAGACGATCGAGGAGTATGCGATCCGCCCGTTGTAGCCTTCCGATCCCGAACGCCTAGTCGTCCGGAAAGCCGAACCGACTCTCTCGGAACAGACGGAGGCACGCGTCGACGACTTGGGCATCGTACCGTACGCCGCGTTGAGCCGTGATCTCGTCCAGCGCCAGGTCGATCCCGAGGGCCGCGCGATACGGGCGGTGCGAGGCCATCGCCTCGACGGTGTCGGCGACCGCGAGGACGCGGGCCTCGATGCGGATCGCGTTGCCGGCGAGACCCTGTGGATACCCCGAGCCGTCCATTCGCTCGTGGTGCTGCAGCACGATCTGCGCCAGCGGCCAGGGGAAGGTGACCGATTTGAGGATGTCGTAAGCGACCTCGGGATGCGTGCGCATCAGTGCCATCTCCATCTCGGTCAGCTTGCTCGGTTTGCTCAGGATCTCGGCCGGGATCGCCATCTTTCCGATGTCGTGCAGCAATCCGGCGGCGCGCGTCGCCTCCATCGTCTCGTTCTGCAGTCCCAGTTCCTCGGCGATCGCGACGGCGAGCGCGGTGACGCGCCGCTGGTGCCCGGCGGTGTACGGATCCCGCGTCTCGGTCGTCAGGCCGATCGCCTCGATCGTCCCCGTCAGCGCCTGCCTCAGCGCCTGCTCCGCCTCGACGATCGCCGTCACGTCGGTGGTGGCGATCAGGACCCGCTCGAGGGTCTCCTCGTACCCGGGCAAGACGGCCCAGCGAAGCGTCACGTCCCTCGCGCGTCCGGCGAGGGTCCGGTTGACCGATGTCCCCTCGAAGAACGACCGCTTCTCCCAGATCGCCATCATCTGATCGGCGACCGACTCTCGGGAGGACCGGTCGATGATCCGATCGAGACCGCGGAGCAGCTCGTCCTTCGATCCACCCTCGTACAACGCCACGGCGGCCTCGTTGACATCGACGACCCGAATCGCGCGGATCGCCTCATCGAGCTCCTCCGGGTGATCGCGGAGGTACGTTTCCAGATCGCGGACTCCCGACGTTCGAAGGTCGTCGAGGCGCACCTTCACCGCCGAGTAGTCCTCGACCCACAGCGGAACGGGCGAGTCCTCGAACAGCGCCTCGTACTCCTTCTCGCGACGCTCCAACGCCCGCTCGGCGCGTCGACGCTCGACCGACTCGATCGTCAGCGCCACGAGCGACGCGACATCACCGGCGAACTCCTCGTCGTCGTGGGTCCATTCGCGCGCCTCTCCGGCGTGTTCGAAACAGACATCGCCGATCGTCCGCCCTTCAGAACGAACGGCGGCGTCAAGCACCGAGACAACGCCTTCCTCGGCCATCGAGGCCAGATCGAACTCCGCCATGCGAGGATCGTGCAGTGCATCGGGGGCATTGAGCACCCGACTCGTCTCCATGGCCTTGAGGTAGTTGGGAACGGAGCTCTCGTGATAGTCGCGGCCTCTCCTGTGAACTCCCTCGGTCCGGTTGTACGCGTCGGAACAGCGGAGCATCCCATCGGAACGATCATGGAGCCAGATGGCTACCTGCGCTACGTCCAGTACGTCGGCCGCCGTCTCGGTGATGAGCCGCAGGGCCGGTTCGAGGTCCCCCTCGTACAGTGTGCTCTGCGTGGCCAGCTGAACGAGCGCCTCGTTGGCCCGCCGGATGTGCTGTTGTCGATTCCGCTCCGCGCGCTCGGCTTCAAGCCGGTCGGTCACATCATTGGCGAAGCAGAGGATCGCCTCGCGTCCTTCCCAGTCGAGCGCGATGCCGCGCACCGCGAGCCACCGTACGTTGCCGTCCGGGCGCCGGACGCGCACCCGAATCTCGGGTGGTAGGTCGGCATGATCGATCACGCGTTGGTACGTCGATCGGATGCTGTCGTGATCCTCGGGATCGACGAGATCCAAGATCGGACGGTCGAGCAGCTCGGCGTCGGACCGTCCGCTGATCTCGCTCGTCTCCGGGTTTGCGAACACGATCCGCTCGTCCTTCACGACGAAGATGGCCTCGTTGGCGTGCTCGACCACGACCCGGTGCCGCTCCTCGCTCGCGCGAAGCGCCTGTTCCGCCTTGAGGCGCTGCGATGATTCGATGGTCAAGGCAAGCAGCGAGGCGATCCCGCCAGCGAATTCCTCTTCCTCGTGGGTCCATTCTCGCCGGGAACCGGCATGCTCGAAGGTCACGTCGCCGATCGCTCGCCCTTCCACGCGGATGGACGCATTCATCACCGAGGCGATTCCCTCCGCTGTGAGGGCATCGAGATCAAACTCCGCGGTGCGTGGATCGGTGTGCACATCGGATACCGAAAGGACGCGGCGTCTTCCGACTTCCCGTAAATACGCCGTGAGATGCTCCACCGGGTAGTCCCTGGCGAGGCGATGTGTCGCGTCGCCCACGTGGTACATGTCTATGCCGCGTAGGATGCCCTCGTCATCGTCGATCAGCCAGACGCCGACTTGCTCCACCCCGATTGCCCGGGCCGCCGTCTCCGAAACCAGATGGATCGCGGAATCGAGATCGCCCTCATATCGCGAAATCTGCGTTGTGAGATCAAGGAGCGTCTGATTGAATTGCTGGATCCTCGCCTGCCGCTCCAGCTTGGCGTGCTCCGCCCGCTTGCGATCGGTGATGTCGACGGCCATCGAGATGAGGCCGAGAACCTCCCCGTCCGCGTCG
>Ga0272441_10014237_pt1 | contig 11325 bp, 9 predicted proteins | sample SSMProp6N_FD_193582 | JGI IMG/M metagenome (GOLD analysis project Ga0272441, IMG submission 193582) | Marine sediment archaeal communities from Little Sippewissett salt marsh, Falmouth, MA, United States - SSM-Prop-6N | ecosystem: Environmental > Aquatic > Marine > Wetlands > Sediment ... | reverse complement strand
GCACACGGTATCCGTGACGACGGCCAGGGCCACGTCGAGGGCGTGGATATCCACGGGTGGCGGTACGAGTTCACGGTCTCCCGCGTCTACGAGAACGCCACGGGTTCCGGTGCAGACGACGCCCCCGCCGAGTCGGCCATCGTCGCTCTCATGAACCACACCAACCAGGCCGAGTTCACCGTCGTCGACACCGAGAGCGGCCGGTCCATCACCTGCCAGATCGACGAGTGCATCCTCCTGGGCCATGAGGCCGGAGGCGTGGCCCGTGCCGACGGGGGGTTCCAGATCGATTACAACTTCGCCGTCCGGCCGCATCGAACGAACATCGTCATTCCGAACACGGGGATCACCGTGACTGAGCAGCGGGGCTGGGACTTCATGTGGCCGCGGATGGCCCAGGAAGAGGATACGTCCGCCGACCGGCTCTATGCCAAAGCCCTCGCGGCGTACGTCGACCAGGTCTATGAGCAGGGCGCCTTCTCCGGCCTCAAACTCCTGAGCAGTTAACCATGGGAACCTTCGACCACGTTCATCCCGGCCAACCGCTCGGCATGGCCGCCGGCGTCTACAATGCCATGGTGGACGCCGCCCGCGCGCATCGCCAGGCCGGTATGATGGTCGGGGGACCTGCCGCCCGGACCATGGCTGACCATGACGCGATCTGGGTCCGGAACAACACCGGGTCGGCCCTCGCCCAGTTCAGCGCCGTCGCCATCGGTACGCCCATCATCGTGCCGGGAGACAACGAGAGCGAGTTCAAGCAGCGCGTGACCTTCGAGGCGGGTACGCCGGCCGCTGGTGACCGCGGCGAGATCGCCGTCGTCATCGAGCGGATTCCCGCCGGCAAGATCGGCCGGGCCGTGAAAGACGGCGTGGTCCAGTGCAAGGTCAACGTCCTCAACGCCAATGACCAGTACGCCGACCTGACGCCCGGCCAGGTGTATCTGACGAGCACGCGGGGATACGGCGAGGTCCGCATGCTCTGGAAGGCGAGCGGCACGGGCCAACAATGGGCCGTGGTGCAACTCGGACACCGTGTCGGCGCGGTGGCGTGGGGCAAGATCGTCGCGGACGGTGCGGACCCTGTGCTGTACCAGGCGGACGGCACGGCCTGGACACAGAGCGACGGTTATCCGGTGTACGCCGCCGTCAATCCGTGTTCGGCGGACGGTCTGAACCCGGTCACGTCCGTGACCCTGTACGTCCGTCTGCCCGACCAGGCGGACCGCGAGACGGCCGCCGCAACCGTCGTGGCGTACCTGGTGGCCCAGGACCCCGAGGGTATCACCATCGGAGGCGGCACCGAGTACCTGGCTGGCTACGTCATCGAGGGCGTGAACCTCGACCAGGGACTGCCGATCCTGACGGATGACCCGTGCGCAAGTGTGCACCGGCGGATGTGGATGTCCGCGACCGAGCCGGACACCGCGTACGGGTACACGACCGGGTGGGAGATTGATTCGGCGTTCGCCGGGAAGTTCCCCGTTGGACACGACAGCGAGGATGCTGACTTCGATCCTGTCGGTTCGGCCAGCGGTGGCAAACAACACAGTCACACCGGCTCGACAGGCGGTCCGGATGACTACGTCAACGTCCAGTCCGGCGCCGGCGGTCAACCTGCATCGAGCACGCACACCCACAACGTCACGGTCGGCAACGCCGACCCGGACCACCTGCCGCCGTTCCTGGTGGTCAACTGGATCAAGTGGGTGGGGCTCTGACCCGGTGCGTCCGACTACCTCGGCGTCAACTGCCCGACCGCTGCCTGCAACTCCTTCAGCGCCTTCTTGTCGGCCGTGTAGGCCACCGACTTGCCCTGGCGCTCGCTGCTCACGAGCCGGCCCATGCGCAGGAGCCCAAGGTGATGGATTGGGCTGTCTGTCGTGTGCGGAAGAGGCTACGTAGATTCAGTCGGTCACTGCACAGTGCGGCTTTGGGACGCTGTTCTCCACCGCTTAATATGGCAGACGGCCCCAACGAGAAATGACAGGGCAGAGGTGGCGATTGCCACGCAGAGCAAAGCGAGGAAGTCATTGTTGGCGAGCACGCCATCTGGGCTGTCTCTCCGTATCAGCCAAGCAAGACCTACAAAGACCCCAGGCACCAGTAGTATCACGAGATCATTCGCATACTTGCCAAGCCTTGCTTGCCAAGCCTCATCGAGACTGTTCGGCACGCCGAGGAGCCTCAGTCGGGCATCATCAATCCGGTAGATCTGATTTCTCTGGTACCACCAAGTAAAATATACCGGCAGTTGCAGGACAACGGGAACAAGCAGTATCAACAACCGGGTTTCCGGCTTGTCAGCACTCAACACCACGCTGGCACAGGTGCCTGCCGCGCCCAAGTAGAACAAGAAGAACACATACTGGGTTTTGCGGCGTTCGAATATACCTTTGGCGAGAAAATCAAGTCGGACCTTGTCGGCATCTGTCATTTCAGGGGACATCCGACGGCTCTCTAAGCCGTACAGTCCAGAACTCCCGGTCTCTGAGACAGCTTGTCAGCTAAATCTCCGGTAATCGGGTGTTCGCGGTTAGCGGCGTGCGTGCCCACCCTACTATACTCCAGATGGACAAATAGAATTCGGCAGAATGGCCCCATTAGGGCGTCAACCTCCTGACCGCGGCCTGCAACTCCTTCAGCGCCTTCTTGTCGGCCGTGTAGATCACCGATTTGCCCTGGCGCTCGCCGTTGACCAAACGCCCCATACGCAGCAGACCCAGATGGTGGCTGATCGTCGGCTGCTTCAGTTTCAGGGCCTTACAGATCGCCGTCACGTTTGAAGGACCCTTGGCGAGCACCGCCAGGATGCCGAGGCGGGTCTTGTCCGACAGCAGCGAGAAGCCTTGGGCCCATTCCTTGAGCGTTGCTGCGTTCGGTCGTTTGTGCTTGGCCATGTCGAGTCCTTTATGATTGTGTTCTTCTGGTCTTGACAAAGAGGCAGCATAGGAGAGAAGGTGACAGGATGCCAGAAGAATATAAACGAAGCTGCAACTTGAAGGCGGAAACGTGACCGAGCCTGGCGATGTGGTCTACGCGGCCTGCCTTGGCCGGTACGGCATGACCGGCCATTATCCGCACTTCGACACGGCCTGCTTCCGGGCGAGCCGCGCCGCCTACGAGGCCACTCCGCAGCCGTGGTTTGACTTCGAGTACGACGCCACGCGCACCCGCCTCACCCTCTGCGAGTGCCAGTGGTTCCTGCGGCGTCTGCCGTTGGACATCCAACCGAAGCGAGGAGGCAACGTGGGCCGATTATGCGAGATGGTGTTTGCTCCGACGAGCGACTGCCGTTGTCAAACGTGGAACCCGCATGCCTTTTCGGGGAGGCTCTAGCGTAGCCGAAATCGGCTGCCGGTCTCGGGGCAGGTGGATTGTTGAGAGCGTGCAAGCCCGTGCCACCTTGGTATCGAACCAGTCTGAGGTGGCTTGACTGGGCACCTTGTCCCGCAGGTGGCCCTTTTCGCTGGTGAAGGCACCTGTGAACGGCTGTTCACCTGGCTGAGTGCCGGCCAAACCAGAAGAAGGGAATTGGGTTGCAGACGCGGAGGGCGGTCCCAAGCCCCAATCACAGGGCAGGAAACCGAATCTGTTCCTGGTTCCACTCTTGATCTTCATGCCTTGGCCACCCTCTAAGTACTTCTAGAACTGAGACTTAGGCTTTCCTCCGGCCTTGCGACAGTGGGCGTACAGCGCCCTTTGCCCACGAGGAATATGGTTCGCGAAAGAAAACATCGCGTGCGCCATTGACCTGCTATATAGCATCCGCTATAATGCCGGCGCGTATGTCGCGGCGAACTGTCGGCGGCTACTAGGTGAAAGGTAAGGCGCGATGGGGGATCCAGGGTTCCGAACCGATCCGCCAACAGACTACGCCCTGGAAGTCAAGCGCGTCCGGGGGTGGCTCGGCTTGACGCAGCAGCAACTCGCGGACCGGCTCGGCGTCTCCTTTGCTACTGTGAACCGGTGGGAGAACGAGCAATCCAGACCATCGCCGCTGTCATGGCAGCAACTGGAATCTCTGATTCGCGAAATCGCCCCGGACGCGGCGGCACGGGGCGAAGAGGCCTCGGAAGAAGAGGGGGAAGGGTCTCCGCTACTTGACTTCACGAGCAGGCCTGAGGTAGTCCGAACACTGGCGGAAGGCGAGCGCCTTTCATTCGGGCACATGGCCAATCCCACCTTTGCGACCGAGGTATCGCTGATTGACCCACTCCCTCATCAGCGGATTGCGGTGTACGACTACATGTTGGAGCAGCCTCGCCTACGCTTTCTTCTGGCCGATGATGCGGGTGCTGGGAAAACGATCATGTCAGGGTTATATGTCCGGGAGATGCTGTCGCGGCGGCTGTTGACCCGCGTGCTGATCGTCCCTCCGGCCGGACTCGTCGGCAACTGGGAGAGTGAACTTGCTACGCTTTTCAACATGCCGTTCCGCATCGTCGAAGGCTCGGACGCGCGCGTTGGCAACCCTTTCGTCGGGGACGACAGCAGCCGCGTGATCGTCAGCGTGGACACGTTGGCGGGGCCACGAGTGTTCTCGCGGCTTCAAGAGCCCGACGTTCAGGCGTACGATTTGGTCGTTTTTGACGAGGCCCACAAACTGGCAGCCGACCGGGGTGGTGACTTTAGGGTCCGGAAAACGGACAGATATCGCCTAGCCGAGGCATTGGCGGGGGTCAGGGGTCTTGACAGTCGCTGGCACCTTGGGTGGAGCACCCATCATCTATTGCTTCTGACGGCCACGCCGCACATGGGCAAGGCCTACCCATACTACGCCCTGTGGAGACTCCTGGAACCGGAGGTCCTCTCCACGCCGGAGGCATTTGCCGAATACCCCCGCCCCCAGAAGCGTTACCACTTCATCCGCCGCACGAAGGAGGAAATGGTGCGGCTGGACGGCTCGCCGCTTTACCCGACCAGGATTTCGGACACCCTCGGCTACGAGTTGACCCAGGGCGAGGTCAGCGAGCAGCAACTCTATGACGAGACCACCGAGTACCTCCGTTATGTCTACAACAGGGCCAAACTCCTGAATCGGTCTGCTGCTCGGCTTGCCATGGGTGTCTTCCAGCGGCGCTTGGCCAGTTCGACGTACGCGCTACTCCGGTCCTTTGAGCGGCGAATCGACAAGTTGGAGAGGCTCATCGCCGACGTCCAGGAAGGCCGGATCACGATGGAGCAGCTCATTACCCTCCAGCAGCGAATTACGGAGGACTACGACGTTCTGGACGCGAAGGCCGCTGATGACGAATCACCCGAGGATGGGCGCGAGGAGAACGAGGCGTCTGAGGAAGAACTGTTGAAAGGTGTCATCGCCGCGTCCCTAGCTGACCTCATCGGCGAAAAGGAGGAGGTTGAGGGGCTCCGCGACCTCGCAAGAGAGGTCTACGAGTTGGGCACTGAGTCCAAGTTCGAGCGCCTGCGGGAGGTGGCTGCCGATGCCAGGTTCCGCCAGGAGAAGATGATCATCTTCTCCGAGCACCGGGACACGCTCGACTTCCTGTTCCGTCGCCTGTGCGGCATGGGGTTCACAGGGCAGATCGCTCAGGTCCACGGGGGCATGGACTACAAGGAGCGTCAGAAACAGGTCGAGCACTTCCGCAAGCCCGCCGCCGAAGGCGGCGCGCGGTTCCTGGTCGCTACGGACGCCGCCGGCGAGGGCATTAACCTCCAGTTCTGCTGGCTCATGATCAACTACGACGTTCCCTGGAACCCCGCGCGGCTGGAACAGCGCATGGGCCGCATCCACCGCTACGGCCAGAAGCACGACCCGGTCATCATCCTCAATCTCGTCGCGCCGACAACGCGCGAAGGTCACGTGCTTGAGACGCTGCTCAAGAAACTCGACAAGATCCGCGAGGAACTCTCGTCGGACAAGGTATTCGACGCCATCGGCCGAATCTTCGAAGGAATCTCCATCAAGCAGTATATGGACCGTCTGCTCGAGGACAGCACGGTGGAGGACGTCGAGAAGGACCTGGACACTCGGCTCACCAAGGACCACGTCGAGGAGGTCGCGGCTCAGGAGCAGACGCTCTACGGCCCCGGCGGAGACGTCGCCAAGGAACTGCCGCGGTTGCAGGCCGACCTCGACCAGGAGATGTTCTGCCGCTTGCTGCCGGGATACATGCGCCGGTTCATCGCGGATGCCGCGCCGCTCGTCGGCATGGACATCGACGGCGACCTCGGTGGCTGTTTTGCCCTGCGGCCATCGCGTCCCGGCGCTCTGGACCCCCTGCTGACCGCTCTCGATCACTATCCGATTGACCGCCGGCAGCGCCTTTCCGTCGTTCGCCCGGAGAATCGGCACCAAGCCGTCTGGCTGCATCCCGGAGAGCCCGTCTTCGAGCGGTTCTGCGGAACGGTCCGCGAGCGCCTTGGCCGTCAGGCAGAACGAGGGGCGGTGTTTGTCGATCCAACTGCGAATACTCCTTACCTCTTTCATCTGGCTCTGTTGACGGTTGTGAGGCGCGCGGACTCCGAGGTGCCACAACTCGCCCAGGAGGAGGTCCTCGACTGCCGGCTCGTCGGCATCAGGCAGGCCGAAGGGGCCGAGGTCGCCCAGTGCCCCGTTGAGCACCTTCTGCTCCTTAAGGACGGCCAGGGCCTCCCCGGCCCGGCGCAGAGGCTCGCACTTGCGGCCCAGGACATGGTCCAACAGGCCCGAGCGTACCTCCTTGAACGCGTGGGCCGCCAGATGGCCGTGGAGCGGCGTAAGGCGCTGCTCGATGCCCTGCCGGAGCGGGAGGGCTTCTTGCGACGGGGCTACGACTTCCACGAGGCCGACTTGGCTGCCGCGCGGGCGAAGCAGTCGGAGAAAGCCCGCGATGGCAACAAAGGCGCCCAACTGGAACTCACTCGCATCAAGGGCAAACAGAGGGACCTCACCCGCGAACGCGACGAGGCCCTCTTGGCCCTTCGGCGCGAGCCGGAACTCATCGGTCTCGGCGACATCCGGTTTATCGCCCACGCGCTTGTTGTGCCCTCCACAGACCCAGCCGACAAGGAGCAGCACGACGCTCAGGCCGAGGCCGTGGCCATGGCCGTCGCCCGTGCCTTCGAAGAGGCCGCCGGCGCCGTCGTTCAGGACGTCCACACGCCGCCGCTGGCCCGTGCGGCCGGGCTGAATGACAATCCGGGTTTCGACCTGCTCGCCACCCGTCCCAGCGGCGAGAAACGCTGCATCGAGGTCAAGGGCCGCGCGGGCACCGGCGAGGTCGAGGTTTCGGACAACGAATGGTCCAGGGCATGCAACCTTCGCGAGCGGTACTGGCTCTACGCCGTCTACGACTGTGCAACGCCCAAGCCACAACTGGTGCGCGTTCAGGACCCGTTCATGCGGCTTCTCGCGAAAGCGAAGGGCAGCGTGCTCATTGGGGCCAAACAGATACTCGAGGCCGCGGTCAAGGCGCACGGTCAGTAAGGGGGTGAGATATGCGCACGGTCTATGCAGTGCAGTTGGGCGTGTCACCACTCGATGACAAGACGGTGGACGAGTGCTTCGAGGAAATGGTTGCCGCCGTGCGTGAATGGGTCGCCTGCAAGTGCAAGCGGGCATGGGCTCTGGACGTCGACCTCACACCTGACACCGTCTCACTTGCACCGCTCCCAGGACACGCTATCCGTGCTCAGAGCCGAGCGATGGACGGCAGTAACCTGTTCAATCTCGATTGGGCCCACCCCCACGACTATGACAAGTCTACCTCATGGGCTATCTCGTGCACCGTCGCGAGGGCGGGCGGCGCGGTGGAGGTATCTTTGTTGGTGCGGCTTTCCGCCGCCGCGATGGTGCTGAGGCCAACGAGTTTTGACCTCGGCCGACCGCGCGTGGTCACCGAGATCATGGACCGCTATGACGTTACCGTCAGCGGGTGGAGAGTGCCTAACGGCGTGGAGATGATTCGGCCGCCTCAGGTCCAGGCCTATGTCGATGATGTTCTACTGGCCGGCAACCGCGCTCTTCCGGTTATCATGGTTTCGCCGGACAACTGGACTGAGCATCCCCTGGTGCGCCCAGATGAACTCATGCAGGAACTGCGCGGCTTCGCCCACGTTGCCGCTCTCGGAGACAAGTGGGCTGCCTTCAAGTTGACGGACTCTGTGGGGCGATACCTGTCTTGTTTCAACGGGGCGGTGCGCATCTACTGGCCGGGGTTCACTCGGACGGACGAGCCGTTTGCCCACCGACTGTTCCTCCCCGACTCGGTCCGGCGCCGACAGGCAAGCCGGACGCCCCTGGGCAAGTACCTGTTCCGATTCCTCGCGACGATTTCCGCGTTCCGCTTCGTGGAGGGACCGGTCATCCAGATGGCAAAGCGGAGCCTGGCGGAGGCTGACCAAGTCCAGGTCCGCGCGCTACGCGATGAGATGGCGGCGGGGCGTGTCGCCAAGGAGGAACTCGAGGCCCAACTGCTCGAGGCATGGGATCGGCAGCAGAGGCTTGAGGACGAACTGGCAAAGGCGAAAGAGGATCTGGACGCCCAGAAGGCAGCCTGGGCCCAGTGCCAGAACTATGTCTACGAGGTCGGCGAGGAAGAAGAAGCCCCTGTTCCACAACGGCAGCGCGGCTTCGGGACCGTTCAAGAGGCGTACCTTGCGGCCAAGAAGGACTTCTCCGGCTCTCTTGTTTTCCTGGATTCTGCCGAGGACGCAGCCAAAGAATCGCCTTACCAGAGCCCCCAGCGAGTTTACGATGCCTTCGAGGCCCTCACCCTCGTTGTCTCCGAATGGCGCGACAAGAAGGGGGCACTGGGGAAGAGCTTTAAGGACGCCTTGGCAGAACTCGGGTTCGACGTTCACCGGGTTTCCATGACCAGCAAGGGCAAGTGGGGCAACGAGTACAAATTCCCCTACAATGGAGAGCGCCGGCTCTTTGGAAAGCACATTACCCTTGGGAGCGGTCAGCCGAACACATGCCTGTCTATCCACTGGCATCGCGACGATGAGAACAAGGTGGTTGCCATCGGCCACTGCGGTCGACACCTGACGAACACGTCGGCGTAACTTACTGCGGCCAAGGAGGCCAAGCATGCGCCAATTCGATTTTTACGAGTTTGCGGGGGTGATCGCACCGGGCATGGTGGGCCTGTTGGGTGTTGCTTTCGTCTGGCCCGAGATGGCGAAGACGGTCTTGGACTCAAACGTGTCGGTGGGCGGCTTTGGAGTCGCCGTCGTCCTTGCCTACGTTGCCGGCCACCTCCTCCAGGCCCTGGGGAACCTGATTGAGGCCCTCTGGTGGCGGATTAACCGCGGGTGGCCGTCCGATTGGCCGCGGTCCGGGAGACGGAGACTCCTCGCTGCGGCGCAGCAGCGCCAACTGGAGTTGTGCGTGCGGGAGCACCTGGCAATGCCTGACTTCCATCTGTCGCCCGACACCCCCAAGAAGGATTGGCGCCCTGTTTTCCGACAGGTGTGCGCCAGCGTTCGATCCGCGGGCAAGTACGAACAGGCCCAGACACTAACCGGCAACTACGGCTTGTGCCGCGGAGTCGCCTCAGCATTGGCGGTCTTGGCCGTTGTGGCAGCGGCGGTGCAGGGACGGGAGGCATGGGGGTTGGTGGCGGCCCTTGCCGTGGGAGAGGCACTGGCCATCTACCGCATGCACCGCTTCGCCGTTCATTACGCGCAGGAGGTCTTCGTGTCGTTCTTGGAATTGCCGAGACGTGCTGGCTCGGGGGAGAGCCCATGAACGCCGAGTTCTACTTGTTTGACGTTGAGCAAGGGCAGTGCGCGGCCTTGTACCTGCCAAACGGGAGGTGGTGCATCTTCGACGTTGGCAGGACTGCGACCTTCTCACCCATCGAGTGGATTGCCGCAAACGACCGCAACTCGCTCATCGTGCAGGCGCTCGGCGGGCAGCCGAGGTTTGGATTTCTGAAAAGCACTGTGAGTCACCTGCATGGGGATCATCTTGCTGACTACACGAATCTAGTTCGATTCGGCCCACAGTATCTCTTGTCCGTCATCCCCGATGAAGCCTACCTTCGTGACTGCTATGCCACATGCTCGGACGCAAGAGCGAAGTCGCTGATTCGGGGATTTGCCTCACACTACGGTGCACTTGGACCAGCCACTTCACCCCCAGATTATGGCGGTGCCGCCATCACCGAAGCCCTTCTCCCTGTCGCTGTCGCCCGGGTTCTTGGGGGGGATGCAAACGCCAGAGTGAACAACGCCAGCATCATCACGCGAATCGACGTCCACGCAACATCCATCTTGCTGTGCGGAGACTTGGAGAAAGAAGCGTGGGAAGCCGTTCTCGCTGACAGGCAAGTCTTGGGGTCTCAATGGCGAGCGCTTGCCTTTGGCGTGGACATTCTTGTGGCTCCACATCATGGCCACAAGTCAGGCTACTCTGCGACCCTGATGAACTTGGCGAGGCCGAAGGTGGTGTTGGCTTCGGTCGTCTCAAAGGACCCGCACGTTGACTCTCGGTACTCGCAGGACCCCGTTCAAGGAATTCATGTTGGGGAGAACGATTACACGCTCATCACCACCCGAAAGCAAGGTCACATCAGGGTGACGATACCCCCGCCTGACACGGCAGGTTCGCCTTCGGCTCGGCAGTGGTCCTTTGGCTTCCAAGCACTTGTTCAGGACTCGATTCTATGACCGACTTCCCCCGTCTTATCGAACACGCCTTTCCGCTCAAGCAGGCGTCGCTGGATAGCGTGCACGAGAAGATGTGTCATGCGGGGCATATCAAGGCCATCCACATCTGGCCGGCACGGCGGCCGCTAGCGGCCTGCCGCGCGGCACTCATCGCTACGCTCCTGCCTGAGCCCGGTACGCCGGAGAAGCGCCAGAAACTGTGCGAGAAAATCGGCGGCAAGGTCGTCAAGAAGATCGAACGCAAGCGGATGCCGAACGGGCAGACCGTCGAACGTATCAAGGAGGAAACCGAAGGCGGCATCCTTCACTGGAAGCGCGAGACCGAGAACGCCGAAACCCTTGAGTGGTTCCGCCAGGAAATCCGTAAGGCCTATGGCGGGCGTGCCCCCAAGGTCCTTGACCCCTTCGCCGGCGGTGGGGCCATCCCACTGGAGGCCATGCGCCTGGGGTGCGAGGCCACGGCCAGCGACATCAACCCCGTCGCGTGGTTCATCCTGAAGTGCACCCTCGAGTACCCGCAGAAACTCGCCGGCGAGATGCGGCCCCTCCCCGAGTTCATCCTCCACGACCGCGACTTCATGGAAGCGTTCTTCAAGAAGGCCAAGGGGTACACGGCAGCCCAGACCCGCAAGGCCCTGGAACGCCTCGGCCACCGCCTGGAGGAGGGCCAGGGCTCGCTCGACCTCGGCGGCGGGGCCGACGACGAAC
>Ga0272441_10014236_pt1 | contig 11325 bp, 9 predicted proteins | sample SSMProp6N_FD_193582 | JGI IMG/M metagenome (GOLD analysis project Ga0272441, IMG submission 193582) | Marine sediment archaeal communities from Little Sippewissett salt marsh, Falmouth, MA, United States - SSM-Prop-6N | ecosystem: Environmental > Aquatic > Marine > Wetlands > Sediment ... | reverse complement strand
GCGCATCGGGCTCGAACGGCTTGCCCTTTTCGATACCGAGCGAAGCGAGACGGCCGAGTTGCTCCTTGTCGAACAGGTCGGCCGGCTCGTAGCTCACGATCTCGTGCATCCAGCGAAACGCGCTCGCGTCCTCGGGCACCAGGCTATTGGCCGGCATGTGGCCGCAGTCGATGTGGCGGACCTTGCCCGGTCCGGTCTTGAGCGGATAGACCTTGAGGTTGTCGCGGTAGAACTGCATGGCCTTGTCGCCGGTTCCGACAATGTCGGTGTTGGCCCGCACCAGGCCCCAGTTGCGGTACGAGTTCGAACGGGCGACGAAGTAGCCCTCGGGCACGTCACCTTCGTAGTCCGGCGGCAGGATCAGGTATTTCCCCCCCTTCCCCTTGTCGGGACCGGTGGCGCCAAAATCGACAACGAAACGGAAATAGGCATCATCCAGCGGCCCCATCACATTCGGTGGGATCTCCATCACCGTCGGACCCTCGGCCTTGAGGTCGAGTGTCATCCAGGCATAGATACTGTCGGTATTGCCGGTCAGGAAGAGAGGGTTCGGATTCATCTTCCGTGGCGTAACGCAGATGTCGGATGAACTGCGATGGCCAAAGTCGCGGACCTGGGCCTTCAGAATGCCATGAACAGAGAGTGCCGGAAAAAGATCCAGGTACAGTTGCGTTGCGCGCTGAAGATCCAGCTCGTCGTAGACCTTCTGCACGGTCTCCGGCGTCGGGTAAGCACTGCCGGTGAATTCCAGCGTGCCGAAGTTGGTCTCGATTCTAGACGGCGCCGGCTTGAAGTCCTTGAAGTCCTTGGATGTCTGCTTGGCTTCCGCGGCACCAAGGTCGAAGATGCTCTTCTCATTGGCATGGGCGGGAGCGGCCAATGCCATCGCCATCAGTCCGATGGCAGTCATCGTTGACAGTGATTGCATTTTCATGTCTGAGTCCTCCCAATCTATTTGATTCGTTCAATTTCACCCTGACGCCATGCTCTGTCGTACCAGACCTGGGTCGGGCTGTAGATTCTCCAGAGCACGTTCCATCCCTTGTTGGGAATGGTCTGGATCCAGTTGACATCGCCCGCGGGCTTTTCAGGACCGAAGTAGACGTCGTAGGAGCCGTCGGCATTCTGAACGATGTCGCTCTGGATGCTGGTTACGCCCGGCAGACGCTGATCCGTCTGCAGCATGCTGCGGGTCTGGTTGTCATAGACCGTGAGCTCCCAGAAGCGCTTCGCAGGGACGTTCGCCGGAATATGCAGCTTGTACGTTTCGGAGCCATCCAGGATCTCACCCTCTGAATCACGCAGGCCGATCACGTACTGCGAACCTGCTCCGACCGGAGGCTTCACCATCACCGGCGTGATACCGGTCGCGTAGTAATGGAAGCGGGTGCGCTCATTGATGAGCCGAACGCCGTCATGGTCAAAGGCATGGCTTCCGCCGGCGAAGCCGATTTCCCAGCTCTTGCTGTCGGGCCAGATCTTCACGTTTTCATTACGGTTCCGCCAGATGATCGAGCGCTGCGCTGCTGTGCCGACCACAGCCGCTTCACTGAGGATTTTCTGCATGCGAGCATCGGGCTTGAACTCTTTGCCTTTTTCGATGCCGATGGCGGCCAGCAGGCCGAGCACTTCCGCGCTGAACGCCTCGTTGTGCTCTTCCTGCACCACTTCGTTCACCTCATGGAAGAAGGTGATGTCCTGGGCATGCAGCGTGTTGAGGTATGTGTTGGATATGTCGTAGTACTTCACCGGCTTGGGATTGTTCTTTTCGGCCAGCGGGTAGATCTTGAGATGGTCCTTGATATTCTTGACCACGGATGCGTTGTCATCGCCGGTAGGGAAGCCGCGTACAGCCAGCCAGTTTCCGTAGGTATTGGATTGCGAAACGAAGTAGCCTTCCGGAATGTCGCCCTCATAGCCCGGAGGAAGAATCAGGTACTTGCCGCCCTTGCCCCGGTCAGGACCCGCGTTTCCAATGTCGGTCACGTAGTGGAACCAGAAGTCATCCAGGATCGCCAGAACGTTGGGAGGCGATTCCAGGACGACCGGTCCGTCCGTGGTATTCACCCATGCAAAGAGATAGATCACCGAAGTGTTTCCGGTGAGCAGGAGGGCCTTCGAATCGAGGCGATCCTCCCAGATGATCGCGGTTTCGTTGTCGGGACCGAACTCTCTGATCCCTCGGCGGAAGCCGCTCAGCGACGCTGCCGGCGTGGTCAGGATCATGGCCTCCACCGCGCGCGAGAAGTCGAGATGATCCCAGACCTTCGCCGAGGTTTCTGCCGTGGGAACACCGTCAAAGAACTCCAGCGTGCCCAAACGGGTCTCCACCTCATCCGGAATCAGCACGTTGGCCGGAACCTCGGTAGTCATGGCGAACGTGGGCGGCGCTGGCCGTTCGGCCTCGGGCGTGGTGCCGGCCGGGCCCTGGCTGCAGGCCACGGTCCCGGCGATCAGCAGCGCCGCAAGCCCGATGAGCATTGGGGTGTTTCGAATCTTCATTGTTCTCCTCCTCTTTTTTGGTGTGTTGGTTTCGTTCATGCGTCCTCGTCGACCTTCTCGACGCGCAGGATCGGCAGGTGCAGCCCGTACAGCGTCTCGAGGACGCCGTTGAGCTGGGCCTGGTCGCGGAGGGGGCCGAACAGCGTCGCCCGGGGGGCGCCGGTCTCGCTCCGAGAGACCGAGATCGCCAGGCCTGCGAGACGGTCGCTCCATTCGTCGCCCAGCTCCCCCTTGACCACGATGCGATAGGTGGCCGGGCCGCCGAACTCGATTTCTCTGATGTCGTGCGTTTGGATCATTCCTCCTCCTCAGCGCCAGACGAACTTGACGCCCGCCTCGAGATTCCAGTCGTAGAGCCTGTCCGAGCCGAGCCCGGCGCCCGGCCGCAGCCAGCCGCTGAGGCCGACCGAGGGCGCGATCATGAAGCCCCACTCGACCTCGATCAGCGCCGGGGTGGTGTCGTTCTCGTGGTCGAAGATGACCTGCGGATCGACGATCATCCAGTTCTTGCCGCCGGCCAGGGTCCACACGAAGTAGAAGTCGAGCTGGCTGCGGCCGATGTCGGCGCGGTCGTCCGAGCCGGCGACGTCGAACACGTACTGGTAGGCGGGTGCGAACAGGCTGCCGCGGCCGAGCAGGCCGGGAAAGACGCCGATCACGGTGGGACCGAGGGAGGTCTTGCCGGAGCCGAGGGCGGGATTGGAGGCGGTGTCGAAGAAGCCCTCCAGGCCGACCGCGAGGATCGTCTTCTTGCCGACGTAGGGCAGGTAGAGGAGCCGGGCGTCGAAATCGCCGATGCCCGACACGCTGTACGCGCCCGCACCGGGCACATCGACGCTGAGGTTCGAGTGGCGCGCCCGGATGCGCATCCCCCAGCGACGACCCATGTCGTGGTATGGGCTACCGGCGCCGACTCCTTTGAGGTTGGCGACGTCGCGGCCAAAGGGCCACCTGAACTCGATGGTACTGGTGATCAGCGAGCTGTCGTCGCTCGGCAGGCTCGCCATCTCGGTGAACAGGCGGAAGTCGTAGGTAAAGTTGACCGGGTTGGTGCCGGTGTTGTCCTCCTGGGCGGTGGCAACGCCGCCCAGCACCAACCAGCACGCAATCCCGAGCATCGTCAGCTGGGTGCGTCGTCTCATGGCTACCTCCGTGATTCTTGTGATCATGGAGAAAGTGTGCATCCCGGCGTCGTTGCCGGAATCCCTCGGAACTGGCGGTAAACGAGGGGGGAATGAGGGGGTTGCCCTGTCAGGTGGCCTGGAAGAGGCCGGTCTGGATCGCTGCCGCCACTGCCTGTCGCCGATTGTCGACGCCGAGCTTCGAGTAGATGCTCTTGAGGTGGTAGTTGACGGTGTGGGTCGAGACACCGAGACGGGCGGCGATCTCCTTGTTCCGAAGCCGCTCCGCGAGCAGCTCGAGAACGTCGAGCTCGCGGTTGGTCAGGTCGGCGTGGGTGGCTGAGCGGGTTGCGGTCGACGGAACCGGGGTCGAAACCGACGCCGCGACGGACGCCGCAGCCCCGGGGGCCCTGCCTGCAAACGCCGCCAGTACGAGCCGGATGAAATCGACCCCATTGCTCTCCTCAATCAGGCTTTCAAGCATGGCGGCCATCGCGGGTCCGGCCTCGATGAACGGTCGTACCCAGCCGCCGGGCGCGGCCAGGTCTACCGCCTCCCGAAGAGTCTCGACGGCATCGCCGGTGTGCCCCTGCTTTTCGAGAGCCAGCGATTGGAGAACCGTGATATCAATCCGTTGATTCGTGAAGTGGCGGGGATCGGCCATCCGCCGGATGGCCTCGAGCAGGTCGATCGCGTTGCAGAGGGACTCTTTGGTGCCGGCCTCGATCAGAACCTTCGCCCGGGTGATCGCCGGCACCTCCAACCAGATGTAGAGCTCCAGGGGTTGTGGCGCCAGGTCGCCCGACCGGGCCCACTCGAGCGCCGACGAGAGGTTCCCTCGCAAAAGATCGAGTCGTGCCCGGCAAGATTCAGCCACCGAGAGAAGAAGTGGGTCGTCGCGGGCGAAATCCTGCAGGCAGTCGAGCGCTGTTTCGGATTCACCATGCTGTTGCAGGAGCTGGTGGGTGAGGGCCAGACCGGCGATCGCGTCAACCGCCGTGCGCGCGTGCAGAATGTGGCTCCGGCCGGTGGCCCTGGCAAAGTCGCGGCATGCCCGGTCGAGCTCGAAAGCGTGCAGGTGAGCCCACGCCTCCATGTAGGTGCCGATGGTTTCGGTGTAGGCGATGCCATCTTTGGCTGCCAGGGTTCTCAGGCGGCCGGCCCCTCGTTTGACCCGATCGAGGTCGCCGGAGGTTTGGGAGATAAAGCCGATGCCCGCCATCAACCGCGAGGTGTAGATCCCCGGGGCCGATACGGCTCGGCGAAGGCCGTCCTCGAGTGAGCGCAGCGCCAGGACCGGTTCGCCCCGCATACTGCGGGCGAGGTTGAGGAACATCTCGAGGTGCCCCCGGATAAGCCCGCGCTCTCCGGTCAGGCGGCCGGCAGCCTCTTCGCAGGATCTCACGCTGCTCTCCGCATCCCCGAGGAAGAACTGCAGCGACCCCTGGAGAACCAGCAGCTCTGCTCGCAGGTCGTCGTCGTCCGCGAGGAGGGAGGTGACACGGTCCAGGAGGGGCGGGAGCTCGATCAGTTGGAAGCGGTGGAGGGCGACCCAGGCGCGGGCGAGCAGCAGGCCAGGGCGCTGCTGCGTCACCTCATCGGGGAGCCGGTTGATCCACCGCTCGATGACATACCACCTGTCCTCGTCGAGCTCGGCACGCCGGTTTTGCTCGATGGTCTCCGCCGCACCGAGCACATTTCCGCCCGCCAGGGCATGGTCGATCGCCTCGGAGATCAGTCCTTCGGACTCGAACCACTCGGACGCGCGGATATGCAGCGCGGCGAGTTCCTGGTCGCGCATGTCGTTTCTCAGCTCCCGCTGCAGGAGGTCGCGGAACAGGTGGTGATACCGGAACCACTCCACGTCGTCGTCGAGAGCGACGGCAAAGAGGTTGTTGCGCTGGATCATGTCGACGAAGGCGCGACCGCTGCCGGTCCGGGATACCGATGATTCGTCCGGGAGACAGACCGCCTCGAGGAGCCTGGGGCAGAAGCGATCGAGTATCGAAGACTCGAGCAGGCACTCGCGGTCCTCGGGTAACAGACCGGACAGGACCTCGTGGAGGAGGTACTCGCGGGTCTGGAGGAGGCCCCCTGTGAGGCTCTCAAGAAAGGCTTCGCGGTCGGCGGCCAGGCGCAGGGCCAGGGCCGTCAGGCGCAGACCCGCAGCCCAACCTTCGACCTGCCGCTGTAGTCTGGCAAGCACATCATCGCCGATGGCGAGGGTCGTGGAGTTGGACAGGAATTCCGCGGTCTCCGGCTCGGTGAACTGCAGCTCCTCGAGACGCACCTCGGTGACGAGACCAGCGGCGAGAAGGGTCGCGAGAGGCAACGGCGGGTCGCGTCTCGTGATCAGCACCAGGTGCACCCCTCGCGGCGGATGCTCGAGCATCAGGCCGATCAACTCGTGCACGGGCGACGAGATCTCGATCCGATGATAGTCGTCGAGCACCACCGCGCACGGCCGGTCCATGGCGTCGAGATCGTTGAGAATGCTCCCTGCGAGCACCGACACCGGTGGCAGCTCCGGGGCGCTCAGGAGATCCTCGGTGGACGGGCAGGCCTCGGGGAGAACCGTGTGAACGGAGGCGATGAAGTACTGGAGAAAGAGCTGGAGGTCACTTTCGCTCTCGTCGAGTGACAACCACGCGACCGGGGTATCGCAGCGCTCCGCCCACTGGGCGGCGAGCACGCTCTTGCCGTAGCCGGCGGGCGCCGAGACCAGGGTCAGCGGCGCCTTGCACGCATTCTCCATCACGTCGATGAGCCGCACACGGTCGACCGCGTCCAGCGGCACCGACGGCCGGTGCAGCTTGGTGCGGATCAAAGATGTAGAGGTCATCCACCCGTTCCGACGGTGATCAGCGGTTTCGCCGGCGAGGCGCCGGTCTCGGCGAGCGAGGTCAGCAGGAGCAGAAAGCTGAATCTCCGCTTCGAGGGAAAGTCAGAGACTAGGCCAAAGAGTATGGATCGGTGTCTCATTTCTCGATCCCTTCTTCCATCAGAATCTAAAGGAGACCCCCAGCTCGGCTCCGGCCATGGTCAGGCCGCGCACCTCGCTGTTGTCGCCCTGGTCGAAGTCGAGATAGCGGTAGCCGAGCACCAGGCTGCCCCAACGCCACTGGTGGCCGATCCCGGCGTAGCCCTGCCAGGTGAAGTCCGAGTCGCCGGTGCCGAGGTCGAGGTGGTAGGGCACGAACCAGTGGTCCGACAGCCCGATCCAGCCCCTGACCCCGACGACGCCGTTCCACAGGGATGCGGACGAACTGAGAGAAGCATCGGTCTCGAGCGGGCCGTCCGCCCTCAGCCGGAGCGTCGAGTCGGTCGAGAAGTATCGAGCACCCACCAACACCCCGAGAGAGGATCGTCGGCTGCTGGCGACCTCGTAGGCGCCGGCGACACCGAGGAGCCAGGCCTTCAACTCGATATCGGCCCTGAGATTGACACCCGATCCGATGTCGAGGAGCTCTTCTTGGCTCGCGGCTTCGTTGAGGTAGATCACATCACCGAGGATCGACCACTTGCCGCGATTCGCCGCGAAGCCGATCATGGCCGTGAACTGGAGATTTTCGAGCAGGGTTTCCGGGTCGACCTCGATCGAGTCGCCGAGCTCGGGGATCTCGTAGGCGAGCTTGCCCTCGATGGTCGGCAACCAGCCGTAGATGGCGAGGTCGAAGTCCCAGCCGTCCTGCGCCGAGGCGCTCGGTACAGTGGTGATCATCAGAACTATGACTAGCACCGCAGGCGTTATGAGTGCTTTCTGATTTCTCATGGTCATCGTGTCCCCCAATGCATGGTCTTTCATGGGTTTCGACGAGGGGCGGTTCGCGAACTGAACCGCCCCTCAGTGGCTTTCGAGTCGACTACTCCACCAGCTCGAGCTCGCTCGGCCGCCAGGTCTGGTCGAGCCAGGGCTCGAGCGGCCCGTAGGCGCGCAGGATGATGAACCAGCTCTTGCCCGGGATCGACTGCACCCAGTTGTCTTCCATGCCCTCGGGCGGTGAGGGCGCGAAGTAGACGTCGACCGACCCATCGGCATTCTTCTTCACCCCTTTGCCGAGACTGTTCAAGCCCGCGAACTTCTGGTCGGTCTGCAGCATCGAGCGGGTCTGCGTGTCGTAGATGGTCACCGACCAGTTGTCCTTGACCGGGAAATTCGGCGGCAGGTGGAGCCGGTAGGTCTTGCCGCCATCCAGCGGTCGCGACTCGGAGTCGAGACCGCCGATGTAGTAGTCCGAACCGGCACCCGGACGGGTCAGCGCCATGGCCGGGGTGACGACGACCGCGTTGTAGTGCATCCACAGCCGCGAGTCGGCGCGGCGGGCGCCGTCCTTGAGGAAGTAGGTGTCCTTGTCCGCGAACGCCATGACCCACTCGCTGTGCCGGTCCTTGAAGACCCGGTGGCCCGGATCGCGTGGGAACACGGTGTTGGCGCGGGCGTAGGCGTTGCCGATCGCCACCGCCTCGGTGAGGATGCGGCGCATGCGGCCGTCGGGCTGGAAGGGCTGGCCCTTGACGATGCCGATGGACGCGACCAGACCCGTGGTCACCGGGTCCATCCACCCGATCGGCTCCTCCTGCACCAGGTTGTTGAGGCTTTCGTAGAAGCTGAGGTCGTTGGGCGGGATGGTCTTGTACTCGGCCAGGCCGGACATGTTGATGAACTCCATCTCCGGCGGGTTGTTCTGCTGCGCGAGCGAGTAGACCTTGAGGTTGCCCTTGACGCGGTCGGCGGCCTCCTGGACGCCCTTCTCGACGTAGCCGCGCATGAAGTTCCACACCCCGTAGGTCTTCGACTGGACGACGAAGTAGCCGTCCGGCACCTCGCCGTCGTAGCCGGGGGGCAGCACCAGGTACTTCCCACCTTTGCCCTTGTCCTGGCCGGCGGCGCCGATGTCGGCGATGTAGCGGAAGTACATGTCGTTGAGAACGCCGAGCACGCCGGGCGGCACCTCGACCACGGTCGGCCCGTCCTTGGCGAGGTCGAGGAAGCCCCAGGTGTAGAGCGAGGTGTTGTTCCAGGTCAGAATCAGCGGCTTGGAGTCGCCGAGCTGCTCGGCGATGACGATCTGGTTGGACCCGGTCAGGCCCATGTCGCGCATGCCCTGCCGCAGATGGTAGACGGAGACCGCGGGGATCAGGTTGATGAAGACCTCAACCGCACGAGCGCGATCGACGTAGTCGTAGACCTTCTGCGTCGTGTCACCGATGGGGACGCCGTCGAAGAACTCGAGCGTGCCGATCGGCGTGTCGACCCTGTCCGGTGTGGTGATCGCAAGCGGGATCGTCGTCGTGTTCTCGTAGGTCCGTTCGTTGGTGCCGACGGGCGTTTGCGCCCAGGCGGTGGCTGCCAGCAGGCCGGCGAGCAATATGACGGCGAGAGATTGCGGGTTCATGGTGTACTCCTTTTCGGGGTTCGGGGTTCGGGGTTCGGACCCTCCCCCCGAAACCGGGTTTGTCGAAAGCGGCTACTCCACCCGCTCCACGTCGTTGGGCACCCAGGTCTTGTCGTTGAACGCGTTGAGCGGCCCGTAGTAGCGGATGTAGGCGAAGAAGCCTCGGTCGGGCAGGGTGCGGATCCAGTTCTGTTCCGCAACCCCCGAGGGCCTCTCGGCAGCGAAGTAGATGTCGATGGAGCCGTCGGCGTTGGTCGTCGGCGCCGGCTTCTTCTGGCTCGAGATGCTCGGGTAGGGCTGGCTCTGGAGCTCGCACCGGGTCCAGGGATCGTAGAGGGTGACCGACCAGAAGAGCGCGACGGGTACGCCCGGCGGCATGTTCAGCTTGTAGACCTTGTTGCCGTCGAGGTAGTCGCCGTCGCCGTCCTTGTAGGTGGTCTGGTAGCGGGAGCCCTTGCCCTCCGGCATCTGCATCGCCATCGCCGGCGTGATGCCGTCGGCGGTGAAGTGGAAGGTCGTGCGCGCCTCGAGGTTGAAGTAGCCCTGCGGGTCGAAGCTCGAGCTGTTGCCGATGAAGGGGCTCTCCCACATCCGGTTCGGGTAGACCCGCGCCTCGGGCTGGCGGCTTTCAAAGGCGATCACGCGGGACATGGCCACACCCTCTTTTGCCGCCTGCTCGAAGATCTTCTGCATCCGGGCATCGGGCGCGAAGGGCTGGCCCTTGACGATTCCCAGCGAAGCCAGCCGACCCAGCAGCTCCTTGCCGAAGGCCTCGGCCGGCTCGTAGTCGATGATCTCGTGCATCCACTGGAAGGCGGAGGCATCCTCAGGCGGGAGCGAGTTCCAGGGGATGCCGGTGACGTTCTTGACGACAGGCGGGCGCGGACCGGACTTCAGCGGATAGACCTTGGCGTGCTTGCGGTAGTACTCGAGGGCCTTGTCTCCATAACCGACCTTGGCAGCGTTCGCCCGGATGAAGGAGAAGTTCGCGTAGGTCGGTGACCGCACGACGAAGTAACCGTCCGGCACATCGCCTTCATAGTCCGGCGGCAGCAGCAGGTACTTGCCGCCCTGACCCTTGTCCATGCCGGTCGGGCCGATGTCGGCCACGAAGAGGAAGTTGTGATCGTCCAGCGGCCCCATCACGCCCGGCGGCACCTCGAAGACCGTCGGGCCGTCCTTCTTCAGGTCGAAGACGGCGAAGGCGTAGAGGCTCTCGGTGTTGCCGGTGAGGACGAGGGCGCTCGAGTCGAGGCGATTGGCGGTCACGCTGATGTGGGAGCTGTCCTTCATTTCGAGATCGCGGACCCAGCCTTTCATCAGGCCGTGGGCCGACAGGGCCGGGTACATGTCGAGGTAGAGCATGGTGGCGCGCTGCAGGTCGAGCTCGTCGAAGACCTTGCGCGAGGTGCCTTCGGTGGGGTAGCCACCGGGGAACTCCAGGGTCCCGAAGCGGCTGTGCATGGTCTCGGGTGCCGGCCGGAAATCCCCCGGTTCGTACTTCACCTCGGCGCCGGCGAGCTCGAAGAAACTCTGGGCCCCGGCCTGCGCCGCCAGCCCTGCTGCGAGCAGGCCAATCAGGATGACGATGGACAACGATTTCGCTTTCATTTGATCCTCCCGTGGTGTGCGGCCCGTGGGCCACGGTTCGAATATTTGTTGCCGGGAATTCATGAATCGTCCTCGACCTGCTCGACCCGCAGGATCGGCAGGTGCAGGCTGTAGAGGGTTTCGAGGACCCCGTTGAGCTCGGCCTGGTCGCGGATGCGCCCGACCAGTACCGTGTGAGGGGATTCTCCTGTCCGCTCGGTGGTCGTCATGGCGAGGCCGCCGAGGCGGTCGCTCCACTCCAGGCCCAGCTCGCCCTTGACGACGATGCGATAGGTGGCGGGGCCACCGAAGTCGATGTCCCTGGTTCCGGTCAAGGGTTGCATTGGCTGCCTCCAGCGATGTTCCGAGATAAGCGGTTGCTGTTTCCAAGCCGGGTCATGTGAACATTCTGGTTCCTGGGGCCGGCCGACGAATCCCCATCAACAAGGGGGAATCAAGTGGGTTCGAGGGGGTTCAGTCATTCCACCGTTCAGCCGCTCAGGCAACGAAATCGGGGGGGCGTTCTGCAATCCCCCTCGATTCCACCCTGTTTCGAGGGATTCGCGCTCCGCCGCCGAGCACCACAATGACGTCATGAGTAGAAAACGGCACCAGAGTGGGACAGATGTGGAGGCGTTCGGGTGCCGTCGGCAAAGGGGGTTCCCATGATGCTGAAAGTGAGACCGATGAGGAGGAAGCAGCAAATTGGACCCCTC
>Ga0272441_10014233_pt1 | contig 11326 bp, 5 predicted proteins | sample SSMProp6N_FD_193582 | JGI IMG/M metagenome (GOLD analysis project Ga0272441, IMG submission 193582) | Marine sediment archaeal communities from Little Sippewissett salt marsh, Falmouth, MA, United States - SSM-Prop-6N | ecosystem: Environmental > Aquatic > Marine > Wetlands > Sediment ... | reverse complement strand
AACAGATAATATACCGTCGCGGCGGTTGGGACCGTATCGGCATCGAAAAAAGTGATTGCCGAAACGAACAGGAAAAACGCGATCGAGCCAAGTAAAAAATAAATGAATATATTGCCAAAAATAATTTTTAAATTATATTGTATTAATTTTAATAAAATAAATAATATTTTTTTGACCGGTAACATGCCTGGTTTCATAATTTAACCTGCTAAAAAAAATTCATTATTCATTGCGTAACAGCCACAAATAGGCGTCTTCAAGCGTCGGTTTCACCTGTACGGCATCGGGGGACGGTTTTCCCGTTGCCAGGCACCGAATTCGAATTCTGTCTTCCACGCGCATATGATGCACAATTAACAAATCCCCGCTTTTTTCCTCAAACTCATCGGCATTGACGAAAAAATGCCAAACATAATTTTGCGCGATCCTGACCATTTGATTTGGGGTACCCAGATAATTGAGTTTGCCAAGATTCAACACCGCAACTTTGTTACATGAACTGGCAATGTCCTCGATAATATGGGTTGAAAAAATGACGATGCGTTCCCGCCCGAGTTCAACCAGCAGATTACGGAACCGGATACGTTCCCGGGGATCAAGTCCTGCAGTGGGTTCGTCCACGACCAGTATTCGCGGCAAATGTAATAACGTCTGCGCGATACCAATGCGCTGTTTCATTCCCCCGGAATAGGATTCGATCTTTTGATCACGGCTTTCCTGCATATGTACGGCGGAAAGGACATAATTTATACGTTTTCCCCGTTGCTCATTATCATAAATGCCCTTTAACAATGCCTGGTAATCCAGGAATTCATACGCGGTCATATTTTCGTACATGCCGAATTCCTGGGGTAAATAACCGATCAGGCCCTGCAATTCTTCGCGTTTCTCCTCGAGGGCGATATCGTTTATCCAGATCTTGCCGCGGCTTTGTTCAAGAATGCCGCATATAATTCTCATCAACGTGGTTTTGCCGGCGCCGTTCGGCCCCAGCAGACCGAACATTCCGCTGCCGATCTCCAGCGATATGCCGTCCAGGGCTTTAAAGGGGTCTTTTTTCCGGCCAATAACGGGTATAATTTGCACCAGCCGGTAAAAATTCTGCCGTATCTTTTTGAACTTTCCACCCAGCCGCACGATATCCACTTTTTCGCGGTGCAGTTTATTGGATGTGATATACACCGCCAGCGCAAGGGACCAGATCACGGCGATAAAAATCAAACTCGCGATACTTTTCCAGCGAAAATAAAAATAGACCAGATTTATCAGGGGGATACCCCAGTATATCAATGAATAAATTCTTTTGGCCAGCAATTCGTTTTTAATTTGATTGAGGAACGGCCTGATCAGGTAAAAAACGTAAAAATAAACAAAATGAGAAAACACAAACATCCAGAAATAGCTTCTTAAATACATATAGGTAAAGTAGAACAGAAATGCCAGCAGCGGTAATTCCCATAACAGATGTTCGATATCCTTTCGGGTTTTGTATTCCTTTTTAATCCCGGCTCGTTCCCGTATTTTTTTCCCTTTATTCCATTCCCTGCTGAAACGGCTATGGTCGTCATATATCTTTACAAGCTGTCTGATCCTGATTTTCAATTCCTGTCCCGGTTTGATATAATCTGCTTTGGCGCGGCGCAGACTTTTTAAAATGAACAGAGTTATTGCGGGGATAACCAGCAACAGCAGCAGTAGATCGATAAAGCGCCACATCAGGCTTTCGACATGATAAAACACCAGCACACAGCCCAGAATGAACACCACGATCTGCAGAGTTTTAATTTTCCAGTTCAACTGATATAACCATTGCAGGGCCGTATCAAGGCCGGAATAAAAAGTCGGAATAAATACTAACGTAAACAGCGTACTCAACGACAGCCCGCCGATAACGGTAATGGCAAAGGGAGCGCCGATCTGGGCGACATATTCGGATTTTCCCATAGCCAGCGGCAACATGGCGATGATGGTGGTAATGGCGGTGATCAAAATGGGTCTGACCCGGGCCCGGCCGGCCATCATTAAGGCGCGGGACCTTTTATATTTTTTGCGGACCAATATTCGCGTATAGTCGATAAAAATGATGCCGTTATTGACGACTACGCCCAATAATATGATAAAACCGATCAGGGTGTTGGCGTTCAGTATAGAGTTACCGGTCAGGATCAATGCCCAGAGGGAGCCAATCGCGGCCAGCGGGATGGTAAACATGATGACAAACGGCGTTGACAACGATTCAAAAACGGAGGCGAGGATCATTAAAATCAAAATAAATGTGGCGCCGATCAGAAAATAAAATTCCTCCAGTTCACTGCTTTCATGGATCACTTCAACGGCCATTCCGGAGGGAAGATTCAGATTGGCGACGATCTGGTCGATCTCGCTTCGCGCCGAATTCAAATATTCTTTGGAAGATGTGACCTCACTTATGAATCTATAAGTAATTTCAATTTGATTTTCCTGGTTGACACGGTTAATGCCAGCAAGTCCCTGCGAATAAATTATGCGGCTGAGATTATCAAGTTCGTATTGACCGCCGGTTTCCGACGGAACCCGGATATTTTGCAGGTCCCCGAATGATTTTTGTTCTTCATTATTGGTTTTAATGATAATGTCATACTCTTCGGTATCCTGTTTAAAGCGTATATTGGATGAAAACTCGTTCTCAAAAGTGGACAATTCACCGGCGATGGCGTTTAACGAAACATTGAACTGGCTTAATAGCTGTTTATGAAACAGCAACTGGATCTCGGGGCGGTCGTCCGATATATTGATATTGGTATTACTCACGGTTGCGAGATCATCAATATAACCGCGAATATCATCGGCGATGTTGCGCATCTTTTCAAAATCATTACCTTTCAGCACAACCCGTTCGTTCTGGCTGCCGATACCGAGCAGGTTTTCGAGACCGCCGCCCGGGTTCCGTCCTGCGCCGCCCCTGAAACGGCCGCCGGACTGCGGCTGGTCAAAACTGACATCCGCCGCGCGAAATTCATTTATACTCTTTTCAACTTTTTCCCTGATTTGCGGTATGGTACGGTTATCGATTTGATAGTAATCATCCTTTAATTTGACGGTTACGATCGCTTCCTCTTCGTAAATTTTGCTGATAATCTCATCTTTCTCCCTGATGTTCTCCAGCAGTTTTTCCAGTTCGGCCGTTGCCACATCGGTCGATTCCAGGGTCGAACCACGCGGCGAGGTCAAATACAGATTGAATTCTTTAATTTCCGTTTCCCGCGGTACATTTATACTCAGGGCCAGACAGATCATCAGACTGATAAAAAATAAAACGATGGTGCCGATAATGGTCCTGGCGGGAAAACGCAGGCAGGATTTCAACAAAACATTATAAATTTGCAGCAGCCTGTTATTTTGCGAAACGAATTGAAAATGACCGGATGGAGCTTTTTTCAAATTTTTTAATATGATAAACGCGGCCATGGGGATGAGTAAAAAAGCAATGACCAGAGAAACGCCAAGTGTTGAAATAATGGATACGCCGATATGCCGGCCGAGCAGTTTTATTAAAAAATTGGAGGCAAAAGCAAACGGGAGAAAAACGGTAATGGTGGTCAGTGTTGCGGCAAAAATGGACCGCCAAACCTCGCCGGTCCCCTGGATCACCGATTTTTCCGGGTCCTTGTTGCCCGCAAACAGCCGGTATATGTTTTCCAGAACCACGACGCTGTTATCGAGCAGCATGCCGATGGCCAGCGCCATACCCACAAGGGTCAAACTGTTGATGGTAATACCGAACGCGTAAAAAAGATTGAATGCCGTAAAAATGGAAACCGGCATGGACAAGGCGATGATCAAAACCAGCTGCAGATTACGCAGAAAAATCCACAGTATGATAACCGCCAAAAAACCGCCAAACAGCGCGAGCTGTATAATAAGCTTGATATTTTTTTCCACCGTATCGGCGGAATTCGTTTGAATGACGATCTCAACATCATCGTTTGCCAGTTTGTCATTCAACTGACGGATAACCTTTTTGGTTTTATGCGACAGATCAATCAGATTGACCTGGGTATCCCTGATCAACTGAATGGTTATGGCTTCCTTGCCGTTGACCCGGCTGATGGTTGTCTGCTCTTTAACGCCAAAATACACATCGGCAATATCCTTGAGGAAAACCGGACCGTCATTTTTCACAATAATATTTTCAAGGTCTTCAACCTTGCCGTAATCGGCCGTCACATTCACAAAATAATATTTATCTTCACTGTACACTTTACCGGCAAATGCCTTGTATTTGTTATTGCCGGCAATAATGGAGCGTATTGTCGCAGGGGTAATACCGTGGGCGCGGCACGCCTGTTCATCCAGAATGACCTCGATGGATTTTTGCTGTCCGCCAAAAATTTCCACATTGGCAATGCCGTCAATATTTTGCAGTTCGGGCGTCACTTTTTGATCGATGACCTCCCGGATCCTGTTTAACCCACCGCTGCCGCGCACCTGCAGGGTCATGAACATATTGGCGATCTGGTCCGTATCGACCTTGAATACCGAGACAAAAAATTCATCGCCAAGCGAGGCTTTGATCAAATTTAACTTTTCTTCAAGCTTTAAATAGGCGTATTTAATTTTGGTTTTCTGATTGAAATATACAAAAATGATCCCCCTGCGCCTTTCCACATAGGATTCAATCTTGTCGATCCCGTCCAGAGTAGTAATAACGCCTTCAACCGGTACAATGGCCTGTTTTTCCAGGTACTCCGGGTCCATTTCCTGTACTGACGCGACCTGGACAATTAAAAAAGGGAGTTCGGCATTGGGGAACAGCTCAACCGGGAGCTGTTTGTATGAGACAATACCCAACAGGCACAGCCCGATAAACAGCATACTGATAAAGACTTTTCTTTTTATTAAGGATCCGAAAAATTTCATATCTTTTTCATATATTAATCTACAATTGCGGTACGGGTTAATCTATCAACCAGCCAGTATACACAGGGTATAACAAACAATGTCAGGAGCGTTGAGCTGATCAAGCCCCCGATGACAGCCAGCGCCAGCGGTGCGCGCAAAGAAGCGCCTTCACCAAAACCGATGGTTAAAGGAAATAACGCGAGAATGGTGGTTAAACTGGTCATAATGATGGGACGGATTCGCCATTGCGCGGCAGTGAGAATCGCGTCCCGCCGCTCCCGGCCCTGGTTCTTTAATCGGTTTATCGCGTCTATGAGAATAATGGAATCATTCACCGCTATCCCCGCAAGCATGATAATTCCAATATACGCCATAACATTAAAACTATGTCCCAAAATGAAAAACAAAAACACGGACCCAACCCCGGCCAGCGGTATGGTAAATAATATGATAAAGGGATGTAAAAGCGATTCGAACTGCGACGCCATGACCATATATACCAGAATGATCGATAACAAAAGCGCAAATTTCAAATTATCAAAAGCTTCCCTTCTTTTCAGTTCTTCGCCGGCTATTTCATACTTGTAGTCGGGCGGATAGGATATATCGCTCATGACATTGTCAATCCGTTTGATGACCGCGTCAAACGGTTTGTCCGACCTGATAAACGCGGATATTTTACCGATCCGGGTTTGGTTTTGGCGATATATTTCGTTTGTCGTTTGGGTCATTCTTATATCCGTCACATCGTCCAGGCTGATCTTCTGCTCGCCGGACTGCAGGGTTATATCCGACAATTGTTTGATATCCACTTTAGGTAATCTGAGGATGATATCCTGCAATTCGCCGTTATTCTGCCATTGCCCGGCTTCCCGGCCGGACAATTGACTTGTCAGTTGATCGCTGATATCATTAATGCTGATATTTAACAATCCGGCCCGCACCCTGTCAATAACCACATCAACTTCCGGGCGGCCTTCATCAAAGCTGGTTGAAATATTGAACAGATCATCAATCGCAGCCAGTTTTTCACCGGCCTGTTCGGTCAGGTCACGGAGCACATCCAGATCGCTTCCCTTTATTTCCAGCACAATCGGAGCCGCTTCCGTACCCAGGGTGGTCTGCAGTTCGGTTTGTTCCTGAACAAATTCGGCCTCTATATCCGGAATTGCGCCGATAGATAAAGACAGCCTGTTAATGATCTCCTCGCTGCCGATCTTTCGGTTTTTATCCAGTTTGATCAATACGGTGGCCGTATTTTCATCCTCGTAGGCTTCATTGTCGACTCCTGTAAGACTTGTTGACGGCCCTATTTTGCTGTAAACCGTTACAATATTATCGCCAAACAATTGTTTGACCATATCTTCAATATTTTTAACCGTACTTTCCGTACGCTTTAATTCTGTCCCTTCCGGCAGCGTTAAATTGATTGAAAATTCATTCGAGTCCGTTTTCGGGATGAATTCACTGCCCACAATGGGAACAATCAATATGGCGATAATTATAATCGCTAACGAGCCGATCACAACAAGCCATGCCCTGTTTAAAACGCGGTCCAGAAAGGACCGGTATTTTGGAAATGTGATAGTTTGATATTTATAGTTATCCTCTTTTTTCAGCAGCCAGACACTCAGCATCGGTATAACCAGCATTGCCACCGCCAGTGATGACAACAATGAAAAAGCGACGGTCCACGCCTGGTCTTTGAATAATTCACCCGCGGTGCCATGCAAATAGACAATCGGCAGGAAAACGACAATCGTCGTTAATGTAGACGCCGTTATGGCGCCGCCCACGCTCGCGGTGCCTTTGATGGCGGCTTCTTTTAAGGGCGCTCCCGCTTCCAGGTTGCGATAGATATTCTCCATGACAATGATGGCGTTATCAACCAGCATACCCGCGCCAAGCGCGAGTCCTCCCAGTGTCATAATATTCAATGTCAGGCCCTTGAAATACAGCAGATTAAACGTGGCGACAATAGAAATGGGGATCGCGAGACTGATAATGACCGTAACCCCGATACGGCGCAGGAATATAAACAAAACAATAACGGCTAATAGTATACCGATCAGTGCGGTTTGTTTGACCTCGTTTATTGATTTGGTAATAAAATCGCCCTGATTGCTGATGACAAACAATTCGTAACCGGGCAGCGCTTTTCTCAACTCATCCAGTTTGTCCAGCAGGGCTGCCGAGGCTTTGACCGTGTTAAACTTTGTTTCTTTATATATTGCCAGGGCCATACACCGGTTGCCGTTAACATGTATGATGTTTTCCGGGTCCTTGTTTATCAAACTGACGGTGGCGATATCTTTTAAAAATACCGGTATTCGTTTGGATATGGCTTCACTTCCGGGGACAAGGTTCTGTTCCGGGTTCTTATAAGTTACGATAACATTTTCAATGTCCTGTATGGACTTGAATTCTCCGACACCCTTGATGATGTACTTTCGACCCATCTCCTCGATTGAACCGCCGGACATATTGCGGTTAAAACTCACGATCCTGTTAGTTACCGCATCTGTGGTCAATCCATAGGCCTCGAGCAGATAATTGTTCGTTTCAATGACGGCTTCTTTAACTTCATAACCAAGTAATTCAACTTCAGCAACACCTTCCAGCCGGATCAATTCATTTCGCATATAATTTTCAGCGACCCGGCGCAATTCATCCATATCGGTAATTTGCGGATTTGAAAAACCGACCAGCATCACCGGCGCGGAATTGGGATCATGACGCGAAATATTTATATTATCAAGATCACTATTCTGGCTGTAACCGGTCAGGGATTTCTGCAGATCCAGAAACGCCTCATCCATATCGGTTTCCCAGGTATATTCCACGGTGATTTGCGCCGAACCGACCCGGGATATTGAGGATACCTGTATGGCGTTGCGCTGCCGGATGGCCAGAGATTCGATATTTTCAACAAACTGTTTTTCAATCTCTTCCGGGGGACGTTCGCCCGCTTCAATTTCAACAAATATACGGGGATTGTTTAAATCCGGAAACAGATCTATTCCCAATTTTCTAAATGATATGTACCCAAGTAACAGCACGGCCAGGATGAGCATCAATATCGTTACCGGATACTTTACTGAAAATTTTGTTATATTTTCCATATGATTATATTTTTAATTCTCAAAAAATTATCGAATTATCTTAACTTTGGAATTACGTCTCAAGGTTTCAAAGCCTTTTACAACCAATCTTTCATCGACTTTTAATCCTTCCGTGACCTGTACCTCGAGGGGATTTTCAATACCGGTTGTTATACGTCGCCTGTCAGCGGCGCCCCTGACAACTGTATATACCCATTTTTCGTCTCCCTGGGCAAGTATAATGTCTTTGGGTATTACAATGGCGCTATCCTCATGAGCGACGATGATTTCAGCTTTGACAAACATACCGGGCCGGAAGATCAGAGCCGTATTCCTGACTTTTATTGACAACTTGAAGGAGCGGCTGTCCGGGTCAAACGCCGGCGCGACCTGGGTCACCGTTCCCCACAGCGTATCATCCGGGACCGAATAATTCATAACCCTGACCCGCTGATCGGCCTTGATGAGCGGCAGGCTCTTTCCGGGCAAATTGAATTCCGAATACAATTCCCGGTAATTCATGAGTTGTACCATTCGCGAATCCGTTGTTACACGTGTTCCGGGTGTGTGATAGGGCAAATCGATAATAATTCCGTCAAACGGAGCAATGACCTTTGTTTTGGCAAGCTGCAGCAAAGCGTTATTATAGCTGTATTGCGCGTCAATAAAGCTGATCTCGGCATTTTTCAGTTCCCGCAGCGTGACGCCGCCCTTTTCATACAATGACTTTTGCTTTTCAAATTCCCGTTCCGAAATATCCAGGTTCAACTTTTGGGATTCTATTTTTATTGTGTTTTCAAGTTCCGGGTTATCAAGGTAGACAATTACATCATCTTTTTTAACCTGATCGCCAAGGACAAACGGCTTTCCGGTTGCGGCATTGACACCCAAACGGTAAAATCCCGCCGTTTCCGCTTTTAATTCAACTTCCTGGATCGCGTATACTGTTCCGGTTGCTGTTACAAATTCCTCTATCGGTTTATATTTGATTTCTTCGACAGAAACAGGAACGGCAATCTGCATGTCAACATTAGAATCCTGTCTGTTACACGCCAAAAAAAACAAAAGAATGATTTGTAATAAGATTAATTTTTTCAATGTTTCTACCTCATTGCTTGATTAATAAAATGAATTGACATCGTCAGGAGACATTGCCACCGCGATAGAATTTAACCTGAACTTTTTCGATGGTCACCAGCCCCTCGGGGATAACATTCTCAATGATGGGCCAGAATTTATCGATTTTTTCTATCGTATCAACAATTTCTATGATGATCGGCAGATCTTCCGACAAGCGCAAAATTTTTGTTGTGTATATCCGGCTTGTGGGGCCGAAACCCTGTAAGCCTCTGACGACGGTCGCGCCTGCCAGGCCGCACTCACGCGCCTTTCTGACGATCCATTCGTACAACGGCATGTGGTCGTGTTTGTCACTTTCACCCACAAATATTCGTAACAAATGTCCCTGTTCAGGTAGCTTCATCGCTTTCTCCTAAAATAAACGTGACACAAAATCGCCAAGATAAACCGCGCTCAAACCCAATATCACATGAACCAGAATATTCATAATTGCCGGGAAAAGTTGTCCGTCCCGCAAAAAGCTGAAAGATTCGTAACCAAAAGTCGAAAAAGTTGTAAAACCGCCCAAAAACCCGATAAATAAAACCAGCCGTGTTTCAGCGTAGAAAATTTGTTTGGACTCGGCCAGACCGTTTAAAAAACCGATCAAAAAGCAGCCCAATATATTTACCGTTAACGTTCCATAGGGGAACCACGTATTTTTAAGGATACGGTGCACCAGTCCGCTCATGGAATAGCGTAAAACCGAACCAATAAAACCACCCGCACCGATAAGTAAAACTTTAATCACGTAACTTTCCCTTTTATTATTTTAATCCAAACTCTGCAAATCCGGGATGACCGGATCGTTTTTAACAAAATCCCACATGGACTCGATTTTCAAATTCAATAATGCCAGTTTATAGTTTATCAACGCATTGACCAGCCCCGTTTTTCTGTCCGACAACTGAATTTGATACAAATTCAGGTCCATACTGGTCAGATCACCGTTTTTATATTGTTCCAGTTTGATCTCGTAGGTCAGCTCCGCGTTGGTGACATTCTGGCGTGCAATTTCTATTTGAATTTCAAGGTTCTGCAAATCACGGATCGCCTGGCGGATACCGATGATAATATTATTTTTCTGGTTTTCCTGGGTCAAATATTGATTATTTAATTGTGCTTCCGCGGCCTTGATCCTGGCCTTCCGTTCTCCCCAGTCAAACAAAGGGACTTCAAATGATAGTGACACCCTTTGATTTTTAGTCGCGTCGTCATATATCTGTTCATATTGTTCATTGGTGCCGATAATTCCATAGGTCAACGTCAGATCACCCCTGAATTCATTATATGCTTTGGTCCGGGTGATATTGGCCAGTGAATTCTCTATATCGATATTTCTTTGCTGCAGTTCCATCCTTTTATCCAGGCCCGTATCCAGCGCCTTTTGTAAATCGACCTTTACCGGTTGATGCGATACATCGGCAATAACATCGATATCTTCCATTAAGGAAATGCCGGTGAGACGCTTAAATTCATCCAGTGAATTTTCCAGGGTCACTTTGGCATTCTGGACGGTTGATTTACTGGTCGCCAGGTTCAATTCCGCCTGGTATAATTCTTCTTTTGCCGAAAGACCGGCGTCAACCTTGTTCTTGATGATCTGTTCGCTTTGCTCCTGGTTATGAAACTCTTCAACGGCGATCTGGTAACTCATTTTATTTTTATAAACATTATAAAAATTCAATGACACCTGGTACTCGAGCCCCAATTTTTGCAGAGCGTAACTGAGATAGGTATTTTCAAAATCCAGTTCCAGTTCCCGCAGATCAAGCCGGGTTTTATTGTATGTGAATAAAGGTTGATTATAACTGACATATAAATTATTGTTATATGTTTTATTACGTTCATCCCTGAATTCACTGTACGAGTCCTGCCATTCGAACCTGTTGATCAGGCTCAGCGTCCCATCGGTCCACTTGATGGGTTGTGTCACACTGAGATTGCCTGATGATGATTTTGAATCGTTGGTGTTCCAGGTATTAAAGAACGAATTGAACTGTCGGATCCGGGTAAAATCAAATGGAGTAATAGACAGGTTGAATCTCGATTTCAACGCGGCCTGCTGGGCCTTTAAGGATTGCCGGCTCCGTTCCAGGTTCAACATGGACCGTTTTATATCCGGGCTGTTTTCCATGGCGATCCGTAACGCGTCATCAAGAGTTAAAATTTGCTGCGCAAAAGATGTTCTACCCAATATCCCAACGATAAAAAATATTAATAAA
>Ga0272441_10014232_pt1 | contig 11326 bp, 9 predicted proteins | sample SSMProp6N_FD_193582 | JGI IMG/M metagenome (GOLD analysis project Ga0272441, IMG submission 193582) | Marine sediment archaeal communities from Little Sippewissett salt marsh, Falmouth, MA, United States - SSM-Prop-6N | ecosystem: Environmental > Aquatic > Marine > Wetlands > Sediment ... | reverse complement strand
CGACGAGAGAGGCACGCAGGAATACAACCTTGCGTTGGGAGAAAGAAGAGCGACTTCCGTGCAGAAATATCTCTATTCGCTGGGAATCGATTCCCTTAGAATGCAGACCATCAGCTATGGAGAAGAACAGCCTGCTGATACGGGCCAAACCGAAGAAGCATGGGTCAAAAACCGGCGAGTTCATTTTAAAATTACCCGGCGCTGAGGTTCGGGAAGCGGTTCATCGCAAACGTCAAAAGATTTGAAGCCGGAAATTTGAAAAACGCCGAATGAAAATTTAAATTTCAAATTTCCGGCTTCATTTTTCATGTTTTCTCTCTTTTCCCTCAAAAGTGATTCAATGTCCGAATCTGAGAACATCGCCAGCCTTTTTTTTCACAAACTTAAATCTTTTCTGATCAAAAAGCCTTTTTTCAATTCAACATTATTTTGTATTATTTCAATTTTGTTCTTTTTTCCTGCTCTCCCGCTCGCCCATGCAAGCAATTATCTCTGGCCGATTGAAGGATACCGGGATCTGACCGGTACCTTCGGCGAATTTCGCTACGGTCATTTTCATGCGGGAATCGATATCTCGACCAGGGGAAAGACCGGAATTCCGGTGCGGGCGATTGAACCTGGTTTTGTTTATCGGATTCGAACTTCACCCGCAGGATACGGGCGGGCGGTCTATATCCGGCTGAAAGACGGAAATATCGCCGTCTACGCCCATCTCAGCAGATTTACCGCAAAAATTGAGCGCTGGATACAACGAAAACAGCTAGAAAATCATGATTTCTCCCTTGATGTCTATCCGGAGACGAACACCTTTCCGGTTCGGAAGGGAGAGGTAATCGGATATTCGGGGGAGAGCGGCAACGTGCCGCCCCACCTCCATTTTGAACTGCGCGAGAACGAATCTCAACCCATAAACCCGCTGAACTTTATGGAGCCGGCTTCAACAAATACCCGCCTTTGCATTGCCGCGTTGGCGGTAAACCCGCTCGGCATTGATTCCACGGTGGATGAATCCTGGGAAACAAAAGTGTATCCGGTCGAGTGGGATAAAGCGAAACGATGCTATGTTGTTCCGCAGGCGATTACGGTGTGGGGTGAATGCGGGATCGAGGTGGTTGCTTACGGCCTGTCCCGAGGGTGCCGGATTGGCGTCCGTAACATCAAGCTTTTTGTTAACGACCAGCTTCTCACTCTTCTTAATTATGAAAGCTTCTCGTACGCGGAGTTCTGCCGAAACTATCAGGTGGTAGACCGGGAGCTTTTCTTGCAAGGAAAGGGAAAATTCCAGCGCCTCTATACAATGCCGAAAAACTCACTTCCATTCTACAGATTAGAAGGAGGCAAGAACGGAATACTTTCGACCGCCTCTCTTGATGCTGCGTCCGGCTTACATCCGGGGCAAAATCAGTTAAAAATCATCGTGGAAGATGATCTGAAACACGAACGGTCCCTGTTTGTTCAGCTCGTGGCTGAGCCTCCCTTTTTTCAGAACCAAACAGATCAGCCTTGTTACCGACCCGATGCTTCTGATTCTTTTTTTGAAGATTTTCAGGAAGAGAGTGACATCACATTTTTTGAAGATTTTCTGATTGTGGAGGCAACAACGACCCTGGCACTCCCGTTTGCTCCCCGGTGTTCTCTTCACCAGGGCGGAAAAGAATTAAGAGAAATAAGCCTCTTCCCCGGTTCCCGGAAGAATTGCGCTGGGGAATATCACTATTTTGGTCGCTGCCGCCTGATTCCATACGCTGACGGGCCGGGTCATATCCATCTCCAATTTCCCTTTCCCAAAGGCAAAACCAAGGGAACCATTCATCCGTTCGTCATCCAGACAGTATCACCCGAAAAAGGGGGAACGGTTGTCAGCGATGATGGGTTGGCGCGAATTACTTTTGAACCTGACGAGGTTGCTACGCTCATTTTTCCCCAGGTCAGGAAACAACCGATACCATCACCCCCTCCCTTTTTGGAGCCGGTGGGCTGCTCCTATCAATTCACGCCGCTGGATCAAACGTTTCATCCCAAAGCGACCATCAGCCTACGTTATCCGGAATTGATCGAAAATCCTGAGCAGGTAGGTATCTTCTACCGCGACCGCGACCCGAAATGGCACTACCTTTCCAGCCGAAACGACGTGAAGAAAAAAACCATAACCTCGAAAACACCGTTTTTTGCCGAATTCGCGCTGCTGCGGGATGCCATCCCTCCGGTTATAACACCGTTGCTTCCTGATTCGGGCGCCCTGGTGACATCGAGAAATCCCAAGTTTTCCGCCCGGCTCGAGGATAAAGGAACCGGTATCGACTATGGCAAAACAGTCATGCTGTTCGATGGCGTGAAGGTCCCGGCTGAGTATATCCCCAAAAAACATTTGTTCCGCTTTACTCCTGTTGAGCCATTAAAATCCGGATCACACACCCTCAGAATAATCACGTCGGATCTGGTGGGAAATACATCAGATAGGAAGGTTCCCTTCACGGTGAAAAACGCCTCCGTCTTCTGATAAATCAGAATAATCTAAGATTGAAATCAGCTTTGCCATTGCCGCCGGATGAGAAGAAAAGCGGGTATAACTATCGGCAAAAATAAGATGATCATTCTCTATTCGCTCAGGGTGGGGATGGCCGCAGGTGAAAAGTGTCCGAAGATACCCAATGCCCTTGGAACATCGCTGTTGGTTGTTATTAACGGGGAGGCAATCATCAAACGGTATTATCAGCAAAAAGCCGGGTGATTTCACCCGCGGGGAAGGTGTTCTCTCATTCGGTTTCGATAATGATACCGCACTGCTCGCACCGGTAACGGGCTTTACCCTGGTCTTCCACTTCAATCTCATCAAAATCATAGCGCTTCCGGCCCTGGGTCTCAAAACACTCGGGGCAATAACCTCCACGCAGTTCGTCGGCGCTGATGGTCAGATGGCAGTGCCGGCATCGCAGCATATTTTTCTTTCCCGGCAAAAGGACAAGGGTGAGGTGCTTGCATGAAGTCATATGATGTATCGTTTCTGCAGATGATGGTTCGGGCGATCATCAGTAACAGTTGAAAGGCGTTTGCCCCAACGAAAATTCATTAATACGAATTTTTGAATCTTACAACATTATCATAGAAAGAAGCAAAGCTTTTTGATGCTGGGGGACGCTGGGTCTTCCGAAAGGGCATATCAACGATGGCTGTCCCGGTTCTTTGTTTTCGATCGATCGGTCTGCTGTTTCTTGGGCCGGCGATCCGCCAGGATATCTTTTTGCCTTTTTCTGCCCCGGTAGGTTTTTTCTACGAAACAGGGTTTTCCGGTAAAGGGGTCACGTTCCGTCCAGTACATGAGGGTGGAGTAGGTCGAGGGGGTGGGGGTGAACACCTGGACCTGCTCGGGCAGGAGCCGCAGGTTCCTGAGAACGAATGACCGGAGCCGAACCATATCGTCATCGGTGCATCCGGGATGGGCTGCGATAAGGTAGTAGGTGAGAAAGAGCTTTTTTTCTTCCCGTTTTGCAAGCTCGAAAAAAAGAGTCCGGAAGGTGAGAAGTTCCTCGCGTCCCGATTTTCCCATTTTCTCAAGGACATGCTTCTCAGAATGCTCCGGCGCGATTTTCATCTGTCCCGAGATATGATGACGGATAAGATGTTTCAGGTATTCCATGCCGTGTTTCTGGTCGGCCAGGATCAGGTCATGACGTATCCCCGAGGCGATAAAGACCTTCTTAACGCCTTCCACCTCCCGGAGCGCTTTCAACAGCGATATCTGTTTTTGGTGATCCGGCCGGAGCCGGGAGCATATCTCCGGGAAGAGGCAGCGTTTGTTCGGGCAGCCGCCCTGCTTATCTCTCCTGGCACAGTCGATGGCGTACATATTGGCCGTCGGCCCGCCGACATCCCGGATGATTCCCTTAAAGCGCGGGTGCCGGCTGAACGCGCGGGCTTCACTGAGAATTGACGCCCGGCTGCGCCACGTCACCTTCCGTCCCTGATGGACTGTTATGGCACAGAAATTACATTCTCCATAACATCCCCGATGGGTTGCGATGGAGAAGCGGATGGTGTCCAGGGCTTTCACTTCCCCCTGGTTTCGGTAAGAGGGGTGCAGCTCCCGTTCGTAGGAGAGATCGTGGACGGCATCGAGTTCTTTGCCGGAGAGCGCGTATGCGGGAGGGTTCTGAATAAGATAGCGGGTGTCCTGTTGCTGCGCCAGCGGCAGGGCGGTCAGGGGATCGTTGTTGCGATAAAAGAGGTGAAACATTTCCGTGAAGGCGTCTTTGTCCTGGGCGGCCTTCTCGAAAGACGGTAATTCCAGACAGCCCTCGACAATGGTGGAGGACGCGTAACAGATTCCCCGAATTCCTCGGGGGTCGCCGCCCGTTTTGAGTATGTTCGCCAGTTCAACAACGGAACGGTCCGCCATGCCATAGAGCAGGTAATCGGCCTTGGCGTCAAAAAGAATGGAACGGCGTATCGTATCGGACCAGAAATCATAGTGGGCGATCCGTCGCAGACTGGCCTCGATTCCGCCGAGGACAATGGGCGGAGTTTTCTTGAAATAGGTCCTGATGAGATTGCTGTAGACAATGGTTGCCCGATCGGGGCGGCGGTTGTTTACATCCCCCGGCGTATAATCGTCACGTTTGCGCTTCCGGCCCGTGGCGGTATAGTTGGCCACCATGGAATCGATGCAGCCGCCGGTCACCCCCCAGAACAACCGGGGTTCTCCCAGCCGCCTGATGTCGTCGCCCGAGGCCCGGTCGGGCTGGGCAATAATGCCCACCCGGTAACCGGCATTGAGCAGGATTTTTCCGATGACGGCCACGCCGATAAAGGGCGAGTCAATATAGCCGTCGCCGGTTATCAGGATGATATCGAGCCTGTCCCATCCAAGCTCTTTCATTTCCTTGCGGGTAGTGGGAAGAAACATAAGAATTGTCCAGTAATCGGGGAGTCGCGAAATGGCTCCGATGCCACCTGATGCGGCTGGTTAAAAACCTTTCCGGATTATGCGCCCTCAGTTTCGGGATCAAAATTCGTAACCGGTTAAGCGGTTACCTTCACCATGGTAATCGTATGGCCGCCATACTCAACCGTCTGACCGTTTCTGAGTTTGCACCGTTTTCGGTATTCGACGGTTCCGTCAACGCGGACCAGTCCGTTGTCGATTTCTATTTTTGCCCGGCCTCCCGTTTCACATAACCCCGATGCCTTGAGAAGCTTGTTCAGTTCAATATAGTCACCCGAGAATTCGAAAGTTTCCATTTGGTTTTCTCTAAGACCTTTTAAGTGGTTTCAACAAATATTCGAGCCCGTTGGTTTTTATTTCATAGACCGTGCGAAGCATATCACCCAATTCGCCCGGGGGAAAGCCTTTCCGGGAAAACCAGACGACATATGATTCGGGAAGATCCACAAGATATCGGCCGGCATATCTGCCGTAGGGCATTTTGTCTGAGCCAGCTTCAAGAGGTAACGATAATCAGGAGAGACGTCTGTTGCCGATTCATTGTTGTCGCAATTCATAAAAGATTCCTGTTTATACTGCTCATTGACACCGTGGGTTGCGGCTTCCGCCCGATTTCAGGACGGATGGTTATCAGACCGAATATCATGAACACTATATCTTTACTACGGATTTCCGGATGTTACAACATCATTTTTTGTGTCCGGCAGGTTGGAGAGAATGGCGTAGCCGAAAGCTTTTCTTGCCGGCAAAAATTAGACAGGCTCTGTTGCGAGGCATACAATTTTTCCCGGATTGCCTCAGCCCGACACCTTTCCCTTTATTCGCGAAAAGAAAAATGCCATAATACCGGTTCAATCTCTTACCAGGAGCCTTATTTATGGGACTGTTAAAATTATTTTCCGGCAAAGACCCCGAAGAGTATGAAAAACAGGGGGATGCCTACTTCGACCTCAAGGAATTCGGTGCCGCTAAACTGGAATACGAGAGCGCCTTCGATAAACTTGAGAAGAAACGTCCCAACGATATTGGGAGCGCCGATCGTCTTCAGGAAAAAATAGACCGAAGCCGGGAGTCTCTGGCTCGAGCCCACCTGAAAAACGGCGAGAAACAGATGGCCCTGGAATTCTATGACGAGGCCGAGGATCTTTTTCTGCTCGCTTCCGAATTAACGGAAAATGACGAACTCAAAGACGCGCTCGGAGAACTGTTGCAAGAGATAAAACGACGGAAACGAGAGGGAATAGCGGAAGCGGCTCCCGTGGTCGCCGGCGGAGACGTCGCCACGCAAAAACCGGTCTGCCATCAAAAGGGCGACGAAGAATTTACGGCCCTTTTAAATACCCTGCCCGATGAACTCCGTCAGGCCTACCTCGACTATGGCGATACCTTCAAGGAAGGATACGTGGCGCTGAACCGGGGAGAATATGAACGGGCGCACGCGCTTCTTACCACTGCGCTGGAAGAAAACAGCCCCGGAGAAAACCATATATGCTACGAGATCGGCACGACCTGCCTGAATCTGGGAAAACCGGAGGAAGCCCGTAGCCTCCTGGGAAAATATGTGAGCGAGAACCCCGCGTTGCTTCGCGGATATCATGTGCTCTGCGAGGCGCTTTGGGAGACAAAGGCCTTTGATGATGCCCATGATGTGATCGGTTCATCGCCGCCCGAATTGCGTGACACCCTGCCGATGAAACTTCTGGAGGGCGAAACCCTCTACCGTGCCGGGCGATATGAAAAAGCGGAATCCTTTTATGACGACTGCCTGACTACCGACGGATGGGATGAAACAATCGCGCGGAACCTCGCCCTTGCCTGTGAGGCCCTCGGCAAGACAGCCAAGGCAAACAATCTCTATGGCGAAATCATGAGTCAATGCCAGCAATGCCGTACCCGCCTCGACTCCGTTATCAAATTACGGTACGCGGATACGGCCTTTGAGCTGGGAAAAATGACCACCCAAATACTCGAATTATATCTTTCGCTGGCCCAGGAAGTACCGGAGAAGCGGGCTCAATATTTCCGTAAAATAAGCAAGATCTATGAGGCCCAGGGAGATGAAGACGAATCCCTGCGCTACCTGGCCTTTGCGGAACGGCTTGAGGATGAAGAAAGTTCCGGATGAACCCCTTAGTTTTCTGTAAATGTGTGTATAAAATAGGGTGCTGTCGCTGTCACTAATTACTCCCAAAACATCAAGAATAAAGATTTGGCCCGATCTGTCCCCGGAGCGGTTTTTCTCCCGGGAAACTCCGTCTTTCTTCTCGAAAGAATACCAGACGGGCTGTCCGTCTTGATCCTTCTAAAGAGAAAGAGAGTGATAGAAACAGTGCGGGTCGCGTGCTTCAAAGATATCAAGCCCCTGACCGTACATAACAGCAAGACATCCGCCGCACACGGGGCGAATCGAACAGGATTTGCAAGCCTCTGTGCCGCCGCGGTAGCGGTGAGCCGCATCGGAATCATAAATTTCGCCGATACTCTGGAAGTGAAGATTGCCGATGTATGAGGGGAACTTTCGGCAGGCGTGGACTTCTCCATCGGGCAGGATGGCGAGAAAGTTGAAGGCGGCGCTACACCCGTAGCCGGCGCAGCCGCCGAAGAGTTCTTCGCCTCTTTTCTCCAGAATAATGTTGATAAGATTATCCTTCAGGGTGATCACGGGATTCGTCTTCGCGGCTTCGACGTATTTGATCAAAAAATCTCGGTATTGGTCTCGGCTGGGGAGGGTAAGCTGGGCCCCCTCGCCGACCTGGGATAATCGGTTAAAGGTAAAGCTGTCAGCTTTATCGCGCAGTATCTCGGCGAGGGGTAAGACCTGATCGATGTTGTCTCGAGTGAGGGTGAGCATCACATGAGAGTCAATGCCAAGGTTCCGGAGAATCGCTAAGAAGGCCAAGCCGTTTTCGTAGGTTCCGTTTCCCCTGATGTAATCGTTGTATTCCTCAAGGCCCTCGAGACTGACCTGATAGTGCGACGGTTTTTGAATCTCGAGGATTCGTTCCAGCTTTGCCTGTGTTGTGGGGTTCCCGAGAATGGTCGTTACAAACCTGCGATCAGAGGCGGCCCGATACAGATCAAAAAAATTTGGATGGAGAAGCGGATTCCCTCCGCTGAAGGAGACCTGACCCCGCACGTGGCGACTCACGCAAAAATCCGCCAGGTCATCAAGAATTCCGATGCCCTGTTTGAGCGTGAGTGAAGATCGATCACTCCGGTCGTAGCAGTGTCTGCAGTGCATATCGCAGGCCTGGGTGATATGCCACTGGATGGTAAAGAAGGATGATTCGATGAATCGTTTGTCAATACGCTGCCACGCTTGAGAACTCCCCCGGCCGCGTCGAATGAGGGAGCGCGGTTCAAGGATCAGACCGTCTTCGACGGCACTGTCGATGGCTGCCTCGATAGCTTCTGTCGGAACCTTGCCCTGCTTCGCGACAACACGGGTATCGATATTCTCCGCGATCATTTTGAGCACCAGAAGATCATTACTGCTCGCAGGACGGTATCGTACAATTTTTGTTTTCGGATGATACCAGACGAGGACGTGTTCCTCGCCTCGTTGCGGCGGATCGCCGGGCGCGTCCTTTTTGAATCGGATGAGGGAAGAGAGGCCTTTCCATGAAGATTTGATCAGAATGAGAGAGGGGTTGATTTCTCGACGGTCAGGATCTATGGGTATCACTTTTCGCCGCCGGAGTGCTTCGGCGATGGCGAATTCAAGACGGGCGAGCTCGGCCAAAAATTCCGGAAGCCCGAGCTCGCTGCTACGTTTCGCGATTACCTCTTCGAAGGAGCGAGCGTTTTTTTCGCCCGCGTGCTCGGTAACAAGTGCGTTCCATACCTCCCTCTTCAAAAGAGCGCGGCATCGGGGATAAATCATTTCCAACGGTGATGTGCCGGATGGTCGCATAGCTGACCTCTTACAATAATCCTGGGGTTTGGAGGAGATCACTCACTGCCCTGCCGCGGCGGCACAATCTTTTTCAGGTTTTCACGATGAGATGTCGTCGGGGAATGCGAATAAATCGCCGTCTCGGTGACTTTTGGAGTTACTGTGAATGGCGCTACCAGCGCCTCGTGTTTAGCCTCAACTACTTCCGGCTGGCTTTTCAGGTTGAGTGCTACCTGCACCCTTTTCCTGGCCTCAGCTCGCACTCCCTTTTTTCGTACATCCGGTAACCGAGAGGCTCGCTCCCGATAAGAGGGTGACGATACAAAGTCCAGCCAAAAATTTTTTCAGACTGTCTTGATCCATAAGACACCTCCTTTTCGTTGAATGACTCACGGTTTTTCTTTGTCCCCCAGGATAGAAAGAACCTGGAAACATCAATCTAATTCTTTCAAATGTATCGATACAAGTCAATAATATTATCGGTGCGAGCACGAAGGGACTTCTCTTCCGAATTGAGGGAAAGAGAATGGCTTTATCTGTGAAAGGATGCCGTCCGGAGAGATAAAAAAGAATCCCGGCGCTCCCCGGCTGTTGGGAACGACAGGAGGACGAACGTTTCAGGAGAAAACGCGCTCCCGCCTTCAATTAAATTCAGTTTTGGCAGGCAGAAAAGCATCGAGCAGCTTTATTCACCTCAAAATATTTTTGCACCCCAAATAGCTGTTAAGTCATGAGATAAAATAAGGAAATGTCTATAGCTATGAATAAAAAAGAAGGTGAGACACGATAAAAAAGGCAAGATCGCTCTTGATCCTGCCTTCTGTTGCTTTGCATCTGTTTATGAGGTTATACAACCCGTCTTTTTCTTCTTATAAACCAGACCGCAGATCCGACAATAAGGAGCGCAAGCATCATCGCCCCCCATTCGGACAGGGTGGGGATTGTGTCTCCGGATGGCCCCCCAACGCCTGGTCCGCCGTCATCATCGACTTCACCATTTTCAGTATTGTCACCATCTCCGGTGCCGCCGTCAACCAGAGTAAACGTTATCACATTGTCGCCGTCATTACTCCCTAACGGTATCCGAACCCATGAACTCTGCGCTTTCCAATATGATGAACCCGCGGGGAGATTATCCGGAAGCGTTAGGGTTACCGTTACCGAACCACCATTGTCTAACCCGTCAATTTTGAATCGTAACAAACCGAACGGAAAGGTTGCGCTTGCGGGCATTGTGTCTTGTAACGCCTGGGGCAGGTCTTCCTCTGCCACCGCCTCAATGCTTCCCGCGACAAGATTGCCGGCACTGGGAGTAATAACGACCGCGCCGGTGCCGTTTGCCGTTGCAACTGTCCCCGTAACAACAGCCGGGTCGCCCCATACCTGAAATAAGAAGTCATATTCAGGGTCCGCCTGATCCCATACGCCCGTATAGTTTCCGGCGGCGGCATTTCCGTTTGCATAAGTCTTGGCCGCTTTCCACCTGATAGGATTTCCTGAAGACGTGAGGACAACAGCATATCTCTTGCCAGCGGTGAGCTGGACCGAAGATGAAAAGTTTATCTGATACCAAAGTCCGGCAGTGCTGGTCGTGATACTGTCAGCGGTGATGAAGCCGGACGTTAAAATGGGCCCGACAGGAACATCGAGATCCCAATCCTTGTCGTCAATATCAAATGTTCTCGTCTCGGCAGAGCGAATGGACGCGCTTGCTATTCCTCCGAACCCGATATTTTGTTGATACATTTTGAGCTTGACCGCACTGACATTATGGCTGGAACTTGCAATAAAAGTTTGTGCGAGTTTAGTACCGAACCCTGCTGCAAAGGGTCCCCCTTCGACTGACCCTGTGGTGTAATTTTCATATTGGGTTAAAGCGCACAGGGCGAAACTTGATGATAAGAGAACGAAAATCAGGGAAAACAAAAATGATGAGACTGCTATTCTGTCAAATTTGCTTGATACTTTTCTCATGACTCCTCCTTCCTGTCCTTTGCTGTGGATAAAATAATTAATGCTTTATCCTCCTTTGTTGTTGTCGGGCCGTCCGCGCAAGCAACAAAAGAAGCGTATTGACATTCGATGAGTCTAGAGCGTCTCACAAATTACAGATGCAACCGAGGGCACGCAGATAAGCACGCTTACCCACACACTTTCGGCTATTAGGCAGCGATTCTGAATAAGTTAAAAAAATTAGTTAAATTATATAAACGGATGAATTCTATTGTCAACTTAAAAAAGGAGAATAGTTCTTTTTTACGATGATATCAGCCTGATTGAATAGATTTAGATTTTGGTTAAACAATAAAAAGGTTGTTAGCTGATTTTATCGTTTTCCCCAGCGCCCTTTAAAGGGTTAAACCTTGAGCCCTTGCATAAAATCAAGAAAGGCAAACGGAGACTTGAAACCAACCTTGCTTCAGATAAATTTAATATCGGCGGCAGGGAAAAATGGAGTATCTTTCTTGCCAGGAAATGCGTTTTTGCAA
>Ga0272441_10014231_pt1 | contig 11326 bp, 6 predicted proteins | sample SSMProp6N_FD_193582 | JGI IMG/M metagenome (GOLD analysis project Ga0272441, IMG submission 193582) | Marine sediment archaeal communities from Little Sippewissett salt marsh, Falmouth, MA, United States - SSM-Prop-6N | ecosystem: Environmental > Aquatic > Marine > Wetlands > Sediment ... | reverse complement strand
TTTCTGAAAATATTTCAAACAAACACCGTCGTTTTTATCCCGAAAAAAATCGAAAGCAGAAAAAGAACTATTTTTATGTGTGGGGCGTGAACAGGAACTGTCAAAACTTCAGAAAACACTGGAGAAAATGCTGACAGGCCAGGGACAAATCCTTTTTGTAACAGGCGAAGCTGGAAGCGGTAAAACAACACTGATCAATGCATTCGAAAAAATAATCCGGGAAACATACCCGGATCTGATTGTTGCAGGGGGCAAATGTGATGCGCATACCGGTATTGGGGATCCGTATTTGCCGTTTCGTACGATCATCAAACTCCTGACCGGAGATGTTGAAGCCATGTGGGAAGCCGGGGCTATCACCCGGGAACATGCCAATTGTTTGTGGAATATGCTTCCACATGCTGTAAAGGCATTATTAAAGGAAGGACCTGATCTTATTGATACCTTCCTGTCAGGAGAAGCTCTCGTTTCTCGTACTGCGCTGTATTTTTCAGGAAAAGAAAGCCGGCTGTCCCAATTAAGAGCCAGAGTGAATAACAAACCTGATCCTGCTTTATCTTCTAACATTCAGCAAACCGATCTGTTTGAACAATACACCAATGTGTTGTTAATTTTAGCAAAACATAAACCTCTGCTTCTGAATCTGGATGATCTTCAATGGGCGGATGCGGGTTCCATCGGTCTGCTTTTTCATCTGGGGCGGAGGCTGCATGGCAGCCGAATATTTATCTTAGGGGCATATCGATCCACTGAAGTGACTCTGGGCCGGGGAGAAGCCAGGCATCCGCTGGAACCTGTGATTAACGAATTCAAGCAAATGTATGGGGACATAGAACTGACATTCAGCGAGGATTCAGATAGACATTTTATCGATGCTTTGATTGATTCAGAACCAAATCATCTGGGGCCATCATTTAGAGATACTTTATTTCATCAAACAGAGGGTCATCCTTTGTTTACTGTGGAATTTTTACGCAATCTGCAGGAGCAGAATATCATTGTTCGCAATAACAAGGGACAATGGATCGAGGGCTCGGAACTAAACTGGGATAGACTGCCTGTACGCGTGGATGCGGTCATTGGAGAACGTATTGGGCGGCTATCTAAAACAATGCAAAGAATTCTCTCTTTGGCAAGTATACTGGGGGAAACCTTTATAGCAGAGGTCATTGCATTGCTTTCTGAAACGGGTGAACATGAAATGATCAAATTGCTGAGTTCCGATCTGGATAAACGGCATCATCTTGTATCTGCATTGGGTATCCAGCGTATTAACAATAGACGCTTGTCCCATTACCGATTCCGGCATGTCCTGTTTCAAAAATTTCTATACAACAGTCTGGATACAATCGAGCGTGCAAGTCTGCACGAAGAAGCAGGAATGATTTTGGAAAAAATGTATGAAAATCACACAGAAGAGGTCGCTATAGAATTGGCCCATCATTTTCGTGAAGCCGGTATCCATGAAAAGGCTGTTGATTATCTGATTAATGCCGGTCATAAGGCTTTGCAGCTCTCTGCAAATAAAGAAGCTATTGAACACTTTAATCAGGCGCTGACACTCATTCAAAACCTGCCGGAATCACCGGAACGTGATGAAAAAGAACTTTCCGTTCAAATCGCTCTGGCAGTTGCCATCATTGCCATAGAAGGATGGGCGGTCGCGGATATTGAGAAAATTTATACACGTGCCCGGGAATTAATTGAGAAGACAGGAGAGACCCAGCATCTTTTCACTGTTCTCCGGGGTCTGTGGGGATTTTATGCAACCAGCGGACAATTACAAAAAGCACACATCATGGGCAAAGAACTGGTTTTGACTGCGAAAAATTTACAGGATTCAGTACTTCTGGTTCCTGCCTACCGTTCCCTGGGAGTGGCTCTGCTGTATCTTGGGAAGTTTGGGCCAGCGAGAGTTAATCTGGAAAAGGGGATTGCCCTTTCCAATCCTCAACAGCACCAATCACTGATTTTTCGTTTTGGTCATGATCCGGCAGCCATCTGCAGGGGATTTGCAGGATTGGCTTTATGGTTTCTTGGCTATCCGGAACAGGCTGTCAATATAAGTAATGAAGCGTTGGCATTGGCTAGAAAAGTCTCACACCCATTTACTTTGGCTTATACTTTATTTTTAACCATTCATCTTCATCACTGCATTTGTAATGTTCAAACAACACAGGAAATGAGTGAGTTAATGATCAATGTATCATCCAGCAAAGGGCTTGAATTCTGGACATCACAGGGGCTCTGTTATCATGGGTGGTGTCTTGTCAAACAGGGGCAATTCGATCAAGGCATCGGGCAAATGCAGGAAGGTCTGAAGGGTTTTCCTGCTTTTGGCCAACTAACATTTTTGCCTCATTATCTTGCGATGCTGGCTGATGGTTACAGACATACAGGAAAGGCAGAGGCGGGTCTTGCTGCAATCCATGAGGCATTGTCTGTGATAAAAAAAACTGAAGAGCATATGCATGAAGCAGAGATTTTTCGGCTTAAAGGTGAATTGTTAGGGAAACAGGGTAATGCTGAAGCAGAAGCAGAGAAGTGTTTCACTCAAGCGCTTCAAATAGCCCGCAGGCAGAAAGCAAAATCCTGGGAACTGCGGTCAATAATAAGTCTGAGTCGCCTTTGGAAAAATCAGGGAAAAACACAGGATGCCTACGACAATTTAACACAAATCGTTCAATGGTTTACAGAGGGATTTGATACGCCGGACATGAAAGAAGCCAGAGTATTGCTGGATGAATTGTCAGGGAAATAAACGTATTTATATACCAGACCAGTTTATAGCGGGAATGTTTGAATCGAAAGCAATGATTTATTAATGTCAAATGACAAATGACAAAAACCTGCCCGCCGGATTTTTTAGGGCGGGAATGTCCAAATCCAAATGACAAAGATAAAACTCATTGGACATTGGTCATTGGGATTTCTTCCGCCAGAGGACGGACAAGTTTGGAATTTGGATTTAGGCATTTGACATTGTATGCCCAATAGTTGTATATTCAATAATATCAATTTATACTAATTTTTGATCATGGATCCTGCAATTTACAAACAGCTGTTCGAGTTCGGCAAACGGCTTCTCACGGAGAATGATATCAATAAACTGCTCTCCCTGTCCATGGACATGGCCATTGAGATTTCCGGGGCAGAGCGGGGATGGATCATCCTGTGCAATGAGGCCAATCAGGACATCCGGTTTCAGACCGCACGCAACCTTCAGAAAACAGACATTGAAAATCCTGAATTCGAGACCAGCCGGACCATTATCGACAAGGTAAGGACACAGGGAAAACCCGTGTGTCTGCAAAATGCCCTGGATGACAGTGCCTTTAAGGGCAGCAAAAGCATCGAGTCACTCAAGGTCCTGTCGGTCATCTGCCTGCCACTGATCCGCGATAACCGCATTTTTGGTGTGGTGTATCTGGATAACCGAAAGATCACCGGTGTTTTCAAACAGGATATCTTTGATTTTATTCAGGAATTTACCAATTTTGTGGCCACGGCCGCTTTTTCTGCTCTGGAACGTACAGAGCTGCAGAACCAGATTTCCGATCTTGAAAAGGAACTGCGCGACAAATACCGGTTTGATTCGATTATCGGACAGCATCCCAAAATCCTGGAAGTCCTGCAAATGGTGTCACAAGTGGCAGATACCGAGGCTACGGTACTGATCCAGGGAGAGAGCGGGACCGGAAAAGAGCTGATCGCACGCGCCCTTCATCACAACAGCTCGCGCAGGGATAAACCATTCATTGCTGTCAACTGTGCGGCGCTGCCGGAACAGTTGCTCGAGTCTGAACTGTTCGGACATGTGAAAGGCGCGTTTACCGGTGCTGTCAAAGACCGGCCCGGCTGGTTTGAAAAAGCGGACTGCAGCACGATTTTTCTGGATGAGATCAATGACATGAGCAGCGCACTTCAGGCACGGCTTCTGCGTGTGCTGCAAACCGGAGATTATTCACGGGTCGGCAGCTCGGAAATTCAGCATTGTGATGTGCGTGTTGTGGCCGCAACCAGCAGGGATATCCAGAAGATGATCAAGGATGGCCTGTTTCGCGAGGAACTCTATTACCGCCTGAATGTGATCGATTTACGGCTTCCCCCGCTCAGGGATCGCAAAAGCGATATCCCTTTACTGGTTCAGCATTTTTTGAACCTTTACAAAAACAAATACAATAAACCGGATTTAAAATTCTCACCACAGGCTGAAATGCTGCTGATGAATTATGATTTTCCGGGGAATATCCGGGAACTTGAAAACATGATTCAGCGCACAGTTATTTTAACAAAGGATCCTGTTATCCAACCTCAGCATCTTCCCATTGTTTCTGCCCAGCATGAAGAACATGTTCTGAATGAACAGAAATTACTCTCCCTTTCGGAACACAAACGTCGTGAATCAGACCGCACAGAAAAAAACGCCGTTATCCGTTATCTCATGGTTTCATCCGGCCATATATCCAGAGCGGCGAAACTCGCAGGTGTGGATGTGAGCAATTTTCACAAGCTTATTAAAAAGCACGGCATCGATCCGAAAACCTACAAGAAAACATGATATAATGATAAAATCCAAAATCCCAATGTCAAAAGAATGACCAAATCCAAATGTCCAAAAGCAATATGCCAATGATTTGACATTTTATCCTAATTCTTTTTGGTTCTCAAATACCATATTTGGTATAAAAATACCAAAATTCCCAAAGTAACATTTATTTTACTTCTTATTATGCAGCCCCTATTGTTTTATTATTATCAATAGGTTATGGCTTCTTAAAATTAGTCATTTCTCCCTTTATTCTCCATGGCATAATCCTTGTCTATTCCATAATTAATTACAAAATCATCACATTATATTTTTATGAAATAAATAAGGAGAAAAACCAATGGATCGGAGAGAATTTACTAAAAAAACCGTAAAAACAGCCATTGCTGCCGGGCTGGTTATCAGCTCACCTTCAGGATTATTTTCTAAACAAAGTTCCAAAAAGAAAATTCTGGGTCTGGCTGGCAGTCCCAGAAAACAGGGCAATACAGACACATTATTAACGACACTCCTTGATACGGCTTATAAGGAAGGTGCAGAAACTGAGAAAATCTATCTGATTGATCAGCATATTCAACCTTGTTTGATGTGTGAAAAATGTCATGAAAATGGCCGGAAGCCCTGTTTTCAGAAAGATGACTTTCATTTTATTGCTGAAAAAATGGTGGCCGCCGATGCCATTGTCATTGCTTCTCCTGTGTATTGGATCACTGTAATCTCCAGTGTAAAATTAATTCTGGATCGTGCATACAGCCTTATCAATCAATCCCTTGCCGTATCATTAACCACATGTAATTCTATACTCAATGGGAAAACCGGTGCGATCATTGTGTGCGGAAACTCAAAGGACACCCAGACCTATGGAGAGCCTCTGGCCAATACGATCAATCATTTTTACAGATGGATGGGCATTCAGCTGGCAGGAAAAATCGTGGCCAGTGCCGGTTTTGTCAAAGGTGAAGTGGCTGACAATGAAAATGTCATGAACCAGGCCATCGAGCTAGGGAAAAAACTGGCAGTAGCAGGTTAAACTGAATCAAAAAAAAATGGAAACAATATGAATCGTGAAACCACACATTTCAATGCTGACATTTACCAGAGCCTTTTCGAATCCGGAAAGCAGCTGCTCGCAGAAAGGGATATGAAATCCCTGCTGACCGCTGCCGTCCACACGGCCGCACATATATCAGATGCAGAACGGGCATGGATTACCCTGCTCAAAGAACCGGCGCAGGATATTGAATTTCAGGCCATGGTCAACCTGCAAAAATCCGATATAGAAGCCGTTCCGTTTGAATTCAGCAACATGATTATTGAAAATGTGAAAACCGGGGGAGTTCCCGTGATGCTGCCAGATTTCGCAGATCCATCCTTTCAGGAAACAGCAAAGCGTTTAAAACCGGTCAGGTTGTTATCAGTCATCTGCATTCCCCTGAAACACGGCAATCATTCTTTCGGCGTTCTGTATCTGGACCGTCCGCAATCAACGGGCCGGTTTACTCCGGAAATCTTCGAACTGGTTCAGGAATATGCAAAATTTATCTGTACAGCGGTTCATGGTTTAAAAGAGCAGGAACAGCTCATAAACCTGATTTCAAATTTTAAACAATCGTCAGGAAAGGGATCATCAACATGTTATTGAATATTTTTCACAGCAGTATGGACTTGGTACAGTTCGGATCAAATTGACATAAACAGAGGGAGGTTATTATGGTCAAGCACTCATTTATACTGATGATTATTATCCTGCTTTTTTGCAGTGCAGGGTATGCCCAAATGACAGTTACGGACAGTGACGACAATGTTCTGATGAAGGTCTATGATGAAGGCACAACCGGTTCCATTTATCTTCCATCCGGATCCGCACCCTTCTTCAAACCGGGAAAATTGTATAACCAGAACGGCGCACTCTACTGGAGCGGCACTGCTCTGGGTATGGCGGGCTCAGCCGGAGGATGGACGGATAATGGTTCTGTGGTCCGGTTAACGACTGCCACAGACAAGGTGGGCATTGGCACATCGAGCTCCGAGTTTAAACTGAACCTTGATAATGACGGCGGTATTCTGGCAAAAGGAACCTATAATGCCGGTGCCACGCTGAGCACCTCGGGATCTGGCTCGCGCTTTATCTGGTATCCCAGAAAGGCCGCATTCAGAGCGGGTTATGTCACGGGTGACCCATGGGACGATGAGAATATAGGGCGTTGTTCCATGGCCGCAGGCTTTAATACCAAAGCAAACGGGTATTATTCCACAGCCATGGGCCTTCGTACGAAAGCGGAATCCATGATGTCCATGGCCATCGGTCGGTACAATGTGGGAGGCGGGAACGCTTTAAGCTGGGTTCCCACAGATCCGGTTTTCGAGATCGGCATCGGAGAAACAGCTTCGAATCCTGCTAATGCTGTGACTGTGCTGAAGAACGGCAATGTGGGTATCGGAATAACAGATCCGGCCTTTGCCCTGGACGTAAAGGATTCTCTGGGTATCAATGGAACACGGGTGCTCTATCTGCCGGATCAAGCAATCCTGGAATACAATGGCACTCTGATTATCGGTGACGGCGGAAGCAATCTCTCAAAAACCAATCCGGCGTATGATTGGGAAGGAGGACGAAATACCGCTGTCGGTTTCGGTGCTTTGTCTGCCATTACTGCCGGATATGATAACACAGCCATCGGATTCGAGGCACTTCACAGTACTTCACAGGGTGCCTGGAATACTGCTATAGGGATGAGCGCACTTTTTAAAATGACCTGTGGATATCAGAATACGGCAATAGGACAATGCGCGCTTTCCAACATCTGCTGCGGGTATCATAACACGGCTGTTGGATATAGTGCTCTTAGTTCCGCTCAAAATGGAGACAAAAATACTGCAATCGGATACGCGGCGGATTTTGATTCCGGCTGTGATGAACTTTTCAATACGACTGCTATTGGATTCAATGCGAAAGTCGATGCCAGTAACAAGGTCGTCATCGGCAATACCGATGTCATCCAAATCGGCGGCTATGCAGACTGGAGTAACTATTCCGACAGGCGGTTCAAGGAAAACATCGAATATCGGGATGATCCGGGTCTTGACTTCATTATGAGGCTCAACACCGTCTCCTTTAACTACATTGACGATGCAAACAGGCGCCGACGGGACGGTTTGATCGCCCAGGATGTGCAAAAGGCGCTTGAGGAACTCGGAATCGAATTCAGTGGATTGATTATCGATGATAATGATATCCAGACCATGAACCTGTCCTATGGCCTTCTCGTCATTCCATTGATCAATGCAGTTAAAGAGCAACAGGCAATGATTACTGCTCTGCGACATGAAAATGAACAGCATTTTTCGGAAAACACCCTGCTGAAAACCGAACTCGCGGAAGTGAAATCCATGGTCACGGAACTGTGCAAAAACAGGGAAAACGCGCACACGGACAGGGTTTCCCTGACATCCCGTTAAATCATGGCAAAAGGGACGTTCAGTATATCATGACAGCAAGCGGGAGGAAAGAAAAAATGAAAATGAAACTTTTTATCATACTCTGCCTCACAGTATCCGGAATTGTCTCCGGATCCGTGATTCTCGATGTCGGACCCGGTACTGTTGTAAAAACCACGGAAAACGGTTCTGTGATGGTGGACAGGCTCGTTGAAACAGACACCGGCCTTTTTGAGGGTCAAATCACATCCGGTCCGCAGACCGGCATCACCGAATTCGCCGGTATGAGCCTCGGATCCGGCCTCACAGGATCCATTACCCGAATGACTGTTGATTCGGCGGGGAGCGGCACTTCAGACAAGGCACATGTCATACAATATTATAAAATCAGCAATATCAGCGGCAGCGATCTGCTGACGAATATGCGTATCAAGCCCACATTGGAAAGCGGCACCCGGAAAAACAGTCTCAACATCCGGTCCGTGCATGAATCCTCAAGTGTCAAAAAACCGGTACTCGAGGTATTCGGTTCTCAGGATACCATTGCCGGTGTGACCATTCCGGCAGGGAACTCGGAGTGGCGCCTGACAGGAGAAACTCTCCCGACTTTGCGCAAACCCGATGTTGCTGCAGAATCCACATGCGAGGGGGTAACACTGACATGGGTGAAAGGCATGGATCATGGCAGCGAAGGTTTTCATGTGCTTCGGTCCGAATGCAGTGACGGAGACTATGAACAGCTCACAGCCGGCCCGGTTCCTGTTCAGGAAAACGATTCTTCCGGTACGGAGTACACCTATCTGGATAAAACGGTCGCCTCTGAAATGACCTACTATTACAAAATACAGAAAAAAGCCGCGGACGGCAGCTTGAGCGAATACGGTCCCGTGGAGGTCGTATCATGCTTTATCCCGATGGAATACGCCCTGTTCCAGAATTATCCCAATCCCTTCAACCCGTGCACGACCATTCAGTATCAGATTCCTGAACCCTGTTTTGTCTCCCTGAAAATATATGACATCCTGGGTAGGGAAGTGTACGCACCGGTGCATGAAAAAAAGACAACCGGAGCGTATAAAATCCAATGGAACGCCGGCAGCCTGTCCAGCGGCATGTATATTTACAGGCTCGAGGCCGGCAAATACACTGAGACGAGGAAATTGATTGTTAAGAAATAGTCCCTGGGTCATTGGGTCGTAGAGTCATAGTGTCATAGAGTCTTTGAGTCGTAGAGTCGAATAAAAGAATCAAGATTAAAGACCAAAAAGGAGAAATAATCATGAAACACAAACAAATAATAAGCATGATCATTGTTGCTTTAACCCTGTCACTGTCATTCACATGGGCCCAGCAGGGCATGGCCCTGGTAAAGATTCATGTGGATGAAAACGGGAATGTGGAAATTACGGATCTGGATACCGGCGCGATGAACCAGGTCAGTATTCCTGAATCTGCCGGGGAATCTCAGAAGAATACGAATTTGCTTTCAGAAGCTTATGAACAGGCACCTGTGGATAGCAGTGCGTTGACGAAAATATCGGCTTTACCGGACCTGCTTCCTTATTCACCCACTTATTCTTATAACAAGCCAAATCTGACTGTTACAGTCAGGGTAAAGAATGCAGGCGCCGGAACGGCCCCTCCCAGTATCATCGGTTATTATCTGTCAAGAGATGATCACATCACTACATACGATTTCCTTTTCGGACAGGATGCGGTCGCATCATTAGGCCCTTATATCGTATCCCCTTTCGAAGAAATCACCTATGACATGAGCAGTTTTACAGGCACCTCGTATGCGGGCATATACGTCGATTATCCCAAAGTTGTCAATGAAACAAATGAAAACAACAATACAGATGTCCAGACTCTGCCCGATTTAACCAATTATAATGATAATTTAGATTATACTTATTCAGCACCCGACATAGATTATTTTGTATGGATTGAAAACAGAGGAGAAGGAACAATTGTTCCTTTTGATGTGGGTTATTATCTTTCAGAAGACTGCTGGATTACCACGGAGGATATCTGTCTTGGCACCTATCGTGTTACGAGGCCTCATAGTAAAGGTTGGGGAGTAAATTATTGGACAGAGTTCAATGCCTCCGGTTATCCGGGTTCCTGGTATACGGGCTTTATCATTGATGTTCAAAATGAGCTTATTGAGAGTAATGAAAACAATAACACGTTCTGCTATTCATCAAAAGTCACTATCTGTCAGTCACAACCAGACCTGATTGTCAGCAATGTGGAAGTGCAGGATGGCGACGGCCCTGAGATTCAATTTACTTATTCCGTTCAGAATCAGGGTGACGCGAGTACGGGCAGCGCATTTAAAAATACGATTTATCTTTCCGAAGATCAGTCTATTTTATCATCTGATCATGAAATTGATAAATACACCTGCGGCCCATTGAATGCCGGTATGGCATACAATTCTGGTATCAATCAAGTGACAGTCAGCGGTGTGCCTGCCGGAGAATATTATCTGGGCGTGTATACGGACGGCGATCTGGAGATTCCCGAATCGAACGAAAGCAACAACACCAAAGCCGATAATTCCCCCAAGGTCACCATTCCACCTCTCACGATGCCTTTACCCGACCTGACCGTATCCAATGTGAGTGTCACAGATGCTGCCGGGCCGGATATTTCATATCAAGTGACTGTAAAAAATATCGGAACTGCGGCTTTCAGCGGCGAACTTGTCAATCGTATTTATCTCTCATCGGACAACATCATCACAAGCTCGGATTATCTGATCAAAAACTGGAATGTCACCACCAATCTTGCTCCCGATGAATCTGAAACCAGCAATACCCTGACATCTGCTGTCAGCGGAGTGCCTGCAGGCAGTTATTATCTGGGCGCCACCACGAGCGCGAGTGTGATGCTTATGGAGTTAAATAAAAACAACAACACCGGATATGCTAGTTCTCCCAAGGTCACCATTCCACCGCCAGCAACTCCTCTACCCGATCTGTCTGTCATCAGCATATCCGTGGGTGATAAAACCGGATCCCAAATCGGATATAATTACTCAGTTAAAAACCAGGGTAATGCCGGTACAGAAAGTTCATTTAAGAATTATATCTATTTATCCCCTGATCAAAACATCACCCTGTCTGACCATAAGATTGATGAAATACAGTGCAGTGCCCTGGGTACCGGCGCAACACATAATTCCGGCACAGTTCAAACCACAGTCAGCGGTGTGCCGGCCGGAGATTATTATCTGGGTGTGTATGCAGACGGCGCCCTGGCAATTTCCGAATCCAATGAAAATAACAACACCGGATATGATGATTCACCCAGGGTCACTATTACCGATGAAGG
>Ga0272441_10014230_pt1 | contig 11327 bp, 7 predicted proteins | sample SSMProp6N_FD_193582 | JGI IMG/M metagenome (GOLD analysis project Ga0272441, IMG submission 193582) | Marine sediment archaeal communities from Little Sippewissett salt marsh, Falmouth, MA, United States - SSM-Prop-6N | ecosystem: Environmental > Aquatic > Marine > Wetlands > Sediment ... | reverse complement strand
GGGCTAAATAGAATCTCATCAGAAAATGACAAGTAACTTAATCTTCCTCCACCCGATACAACTATATTATGGCCGGAGATATCGAGTGAATAGCTATTAATCAGGTAGGACTCTAATCTTGTACTTGAAAGTGAGGTGCCGTTACTTATCACATTACTTAGTAACAGAAGTTCATCAGATATTGGAACACTGAAACCTGCAGAATCAATTTTCTCCCATTCCCTTATTCTGTCTGTTATAGCCTCCAAACGGAATTTAGCGCCCCAGCTCAGAGTATTGTCACCCAGAATCCATTGTCCCTTGTAGTTCATGGTATATACATTGATATTCAGTCTGTTCCTGGCATGGCTGAGCCAACTTCCTATCCCGATGTTCATTATACTGTCACCGAAGTTTTCAGAACCCAGATTTTTATCCAGGCGGTTAAGAGAATATGATCCCCGTATATCATATGTTTCCTGCTCGTATGAATTATAATAATGGGCTATGAATTTGTTACTTAAGCCCTCTCTCAGATTTATGTCAACTGAGAGGGCAAGATTATATGAATCATAGCGATCTGTTTCTGATCCATTATATAGCACATATAATTGATATGCCTCCTGATAATTACCGAATGAACTTGTCCTGGAGGCCGGGATAAACGAATATTTATTTGAATTATAAGCGGCAAACAGGTTTAAGCTGGCTTTTTTTGATATACTGTATCTGAGCATCGACTGAATATCGAAAAATAAAGGCTTATAGTTACCCCTTGTATCGAGTGTCTGGACTAAAAACCGGTTCGTTTTAAGGCGTGCACCTGCAAGGAAACTGAATTTACCAATCTTACCCTCAAGGTGTGATGTATTCAGAAGTAAACCCAGATTCAGTGAGGCTCTTGTTTCAGCGGGTGTTTTATACCTGATATCAAGGACCGAGGACAATATGTCTCCATATGAGGCATTAAATCCTCCTGCAGAAAAACTTACAGACCGTATAAGGTCAGGGTTCAAAAAGCTCAGGCCTTCCTGCTGACCTGTTTTTATCAGCAGGGGATGATAAATTTCAATATCATTAATATATACAAGGTTTTCAGCATAGCTACCTCCCCTGACCATATACCTGTTCGATAATTCATTTACTGAATTGATGCCGGGCATTGAAATCAATAGTTTCTCGATACTTCCACCTGAGGCAGGAATAAGACGGATATCTTTTATGGGTATGTTTCTTACAGAAGGAGCATCACGTTGATAATATTCCCTGATATTTACATCCTTCAAACGGGTAATCCCGGGTAATAGTACGACATTAATAGTTATTGTATCAGAGATCGCGATAACCTTATTCTCATGAGTCATGTAGCCTATACTTGAGAAAACAAGCAGATAGTCTTTGTTGCCATATGGTAAACTAAGCTCATATGATCCATCATCACCGGTAAATGTACCATAGGGCATACCCTTCAGACTTACATTAACCAGTGATACCGGGACTCCCGATGTGTCTTTAACATGGCCTTTTATTACAGTTCTTACTTGCTGTGCTCCAGTATTTACTGTTATAATCAGAAGGAGGGTAGAAAAGAGTGATCTGATCATTTATGGTATTCTAATCAGTTGTACCTATATCCCAGTCTTATTATCTGTCTTCCTTTTTCTCTGATTTCTTGTTCTTCAGGAGACCGTTCTTCAGACCATCGATAAATTTAGCCCATGCAAACGGATTGAAAAGATTGTTAACGGGAGTTTGATTTCTTGTCATAACCCGTTCTGCCTCCTGCTGCATGGCATAGCGGTAGCCGGCCTCGGGCGTAATATCAAGGTCGTCACTGATTTGTCGTTCTATCAGGGCAAGGTTGTTCTCCATGTTTTTTATTTCAACCTCCCGTGGTGATACATATTCAACCACGGCCCGCTTAAACTCTTCATAAGTTCTCCAGGGCAGAACAAGAACCGAACCTATATTTATAGTGTCAATCGCCATTTCAATGTCAATGGTATATACCGGGTTATCAATAACTGAGGGAATTTTTACGAAAGCAGGCTGATAACCTATTGATGTGAATATAAGTGTGTCACCGGGATACGATATAATTGAAAAGATACCCCTTTCATCTGTATCTGTTCCTGTCCTGAGTCCTTTCGAAATTATATTTACATATTTTACAGATGTCCCTTCGTTATCAAATACAAAACCATTTACCTGAACATACCTGTGCGGGCTTATATCCTGTGATACGGCAGACAGGGAAAAAAAGACAAACATTAATATAATTGGTAAACGGTTCACAGGATTATAATATAAATAAATATTAAAGAAATGCAAATTGATATGATTTCGAAAGAAACATGGCAACTTTATGATATTTTTAACTAATATTCTTAACAAGACCGGAACAGAATAGTTTACAGGCTAACTTTTTTTATCCCATTTATTAGGTTCTTCAAATTAACTTATTAATCCAGTAATAAGTATTAATAATTGTTAAAGGCTCTGTTTTGAAGGAATCAAACGACAGGTATTGGATAATGAATTCACAATATTTTAATATCTTTAAACAAATAAATATGTTGTATGAAGAAAGTTCTCGTTATAGGTACCGGTAATGATTGCCGCAGCCTTATGATGGAAGGTTGGTTAAAGTATTATTCGGGGGAAGAAGCGATAATCTATAGTGCCGGCTATAGCCCGGCAGAGGTAAATAAGCTTGCAGTTAAGGTTATGATGGATGCCATGATTGATATAACAGGCAGTGAGCCAAATAGAATTGACGATCTACCGGAAAAGAGATTCGATTACATCATAAATATGGCTGAGAGTGAAGGAAGGGATATTATCAGCGGCCTTCCCGGTAATCCGATGGTTATTGAGAAGACTTCTCAGGATTGCAGAACACTGGAAGGGGATGAGGACGTGATCTTACAAAAGCTATCTGCAATACGTGATTCGCTTGAGGATTTTTGTTTTGATTTTGTCAACGAGAATATCAGAAACCTTATACCCGGCGATCTCGCTGACCATCTCAAACCCAATGATTGATGGTAGGACAGACAGAGATTACATTACCCGAACTGAGCAGGGGCTTTCATTTAATCAATTCGTTTATCGAAAAGCATTTACCTGACTTACCTGAAAAAGGGCTCCTGAATATTTTTCTTCATCATACATCGGCAGCCCTTGCAATAAATGAAAATGCCGATCCAACAGTAAGAGCTGATTTCGAATCATTTTTTAGTAAATTGGTCCCGGAGTATGATCCTGTTTACAAGCATGTGATTGAAGGTCCTGATGATATGCCGGCTCATTTAAAGTCTTCTATTCTTGGGCAATCAATCAGTATCCCGATTAAAGGAGGGAAGCTTCATATGGGTTTGTGGCAGGGCATATATTTGTGTGAATTCAGGGATCGTCCACACAGGAGGAAGATTACTTTAACTGTTTTAAGTTGATCAAGTTAATGAATACAATATTATTTATTTAACTATGAATGATAATTTTTTGAAAACCATAAAAAAGAAAAGAAATGTCTAAACTAATGCTACTGGGTGATGAGGCTGTCGCCCAGGCTGCTATTGATGCCGGCCTGAGTGGTATGTATGCATATCCCGGGACTCCCTCAACAGAGATTATGGAATATATCCAGGCATCGCGGGAGGCTTCTTCGATGAATATTCACCGCGAATGGTCTGCCAATGAGAAAACAGCCATGGAGGCAGCACTGGGAATGTCATACACCGGTAAGAGGTCTATGGTGGCCATGAAGCATGTAGGTCTCAATGTGGCTGCTGACGGATTTATTAATTCAGCTATGACAGGGGTGAATGGAGGGCTTGTAGTTGTGGCTGCCGACGATCCATCAATGCATTCATCTCAGAATGAACAGGATTCCCGATTCTATGGTAAGTTTGCTTTTGTACCTGTTTTTGAACCATCTAATCAGCAGGAAGCATATGATATGGTATTCGATGCTTTTGAAGCATCCGAGAAATACAAGGTTCCTGTCCTGTTTCGTATTACCACCCGCCTTGCCCATTCAAGGAGTGCCGTAATTCAAAAAGAGCAAATCAGTCAGAAGGAGTTCAGCCTCCCTTCTGACCTGAGACAGTTTGTCTTACTCCCTGCCATCGCACGGAGAAAATTCAAGGTACTGCTTTCAAACTACGACTCCCTGTCAGCCGATGAAAAGTACCAGGCTGGAAACTGGTATATTGACGGTGAAGACAAATCACTGGGTATTGTGGCCTGTGGTCTTGCTTATAACTACCTTGCTGAAAACTGCAAAGGTGGCGCATGCAAACACCCTGTTGTCAAGATTGGCTTTTATCCCGTGAATGAGAAGCTTCTTGAAAGAATAAAAACTGAATGTGATGAAATACTCGTACTAGAGGAAGGGTATCCTGTGATCGAGGAACTGATGCGAGGCTTACCCAGCTGTGAATACAGGATCAGAGGCAGATTGGACGGTTCTGTTCCGAGAGACGGTGAATTGAATCCAAACCTGGTAGCCAGGGCTCTTGGAATGAAATCTGGCTATGGCAAGGATGTACCCGAGATTGTCAGGAAGCGACCACCATCATTATGTAAAGGCTGTGGTCATGCCGATATGTATAATGCTCTCAATGAAGCGCTGGATAAATACGGGCCCGGAAGGGTGTTCTCTGATATAGGTTGTTATACACTGGGCGCATTACCGCCTTATAATGCAATTAATTCATGCGTTGACATGGGTGCTTCAGTTACAATGGCTGTTGGTGCTGCCGATGGAGGTCTGTTTCCTTCCGTTGCAGTAATAGGCGATTCTACATTTACCCATTCGGGTATGACGGGATTGCTCGATGCCGTAATTAAGAATTCACCCATTACAGTAATCATTTCTGATAACTCAACGACCGGTATGACAGGTGGACAAAAATCGCATGCTACCAACAGGCTTGAGTCGATATGTGCAGGACTGGGTGTTGAAGAAAAGCATATAAGGACTATAAATCCCCTGCGGAAGAATCATGATGAAAACACTTTGGTCATGAAAGAGGAAATTGCCTATAAAGGGGTATCCGTTATAATATCACAGCGTGAGTGTATACAGACAGCTGCCAGGAGGAAAAAGAAAGAACGTGAAAACGCATAAATGATAATAAAATGAAAAATGATATAATACTATCCGGTGTAGGTGGTCAGGGAATACTTTCAATTGCTGCAGTTATTGGCTATGCAGCGGTGGAGCAAAATCTGTACTTAAAGCAGGCTGAGGTTCACGGCATGAGCCAGCGGGGAGGAGATGTGCAATCCCATTTCCGCCTGTCAGATAAACCCGTAGCCTCAGACCTTATTCCATACGGTGAGGCTGATCTTATACTGTCAGTTGAACCCATGGAGGCCCTGAGGTACCTTCCATGGTTGTCTGACAATGGCTGGCTGGTAACCAACAAAAATCCATTTGTCAATATTCCTGATTATCCGAAGGAGGATGAGTTGATCCGGGAAGTGCGCAAAGTGAAGAATAACCTTGTCGTGGATGCTGACGCAATAGCAAAGGAGACAGGATCGGTAAGAGCAGCTAATATTGTAATGCTTGGAGCCGCCTCCCATTTCATTGAGTTACCGATTGAGAGCATGGAGAATGCTATTCGCAAGCTATTCGCACGTAAAGGTGATGAAATAATTGACCTTAACCTGCAGGCGCTGCATGCAGGGCGTCAGCAATACAAAGCATAATTAACAAATAATTTAAATACATACTTATTATTCCTGAAACTAAATATTAAAATGAAAAAAACTGTATTATTATTGTTCGTCAGTCTGTTAGCCTTTTCAGCTTATTCTCAGAAAGCCAATTTTAAAGCTGCTGAAAAATTCAGGCGCTCAAACCTTACCGAGAAAGTAGGTGATACACGGGTTTATCCCCGCTGGATACACGAAACGAATAAATTCTGGTATTCATACAAGAAGTCAGATGGTAAAAACTATTATATGGTCGACGCCGATGCGAAATTGAAAAAGCCTTTGTTCGACAGCAGGTATATGGCTGCAGAAATACACAGGCTGATACATCGACCTTACAACCACCTTGATCTTCCTCTCAGTGAGATTGAATTCGAGGAAGAGAGTACCACCAGGTTCACATTCAAGATCGATTCCATACGATTCCTATACGATATTGGAAACAGGAAGCTGATTGTTAAAGACACTGTACCAAAGGAAGACAGAGAGGGCAGATGGGCTACTTACAGTCCTGATAGTACATGGATAGCATATGCAAAGAATCATAATCTTTATATTATGAAGTCTAATGATCCTGACAGTGTCGAGATACAGCTGACTACCGATGGTGAACTGCATTATGGTTATGCAAGCAGCAGGGCTGATACCGCAAAAGATAAGAAAGTCAGAAGCATAGCACAGTGGTTTGAGAATGAGGAAAAAATATATGTAATAAAATCTGACAGCCGGAAAGTAGGGGATCTGTTCGTAATTAATGCCCTGGCCAATCCCAGACCAGAGTTGGAAACATATAAATATTCAATGCCGGGTGAAGAATTTGTTCCCCAGAGGGAGCTTATAGTATTTGATATAGATACAAAGGAGAGAACCGATGTTGATGTCACCAGGTGGAAAGACCAGAGACTGAGTGTCAGATGGACTTCGCAGGAAACAGCCGATAAGATGATAATAGAAAGAAAGAAAAGAGATCTTAGCGAGCTCGAAATATGTATGGTAAATACAAATACAGGTGATCTTGAAATACTTTTCAATGAGATACAGTACCCATATATTTATGATGGCTACGGGTATGGCGATCTTGCAGTCCTGAACGAAGGTGAGGATCTGATATGGTGGTCAGAAAGAACAGGATGGGGACAACTATACCTTTATGATGGAAAGGGAAACCTTAAACGTCAGATCACCGACGGGTATTTTGTAACAGGTAGGATTGAGAGAATAGATACACTCGGCAGGGAGCTTTTTGTTGAAGCATTCGGTAAGGAGGAAGGTGTGCATCCGTATTATACGATGCTATACCGAGTCTCCTTAGACAAAGGAGGAATGAAGCTTATCAGTCCCGAGCCTGCTGACCATTCATTCAGCATGTCCAAAACAAATGACTACTGGGTTGATACTTATTCACGGGTTGATAAAATTCCCGAGTCAGTTCTGAGAGACAAGAATGGAACTATACTTCTTAAGCTGGAGGAACCCGATCTTTCGCAGATTTATACTACCGGGTGGCAGATGCCGGAGACGTTTGTTATTAAAGCCAAAGATGGTGTGACTGACCTGTACGGGGTGATGTTCAAACCATTTGATTTTGATTCAACACGCAAATACCCTGTTATTTCATATGTATACCCCGGTCCGCAAACCGAATCGGTGCCATATTCTTTCTCAGTTAGCTCAAGATATAATACCGCATTGGCCCAGCTGGGATTCATCGTTGTTAATTTCGGCCACAGGGGTGGAAGCCCGCAGAGGAATAACTATTACCATACCTATGGTTATGATAATTTGCGTGACTATGCACTTGCCGATGACAAATACGGTTTAGAGCAGCTGGCAGATATTTACGATTTTATCGACATTGACAGGGTAGGCATATACGGACATTCAGGTGGAGGCTTTATGAGTACGGCAGCCCTTCTGTCATATCCCGATTTTTATGATGTGGCAGTCTCATCAGCCGGTAATCATGATAATAATATCTATAACCAGTGGTGGGGTGAGACACACCATGGTGTTAAGGAAATAAAGAAAGAGGTGAAGGTAAAAGATGAGGAAGAAAAGAAAGATGAACAATATCCCTCCGAGGACCAGGATAGTGTTAAGACAGTGATATCATTCAAGTCAAATGTGCCCGTCAACCAGGACCTCGCTAAGAACCTTAAGGGTCACCTTCTACTTGTTCATGGAGATATCGATAATAATGTGCATCCCGGCAATAGTATCCGTGTGGTTAACGCTCTTATTAAAGCAAATAAGAGATTCGACTTTATGATAATGCCCGGTCAGAGGCATGGATTTGGTAATTATAGCGAGTATTTTGAAACCCTGATGTGGTATTATTTTGCAGAGCACCTGCTGGGAGATTATCGTACCAACGTGGAGTTGAAAGATTATTAGGAGTAAAAGAGACATACCATGCATAATAGATTGCCCCTTTTTTTGATATTGCTTTTGATATCAATCAGTCTTTTTTCACAAAATGCCCGCGTTTATGAGGAGATTGTAGAAATAAAGACCTATCCCTATGGTGATCCTGACCCTGTACCGCGGCCCGGTAAAATATATCCATACTTCCGTTTTGACTCGTTTACCGTCGATGCTGTTCAGAAGGAGTGGAAGATGGTTTGCCTGGAGAATCAGTATATAAAGGTATGGATAGCCCCTGAAATAGGCGGCAAGGTATACGGTGCCCTGGATAAGACAAAAGGGGAGTATTTTATTTATTATAATAATGTTGTTAAGTTCAGGGATATTGCCATGCGAGGCCCATGGACCAGCGGTGGAATCGAAATGAATTTTGGTACCATAGGTCATTCTCCTACCACATCAAGTCCTGTTGATTATCATATGCAGATAAACCCGGATAGCAGTGTTTCCTGTTTTGTGGGAGCGGTTGACCTGCCTTCACGGACCAACTGGTTAGTGGAGGTATACCTGCCGTCTGACAGACCCTGGTTTGAAACCAGGGCCTGCTGGATTAACCCGGGAATGACAGGTACATCACTTTATCACTGGATGAATGCTTCAGCCGATGTGACAGAGGATCTGAGGTATTATTTTCCCGGCAGTCATCATATTGATCATAGTGGCAATCTTTACAAATGGCCCATCAATAAGGATGGAAGAGATATCTCGCTGTACAGGAATAATAATTTTGGAGCGGATCATAGCTACCATGTGATGGGTGAGTATACCGACTGGTTTGCAGGTTATTATGAGGAAAGAGATTTTGGATTTGCGCACTGGACGCTTTACCCTGTGAAGCCAGGAAAAAAGATATGGATGTGGGCCCTCTCGAGACAGGGTGCAATATGGGAAAACCTTTTGACCGATACAGCCAGCAATGGTCAGTATACAGAGATTCAGACCGGCTTACTGTATAATCAGGCCGGTTCCGGAAGTACATATTCTCCTTTCAAGCATCTTGAATTTGAGCCCGGTTCTGAGCTATACTTCAGCGAGAGATGGTTTCCTGTTTCCAATATATCAGGACTTAAGAGCATAACAGATGAACTGGCATTGAACATTATTGAGGAGAATGAAAAGAAAAGGATACTGATATATGCCCTGAGCGAGATAAATGATACCATTGATATATTTACAGATAATGAGGATATGATATCCGAAAAAGTTATCGCCATGCCTGCCGATACATTATCCTTCTTACTGGAGAATAATATCGATATAAAAACAATTAAACTGCGCAATAGATCAGGCTATGTCTACGAGAGGAATCCCGCTGTTGAAGTGGAAAGACCCTTAAAGAGTCGTGATTTTAACTGGAATTCTGTTTATGGCTATTATTATCAATCCCTTGAGTACGCCAGGCAGAGGTATTATCTTAAGGCAGAGGAATATATTCAAAAATGCATTGAGCAGGACCGGTTTTTTATGCCTGCCTATACCTTGCTTGCTGATCTGAGAATACGTCAATACAATTATGATGAGGCCAGGGAACTACTGGAAAGGGTTCTGGCATTTAATGCATATGACCCTGATGCAAATATTCTTTTTGGTAACCTTGCAGAAAAAAGCAATAGCCTTGCCTCAGCCATGGATGCCTATGGGATCGCCATGAAATCAGCTAAATACCACGATTTATGTCTGAACAGGCTGGCATTAATTAATATTGCAGTGGGTGATTATGACAGGGCTGAAAAGTACCTGGATATGGCTTACCTTCAAGGTGTTACTAACCGCCAGATTATGAGAACCAGGCTGGTATGGTCCAGGAAAACTGGATCTGACTCTTTATTTCGATCTGTATACGAAATAATAATTGACAGAGATCCGCTTGATCATCATGCCCGTTTTGAAAAGTATTTAACAAATCCGAATGACTCATTAAGGGATGCATTCACAGCGTCTATAAGAAATGAATTTCCAAATCAATCATACCTTGAGCTTGCATGCTGGTATATGAACAATAATATGTTCTCCGAAGCTCGGGAATTGCTGGAATTAGCACCAAAGGATGCACTAATAGCTCTGTACAGGGCCTATGTTTATGATAAGCTCGGTGAAGTTGATCTGGCTTCTGCCAGCCTTGATGAATTCGAAGAGGCAGATACTGATTTTGTCTTTCCATACAGGGAGGAAACAGAAAAGCTGCTCCGCTGGACAGCAGAAAAAGTAAAGAACTGGAAGGCAATGTATTACCAGGCTTTGCTGTATTGGAATTCAGGAAACAGGCAGAAAGCGGATTGGTTATTCAAAGAATTGGGAAATGAGCCGGATAAATGGGAGTTTTATATTGCACGCGGCGATTTTACCCTTCCCGATAATGATATCCTTGCCGAGAGAGATTACAGGGAAGCATACCGACTGGCACCAGGTGAATGGAGGATAAGCCATAAGCTGATAAATTTTTACCTGCAGGGAGGATTTACATCAAGGGCTCTTGAACTATCAACTGAGGCATATGATAGGTTTAAGGGTAACTATATAATTGATTTTGATCATGCCCGCTGTCTTCTTTCAAGGGATAGTATTTACAGCTGTATAAAAGTTCTTGAGGAAACAGTTATTCTGCCACATGAAGGAGCAAGGCAGGGAAGGGAGGTGTGGAAAAGAGCCAATGTACTTGCTGCGATCGACAAATACTGGTATGGAGAGATTGATGAGGCACTTGCTTATATTGAGAGGGCATATGATTGGCCTGAAAACCTGGGAGTGGGCAAACCATATGACACTGATGAGCGCATTATTGACTTTGTTATGGCGATGATTATCACCAAGAAGGGTAAAATTGAAGAAGCCAGGAACCTGTACAGGAAGGTAATAGTAGACTGTACTGATAAACATGCTACCTCTGACCCGTTCAATATACTCAAGGTATTTGCCATGAGAGAGATAAACCAGAACAGGGAGTCAGATAATTATTTCAATGAATGGCTGGAAAGCCTGCAGGATAAACGTGCCAGGTTATGGGCTGAATCATTATATGAAGGCAGGTATGAGGAAGCTGAGGAGTATGCTTTGTCCGAGCCTGAAGTAGTTGAGAGTGACCCATGGGAGGATAGAGCGCCTGTGACAGATCTAAGCCTGTTACATAGGGTGGTTAAGAAGTATTTGCAGGAGAAGTGGTGAAATAGGGGAGGCTGAGGCTAAGGCTGAGGCTGAGG
>Ga0272441_10014229_pt1 | contig 11327 bp, 12 predicted proteins | sample SSMProp6N_FD_193582 | JGI IMG/M metagenome (GOLD analysis project Ga0272441, IMG submission 193582) | Marine sediment archaeal communities from Little Sippewissett salt marsh, Falmouth, MA, United States - SSM-Prop-6N | ecosystem: Environmental > Aquatic > Marine > Wetlands > Sediment ... | reverse complement strand
CCATACATGGGGTTTAAAAACCTCCCGGCCCCTGTGGCCGGGTTGTATGGAGGATAAGAAATAGAGGCAGGATGATCAGCAGATGCAGTAAATCGTAGCAGTCAGGCGGCGGAGCCGCTTAGTCCAAATGCAAACAAAGTTGGAATGCGACCTTATGTCTGTTGTTAACCTTGTCTGCAAACAGGTGTTTTGAACATAAAAGTCCTTTTGCGACAAAGACTTACATTTTGTGAACAATGATTTCATAGATACTATAGAAGAAAAAATGGCTGTGAACTTAGGGATAGTCAGAGAACTTGTCGAATCTGCTTCGCTGGCCGGTGTCTTGACCCGATCAGATACGAGGCCGGTTTGTTCCCTGTATGACCTGCCGATGGATTGGCGAATCGAATATGAAGAGCGTGCGGCAATCTTGGAGTATGACGGCGGTCTGAGCCGGGAGAATGCCGATATGCAAGCTCTCGAAGAGATATTGGAACGCATGAAGAATACGGATTAGAGGATTGTATCCGCTATGATAAGTAGTAGCGCTGGATTCCCATTCTGAGAATATGACTGAAAACAACGGACATATCAGCTTCGTACCTTTGATGCCGGACGGCACGCCGGTCCCCTCAGTAATGCTTGAAGCGGACCTTATCCGTTTTCTGCGATTGAACGAACTTGGTGTTAAAAATCCCGGAAACACTCTACGATATTACAGGGAACGCGGCAAACTCCGAGCCACAAAGATCGGAAACCGAAATTGTTACACTGTCCAGGCGGCTCTGGACTTCCTTGAAAAAATGACGAAAAAAATTTGAAAAAATCAGAAAAAGAGTGTTGACAAATGTGCAGTTTTCTGCATATAATGTGTGGTAGCATGTTGGATTTAAGACAGGCCATCTTGAAGCAGCTTGAAAAATCCGGCTTGACGATTAATCAGTTAGCCAAGCAGGTCGAGGGCAAAATACCCCGGCGTACCGTGTACGCATACCTACGCGGCGAAGAAGATAGCCTGTCGAAAACCGTGTCGATCCTACTGGAGGCAGTGGGCTTGACCATTACTACCACTAAGAGGGCCAAGAGGTCCGGAAAGGAGCAGAGAAAATGACAAGCAAAATTGGAATCTACAAAGATCCACGTAATAAAGGTAAGCCCTGGGTCGTCCGCTGGTTCACTGTGATAGACCCGGAGAGCGGCAAGCGCAGACGATTCTGCAAGTCCTTTGAGTTCAAACGGGATGCCGAACGCTTCCAGGCTAAGAAGGTCGTGGAGTTTCAGCAACGAGGCAGGCCCAGGGCTAATCCTGATAAGCAAACCCTTGATATGTTTCTCAAGAGTTGGCTCAAGCGGCGTAAAGCAGATCTCAAACCAGCTTCGCTTGAACTGTATGAGGGTACGGTGCAGCGGTTGCTTGATTTCTTTCGCAAGAGCAGTTCACTGCATGATCTAACAATGGAGAAGGCTGAGGATTTCCTTCTTGCTCAGAAGAACCGAATTCCAGGCCGGGAACGTGTTCAATTATCTGACTGGACACGAGAGCAAGTTAAAAGGCATTGCAAGACGATCTTCGGAGCGGCTGTGCAGTGGGGCTACATGCCAGTGAATCCGTTCAAAGGATTGCGCTCGAAACGGTTGACGACAAAGCGATGGTATCGGATGAAGCCGGAAGAATACCACTCACTGCTTGAGGTTACTCCGAGCCTGAGAGAAAAGGTTGCTTATGCGATTTTTTACACGGCTGGATTGCGATTGCACGAGGCATTCAATTTAACGTGGGATTGTTTGGATTTTCAGAAGAACCTGCTTTTTGTGATGAACCGAGAAGCTACGCCGACTGTACCGCCCTTCTCGATTAAGGACCATGAGACCAGGCGAATTCCACTTCCTCCCCATACTATTGATTTACTCACTCAATGGCAGGCAGAAGCTCCAGAAGGCGTGCCATTTATACTCTTGACAAAGGAACGCTACGAGCGAGTGAAGGTAAAATGGCAACAGGTCCGAACAGGTGGCAAACCCTGGAAGAACAGGTATGTCATCAACAACGTCCTGCGAAACTTCAAAAGTCATATCAGACGGGCAGGTATCAAACCCATCGGAAAACTGACCGTACATACTCTCAGAAAGTGTTGTGGGCAGAATTGGGCAGATCACCTGCCGATGAACGTGGTCAAAGAACTCATGGGTCATAGCAATGTCGCAACGACTCAAGAGTTCTACACGACCGTTGATCGAGATCATGAAAAGAAAGCGGCCCAAGTCGTTCAGACACTGCTTGAACAGAGCCAAAATGACGTAAGAGTGACGTATGAGGCTGATTTGAGCCAGATTGGAGCGAAGTCGTAGCAATGGATACGAAGGGCAAGTGCTTTACACGCAGCAGGTTAAGGGGAATGGGCGATACTGGACTTGAACCAGTGACCTCCTGCGTGTCGAGCAGGCGCTCTAGCCGACTGAGCTAATCGCCCCAATACGAATGACGATGTTCAACGTTCGATGTGTATTATGGCGGGGAAAAATGAAAAAGCAAGCAATTTATTGAAGATTTTCAATCGCCGGTTTCCCTATCGAAAATCGACAATCTTTGATGGTCAATTCAAATTTCGTCTCACGACCGCCGCGGCCGCAATCGTTCGCTCCCTGTCGTCGCACGCAACGGTCAGTGAAATCTGTACGCTCTTAACGATATTATAACCTTTTTCATCGTCAAATACCACATCTTTCGTGCACGTCATTGCCGTCACATCCTCACAGAGGACGTATGAATTGCCGTTGGTATCCAGATAAAGCTTGTTATCGGTGCTGTCGTATCGATACGTGATATTCTCGCCGACGGGCGTGAGCAGCGTACATTCGTTGCTCGGGGCGCTCGGATCGACGGCGTCGGCCGTGCGAAGCTGGGTGGTCATTCTGAACAAGGCCTGGCGGGCGCTGTTGATTGTTTTGAAGATTTTCTCGTTTTCCCGGTAGTTCATCGCCGACGCATTAAAAGCGGTCCCGACCGCCGCCAGCAACATGGCCGATATGGCCAGGGCGAGTAATAGCTCCACCAAGGTGAAGCCGAAACGGCTATTGATTTTCGATTTGGCTACCATCCCTAAGCACCTCTCCTTCTTTTTTTGATTTTCGATGACCGATGCCTGAATTGCACATCGAAAATCAATTTTAGTATCGCGCGCGGAGCCAGCTTGCCGAGGTGATCAACTGTGCGTTTTGATAGACACTCACGGTCACCCGAACAAAATAACTGCCGTGGTCGCTGACGACCTGCTCAAAATCCGATGCGCTGACATTTTGAACCGTCACCTGTTGAGAAAACGTGGTGTAGTCGGCGAGCACGCTTCTGTCGGCATTGATCGGCGGGGAGAAACTCGCCCCGTCGAAGTCGTCCAGATCGTCATAGCCGGCCAACGTTTCCGAAGTTTCCGGACCAAAGGTGGCGATCTCGGTTTGAGGATCCACCACCGGCAGCAAGGACATCAATTCCTTGACCTGCTCAATCAGAAATTCCGCGGTGGACAGATCGGTCCCGGCATCGTTGGCCGTCGTAAAGGCTCGGTTGGCCGCCATCAGAGAGGCAATTGCAAGCCCGACCAATATCGTGGCGATCAGCACCTCGACAAGTGTAAAACCGTGACTGCGTTTATTCACTCGCATGGTTCACTCTCTCCCTGGTCCCTCGTTTGCCGTCCTTTCATTTCTACTTGCCCGTCACAACGCTGGACATCTTGAAGATCGGCAGAATAATACTCATCGCAATAAAGCCAACCAGCAGACCCATCAGGACAATCATAATCGGTTCGATCATCGACGTGACGGTCTTGATGACCGTTTTCAGTTCCCTGGCGTGATAGCTCGATACGTCGCGCAGGACGTCGCTCATCGTACCGGAATCTTCCCCGCTGCGGATCATTTCGACGACGCTGCCGGGCATGAGATTATACTGGCCCAGGCTGGAGGCAATCTTCTTGCCCTGACGAACCTCTTCATGAACACTAAGCCACATCTCTTTAAAAAGGACATTGCCCGCGATTTGAGCGGTAATCGAGATGGTGTTCAATATCGGCACCCCCGCGCGAACCAGCACGCTCATCGTATGGAGGCTGCGTGTGATATACAGATTCTGACAGAGCGTTTTTATCAGCGGCAAGCGCAATTTGGTCTTGTCCCACCAGCGCCGGCCCTCTTTGGTGTTGACGAAATACCAAAACGCGAAGAACAACGCTCCAATGGCCGGAAGAATGAAAAACCAGTAGCCGCGGAGAAATGCGCTGGTCGCCATTAACGCCTTCGTCGGGGCCGGGAGCAATTGTTCTTTCCCCTTAAAGATCGCCGTGAAGCGCGGCAAAACGAAACAAAGCAGAAATACCGTCACGGATACGGCCATCACCGCGATAATAATCGGATAGACCATCGCGCCCCGGATTTGAGAACGGGTCTCGGCTTCGGAATCAAGATATTCGGCTAATTTTTCGAGCATCCCGCTGAGCGAACCGCTCATCTCCGCCGCCGCCACCATATTGATATACAGATCACTGAACACGTTCGTATGCTCGGCGAGCGCTTGCGAGAAGCTCTGCCCGGCCTCGATCCGGTTCTTCAAATCCATGATAATCCTCTTGAATTTCTGATTATCATGCCGTTCGGCGATGGATTCCAGCGAGTCCTGAAGGCTGATCCCCGCCCGGACCATCACCGTCAACTGATTGGTGAAATTGAGGATATCCTTTCGGCTGGGTCCTAATTCCACCCGGAACTCGCTCATCTTCTGCCGCGAACGCCCCTGTCGTCCTCCCGATGAAGAACTCGATGTGAATTCCCGGCTTGAATTCTGCTCCCACGGCGCCCGGTCCGGGGACCGTTTGTCTGCGACGGCGGTGGCGCCCGTGTTACTGTGCGAAGATTTTTCAAACATACTGATTCGCCCTATCCTAATTCACAATAAAACGTCCATCTCTCTCGCCGGCGTGTAGTGACCACACGTTTCCGGCCAAAAGCCGGACCCCGGCTCACCGGGCAGCGACCGCCTTCTTCCCGGAACGCGACTGGGACGCGTCTAACTCGTCCACCGGGACAAGAAGCTTTTCCATCTTTGCGGGATTGCTCGAACGCATGATGGCTTCGTCCCGGTCGATATACCCTTTGAAATACATCTCAGAAATGCTGTTATCCAGATTCTGCATTCCCAGCCGGCGCGACGTCTCGATGATATTCGGGATCTCATAAATCCTGTTTTCACGGATACAGTTGCGCACGGCCGAGGTGCACAGCAGGATCTCCACACATGGGACCATCCCCGGCTCATCGACCCGTCGGAACAGCGTCTGGGAGATGACCGCTTGCAGGGTATTGGCCAGCATCGTCCGAATCTGGTTTTGCTGGCTCGCGGGGTAGATGTCGATAATACGTTCAATCGTCTGGGACGCGTTGATCGTATGCAACGTGCTGAAAACGAGGTGGCCGGTCTCGGCGCCGGTAATCGTCGAGCCGGTCGTCTCGATGTCTCGCATTTCGCCGACCATGATGATGTCGGGATCCTGGCGAAGCACGTGCTTAAGCCCCGACGCGAAATTGGCGCAGTCCGCCCCCATCTCGCGCTGCTCGATCATACTGTTATTATTCTCGATCATGTATTCGATGGGATCTTCCATTGTGATAATACGCTTGCGATACTTGGTATTAATCAGCTCGATCATCGCGGCCAGCGTCGTACTCTTGCCGGACCCGGTGTGCCCGGTCACAAGCACCAGCCCCCTCGGCAGATCCGCCAGTTCTTTGACAATCGGCGGCAGGTGCAGATCGTCCAGGGCGGGGATGTGGTTCGGGATCACTCTGAACGAGATACCGATCGTGTCCCTCTGGTAGTGAGAATTAACACGAAATCGATGGCCGTCATCGAGCGTCGTGGAGAAATCCAGGTCCTTTCTGGCCTCGAATTCCTTGAAACGGTCCGGCCCAATCATCGACAGAACCATTTCCCTGGCTTCTTCATTACTCACCGCGGGAAAATCCAGATCGATCAGCTCGGTGTTTCTCCGCAGGATCGGCGGCATCCCGACATTGATATGTAAATCGCTCGCAGCGTATTCGATCACATTGGCCAGAATTTCTTTTATATTTAACATGTCTCGCTTCTTTCAATTATCGGTTGACGGGAGGTTCGTAAACGTCACAATGAAGCTCATTTCGGTAATTTCAAAACGATGTCGATCACTTCGTTTTCAGCACCGGAGGGCCTGTTGTCCTGTTCCGGCTCCCATTTGAGCTTCGCGAAATCTTCCCCGATCTCATAGACTTTGAAACCCTGCAGGGAATCCCCTTTGCGAAGGATGACGTCCCCGATCATGCAGCACTTGCCCTTGTCGGATTGCACAATACTCAACAACTCAAAGGCTTGAGCTTTCTTCTCGATTTCCTGTCGCCAGGCCAATACATAATCGATCTGCGGTTTCTTCTCCACCTTGGGCTCGTCTTTCGGTTTCGCGATTTGAATCTCGAGCGCAAACGGATTTTTCGACAGCTCTTCGACCTTGACTTGCAGCACGTTCGAGAACTCATAGAATTTTGTAACGATCTCATCCATCCGTTTGAATAACTCGGTCTTAAAGCCGGTCAGACGGGACAACGCCGCCTCGACCTGGACTTCTTCCGTATCCACCGTGAGCGCCACCGCCGCACTGGGCGTGCTCTTTTTAATCATAAACCAAAGGCACGACAGCCCGGCGATAAACAGAACCGCCAGCAAGATCGTACTTCTTCGCGTGCGTGCCTTAGAAGCCACCGTAAGGTATTGCTCATTCTGAGACGGCTCAACGCCGCCGGCCGATGTATTTTCAGCGGCGATGTTATCTTTTTGAGACGGCACATCGGCGCCGCCCTGTTCGCGTAAGAATGATAACATAGCTAAGCTCCCTTCACGTTCATTTCGCTCGTTTCCAACCTGGGGATATATCGACTGTTTAGCCGTTCATATGCTGGAAGAATATACTCACAATGAAATCCGCCGTGATGACGCCGTTGTCGTCCTGAAGCCTGTCCAGCTCAAGCTCGCGAATTTTCATGATCCGCGGCAATTGTTCCAGTTCCAAAAGAAAGGAGTAGAACGAGCCGAAATCACCCTCGAGTTCCATCTTCAGGGGCTGCTCGATATAGCCGCTGTTGTTTTTCTTCACAAGCGTGCGAATGGTCTTCGGCTTAAGCCCCTGCTTTTGAGCAATGACGGTGACCTGCTCGAGCACTTCGTGGATTTGGCTCTTCGGCGGCAATTTGCTCTCGAAGAATTCCATCGCGTCTTTCAACTGCTCGAGCTGTTTCGACAAATCTTCGGCCGCGTTGGACGCCTCCTGAAACTTGGCTAATTGAGTCAATTTCTCATCGACGCGCGTCTTCGACTCGGCCAGGCGTGCGTTCGCCGGTTTGATCATGTATTGATACCCGACGACGGCGACTCCCACTAACAAGAGGAAAAACACCACTTTCCTGAAATTACCCGTCATGATTCCATCCTCGCTTTATAATGAATGATCTTGTCGCCGCCGGCATCTGTCGGCACTCCCGGGCGGCACAGATTCTAAAAAGTCCAGAATTTCCAGACACTGCTCTTGGCTTTGTGTTTGATTTCTTCAACGTCATTTTTGGTCAGGTGGACGTCCTTTTTCAGCATCGCCGTCAACTTGAATTGCCTGAAGACATTTTCTTCCACTTTGCACTCTTTGGATTCCACCAAGGCCACGGTATCCACCAACGTCGATTTTCCCAGCCTCTCGATATACGCCGCCACTTGAAGGTCGCTCGGAGCGATCCCCCCGATTTGTATGTGCGTTTCCAACAGCTTCTCCGGATTCACCGGTTCGTCGCTTCCCGATTCGGAACTCTGCGCGGACGTGCTCTGGGCCTGGGCCGCTTGATACTTGCTGGTATTCGCCGCCCCGGGGCCCGTTTTCGGCTGCTTCTGGATCAGCTCCAGCTTTGAGAGCGATACGCCTTTGGGCAGGTTATTCGTCAATGACGCCAGCACAATACTTCGCGGAACCGGCTCGATTAACTCCGCCGTCGTCAACGCGGTCTTCATCATCTCGCGCCGCTTGGTTTGAAGCTCCTCGAACTGTTTAATGGCCTCCTGCATCTTGGCAAGCCTCTCATTAACAACCCGTTCGCTCGCCATACAGGAACGCTGGCGAATCATGATCGCCACATACGAGCCGCCCAACGCCATCATCATGACCGCAAACAGGATAATGTACATGAAATTCGTGCGACGGCATTCGTTGCCCTGGGCGTAATCATCAGGCACGAAGTTAACATTTACCATTCCAAAACCACCTCCCTCTTCTTACGAAAAAAAGGCTTCAGACCCCTTTTTCAGGATAGACTCAATCCGAACGCCACGGTCCAGTTGACGTCGGAATTTCTTCTGTCGACGGACTTCCCGGCTTCCTCTTTATCGCCGTTGCGATGACCCAGCCGGCAGGACCGTGCGACCTCCACCGCCGTCAGGCAATCGCCCATCTGGGCGGGCATTTCCAATTGCTTGGCAATCGTGGCACAGACCTCCTTGGCGACGTTCCGCCCGGATAGAAAGATCAGGCGTTCGATCCTCGCGTTCCGGTACATCAAGCCGAACTGTCGCTTGCAGGCCGTCAATTCCATCACCAGCCTCGTGACCGCCTGCTCATCGTCGAAACGCCTGACGCCGATGCCCAAAGAACGGGCCGTCAGCAGGTTCTTATGCCGGCAGACGACGACGTTCGTACAATCGGACTCAATACAAATAAGCATCACCACCGAATCGAGGTCGGATTGACGCCGGCCGAAAAATCGGACATAGCAATTCGCCAGCGCGGTCGGCCAAACGGCGATCGTCTTGATCGACAATCCCGCCTCTTCGTAAATCGCCAAGTGCCGGTTCACCATATTCCGCTCGACCGCCATCACGAGCACGTTGTCCTCCTCCGTCGGGATGCACTGCATCATCGTATTGTCCCGAAGCGACTCGAACGGAAGCTTCTGTTTAATTTTCGAGAAAATCGCATCCTCGAGCTTTCGGTTCTCGACTTTGGGTTTTTTCATATGATCGATAAAGACGTCATGGGGCGGCATCGAGGCGATAATCTCTCTGCCCCGAAAATCCCCATACGCGGTCATCAGGTGCATCGCGTCAATCGCCCATTTCTGCCAGGCGCTGCTATTCGGCCGGATATCCTCCGGCCGGCCCTTGCTATTGCCCGCAATCAGGCTCAAGCCGTGCCCGTTATTGCCGAGTTGAGCGAGTTTGACATCGTCGTAGCCGATATCGATGCCGATGGAATATGTGTGTTTTTTCAATAGCCCAAGCATTGTTACTGATCACCATCCGTATTGTGAGATCTAATACGCCTTTCTCGAACTCGCTGTTTCTGTCTGTTGATGGTTCACCGACGCACCCCCATGTCGATTGGTCACAATCGTGATTACACCTAAAATATATGAAACAGATCCCCCCGGAGCCAAACGCCGAAAAAAATAATCCCTCTTTTTACAGCGGACGCCGGTTTAAACGAAGTCGTGGAGGGTAAGTCAATCGCAAATGGACAATGAAAAACGTAGGGTGCGATAATTCACACCATTTCAATGCAGTTTCCAAGCCAAAGTTCAAATCGGAGCCCGAGAAGTGGATTACGGGATGGGTCCGCCTATAGCGGATTGCCGTGCCGTAAGTCCTGTTTTTCGTTCATCCGGTTAATAGGTAGGTGGCCCGTACAGATCGGAACCCCAGGGTTGATTCGAGAGAAAAATCGTTTGGGCAGAGGCTGAAATTTGGGGCACGGGGGGGGGAAATTTCTGCCTCTGGGGCCCCGAACGATTTTTCTCGGTCTTTGGGATCGCATATTGACCTACTCATTATTCGGATGAACCCTATTTCTGACGCCTCATGGTGGCGTTCCCAGTGAAATGCGGCTTGAAGGTTGTTGTGGATGATTTAGTCCGGCACCTCAATATCGTATCTCGGTTCATATCCCCGATGCCAATACTGCTCCCACAATTGCTCCAGTTCCACGACGCCTACGTGCGTATCGACGAAACTCAGATTGATGGCCCGCTTGTGTCGGGCGATGCAATACCGGTGCATACTGGCCTGGTCACCGTTATCGCCGTCGAACGAGTTCGAGGGCGCCGGATCGGCGCTCCGGGGCCAGGCATCGACCCACATCCCATCGCCAAACAAAGGAACATTCGGCCGGGCATCGGAGAACCTCTGGAAGTAATTGCTGTAACTCGAATCGCTCACAGACACTTGATAATGCCCGCTCGGCTGGAGCCACGAGTTGATCGTGTAGCTTCCCTCGGCATAACTTACACCATGCCCTCCCCACCAGAAGGCCCAGGACCGGGTCGCCGTGCCCCGCTGCAACGATTCGCCGTCGGCCCGCTCTCTCACGGACGGGCAAATGATTACCTGCATGACCCCTTCGTAGGCGGCCTGGGGATTTGTCTCGTAAAGCTTGTCCCCGAGATAGGGGGCGATCAGGTGGAACCAGTAGGGATTGCCGGGTCCGCCGACGCCCATCACTTTGCCGTCGTAGTTTTCCGTGTAGCAGACCATGGCCAGCGTTTGCTGCCTCAGTTGAGAGGAGCAGGTAATCCGTTTGGCTTGCTCCCGGACTCTGCCTAAAGCCGGCAGCAGAATGCCTAAAAGCAAAGCAATGATCGCAATAACCACCAGTAGTTCAATCAGGGTGAAACCCTCTCGCCGCTTCATCGCGTACTCCTTTTCAGATGTCCCGTTTGATGTCATCAACGCCATCTCTGCACGCTTTGATTCTTTTCGTGATGCACTCCAACAGGAGCCGAACTCGATCATAACAAAACGCCGCCGGCATTTCAACGAATTTCCTGAAGTGCAATCAGATTGTCGTTATGTCGGCATCCAGCCGGAATTTTAGCCAAAAACGCTGATTTATGACCCAGTATTCCATGGACGGGAGCAAAAAAAAAGAGCTCACAACTCTTTCAAGCGGTAAGCTCTTCGACGATATTGGGTGCGTCGTTTATTTGTGAGATGACCTACTGTTCCAGGGCTTCGATAACCGCCCCGACAATCTTGAATTGAGCGGCTGGGGGTTGGGATGCAAAATCAATTGTCCCGTTGGCTTCCAGCCGACCTCTGACGTTTTCGTACATGCCCGTGCCCGACGTAATGTCCATCGTGGCCGTGATGCTATACAGCCCTTCGATCTCGGTCGGTGTGGCGATCTCCTCATCGGAAGTGACGATACTGCTGCCGTCGGCAAATGTGAACGCGTGTGTGGCTTTGACATACTGGACGCCGTTGGCATCTATAACGGGCGGCTCCAGAACGGTCA